>ENA-OREN01001688-OREN01001688.1-marine-metagenome-genome-assembly--contig:-NODE-1688-length-24681-cov-3.513291_pt1 | contig 24681 bp, 16 predicted proteins | sample MGYA00248624_ERZ508555 | MGnify/ENA primary metagenome ERZ508555 (study PRJEB26222, sample SAMN06267773) | marine metagenome | isolation source: Saanich Inlet, British Columbia, Canada | place...
AGATGACATCGCGCGTGCGGTCGAGTTTCTGGTTGCTGACGATGCTGATTTCATTACCGGCTCGACGCTGTCTGTAAATGGCGGGCAGCACATGTACTAGAGCTGCTATTTCCGTGGCCAGGTTGACCAACAACAAACCAACCGATCAGGAGTTGAGATGAGCAAGAGTGCCCTTGTGACGGGTGGAACACGCGGAATCGGTGCCGGCATTGCCGTCGCGATGCGGGACGCCGGTTATGATGTTGCCGTGAACTACAACAGCGACGACGCCGTCGCCGCCGACTGCCCCTACGAAGTCGAGTACCGCATCCGCCGGCGCAACGGTGAGACCCGTTGGGTGTGGGAACGCGGCCAGGCCGTGGCAGGGGAGGCGGCGCACCTGGAGAGCTTCGTCACCGACGTGTCCGAGCGCCGCCGGACCGTCGACGCCCTGGCGGTCAGCGAGGCCCGCTGCCGGTCTCTCATGGACCACACGCGCGAGACGATCGTGCTGCTTGACCTGGCCGTCCCTATCGACGTGTCGCTGCCCGTGGAGGACCAGGTGCGCCGCTTCGCGGCGGAGGCCCGCGTGACCGCCTGCAACGACGCCGCGGCGCGGATCCTGGGGACCGACGAGGCACGGGTCGGTCGTCGCCTCCGGGAGGTCGGCGCCGGGCTCCTCGACAACGACCACCTGGCCCGCTTCGTGGCGGCCGGCTACGAGCTGCGCGACGACCTGGTGGCCGACGGCCAGCGGTGGTTCCTGCGCACGACGGCCGGCGTGGTCGAGGCCGGCCGCCTGGTGCGCGCCGCGATCACCCAGACCGAGGTGACGCGGCTGCGTGAGCAGGAGACCCAGATCCGGCTGCTGGCCGCCAGCGTCGAACAGGCCGGCGAGATCGTCATCATCACCGACACCCAGCCGACCATCCTCTACACCAACCCAGCCTTCGAAGCGATCACCGGGTACGGCCGCGCCGAGGCCCTGGGACGCAATCCCTCGCTGCTCAGCGGCACGCATGACATGGCCTTCGTCCGGGAGCTCTGGAAGACCCTGCGGGCCGGGCACACCTGGCAGGGGCGCATCGTCAGCCGCAGGAAGGACGGCTCCCCGTTCACCAAGGACGGCACCATCACACCGGTGCGCGACGACCGCGGCCGCGTCGTCAACTACGTGGCCGTCATGCGTGACGTGACCCGAGAACTGGAGGTCGAGGCGCGCAGCCAGGAGGCGCAGCGCATGGAGTCCCTGGGCGCCCTCGCCGGCGGCGTCGCCCACGACCTCAACAACATGCTGGCGCCGGTGCTGCTGGAATCGGACCGGCTGCTCACCGACCTGGCCGGCGGCGACCCGCGCCACGAGCGGCTGCGCAACATCCACGACTCGGCGCTCAAGGCCCGTGACCTCGTCCGTCAGCTGCTCCTCTTCGGGCGCCGCTCGACGACCGACCTGACGCGCCTCGACCTGGTCGCCGTGGTCCGCGGCCTCGAGCGCCTGCTGCGGACCAGCCTGCGGGACGGCGTGCACCTCTCCCTTGGCGTCCTGGAAGAGCCGCTGCCGGTGCGCGGCGATCGCGGCCAGTTGGAGCAGGTGGCGATGAACCTGGTCCTCAACGCCCAGGACGCCATGCCCGAGGGGGGGCGCGTCCGCGTGCTGCTGGCACGGGGCCAGGCCGACGCCGACGCCGACCTGGTGACCCCCGCCGTGGCCGGTGACTGCGTGGTGCTCACGGTAGAGGACACCGGGACGGGGATGGACGAAGCCACGCGCCAGCGCATCTTCGAGCCCTTTTTCAGTACCAAGGGATCGAATGGCACCGGCCTGGGACTGGCCACGACGTATTCCGTGATCGCCGCCCACGGCGGCGCCATCGGCGTTGCCAGCACCAGGGGAACGGGCACGTGCTTCCGCGTCTACCTGCCGCTGTGCGCCGGCGACGCGCGCACCATGCCGGCTGCGGAGGCGCCGCCGGTGCCGGCAGACACACAGGCGACAGGGGGGCGGCGGATCCTGGTGGTGGAAGACGACGAGGACATCCGCGGCGTCGTCACCAGGGTGCTGCAGGACTTCGGCTACCGAACCCTGGCCGCCGGCTCGGTGGCCGCGGCGGCCGCGGCCATCGCCGCGGGCCAGATCGTCCCGGACCTGGTCCTCACCGACCTGGTGCTGCCCGACGGCACCGGCCGCGACGTGGCGGCCCAGACCGCTGGCCTCCAGCCTGCACCCAGGTTGCTGTTCATGTCGGGCCACGGCCGCGACGAGGCCCTGGAGTCCGGCATCCTGCGGGCAGCGGACCCGCTGCTGACCAAGCCATTCACCGCTCGCGAGCTGCTGAGCCAGGTAGCGGACGCGCTGGCTCGGTGATCCGTCGCGGGCCGCCGGCTACGAGGCGTCTGGCCCGGCGGCCGGCTCGGAGAGCATCTCACACCCCTCCAGGTAGGAGGTGAACTGCCACCGGTCGGCCGCGGCCAACCGGTGCAGCCACGCACCGATCAGGTCGGCTGCGTCGATGAGGTCGTCCAGCAGGCTCAGGTCCTCTGCGTCCGCCCCACCGTCGCCGAAGCGGCGCTTGAGCAGCTCGGCGGCGGACATGATGACCATGAGGCGGTTGTTGATCTGATGATTGGCCGAGACGATGGCCGCCAGCGCCTCGCGCAGTCCCTGACTCTCCTGCACCATCACCAGGTTGCGGACGCGCAGGGCCAGCAGATGGATACTGCTGGGGGCCAGAAGGCTCTTGCTGATGAAATCAACGGCGCCGTTGGCCAGGCCCCACGCGCGATCTTCGACGCTATCATGCTGCGTCAGAAAGACGACCGGGATACGCGCGTTTTGCGGCTGTTGCTGGAGCCAGTGCTGCAGCTCGAACCCTAGCCGTCCCGGCATCCTCACATCCAGCAGCACCAGGTCCGGGGTCCAGCTCGACAGCGCCGCCAGGGCGGCGTCCACGCTGTCGGTCGTGCGCGCCTCCAGACCTTCGGCCTGCAACGCCGCCTGCAGGACCGTCAGCACGACGGGATCGTCGTCGACGACGAGTGCGCTTCCGGGGTGATCTGTCATTCGCCTCTCCATGGGGGATCTTGTTCCTTGGTCACGTCTGCTCCGTCCCTGCCGGGCCCGCTGCGTGCGGGACCCGGCCGGGACGGTTCGGGCAGGAGCGCACCGGGCCGCGGGAGGGTTGCGGTCAGTGCGGAGGGCTCGCCCGTCCCGCGACGGAAGCCCTCGGTGCCGTCTGCCGGTCGCCGCCGCCGAAGACCTCGTCCTGCGTCAGGCGCCGCGGACCCCGCAAATCGCCGCCCGCCGCGCCGTCGGTGTCGACCCGCGCTTCGGCGGCAGCCAGCATGGCGGTCAGTTGGTCCCGGTAGTCGCGCACGGCGTCGTGCCGGCAGCGCAGGCCGTGGAGCTGATCGCGCAGCACGGAAATCGTCTGCCGCCGTTCCCGGTTCTTCTCCACCGTGGCGCCGAGCTTGTCGTCGAGCTGCCGCAGGCACTGGCGCCAGGCCGGCAGCCCGCGCCACAGCCGCAGAGCCCATGCGAGGGCCGAGAACACCGCCGCCCCGGTGAGGATGGCGGCCAGCAGGTGCAGACCGCCGTCGAGCAGGACCGTGGACCACCCCATCCGTCTACGGTCGTCTCCAGGTCACGGTGTAGGCGCAGACTCGATCGCCCCGGGCCCGGCACTCGCCATGCTCGATCGCGATGCCGTCCGCACCGCACATCTCCAGGGCCCGGTGGTGCCACCCGATCACGGTCAGGCAGTCGGTGACCGACACGTGGCCGGCGTCATGGGTCGTCAGCACTCCGGCCCGCGGCCCCGTGCGCCGGTATTCGCGCCGCCCGGAGTCGTAGTAGAGACCATAGATCTGCGGCGTGCCGTCCAGGAACGCATGCGGGTCGCCCGGCCGCAGGAAGGCGGCGTGTACGGAGCTCAGGTTGGCGGTCGCCGACGCCGCCCCGAGGCGCTCGAAGGTCTCGGCCCCGTCGCCGCCGACGACCTCGACGATGGCCCGCTGAAGACGCTCGTCCAGCGCGAATGGGATCCAGTCGGGAGCCAGCGTCCGGGTCACGGCGCTGCGCTCCGCCGGCGTCAGCGCCGCCAGCACCCGGCGCCGGACGTCGGCACCGAACTCGGCGTCGAGAAAGGAGAGGCGGGACCTGAGGATCGTCCCTTTGATGTCCGTCATGGCGCCGGCCATGCAAACGGTGTTCCAGGGGAGACGGCACGGCCCGGAGTGACACGACGAACCGGCGGCGGCGCGACCTGTCGCTCCGCGGCGACCCAGAGACGACAGCTTGTCGCCTGGGGGTGACAGTCTGAAGGGGACGGGAGAGACCGCGGTCTCAACGGGGGACGGCGAGCAGCCTTGCGATCAGATGCTGTGCCCGCCGCGGAACATCAACCGTGTCGCCGCAGGTGGTACAGGAGAACGGGACAGGCGCGGCGACGGCCCCCACGACAGCCTCCGGAGCCGGGTCCTCGGGCCGGCCGGCGGCCAGCGGCGGCCGGTCCAGCCAGTGCCAGTCGAGCCACCGGGTAGGCACGTGGCGCAGCAGCTCCGACTCGGGCAGCTCGACGTTGTAGTGGGTGCCGCAGCTGCAGGACAGGGGAAAGACGACCATGGCTGCCTTCTATGCTGGTGGTTCGGCCGCCTCCGTGCCGACGGTCCGCCGGCCGGACGCCAGCAAAGTCCATGCTGCCCGGCTCCGATGCGGATGCGCCTGCAGGCATGGGGTTTGCGAGTGTCTCAGGGAGAACCGGGCACGTGCTTACCCCTCCGTGCCGGAGTCACGGATTCGCAGCCGCCCACGAATACTGAGGAAGGCACGATGAATGTCCATAGCCTGCCAGGCCCGCGCCTCTCGCTGCCGACTGCGCCGCGAAGCTGCCCGACGACGCCGCCTCCCGGGGCCCCGCGGGCTGTGGCGGATGAGGACCAAGGGCCCCCGTGTCCCGCTGCGGACCCGCAGCGCTCCTACGGTCAGGCCGCCAACCTGAACGCGTCTGAGGCCCAGCTGCGCTGCGTCAACCTGCGGCTGCGGCAACTGGAGAAGCAGGCGCCGGAGCCGGCACGGGACAGACGGCCCTGGCCTGGAGTCACGGCGGCCCTGCAGCGCCTGCATGGGAGCCGCGCTCGATTGGCCAAGCGCGTGGCGCGCCTGCGGCACGACGTGCAGGGGGGTCTCGAACGCGCCGAGACCATGGCCGACCGGTCGGCGGCGAGAGTGTTGGCGCAGGGTCTTCGCGACCAGTTGAGGCCCGAGGACGCGACGCTCGCCGCTCGCCACCTGGACCCGGACGTAGCGGTAACGCTCCTGGTCCCGGGCTCTTAGCTCGCCTCGGCCAAGCGCCGCCGCATCTCCACCTCCACGGCCTGCAACTCGGCGGACACCGCCTGTAGGTGCTTGTCGATGCCGTCCGCCATCCCCTGAGCGGCGCTGTCCTCGATCTGACGGCAGAGGGCCTGCAGGAGCGGGGCACCCAGCTCGCGAGCACCGCCGCACAGGGTGTGAGCGGCGATCTCCAGGGAGGTCAGATCGCCGGCCGCCAGGGCATCCTGCATGGCCGACAGCCGTTTCGGCGCGTCGTCGAGGAAGACGTCCACGTAGAGCTGCAGGCTGACGCCTCCGGTCGCCTCCCGCGAACGCAGATCCTCCCACACGGCGCGGTCGACGAGGTCCTCTGCCTGGGGATGCTCGGGGGCCGGGCCGCTGTCGGCCGCCTTCAGCACCATCTTGCGCAGCTGCCCCGGCGACAGGGGCTTCGGCAGATAGCCGTCCATCCCGGCCTGGCGGAAGCGCTCCTCGTCGCCCTGCAAGGCATGCGCCGTCAGGGCCACGATCGGCACGTGACAGCCGCTGGCGGCCTCCTCGCGACGGATGCGCTGCGTCGCCTCGACGCCGCTCATGCCGGGCAGCTGCACGTCCATCAGGATGATGTCGTAGTCCCCCTCCATGGCCATGGTGACGGCACACTCGCCGTCGACCGCGATCGCCACCTCGTGCCCCTCCAGCCGCAGGAGGTCGGCGGCGACGATCTGGTTGACGGGGTTGTCCTCCACGAGGAGGACGCGGATGGTGCGCCGCTCCACCGCCTCGAGGTCGAGATCTGGCAGCGGCGGCACGCTCGACTCCACCAGGGGCAGGACCATGGCCACGCGCGTCCCGGCGGCTGGCGCGCTCCGCATCTCCAGGCGGCCGCCCATCAGCTCCACCAGCCGCACGGACAGCGGCAGCCCCAGCCCGCACCCCTCATTCCTGCGCGCCGCGGAGGCGTCGGCCTGCCCGAAGGGCGCCAGCGCCCGCGTCTGCTCCTGTGGCGACATGCCGATGCCCGTGTCGGTGACCGCCAGGGTCAGGCGCGGCCCACCGCCACCATCCGCGCCGGCCGAGACCTGCACCTGCACGGAGCCGCTCTCGGTGAACTTGACCGCGTTGTCCAGCAGCTCACCGAGAACCTGGCTCACACGGCGTCGATCACCCACCACCCACCTGGGCACGCCTGCGTCCACCTGGCTTTCCAGCCACAGCCCCCGGGACTCGGCCGCCGCACGGCGCTCGGCCAGCACCGCGGCTACGAGCCCGTGGACATCGAAGGGCGCCGTCTCCAGTTCGACCATCCCGGCCTCGACGCGCGCCAGATCGAGGACGTCGCCGACCATGTCGACCAGTCTCTCGGTCGAGCTCTCGATCAGCGTCACCCGCTCCGCCTGCTGCGGCGTGAGCTCGGTGCTGCGCAGCAGCTCCGTCAGGCCCATGATCCCGTGCAGGGGCGTGCGCATCTCGTGGCTGACGCTGGCGAGGAACCGGGTCTTGGCGGCATTCGCCGCGTCTCGCTGCATGATCCGCACGGCCATGTCGTGCAACTGCACGCCCAGGTCGTCCAGCTCGGTGATGCAGAGCGGCGGCGGCGGCAGGACGACCTCCTCGTGCCCGACCTCCTGGCTGTAGCGACCCAGCCGCTGCAGCGGCCCCAGCAGGAAGCGGCGCCCGACGATCACCGCCAGCACCGCGACGAGTGCCGAGGCCAGGGCCAGCAGCCCGGCGGCATAGCCGGCCAGGCGCAGCAGCGCCGCGCGCGTGGGGCCGCCGTCGACCTGGTAGCGCAGGGTGACCCCCAGCTCCGCGTCGTCTACCTGCGCCACCGGGCCGTCCACCGGCGTTTTGCCGTAGGTCGCGACGACGTCGTCATGGAGCAGGAGTTCCAGGCGACCACGCGCGGTGGAGCTGTCGCTCAGGTGCCCCAGGCGGACCTGCGCGAGGAGGACGCCTTCGGTACTGCCCCCGTAGGCCACGGGAACGGCGATGGTGCACAGGGCGCCGCCCCCGGTGTCCCGGCTCCAGGCAAGGTCGCGCCCGCCGCCGGCCGCCAGCAGGCGCGACGCCGGGTCCGCGGCGGCGGCGGTGGCGAAGGCGGTGCTGACGTGAATGGGCCGTCCCTCGAAGTCCAGCAGCGCCATAGGGCAGCGTTCACCGAGGAGACGCACGGTCTCCAGGTAGTCGACGATGCTGGCACGACGGCTGTCGGGCTGCATGACGCCCTGCCTGACGATGGGCAGGGAGGCGTAGTCCCGCAGGACCACGGTGCGCTCGTCGACGTAGCGCCGCAGATCGGCCTGCACCAGGGCCAGCTCCTCGCGGGCCGCCTGCTGGGTCTGCCGCCGCAGCAGCGTCGAGGTGCTCGACACCAGCATGACCCCGAGAATGCCGAACAGCACCAGGGAGCTGATCAGTCCGTAGAGCCGCAGGCCGTGGGCCAGCGACATGCGTTTCCGGCTCACGGCCGTCGCCTCCCGGCCGCGGCCTCGATGCCGATGCGCCCCGACGCGTCGTAGCGGGCCATGGTCAGATCGCCGGCTCCCAGGGCTTCGTGGGCGTCGGGCGTTCCCGGCACGTACGGTCCGAAGGGCCGCTCGTAGGCCCTCAGCAGACCTTGGACCGGCTGCCCAAGGTCCTCGAAGGCGGCCTTGACGCGCAGACGCGTGGCGGCCATGTCCGGGCCCCAGCCGCTCTGCTCGAGCGCCGCCCGCAGCAGCAGCGTCAGGTCGTGGGCGTGCACGAACCCGGCCGGCGCCGCCAGGTCTTCGAAGGTCTGCGCCGCCAGCGGCATGGCCTGGCGCGCCGACTCCAGGGCCCGCTGGTGGGCCGGCGTCGGCCCGGAGGCGGGCGTGAAGCGGGTCTGCAGGAACCGCAGGTCCAGCCGCGACAGGCGGTCTGGCCCCAGATCGCGGACGAAGCCGCCGCCGGTGATGCCCCAGTGACTGCGCATCGGCAAGCGCTCCTCGGGCGGCAGATCGGCCATGGCCGCCGCCAGCTTCGCGCCCTCCGGGGCGTTGGCCACCAGCAGCACCACGTCGGCACGGCTGGCCAGCACGTCACGCAGCAGCAGGCGAGCCCCCAGGTCGCTGAGGCCCCAGCTGAACCAGCCGACCCCCGCCGCATGCTCCCCCGCCGCCACCAGGGCGGCCGTCATGGTCCGCTCGTTGCTCTCCCCCCAGCCGGTCTGTTCAAGGAGCAGGTAGGGGCGGGTGTAGCCCTGGGCCAGGGCGTCGCCGACGATGTGGGCCCCGGCCAGGGCGTCGTCGACGGACAGACGGAAGACCCAGTTCTCCCCGGTCGCCGGGCGCGTGATCGGCGCCGCCGCCGCCCAGGGATCCAGCAGCAGCACGCGCCGCTTGTTGATGAAGTCCAGGTTGTCGAGCACCGGCGGCGAGTGCAGGCCGCAGACCATGGCCAGGGCCAGGGAGTCTTCGGCGAAAGCCTCCAGGTGGCGGCGGCTGCGGCGCGAGTTGCCGCGGTGGTCCTGCAGGACGAGCCGCACGGGCCGCCCCGCCAGCGAGTCGCCCGCCGCGCGCAGCGCCGCGCGCACGCCGGCCTCGATGGCCGTCCCCGCCGCGGTCATCTGGGTGCGGTCGGCGCTGACGTAGAGGTGGACGGACCGGTCCTCGGCGACGGCCATCACGGCCCACAGCACGATCAGTGCGCTTGCGGCTCTCACCAACCTTCACTCCGTGGCCAGGCGCGCTCAGGGGCGGCCCGCCGGGGGCTTGGAGGTCGGCAGATCCACCCGGACCCGCGTGCCCCCCTCGGCACGCGCCTCGGCGGTCACCGTCCCGCCGATCAGCCGCGCCAGGCCGTTGACCAGGTCCAGACCGATCCCGCCTTTCTCCTGCCCGGCACCTGCCATGCCCTTGCCGTCGTCCTCGACGACGATGGTCGCCAGGTCGGCACAGCGGTGGAGGCCGACGGCGACGCTGCCGCGCGCGTCGGCCGGGAAGGCGTGCTGCAGCGCGTTGGTCACCAGCTCGTTGACGATCAGTCCCACGGGCAGCATGTCCGGCAGGGACACGTCGGCGGCGTCGATGTCGACGTGCACGCGGATGCCGTCGGGCGTGATCTCCCGCAGGTCGCGAACCAGGGACACAAGGTAGCGCCCCACGTCCGAGGCGGCCACGTCGTGCAGACGGTCGTGGGCACGTCCCATGGCGGTGACCCTGCGGATCACCCGGTCGGTGAGAGCACGCACCTCCTCCGTCCCCGACTTGCGCACCTCCATGCGCATGAGGCTGGGGATGAACTGCAGGTTGTTCTTGACGCGGTGATGGATCTCTCGCAGCAGCCGCTTCTGACGCTCCACGGCCTCGGCCAGCTCGCGGGCCTGCTGGCGCTGCGTCTCCTCGAGGGCCCGACGGCGGCCGACGTCGCGGGCAACCACCACGAAGCGAGACCCGTCCTCCTGCCCCTCCGACACCCGGCTCACGCGCACCTCGACCCACAGGAGCCGGTCGCGCTGATCGTTGATCTGCACGTCGACGGCGGCGGTCTCCGTCGCGGCACCGGCGTCGGCTTCGGCGCTCATGACCGCCTGCAGGGCCGCCTGCGTGGCCTGCGGGTAGCGCTGCGCCGGCGGCAGGGCGCAGTAGGCGCACGGGTCGTGGCCGGTGAGCTCGCGGATCGACGGCGTCACGTAGAGGATTCCCTGGTCCTCGTCCATGGTCCAGACCACGTCCTTCATCGCCTCCGCCAGCAGCCGGTAGCGGCGCTCGCTGGCGACCAGGGCCTCGGTGCGCTCTGCCACCTGCGCTTCCAGACCCAGGCGGTAGCTGGCCAGCTCCAGGAAGACACGCACCTTGGCCAGCAGGACCTCGGGCACGAAGGGCTTGACGATGTAGTCCACGGCCCCCACGTCGTAGCCGTCGAACTGGTGCTGCTCGTCGGCGTAGGCGGCGCTGACGAAGATGATGGGCATCTGCGCCGTGTTGGGGTCGCCGCGCAGCAGCTTGGCGACCTCGTAGCCGTCCATCTCCGGCATCTGCACGTCGAGGATGACCAGGGCGAAGTCGTGCCGCAGGGTCAACTCCAGGGCTTCCTGGCCGCTGTTGGCCCGCAGGATCACGACCCCCGTGTCGGCGAGGATCTCCTCCAGGGCCACGAGGTTGGCGGGACGATCATCGACGATGAGGATCCGCAGCCCGAGACGGGCGCCGGCTGGCGCCGGTGCGGCCTGGTAGGTCATGGGGACACCTTCTTCTTGTAGATCCGCGCCGCGTCGTCAAGGCACTCGAAGCGGTCGGCCACGGACGAGAAGGCCAGACGCTCTGAGTCCCCCAGGCAGAGGAAGCCGCCATAGCAGAGGCTCTCCCACAGCAGTTCGAGGACGCGCTCCCGCAGGGAGTCGTTGAAGTAGATCATGACGTTGCGGCAGAAGACGACCTGCATCTCCCCGAAAGAGCTGTCCATCGCCAGGTTGTGGCGCGCCGTGGTCACCGCGCCGCGCAGATCCTGGGCCATGACGGCGGCACCGTAGTAGGCGTGGTAGTGATCCGACAGGGCACCCTCGCCGCCGGCCGCGTGGTAGGCCTTGGTCCCCTGGCGCAGCACGTTGAGCGCGTAGATCCCCTCCGCCGTGGTGCGCAGGCCGGACTCGTTGATGTCGGTGGCGTAGACCGTGGTCCGGGGCAGGAGGCCGGCCTCCCGCAGCAGGATGCCGAAGGAGTAGACCTCCTCGCCGGTGGCACAGCCGGCGTGCCACACCTTGCAGGTCGGCCAGGTGCGCAGCAGAGGAATCACCTGATGCCGCAGGGCTCGGTAGACCTCGGGGTCGCGGAACAGGCTGGTGAAGGATACCGAGAAGCAGGACAGCAGGTGGTGGAAGGCGGCCCGGTCGCGCAGGATGCGGGCCGCCACGTCCAGGTAGGTCACCGCGTCGCTCTCCGTGAGGAACAGGTCCAGGCGCCGCCGCAGGCCGGGCCGCGCGTAGTCGCGGAAGTCGTAGCCGTAGCGCCGCAGGATTCCCTCGAGCAGGAGATCGACCTCGATATCCTCGACCGCCTCGCCGCCGATCATCGACACAGCCAGGTCCTCAGGATCGACAGCAGCCGCTCCTCGTCGACCGGCTTGGAGAGGTAGTCGGTGGCCCCCGCCTCGAGGCAGCGGTCGCGGTCCTCCTTCATCGCCTTGGCGGTCAGGGCGATGATCGGCAGCTGCTCCCAGCGGCCGGTCGCGCGGATCCGGCGCATGGTCTCGTAGCCGTCCATCACCGGCATCATCATGTCCATCAGGACCACGTCGATGGCACCGTCGCTGTCGAGCACGCGGAGGGCCTCCTCGCCGTTGACGGCCTTCACGGCCTCCAGGCCGTGGGCCACCAGCAACCGGGTCATGGCGAACATGGTTCGCATGTCGTCCTCGGCGACGAGAACGCGCTTGCCGCGCAGCGGGGCATCCGACGAGTGCAGGTAGTGGATCGCCTCACGGGTCGCCTCCGGAAGCTCGCGCACGACCCGGTGCAGGAACAGCGCCACCTCGTCGATCAGACGCTCCTGCGAGCGGGCGTCCTTGAGGATGATGGAGTCCGCGTAGTTGCGCAGGTGGGCCTCCTCCTCGCGCGTCAGCTCGCGGACGGTGTGCACGATCACCGGCGGCAGAGACACCTCCTCGGCAACCAGGGTGCGCAGCAGCTCGGTGCCCTCCATATCGGGCAGCTTGAGGTCGAGGACCACCAGGTCGAAGCCGGCCTCGCGCAGGCTGGCGATGGCCTCCTGGCCCGTGGCGGCGGTCTCGATCTTGACGTTGCCGTTGCCGATGTGGCGCACCACTTCGTTGCGCATGATGGCGTCGTCCTCGACGACCAGCACCCGCTTGACCGTCTCCGGCGCCGAACGCTCCAGGCGTGACAGCACCGCCTCGATGTCCTCCACCTCCAGCGGCTTGTGGGCGTGCCCCACCGCCCCGGCGCGCAGACCGTCGGCGCTGGGCTCCTGGGCGGACATGATGTGCACGGGTACGTGGCGGGTATCGACGTTGTGCTTGAGGCGGTCGAGGACCTGCCAGCCGTCCAGCCCGGGCAGCTGGATGTCCAGCAGCACACCCTGCAGCTCGTGCTCGGCGGCCAGCTCCAGGCCCTCCTCGCCGGAGGTGGCGATGAGGCACCGGAAGCCCCGCGCACGCACGAACTCGGCCAGCGTCGTGGCGAAACGCACGTCGTCCTCGATGACGAGGATCACGCGGTCCCCCGGAGCCAGGGCCTCGCGGTCGTCGGCGACGGCGGCGGGGCGGCCTGCCGGTGCGGGCGCAGCCGCCGGTGCGGGTGCAGCCGCCGGTGCAGGTGCAGCCGGCGGTGCCGGTGCAGCCGCCGGTGCCGGCGCCAGGGCGAGGGGCAGGACCAGGGTGAAGGTGGAGCCCTTGCCCACTTCGCTCTGCAGGTCGATGCGGCCGCCCAGCAGCGCCGCCAGCTCGCGCGAGATCGACAGGCCCAGGCCGGTGCCGCCGTAGCGGCGCGAGTCGCCGCCGTCGGCCTGCTGGAAGGCCTCGAAGATGAGGTCGCGCTTGTCCTCGGGGATGCCGATGCCGGTGTCGCTCACGGCGATGTCCAGCCCCGGGGCGGTCTCCCCTCCGCCCGGCGCGAAGGTGACGGTGATGCCGCCCTCCTCGGTGAACTTGAGGGCGTTGCCGATCAGGTTGCGGCAGACCTGGAACAGCCGCTGGGGGTCGGTGACGACCTGCTCCGGCACGCCGGGGGCAAGGACGACGGCGAAGTCCAGCCCCTTCTCCCGCGCCATGTGCCCGAACTGCGACTGCAGGCTGCCGGCAAAGTCGGACACGACGATGTCGTCGGGACGGATCTCGGTACGGCCCGCCTCGATCTTCGACAGGTCGAGGATCTCGTTGATGAGGTTCAGCAGGTCGCTGCCGCTGTCGTAGATGATGCCCGCCGCCTCGACCTGGTCCGCCGTCAGGTTGCCGTCGCCGTTGTCGCGCAGGGAGCGCGCCAGGATCAGCAGGCTGTTGAGGGGCGTGCGCAGCTCGTGCGACATGTTGGCGAGGAACTCGGACTTGTACTTGTTCGACAGCTCCAGGGCCTCCGCCTGGCGCGCCAGCTCGCGGCGCGCCTCCTCGACCTCGGCCTTCTGACTCTCCAGCAGGTCGTTGTTGCGCCGCAGGACCTCATAGGAGGACTCCAGCTCGTCCTGCTGCGCCCGGATGCGCTCTTCCGAGTCGCGCAGGCGCTCCATCTGCGCCTCCAGCTCGGCGTTGGCCGAGCGCAGCTCGTCCTGCGACTGCTCCAGTTCCGCCGCCTGCGCCTGCAGCTCGTCGTTGCTGGTGCGCAGCTCCTCCCCCTGCTGCTGCACCAGCCGCTGCGCCGCCGCCATCTGCAGCGACGTCGCGGTGTCGCCGGCGGCCTGCTGCAGGTAGTCCGCCTGCACCCGGGTCGGCGAGTGCAGCAAGCCGATCTCGACGACGCCGCGCACCTGTCCTTCGAAGACCAGGGGCAGCACGCAGATGGCCCGCGGCACCGCGTCGCCGAGGCCGGAGACGACGTGAACGTAGTCGGCCGGGACCTCGTCGATCTGGATCAGCGTCCGCTCCAGGGCCGCCTGGCCCACCAGGCCTTCGCCGAAGGCGAACTGGTTGGCCAGGCTCTTGCGACGCTGATAGGCATAGGACCCCAGCAGGCGCAGGACCGGCTGCCCGTCGGCGGCGTCCTCGGCGACGTAGAAGGCACCGACCTTCGCATCCAGGTAGGAGGCCATCTCGCCGATCACGGTGGCCGCCAGCTCGGCCGGGTCGGTCTTGCCCAGGATGATCTCGTTCAGACGCTGCAGCCCGGTCTGCAGCCAGAGCTGCTCGTCCGCCGCGGCCCGGGCCTCCCGCAGGGAGGCCTGCATGCGGGCGACGCCGGCACTGATCTGGCCCATCTCGTCGCGGCCGCTCACCGCCACCTCGCCGCTGAAGTCGCCGGCGGCGATCCGATCCGTGGCCCCCACCAGGCGCCGGGCCGCGTCGGTCACGGTGCGGCCGACGGCAAAGGAGACCCCGAAAGCGCCCAGCAGCGACGCGAGGATGAGCAGGCCGTTGCCGTAGACGCTGTTGCGGTAGGCCTCGTCCGTCTCCAGCTTCGCCGCTGCCAGGGCCTCCTCCTGCAGCTCCGTCACTGCCATGGCGGCCTGGGTGGCGGCAAGGCTGCTGCGCCGCGCGGCGCCGCGGCTCCACTCGAGAGCCATGTCCGCCTCGTCGGTGCCGGCGAAGTGGATGACCTCGCGCAGGTCGGCGACGTAGCGCTCGGCGTTGGCCCGCAGCTCGCGCACCAGCGTCTCGGCTTCGGTGCCGGCGGAAATCTCGGCCAGCAGTTCCAGCCGCGTGCCTATGTGGACGATGACCTCGGCGGCAGCCGTCGCCTGGGAGTCACGCCGGGCGCGATCGGACTCCAGGAGGATGTCCTTCTCGAGGGTGCGCAGCTCCTCGATGTTGCGGTGCAGGCGGGCGCTGTACTTCACCGCCGTCACGCGGCGATCGACGATGGTGTTGAACCGGTCGTTGAGCTGCCCCAGGCCGCGCAGGCTGCTGCCGATGCCGATGACGGCCAGGGCTGCCAGCCCCACGAAGCTGAGGGCCAGCTTGCGGCCGATGCGCATGTTCGCCAGGAACTTCATCGTCGTGTCTCCATGGTGGTGTGAAGCTGCTGCGGCGGGGTGCCGGTCGGAAGATCCAGGGCCGGCGAGACCCCCTCGCAGCCGCGTCGCCGCAGCCATCGCCGCAGCCATCGCCACTGCCCGACACCGCGGCTCACGGCGGCGCCTGCAGTTGAGGAGGTTCCCCGGCCCGCCAGTGGAGGCCCTGCACCTGGCGGCCCAGGTCCAGCGTCTCGGAGCCCAGGCGGACGCGGCTGCCGCGCTCCATGGCCCCATCGACGCGCACGAAGCTCGCCGGCGGCGCGACGACGCCGTCCAGCAGGGATCGGCGTTCCTGCAGCCGCGCCCGGTGCGCACGCAGGGCCGCGGCCAGCAGCCGGGCCTGGCGCTGCAGCACCCTGCGCTGCAGGCCGGTGGTGGCCTGCAGGCGCGTGCGCAGGGCCTCCAGGTCGAGCCCGTCCAGCCCCAGGCGCCGGGCGACGCGACTCACCTCCCGGTGACTGTCGTGCAGCCGCCGGTCGAGGTCGTCCAGCGTCTGCACCTGAGCGGGCGCGATGCCGACGGTGAGGACCGACCCGCGGCCGTCCCCGGCCCCGACGTGCTGTGCGTGGATGCCCGTGCACGAAAGGATGTCGGCGCCGACGACGCGGGCCGGGGCCTCGCTGCCCGCCACCCGCACTTCGCCGTGACAGCGCAGCACGGCGCCCTGGACATCGCCGTCGACCACGGTTCTGCCGGCGACGGTGACGCGGGACAGGAGGACGCCGGCCACCTGCAGGTCGCCGGCGACCTCCACGCAGGTGCCGCGACCGCGGATGGAGCCCCACACCACCAGGTTGCCGCCGATGTGCGCCTGCACTCCGTCGGCCACGTCGCCGGCGACGACGGCATCGCCGCTCACCGTCACCCCCCGGCGCAGTGAGCCGCGGACCTGCAGCGCACCCTGGTGCCGCAGGGCGCCGTGCGTGTGATCGACGTCACCGTCGACGACCAGCACCGGCTCGATCCCGACGATGCCGTTGCGCAGGGTGCACAGCCCGTCGCAGGCAGCCAGGAAGATCTCCTGGTTCGGGGTTTCGGCGTGCCGCAGGTTGCGGCCCGCCTCGCGGGCCTCACCGGTTCCGTCGACCACGGCGCCACCGCGCAGGTCGCGGCGGGCGATGACCGTGCCCCGACGGACGGGTTCGAGGCTGGCCATGGCCTGCCGCGCCTGCGCCGTCAGCACCAGGGGACCGGACCGAACCGGCGTCGCCGGCGGACGGGCGGCGCTCAATGCAGCAGACCCTCCAGTCGGTCGAGGTCGAGATCCTCGTCGGCGGCGGCATCGCGGAGCCGCTGCGCGGAGAGCAGCAGGCCGGCCTCGCGGGCCAGGCGGCCCAGCAGCTCGGGGTCCAGCGCCTCGGCCTGCGCGCGCGGCTGAAGGTAGAGGATCGCCAGCAACCGCTCCCGGTAGGCCACCGCCTTTGCCGCGCCGACCTCGTCAACGGCCCAGTCCCGATCCTCGGCGTCCTCACCGGCCGCTTGCTGAAGCTGCAGCACCGCGGCGGGCAGCTCCTGTCTCCCGTCCGTCGGCGGCCGCGACGCCCGGATGGCGCCGCCGGCATCCGTCAGGTAGATCTGCACCTGCACCGGCATCACCACGTCGGCGATGGCCGACTCCGCCACGCGCGCGGCCTCGTCCGCGGTCTCGCACTCCAGTTGCCCGCGCATGAGCTGCTCCTGGGCCTGCAGCTCCGCGACCTGGGCCTCCAGGCGCTGCAGCAGCCGGGTGCGCTCACGCTGCCAGTCGGCGTGGGCCAGGGTCATCTGGATGGCAGCGGCCAGCTCGCGCTCGACGAAGGGCTTCAGCAGGTAGGCCCAGGGCAGGACCTGCTGCGCCCGGCTGAGGACCTCCTGGTCGGCGTAGGCGGTGATGAAGATCACCGGAATGCCGAAGCGCTCGCGGATGTCACCGGCCGCGTCGATACCGTCGCCGGTGCTGTTCTCGAGGTTGATGTCCATCAGGACGAGGTCCGGCCGCGTGCGTTCGGCCATCTGGACGGCGCGTTCCCGCGTCGGCGCCATGCCGACCACGGTGTGCCCGAGATCCATGAGCACACCCTCGAGGTCGACGGCAGTCAGGACCTCGTCCTCCACGATCATGATCTTGGCTGTCTTCTGGTGCGTCACGTGTCTCCTCTCGGCTCCCTGGACGGGTCTCGCGCGGGCAGCGCGCGACACCTGGCACTTCGGAAGTGCAAAAGGGGTGCCAGTCCCTCTGCCCCGGCTGCGACGGCGGCGCACAGGGGGACGACGGGCCGGCTCGTCGTCTCCAGCCGACAAGCGCCGCCCCGCTGTCCACAGCAGGCGACCTCCCGTCAGGTCACCTGTGCCCGGGGCACGACAACCCTGACCCTCGTCCCCGGCTCCGCGGCGGCGATCGACACCGCGCCGCGCAACTGCGTCACCAGGGAGATGACCATGGTCATGCCCAGCCCCATGGACGGACCAGGGGTGACGATCCCGATCATCTCCGGCGGGCAGCCGATGCCGTCGTCCTCCACCGTGACCGCGAGATCTCCGTCGACGACTTCGGCGCGCAGCCGCAGCGTGCCGCGTCCCCGCGGGAAGGCGTGCTTCAGGGCGTTGGTGGCCAGCTCGTTGGTGATCAGCCCCACGGGAACGGCCTGCGGCAGGCCGATTCTCATCTCCGCGAACCGTCCGTCGACGGTCACCCCAGGCCGCAGCTGCCGCAGGTCGGCAGTGAGTCCGGTGAGGTAGCGCCGCAGGGAGACGGTGCCCGTATCGTCGTCGTGGTAGAGCCGGTCGTGCGCACGGGCCATGGTCTGCAGGCGCCCGAGCATGGCCTGCAGCTCCGGCTCCTGGGGGGGGGCTCCGCCCGGGTGCCTGCGGATCTGCAGGCGCATGAGGCTGGCGATCAGCTGCAGGTTGTTCTTGACGCGGTGGTGCAGCTCACGGATCAGCAGCTTCTTCTGCGCCAGCGACGCGCCCAGGTCGGCAGTCTGCCTGGCAACCTGCTGCCCTTTCTCCTGGTTGCTGAGGGCCATCCCGAGATCGCCGCAGAGCTCCTGCAGGAGGGCCGTCTCCTGGGCGTCGATGCGCCGCGTGGGTCCAGGCTCCACCGAGATCTCGCCGTAGTCGGACCCGCCGTGACTGATGCGCAGGACCACCATCTGCTCGGCGACCGGGGTTCCCAGGAGACAGGTTGCCCCCTTGGCCTCGCTGCCGCCCGCGGTTCCCTCCAGGTCGCGCCAGCGTACCGATCGGTAGCCGCGGGTCCTCTGCAGCAGGCCCCGGAACTCGCGGATCAGGCGCGCCGCCTCCGACTCGCGTGCCAGCATCCGGACGATGGCGCTGCGCGCCGTCAGCTCGCCATTGAGCCGGTCCAGGTTCTGCCGCTGCCGCCGCAGGGCCTGGTTCGCCTCGTTCAGATCCCGGTTGCGCGTGCGCAGCTCGGCCATCATGCCCCCGAGGCGGCGCGCCATCTGGTTGATGGCTTCCCCGAGAGCCGCCAGCTCGCGGCTGCCGCCGGTCGGCAGGCGGCGGCTGAAGTCGCCGTCGGCCACAGCCCCCACCGCCGCCAGGACGTCGGCGACAGGGCGGTGCAGCAGAGCGTGCAGGAAGTAGAGGCTGACGAAAAGAGCTCCGGCGGTGACGGTGAGGACCAGGGCCAGGATGGCCAGGCGCTCCCGCCGGAGCCTGGTACGCAGGACCTCCTCGTCGAGCTGCAGCAGGGATGCCCCGAGAACGATGGCCTCCTGCTCGTTGCCGATCAGGCTCTCCACGTCGGGCTGCGACCAGGCCCGCGTCACCACATCCGCGGCGTAGGTCTGCAGGTCCGGCTTCATCTGCCCGGCGCCGAAGAGCACGTCGCCGGCGCCGTCGACGATGACGCACGCGGCGATTCCGTCCACCTCGACCATGGCCCCGGCCACGTCCTGGAGCCCCTCGACGTCGCCGACGGCCATGGGCAGGGCAACGGTCCGCGCCAGCTGCGTTGCCATCAGCTGACCTATGAGGTCGAACTGGCGCTGCGTCTCCGTCTTGTCCCTGCCGGCAAGGACGAAGTAGACGACGGTCCCGGCGCCGACCATGGCCAGGCACAGAACCACGGCCAGCCGGCTGGCAATGCTGGCCGAACGCCATGACATGCCTCAGTCCCCCATGCGGATCGCCACCACGCCGCCGATGCTCTCCGGCAGGGAGATGCCGAGCCTGCGCGCGACGGTCACGTTGACGGTGACCCGGACAGTCTCCGGATGGAGGTGTTCGGTGCTGCCGGCGTGCCAGGCGCGCGCCGCCGCTGCCCCGGCGGCCGCGGGGTCGGCGTCCACCGAGACCAGCGCCCCGGCACGGGTGTAGGACGGCGACAGGCCGATGACCGGCACACCGCGGCGCAGGCCCTCGGCGATCAACCCCTGCACCGTCGTCGGCGTGATGAGTCCCACGTCGGGCAGGATCAGGAAGGCGTCGGCGCCGGTCAGCAGGCGGCCGGCAGCCTGCAGCAGGTGAGCGGGCGACTCGAGCTGCACGCCGCTGAGATCCAGACCGATCCGGGCTCCGACCTCGCGGATCTCATCCACCTCCGGGGTGCTGCGGCTGTAGACGAAGCGGTAGCGCGTTCCCGGCAGGACCTCGCGCAGGATGCGCAGCCGGTACTCCCATGGTGGCTCGAGGCTGACTCCGGGACCGTGCAGGCCCCTGTCCTGGGGATCGGCCACCATCGCATAGACGGCGTCCACGCCCAGGTCCAACCGACGGGCCGCCTCCGCCGCCTGGCTGCCCAGGCACAGCAGGAGGTCGGGGGCCAGGTCGGGCAACGCCACCGCCTCCGTGACAGGGACCCGCGCGACGCTCACCGCGTCGATGCCATCGTCGCTGAGCGTACGCTGGAAGGCCTCGATGACGATCGTGTTGTCCGGCTGCGAGCGGCTCTCGATGGCGACGAGACGAACCTGCGCGCCGGGCGCCGGCAGGTCGGCGGCGGCGAGCCGCACCAGAGCCGTGACGGCGACCAGGCAGCAGCGGGCTCTGCGGCTGCCGTGGCCTCTCAGCGGTGCCACTCGGCCTGCAGCAGGAAGCGGCGGCCCACCGGATCGGCCCCGTGCACGCCGGCGCCGGGTCGGTTGGACTCGTAGTGGTCGTCCTGCAGCAGGTTCTGCGCCAGGATTCCGAACTCGAGGGCCCCGGCCCGATGGGCGATGCGGGCGTCCAGGACCCGGTAGGCGGAGACCGGTGCCGTCGCCGCGCCGATCCGCCCGAAGACCGGGTTGGCGGTTGCGTAGAGCTCACCGTAGGCGCCCACGGCCTGTGCCTGCAGCCACCCGGACCACGGGCCCCATCGTGCCAGCAGCCTGCTGTTGACGCGGTACGCCGGATCGGGGTCCGGTCCTGCCACCTGCGGCAGGCCGGCGCGTAGGACGGTGCCGTTCGTGTGCCAGGTGACGGCCGGCGTCAGGGCATAGGACAGACCCGCCTCGACGCCGCGCTGCCAGACGACACCGTCGGCGTTGACCGCCATGGTGGTAGCCGGGTTGTCGATCCTGTCGGTGACGCGGTTGGCGAAGGCGGCGGCCTCCACCTGCAGCCTGGGGGTCGGCGCCAGGGACAGGGCCAGCTCCAGCATCCGGATGCCTTCCGCCTCGAGGTCCGGGTTGCCGAGGGCCAGGGGGTAGGCCCTGCCCTCGTTCGTGCTCTGCAGGAGGGAGGGCAGGTAGTAGCCGGAGGCGACGGTGGCCCGGAGGGCCAGACCCGTGGCGACCTGGTGCAGCGCCGAAGCGCGGAGCATACCGAGAGGCGCCAGTCCGGTGTAGCGCTCGAGGCGCCCGCCAAGAGCCAGCTGCAGGTCGTGGCGCAGCCGGTACTGCGTCTCGGCGTGCACGGCGACGTCCCAGACGCGGTGGGCCTCGGCGGTGCCGCGCTGCTCGTCGGTGACCCGGTAGCGCGTGCTCTTGGCATAGCCGCCGACGGAGAGAGCCTGCCGCGCCGACTCGAACACGCGCATGGCCTCGATCTCGACGTTCTCGTCGCTGACGGTGTAGATCCCGTCCCAGAAGTCCTTGTCGTGGCCGCTGCGGAAGGCACGGATCCATGCCTTCCGCCCCTCCAGGCGAACGGAGGCGAAGACCGTGACGGGATTGCACACGCGACTGATGACGTGATCCGCCGCCGACGTCCGCAGGTCCACGCTGAGCAGGCGGTCCTGCGGCAGCCGTCCGAAGAGGCGCAGGCCTCCCTGCAGTACGTGGTAGTCTTCTGCCTCCAGCTGCAGGTCGCCCTGCTGCAGCGAGGCCGCCAGGTCGGGCTCGGTCCACTCCTCCGCCCGACGACCCGCCAGCGACAGCCGGTAACTCCACCGGCTGCCAAGCTGCGCCTCGCGCAGGAGATGAACCCCGGCGGTGCCCTGGGTGCCGCCGGTGACGCGGACGCGGGCGTGCGGCGTGAGCGGCGCCGGACGGGTGATGATGTTGATCGTGCCCGAGGAGGCGTTGCCGCCGTGGAACACCGACCCCGGGCCGCGGACGATCTCGACCCGCTCGACCTCCAGGATGTCGACGGGTGCCCAGTCGAGGAAGATGTGGTTGGCGTGATAGAGGAAGGCGTTGTTGCCGTCGATCGTGATCAGGACGTGCCCGGTGTCGGTGAAGCCCCGGATCCCCAGCACGTGCTGGCTGGCGTGGACCTGCCGGGCATCGACGCCGATGGCGTAGCGCAGGGCCTCCGCCAGGTGGGTCACGCCCATCTGCCGCAGCTCCTCGCCGGTGACCACGCTCACCGTGGCCGGTGCGTAGGTCAGGACCTGGGGCCGCTTGGACACGGAGACCACGGACGGAACATCCATGGCCCAGAGGTCCTCCACCGCCAGCTGGGACTGGGCGGAGCCTCCCGCTCTGCACAGCAGCAGGATGCCCGCGATCGTGACGAAGGAATACCGACGCACCCTCTCTCCCCTTGTTATGAGTGGGTCTGGACCGTCGGAGCCTCGATCGCAATGCGCGTGCCAGCCGTAGCCCACCCGGAGAGCCTCACAGAATCGGCGGCGTCGCGGCGACGGGTGTCGTCTGCCGGCGACAGCTCGGCTCTTCAGGGTCGACGGGCGGCGACTGCGGCGGCGGCGGCGGCGAAGGCAGACTCTGCCCGTGCCAGCAGCTCCACGTCCAGGTGGCCGTCGACGGCGGCGTCCTCGAGGGCCTGGCAGGCCCGTTCCAGCCGCAGCGCGCCGAACTCGCGGGCACTGCCCTTCAGGGCGTGCGCCTGCCGGCGCGCTTCCCCGACGTCGCCGGACCGCAGGCAGGCGCGGACCTGCTGCAGGCGGTGTGCACCGTCGGTCGCGAAGAGATCCACGCTGCGACGCAGGGCTGCGTCGCTGACCGCCGCCAGGCGGAGCCACGCCTCACCGTCCAGCTCGTCATCGTCCTCGCCGCCGACGTGATCCGCGGGCGGCGCCGCGGCATCCTGGGCCAGACCGGCGAGGACGGCGGACAGCTGGGCGGCACGCAGCGGCTTGGTCAGGTAGCCGTCCACCCCGGCGTCCTCGGCCTCGCCGCGGTGCTGCGGCTGGGCGTGTGCCGTGAGGGCCACGATGGGCAGGTGACCGTCTCCGGTCTCGGCCTCACGCTGCCGGATGCGGCGCGTGGCCTCGATGCCGTCCATCTCGGGCATCTGCATGTCCATGAGGACGACGTCGAAGGTCCCCGCGACCGCCGCCGCCACCGCCTCGGCGCCGTTGCCGACCGCGGTCACCCGGTGCCCCTCTCCGCGCAGCAGGTCGCCGACGACGAGCTGGTTCACCTCGTTGTCCTCCGCCAGCAGAACGCTCAAAGGCTCCACGGGGACGGCATCCGCGGCGGCGGCGGTGGGCTCGGCGATCTCGACACGCTCCAGCGGCAGGGAGAAGGTGAAGCGGCTGCCCAGTCCCTCCTGGCTCACGACCTCGATCCGCCCCCCCATCTGCTGCACCAGCTGAGCGGCGATGTAGAGTCCCAGGCCGCTGCCGCCGAACCTGCGGGTGATCGACTGGTCGGCCTGCGTGAAGGGATCGAAGATCCTGGGCAGGCGATCCTCGGCGATGCCGACGCCCGTGTCGATGACGGCAAAGTCGAGAGTCGCCCCCGTGGACGTCACGTCGCGGGCCCTCACCTCCAGCCGCACCTCGCCGCGGTTGGTGAACTTGACCGCGTTGCCCAGCAGGTTGTTCAGGATCTGGCGCAGCCGCAGGGCATCGCCGCGCCAGCCGTCCGGCACGCCGTCCTCCACGTCCATCGACAGCAGCAGCCCCTTGTCCTCGGCGCTGGGCGTGCGCGTCTGTATGACATGCTGGATGACCTCGCGCAGCGACAGGGGCTGCAGCTCCAGCTCGGTGCGCCCGGCCTCGATGCGGGATAGATCGAGGACGTCGCCGACCAGTTCCGTCAGCAGGTCGGCGGACTTGGCGATGAGCTGCAGCCGCTGGCGCTGCTCATCCGTGACCTCACTGCGCAGGAGCAGCTCGGTCAGCCCCATGATGCCGTTGATCGGCGTGCGGATCTCGTGGCTCATGGTCGCCACGAAAGCCGACTTCGCCTGGTTGGCGTCCTCCGCCGCGTCCCTGGCGGTCTGCAGGTCCTGGAGGTCCTGGAGGCGCAGGATGCCGCCCTCGATGATGCGCGCCAGCTCCTCGACGAACTGGATCTGCTCGGGACGGAAGGCGTGCGGACGCAGGCTGTTGACCGCCAGGGTGCCCATGGCGAAGGGCACGTCGACGACGGCCCGCACGGGCACGCCGAAGGCCTGCAGCAGGTTGGCGCTCTCCGCGTAGGGGTCTTCGGCCCGCAGGTCGGGGCGGTAGGCGGTCCGCTGCTGGCGCCAGATACGCTCGATGACCTCGCCACCATGGCCGGCCGCAGGCTGCCAGCCGCTTGAGACGTCCAGGCTGTACGCGTCATCGGTGCCGTCGCCCAGCAGGCGCTGGGCTCCGGACACCAGGTTGATGCCGCATTCGTGAATGTCCAGCTCCTGCTCGCGCAGCGCGGTGCGCAACTCGGTCAGCACCACGGAGATGTCGCCGGGTTGCGCCATCTGCCAGACGGCGCGCTGCACCCGGACCCTCGCCTGCTCCTGCCGGTCGCGGAGCTCCCGGTCCTGCCGCGCCTGACGCAGGCGGCGCGTCATCTCGTCGAAGGAATCGCCCAGCTGGCCGATCTCGTCCTGCGAACCGGAGCACACCTGGTAGTCGAGGTTGCCCAGGGCGACGGCACGCGTCGCCTCGCGCAGGCGCCGCAGGGGATGGGCGATCCGCCGGACCAGCAGGAACAACACCGTGGCGCTCAGCAGGGCCAGCCCGCCCGCCAGGCCCAGAAGCCGGCCCCGCACCGACGCGATGCGCTGCTCCATGGCCCGCAGCGACAGGCCGAGGCGAATGGTCGCGACAGGCACTTCGCCGGCTGCTTCCTCGCGGCCAAAGAGGAACTCCTCCGTCCGTGCCGTGCCCGGGTCGAACAGGGGCTTGGTGAACAGCAGGAGCGGGACCTCGGGATCGCAGGCAAGGCGCGTCATGGTCGTCGAGTCCGATGCCGCGGCGTCGGCCGGCGGACACAGGGCGGCCATGCGCACGTCGCCGCTGATGGCCGCCAGCTCCCCCGTGGGGCCGAGGACCTCGACAAAGAGCACGTCGGGCGAGCGCGTGGTGCCGCCCAGAGCGGCGGCCAGGATCTCGGAGGACAGGGGCTCGGGGGAACGCGACCCTCCCGCCGCGGCCGCCTCCCAGGCCCGGCCGATGTCGTCGGCGCAGTCCTCGACGATCTGCCGGCCGCG
>ENA-OREN01001695-OREN01001695.1-marine-metagenome-genome-assembly--contig:-NODE-1695-length-24632-cov-3.159967_pt1 | contig 24632 bp, 22 predicted proteins | sample MGYA00248624_ERZ508555 | MGnify/ENA primary metagenome ERZ508555 (study PRJEB26222, sample SAMN06267773) | marine metagenome | isolation source: Saanich Inlet, British Columbia, Canada | place...
TTTGAACGCTAAATGAAACACATACTAATAACAACAACCGCAGCCGTGGTTTTCTTGCTGTTCGGCGCGGTTAATGAGGTTAATGGGGATCCTTTGAAGTATGAAGTCGTCGGAGACACCGTTACCATCAAAGATTGTAAAGAGACAGCCTCTGGTGCATTGGTGATTCCCTCCATCTATGAGGGGAAACCGGTCACCAGCATTGGGGATTGGGCCTTCTATGGCACTAAACTGACGCGCGTAACGATACCAGACAGTGTCACCGGCATTGGGTATGCGGCCTTCTCCAAATGCGTTAGTCTTAAGAGCATCGACGTAGGCGAAGATAATACCGAATATTCATCTGAGGACGGGGTTTTGTTCGACAAAAACAAAACAGTGTTGATTCACTTTCCTGCAGGGAAAGGCGGTCACTACACGATTCCCGACGGAGTTACCAGCATTGGTGATCATGCCTTCATTAAGTGCGCTCGTCTGACGAGCGTAACAATTCCTGACAGCGTCACCAGCATTGAGGCTTTGGCCTTCAGGGACTGCTTTGGTCTGAGGAGTGTGAGGATACCCGACAGCATCACTAACATTAAAATGGGGGCCTTCAGTTCTTGCAGTAATCTGACGAGCATCATTTTTGAAGGTAATGCGCCTTTTTCTTTTCGTGTCGATGCGTTCTCAAGTGTACCCGAAGATGCCAAAATATTTATTAATCCAGGCGCAACTGGTTTTGGTGAAAAGTTTGCACACCTACCTGTAATAATTCTTAAAGAACTTAAGATTAACACCTTCAGCAAAATCGACTCTCGATTCACTATTAGCTTCGAAAGTAACTCAGGTATAAGCTACATAATTGAAGTCACACATGACTTAAAGAAATGGGGCGAGATTGGCAAAGTCCAAGGCACCGGAAGCTCGGTTAAGTTCACTGATGGGCGCGAAGCGCTTTTCCAGAAGCAGTACTATCGAGTGAAGATGGCAGGGTAAAAACTCACTTAATTAGAAAGCTGAAAATAAATGAAACACCTGCTACTCAAAACAATCGCAGCCGTGGTGCTGATCTTGAAAGTTAATCTTGCGGCACAGGTTGAGAATTTACCAAGGAGCACCCCTGAAGCACAGGGGGTTTTTTCATCGGAGATTCTTGAGTTTATCGAAACTGCTGATCAAAAAGTTAATTCAATGCACAGTTTCATGCTGTTACGGCACGGACTTGTTGTTGCCGAAGCATGGTGGAAGCCTGAGTCTAATAGTAAACAACATGTTTTTATGGTCGCTCAGCAAAAGCTTCACGTCGACGGCGGTTGGGCTGGCAGTGGCAGAAAAAAAGCTAAGTATCGATGACCACGTTTTGCAGTTCTTTCCCGATGATCTTCCTTCTGAACCTTCTGCCAATCTTAAGAAGATGAGAGTTCGTGATTTATTGACAATGACCAGCGGGCATCAGGATGAGGTAAAGTTGAATGCTGAGAGTAACTGGGTAAAGGCTTTCCTCTCTCACCCCGTGCCTCACGAGCCGGGAACCCATTTCCGTTACAACACGCCCGGAACCTATATGCTATCGGCGATCGTTCAAAAAGTGACAGGAAAAACGGTTTTAGATTATTTGAAGCCCTCATTGTTTGAACCTCTCGAAATTCGCAACCCTAAATGGGACGCAAGTCCACAGGGTATTTCCATTGGAGGTTACGGATTATTTCTTCGTACTGAGGATATTGCAAAGTTTGGTCAACTCTATTTACAGAGAGGCAAGTGGAAGGGAAAAGAATTGATCCATTCGTCATGGATTAAGCAAGCTACTTCGAAGCAGGTCTCAAATGGGAGAAACATACTCAACGATTGGCAACAGGGCTACGGTTTTCAATTCTGGCGCTGCCGACACGGAGCTTTTCGCGGAGACGGGAAAGACGGCCAATTCTGCATTGTGCTTCCGGAACATGATGCAGTAATTGCGATTACCGCAAACGCAAGGGATATGCGAGGTGAACTGAATCTTGTTTGGGACAAGTTGCTTCCTGCGTTTACCGACAAGCCAATCAAAGAAAACCCTGACGCTCATGCAAGACTCAAGGCAACCATAAGTAAACTCAAAGCTTCCAGATGATAAAAATTATCTCCTTTTTACCGGCAGTCAAAAGAAACACCTAATGGCAGCTAATCTTTCACGATTCATCCGAAACATCCTCTGCATCGGACTTTTCTCATCTGGCCTATCTACCGTATGTGCCACTGAACTGACTACGGATGATTTTTATGAACGTGAGCAAGTTCAGGAGATCCGCCTGACAATTAGCGGATTGAATTTGAAGAAAATGAAAATGGCGCTACCGGAACGCAAATACGTTCCGGCCACTTTTCACTGGCGTAACATCCGATTGGAAAATGTTGGCGTTCGCTACAAAGGTAACAGTTCATCGCAACCTCGTCAGAGCCACAAACGCGGCTATCTAATCAAGGTCAGTGAGTTCAAAAAAGGCACGCGTTTCCTTAACCTTCGGCGCATCGCGCTAGATAACGGCGTTCAATTCGGTAGCCTTTTCAGTGAACCGATCGTGACCGACATCCTGCGAGATTTGAATGTGCCGTCTTCCCGCTGTAACTACGCTAAGCTATTCATCAACGACGATTACCAAGGCGTTTATGGGAACGTTGAACGGATCGATGAGTCGTTTATCAAACGGCACTTCAGATCAAACAGGGGACCTTTGTTCAAAGTTCACATGCCCGGCCCCGGAGCTAATTTCTCGTACGCAGGCGACGATCCAACTCAATATAAAAAAGGATTCGAGACAAAGAACAAGGCTGCCGAAGAGTCATTTGATGAATTAATCGACCTCATCCGAGAAACCGACAAAGGCGATAAATCCAATTACGAGCAAACGCTGAACAAGTATTTGGAGTTGGAACATTTTCTGAAAACAACTGCCGTAATGCTCTTTGCCGGTTGCTTTGATCAGCTCACGGGTTGGAACCCGCACAACTACTATCTTTATCGCAATCCCAAAACAGATCGATGGAGCTACATTCCGTGGGACTTGGACGTCGGTTTTGCAGACCACGCTTTCGGGAGAATGCCCGTCATCGATGGTTGGCACGCCGCTTGGCCAATTCCCGGCGGCCCGTCTAAGCCCATCCTTGAAAACATCGTCACGAATCCAAACCTCCTTAAAAAATACAGAGAGACAGCTTCTTTTATTCTGGAAAAATATTTTAAGCCAGATCAACTACATTCGAAAATCGACAAACTATACGCTTTGATCAAAAAGGATTTGGTCAAAGATCCGTATCCAGCGAAACGCATCACCAACCCGAGGGATGCTGGCTACGACGATATTATTCTGTCTTTTAAAAGGTTCATCGATAGACGGTACCAATTGGCCCGCCAGCAATTGGATAATCCGGGGCCACGACCAAAACCGTACAAACAGAACCCCACGCGACAGCATCAGCGTCCCGAGGCGGGAGATTTGCCAAACGGTCCTACCGATGTAGTGATCATTTCTCGCACAAGAAACTCGATAAAACTGGAGTGGAAGGACAACGCAGATAACGAAGCAGGGCACATCGTGCAAAGGGCCGATATTGAAAGCGCCGGGAAGTTTCGCAACCATATCCCTTGCCCCGGCAAATCGGAGAGCAACGCAATTGACGTGCATGTTGGCCCCGGCGAAACCTACCGCTACCGCGTCTATTCTGTGTTTTCGACGCCCAATGGCTATGCCGGATCCAAACCTTCTAAGGTTGTCGTTTCTGCTTCTTCAAAACCAGGAAAGAAGTAATTGCCTTCTCAGAAAAACACGGCGGCAAGACGGGTGTAGAATTGAAAGATGAACGATAAATGAAACACATACTAATCACAACAATCGCAGCCGTGGTGCTGGTGGGGTGTGGGGTGCCGCAGCAGTCGGCTCCTCAAGCTGAAACGAAACCAGTTGAACCCGTTGCTGAAAACACAAAACAAGAACCTACAACAGCGAAGTTAGAACACCCACAAGCAAATCGTGCGCTGATTGAAGCAGCGGCAACAGGAAACGTTGAGGCCATCAAAAAAGCCATTGCTGATGGAGCGGATGTGAATGTGAAGGCGGTTGGTGGAGGGACTCTTTTGTTTATTGCGGCTCATGAAGGTCACAGGGAAGTCGCGGAACTACTAATTGCCGAAGGTGCAGATGTAAATGAGACGAATGGTAGTGGTGAAACACCGCTGGATTATGCCAAAGGTGAAACCGCCGACCTCATCCGCAAACACGGAGGCAAGACGGGTGATGAATTAAGAGCTGAAGGGAAATGAAACACCTCCTACTCACAACAATCGCAGCCGTGCTTCTGGTGGGATGTGCTACGACGCAGCAGTCGCCTCCACCAGCAGAAGCGAAACCAGTTGCTGAAGCTGCAAAACCAGAACCGCCGACAGCCAAAGCACCAGACATCTCAATTCACGATGCAGCTGCGCTGGGAAACAACGAAGCCGTTAAACAACATTTGACTGCTGGCACGGATGTAAATGCGAAAGATGAATCCGGATGGACACCTTTGCATTGGGCGGCTTCAAAGGTTCACAATAAAACTGCAAAACTGCTAATCAAGGAAGGTGCGGATGTAAATGTAGTAAATAAAGTTGGTCTGTCGCCATTAGATTATGCTGAAAATGAAACCTTTGGTTTCTTAATTGACCATGGAGCAAAGTCCGGTGCAGAATTGGAAGATGAAGGGAAATGAAAAAATACATAGGATTAAATTTATTGGTTCTGTGGAGCCTTGTCACATTATCAGAAGTTGCTTCTGCTGACGTGAGGCTGCCCGCTATTGTGGGCGATCATATGATTTTGCAGCAGCAGACGAGAGCTCCTGTCTGGGGTTGGGCTGATCCAGGCGAAACTGTGACGGTCGAGGGAAATTGGGGCGAGAAAGCCACGGCAACTACCGCCGAGAACGGAAAATGGAAAGTTTTCCTGAAGACTCCGTCACATGGCGGCCCTCACAACCTCAAGATCAATGGCAAAAACGAAATCACCATCAACAACGTGGTAATCGGTGAAGTGTGGCTTTGCGCCGGACAATCGAATATGGGGTGGAGGCTTAGCGCGGTATTTGAGGGGGCGGAGGACGCCGCTTCCGCCAACTACCCGAATTTCCGCATATTCCGTTCGGAACGAAAACACAGCCATGAACCCCAGAAAGATTGTATCGCCAAGTGGACTCCGTGTACGCCTGATTCAGCAGCCACGTGCTCTGCTGTCTCTTTTTACTTTGCTCGCAAATTACACCAGAAACTGGGAATTCCCATCGGCATTGTGCTGCAGCCCTATGCCGGAACACCAATTGAGGGGTGGATGCCTAGGAAAATTCAGATGAATGATCCCATAACCCGCAAGTATGCTGAGGAGATGGACGAGGAATCTGCAGCCTATGACCCCACTATGGCAAAGAAACAACTCGAAAGAGCCATGCAACGATGGAAGCTGGGCGAGCGAAAGGGGAAACCCGTCTTGAGAACTCCAAAAAATTGGGGGCATCAATATCCGGGAAATATTTTTAATGGCATGATTCATCCGATCATGCCCTACGGTATTCGTGGCGCGATTTGGTATCAGGGCGAAAGAAATTCAAAAGATGTCCCGCAGGCTTTGAATTATCGCAAGCAACTTGCCCTGCTTATCAACTATTATCGCTCTTCTTGGCATGAGCTCTCCGGTGGAAATGTAGCAAAGGACTTCCCCTTCTACTTCACGCAATTGCCAAGCTGGCATCCGGCACAGAAAAAACCCGTCGAAGGCCTTGAGGCATCTTGGGCGGTGAATCGGGAAATGATGCGTCTGGTGGATTCAGAAGTGGCTAACACCGGAATGGTCGTTTCAATCGACACCGGTGACGCGATCGCACTACATCCGAAAAACAAGAAGCCAATCGGCATTCGGCATGCCTATTTGGCACTGAAACAAACCTACGAAAAAAACATTACGGCCTACGGCCCGCGCTTTAAAAAGCAGTCACTTCAGGGAAATCAGATAGTTCTGGAGTTCGATTCGTTCGGCAAAGGATTAATGGCAGCTAACCCGGGAAAGTTGAACTCCTTCGCTATTGCCGGGAAAGACAGAAAATGGCATTGGGCGGCTTCTGATATCAAAGGGAGTACCGTAGTGGTTTCCTCGGCGGTAGTTCCAAATCCCACGGCGGTACGTTATGCATGGGCAATGAATCCCTCACAACGCAATCTGCTCTACAACAGGGAAGGCATTCCGGCTTCGCCTTTCAGAACTGACAATTGGCCGCTTTTTGATCCAGACATGGATCAGGTGGTGACGGTAAACAAACCTCAAAAACCAGAAGGCTATAAACCCAAAGACTGGACGCGCCCGAAAATGACGCAGTAGTGTTGATTTCGAGAAGCAAGAAAGCTGAAGAGAAATGATACACCTCCTACTCACAACAATCGCAGCCGTGGTGCTGGTGGGGTGTGGGCCATTGCAATCAAATGCAAAGTTATTACACCGTGCTGCCGAAGAAGGGGATACCGAAGCAGTAAAGGAGCATTTAGCCGCTGGAACGGATAAGAATGTGAGGGCCGGTAAGTGGGGAGACACTCCATTGCACCGTGCGGCTTTTTGGGGTTACACAGAGATCGTCGAATTATTGATAAATAATGAAGTAGATGTGAACGCCAAGGATGACTATGGATGCACACCTTTACATGATGCGGCGGAATACTCTCACTTGGAAATCGCTGAAATGCTGATTGATAGGAACCCGGAGATGAATGCACTGGATAACAACGGTGATACACCCCTCGACTTGGCCAGCGGAAAAATCGCGAGCCTCCTCCGCAAACACGGCGGCAAGACGGCTGAAGAATTGAAAGCTGAAGGGAAATAACGTTTATCGAAAACCCGTCAAGCACATATCATAAAACTGTTTTTGGTGATTATTTGCACCAAGAAAATGGCAGCGAGTTTCGATTTGGGGCAATTCCAGAATCGCGCTAACTTACTGGGAATGAAACTAATGCGCTTGGGCTTTTGCGCCCCTTGAAGCACGCCTCGACACTGTAAGGGTCACAGGTTCAAGTCCTGTACTGCGCACCATTCTTTCGTCTTCAATGGCCTCCCCTTTCAAGCTGCTTTTTTGTCTGTGAACCACAAGGTTTCACGCCTGGCTTGGCGGCTTGTCTGGGGGCGATCTGCGGATAATACTGGCTGTGGTGATTCCGCTTCGGCTTGCCATTTTGATTTTGTTGGTCGCGACAACGCATGTTGCGGCGGCGCCGTTGGTGAAACGCAAGAACGAGACCTATCAGGTCACCGGCTCCAACTTGCGGGAGTTGAGGCAAATGATTGACCGCAACGGCCCGGTCAACAGCGATGACGGCAAACATTATGACGGGCTCACCGAGTGGTCGCTCACATGGGATTTTAACCTCAAACGCCGAGGGAAGGTATGGATCGTTGCCAGCCGGTCCGTCATTTTGGACGTCAAGGTCACGACGCCGCGCTGGACCGATTTCAAGGCCACCCCAGGCCTGCTGCAAACCCAGTGGAGGGCCTATCGCGCCAACCTATTGCGGCATGAGGAAGGGCACGTCAAAGTTGCGCTCCGGGCAGCCTATGCAGTCGACAAATACCTTGGCACCTGCGGCGGTTCCTCCTCCTTGGAGAAACTGAAAAGCGACATCCAAAAAAACACCCGGGGCCTGCTCAGTCAATATCGCAAGATTGATCGGAGCTACGATCAACGCACCCGCCACGGTGCCACGCAGGGTGCCACTTTGGCCAAGGGCTCGGGAAGCTGACCCAAATCACGCCAACACTTCCCGGATTACTTGGCCATGGACGTCAGTGAGTCGGCGCTGGATGCCGTTGTGGTAATAAGTAAGCTGCTCGTGATCGAGGCCGAGGAGGTGGAGGAGCGTGGCATGAAAATCGTGCGGCGTTGCGACGTCCTCGCTGGCTTTGAACCCAAACTCATCGGTGGCGCCGTGGCTGGTTCCGCCTTTCACCCCGGCACCGGCAAGCCAAGCGGTGAAGCCGTTGGGATTGTGGTCGCGCCCATAGGTGCCGGCTTGAAACATTGGCATGCGGCCAAACTCAGTGGCGAAGACAACCAGCGTGTCGTCGAGCAAGCCGCGTTGTTTCAAGTCGCTCAACAACCCGGCGACCGGTTGGTCGAGGATCTCGCCGTGCACGTCGTATTGCTCCTTCAACCTTGAGTGACCGTCCCAGTTGATATTGCCGCCGGAGGCGTAGGCGCCGTTGAAAAGTTGCACGAAGCGCACGCCGCGCTCGACGAGGCGACGGGCGAGGATGCAGTTGTTAGCAAACGCAGCCTTGTTTTTGTTGGCACTGTCAGCGCCGTACAGTTTGCGAATGTGCGCCGACTCCGCTTTCAAGTTGGCGGCGTCCGGCACGGATAGTTGCATTCGCGCGGCAAGTTCGTAGCTCGAGATTCGCGCCGCCAGCTCGGCGTCACCGGGGAAGTCGGCTTGGTTTTGCTCTTCCAAAATCCGCAACGCGGTCCGGGCGGCTTTGTCTTTGGCGGCGGAAATATTTTTTGGCCGTTGCAGAAAACGAATCGGCTTGGTGCTACTGAACGGCGTACCCTGAAACGCGGCGGGCAGGAAGCCATTCGCCCAATTGTTGGGGCCGCTCTGCGGCATGCCACGCGGATCTTCGATCGCGACGAAGGCGGGTAGGTTTTGATTTTCGCTGCCGAGCGCGTAGTTCACCCAAGCGCCCATACTCGGGAAGCCGTCGAACGCGAAGCCGGTGTTCATCACGTTTTCCGCCGGGCCGTGCGTGTTGGATTTGTTGGTGAGCGAGTGCAGAAAACAAATCTCATCCGCCATCCCGCCGATATGCGGCACGAGGTCGCTCACCATCTTTCCGCACTGGCCCCGTGGCCGGAATTCCCAAAGTGGCTTGGTGAGATTGCCGTTTGGGCCTTGAAACGAAACGAGCTTTTCATTGCCGGGCAGTGGTTGGCCGTGGCGGCGAATCAGTTCCGGCTTGAAGTCGAACGTGTCCACGTGGCTCAACGCGCCGGCGCAGAAAATCTCGATCACACGCGTGGCTCTCGGCGAGAAGTGCGGTTGCCGGGGCGCGTAAGGCTTGGCTGGGTCGATTTTCGGCGACTCGCCGCGCGCTTCCTCCGCCAACATCGCGGCCAGCGCGACGCCGGAAAAACCGTGCATCGAATTTGTCAAAAACTGTCGGCGATTGAGGCTCATTGCAGGTAAAGAAATGCGCTGGAGTTGAACAACACGCGACAGGCCTGTCCGAGGCCGTACTGCTTGGCCAAGCGCTGCAAGACTTGCTGCTCACTTGGCTTGGGCGGGCGGGCGAAGGCCAAGCGGAAGGCGAGGTCAATTTGCGCCGCCGCATCCTCCCCCGCCTCGCGCTTCACTCGCTCGGCAAAAAAAACCGCCTGCCGGTTGGCGAACGGGCTGTTGAGCAGGCTCAGCGACTGCACGGGCGTGATGGAGCGGGTACGACGTGGTTTCATTTGGCCGGCGTCGGGGCAGTCGAACGCGCCGAAAATATCCACCGCCTGCATGCGAACCTTGTGCGCATAAATCATCCGCCGCCAGCCATTGGCATCGAAGGTTTGATTGGGGATATAATCGGACAGGCCGCCGCGTTGGTTGAAAAAGTCAAACCCCCGCCCGCGCATTTTCAAGTTCAACTTGCCGCTGACGCTCAGCATGCCATCGCGAATCGCCTCGGCCTCGAGACGGCGCGGCGGAAAACGCCAGAGCAGGCGCGCATCGGCATCGACCCGCAATGCCTCCGGTTTGGGTCGACTCGCCTGCCGATAGGTGCGCGAGGTGACGATGAGGCGGTGCAGTTTTTTTAGCGACCAACCTTGCCGGACGAACTCCAGCGCCAACCAGTCGAGCAGCTCGGGATGCGTGGGCGCGGTGCCCATTTCGCCAAAGTCCGACGGCGTGTCCACGAGGCCGGTGCCGAAGTGGTTTTGCCAAACACGGTTCACCAACACGCGCGCGGTCAGCGGATGATCCGGCCGAGTGAGGTGTGCGGCCAAGGCCAAGCGGCGTTGCGGTTCGGGCGCACCGGGCGCGATCTCCGCTTGGCCAAGCGCTGCGGGGATGGCCGGGGCGAGCTTGGCCAAGCGCTGCATCGGATCGCCGCGACGCAGCAGCCAAGTGGTGTCGGGTGCGGTGAAACTCGCGGCGTAAATCTGCGGCCCGGCGGCGAGACGCCTAAGTTCCCCCTGCGTTTTTCGGAGAGTCGCGATCAGCGTGACCAGCGATTTTGTCTGCTCCGCGCCGAGGTTTTTGAGTGTCAATTGGCCGGCCGCACGCGTGTCGTCGTTGCGCGGCAAGCGATCCTCCGTGTGCACGACGGTTTGCCACTCGCCATCGGGCCGCAGCACCTCGACGGTGTAATCGGCCGGCACGCTGGAGCCGTTGTGCCACGTGATGTGATTGAGCGTGGCTGGCTGCGCAAAGTCCACCCGCAGCCAAGCCGGCCCGCCCTTGGCGGCGACCCACGGGAAGGCTTGGCGGCGATCCACCGAGCCGTCGGTGAGGTTTTCAAAATGTCGCGTTTGGTTGGCCAAGGCAAAACTGGAAGCCGACGCCTTGGCACCGGCCGAGGCCAGCGCGACGTTGTGGCCGTCAGTCGTCCACGCTTCAAACTCGTACAGAGAAGCCGGACTGCCGTTGGCGGTGGCTCGGATGTTCATCCGGGTGGCGAGCGCGGAGACCGGGGCAAACGCATCCGAATGCACGTCGGCGAGTGGCTTGCGGAGTTTCAACTGTGCGCGCTGGGTTTCCAGTTTTGCCTTGAGTTCGACGAGTTGTTTTTGTTTTGTGGGCAGTTGACTTGTCCAGTCGTCGTTTTGCGTGCCGCGCAATCGCCGGTTGCCATAGCGCAGCCCGGCGAAGATGGCCTGCATGCCGTAGTAGTCGCTCTGGAGAATGGGATCGAACTTGTGATCGTGACAGCGCGCGCAGCCGATGGTCAGCCCGAAAAGACCTTGGCTCACAGTGCGAATCACTTCGTCGAGTTCGTCCTGCCGCGCCGAGCGCATAGCCTCCTCGTCGCGGCCAACTTGCCCGGGCAGATTCGCCGGGCCGGAAACCAGGAAGCCAAGCGCCGCATCGGCGCCGGTGACATCGCCGGCAAGTTGGTCGCGAATAAATTGGTCGTATGGTAAATCGGCATTGAGCGCATGGATGACCCAATCGCGGTAATGCCACGCGGCAGTCCGCTCGCCGTTGGTTTCAAACCCCACCGTCTCAGCCCAACGAATGATATCGAGCCAATGCTGCGCCCAGCGTTCGCCGTAGCGAGGTGAAGCGAGCAGTGCATCGACCGTCTCCGCAAAAAACGTATCCGTGGTGCCCTTGTCCTGCGCGAACGCCTGCACGGCTTCCGGCGACGGCGGCAATCCGGTGAGGTCGAGCGTCACACGCCGAAGCAGCGTGGTGCGATCCGCCTCGGCGGAAAAGGTGAGATTCTTTTCGTGAAGTTTTCGGGCGATGAAAAAATCGACGGGGTGATTCTCCCCGGAGACGACCGACCGCTTCATCGGGCGCAGAGACCAGTGTTGCTCCGCCGCAACCACTGTGGTGGCGATAAGGCTCAGCAGGAGAGTTGACCCGAGACGATGCATTGCAGCTAGGACGAACTGTCCCAAGCGACGAGCATGGTTGTCAATGCCCCTCAACCCGCTTGTAATCTGCAATGTTCATTTGAGCCAAAGGGATCGACCTGATATGTTGTGCGGGAGGGGTACCGCCGACTGCGACCTCTTTCATCAATTCATTGGCAAAGACGTTCGTGACACATAATTCAATCAACAGCCGGGAACTTTTCCTCAACGCCTGCAGCGGCAACGCCGTCACCCGCCCCCCGGTGTGGCTCATGCGGCAAGCCGGTCGTTCCCTGCCGGAATACCGGAAACTCAAGGAGAAACACACATTCATCGAGATGGTCCAGTCACCCGACTTGGCCACCGAAGTGACGCTTCAGCCCCTCCGCCGGTTCCCCCTCGATGCCGCGATTCTTTTTAGCGACATTCTCGTCGTGCCGGAAGCGCTTGGCCAACCGTACAGTTTCACCGACGGCAACGGGATCAGGATGGAGTTCACCATCGGCAACAAGCAGGACATCGAGCGCTTGGAGACCAAAGGGCTGCGTGAGCGCTTGGCCTACACCCGCGAAGCGTTGCGCCAAATCAAGCGGGAACTGGATGGGCAACAGGCGCTGTTGGGGTTCGCCGGTTCGCCGTGGACCTTGGCCAACTACATGATCGGGGGGAACTCCCAAGACACCATGCTGGCACGGCGGTTGTATCACGAGGACCCAGCCTTGTTTGAATGCCTGATGGAAAAGCTGACCGATGCCGTCGCCGACTATCTGGAAATGCAGATCGAGGCCGGCGCGGATGCCGTGCAGATTTTTGACTCGATGGGAGGATGCCTGCCACCGGCACATTACCCGTTCGCCTCAGGGAAATGGATCGGCCAAATCGTTTCCCGCTTGGCCGTCAAGGCTCCCGTGATCGTTTTTTCAAGGGGAACGCTTGGCTCGCTCGAGCACTTGGTTAAAACCGGCGCGCAGTTTTTGAGCGTGGACTGGGCGGTCGATCTCGGGGACATTCGGAACCGCATGCCTGCTCAAATGGGAATCCAAGGAAACCTGGATCCCGCAGTGCTCACGTCAACCCCAGTGGTTGCCGCAAGGGAAACCAACCGCATCCTGGAAACCATGCGCGGGTTTCAGCGTTATATATTCAACCTTGGACATGGCGTGTCCAAGGACGCCAAGTTGGAAAACATAGAATCCGTCGTCACTACAGTGAGGAATTTCCAGTGAACACACTTTCAGTCGATCTGAATCTTGTCCGTAAATACGATATCCCCGGGCCGCGCTATACCTCCTACCCACCCGCGACCCGCTTCTCCGAAGAGTACGATGAAGAGCGGCTTCACGAACTGATCCAGACAAATAAACAGTCGCAGAGAGACCTGTCGCTATACTGCCACATTCCCTTCTGTGAATCGCTCTGCTGGTTTTGCGGATGCACCACTGTCATCACTTCACGGCATCAGGAGGGCACCAGCTATCTGGGTTATCTGGACAAGGAGATGGCGTTGTTTTGCAATGGGAAAGCGCCCTATCGGAAGGTCGTGCAAATGCACTTGGGCGGCGGCACGCCGACGTTTCTCCGACCCGATGAGATAAAACAATTGGGATCGATCCTTCGCAATCATTTCGGCGAAACACCCGATTGCGAGGCCGGTGTCGAAGTAGATCCGCGGCGACTGACGAGGGAGCACGTGACCGCATTGTGGGAGGCTGGATTCAACCGGGCTTCGATGGGTGTCCAGGATAACAATGCCAAGGTCCAAAAAGCGATTAACAGGATTCAGCCGATGGAAATCACCCGCAACAGCGTCGACTGGTTGCGGGAGGCAGGATTTGAGTCCATCAATATCGACCTGATCTATGGCCTGCCGCACCAGACCGAATCTTCCTTCGAAAAAACGCTGGAAGAAATAATCGAGCTGTCCCCAAACCGGCTGGCGGTTTTCAGCTATGCCCATGTGCCCTGGATCAAGCCCGCACAAAAAATACTGGAACGGGACAACCTTCCAACTCCGGAAACCAAGCTAAACCTGCTGAAGCTAATCATCGAAAAGCTGACCTCGGAAGGCTACGTGTATGTCGGCATGGATCACTTCGCGCGTCCGGATGATGAACTGGCCGTTGCTCAAAGCCAAAAAACACTTCAACGTAATTTTCAGGGGTACAGTACATTTGGCGGTGCGGATATCCACTCCTTCGGGATGTCCTCCGTCTCACAAATCCCCGACGCCTACTGGCAGAACATCAAGGAATTGGAAGCGTACTACCAGGCTGTCGACGACGGGAAAATGCCTATCGCGAAAGGGTGCTTCGTAACCAATGATGAGAAAAAATACCGGATAGTGATTACGAGGCTGATGTGCGACTTGAGCCTGGATTATGACAATCTGTCAAAGAGTCTCGATATAAACTTCCGCGAGGAGTTCGCCGACACCCTAGAGGGCTTGAAGGACATGGAGGAGGACGGGTTATTGAACCGCAATGAATCCGGGCTGACCGTAACGGACACCGGTCGTTTATTTATTCGCAATATCGCCATGAGATTTGATCCCAACATCGAAACCAGCAGTACAACCCGGTACTCGAAGACTATTTGAAACCAATTGCGATTATAGGTGGTGGCATTACGGGACTTACGGCTGCGTTTAAGTTGGAGCAGTTTGGAGTATCAACCACTCTTTTCGAAGCTGACGACCGTGTTGGCGGCGTCATTCAAACCATAAGGGACGGTGAATTTCTGGCAGAGTGTGGCCCGAACACCATTCTGGAGACATCCCCACTGATCGGAGACCTTGTCCGGAATCTAGGCCTTGGAGATCGTCGTATCTATTCCAGCGAACAGGCCGAGAACCGCTACATCGTCCGTAACAAACGCCCGGTCAAGCTTCCCGGATCGCCACTGGAATTCCTGCTCACCCCCCTCTTTTCATATCGCGCTAAGGCGCGGTTGCTGATGGAACCTTTTATCCGTCGAGCGCCTTCTGAAATGGAGGAAAACCTGGCGTCCTTTGTACAGAGGCGCATTGGTCGCGAATTTCTGGATTACGCTATCAACCCATTTGTTGCAGGAATATACTCCGGAGCACCAGAAAACTTGTCGGTGCGTGAAGCGTTCCCCAGATTGTACGCATTGGAACAGCGCTACGGTTCGTTAATTTTGGGGCAAATACTCGGCGCCCGGGAGCGTAGACGTAAAGGCGGGGTCTCCAGGAAAAACGCACCCAAGTTTTCATTTGACGATGGGTTGGAAACCTTGATCCAATCGCTAGGAAAAAAACTTAAAAAAAATATTCGAACCGGCCAAACGATCAGTGGAATCACCAGACAAAACGGCTCGTGGAAGGTGAAGAGTGACACCGACACTTGCAGACCTGATGAGGAATATTCGGGAGTACTGTTAGCGTTGCCGGCGTTCCGACTAGCGGAGTTGCAGGTCACCTGTGAGGCGAGAAAGGTCAACCTGTCGATGCTCAGCCACATTGAATATGCTCCCGTAGCCAGTGTCGTGTTGGGGTTTCACCGTAAAGACGTAGAGCATCACCTAGATGGATTTGGAGCCTTAAACCCGGAAGTGGAAAAGTTGCATTCGCTCGGAACCATTTTTTCATCATCCCTATTCCCGGGAAGGGCTCCAGATGGACAAGTTCTCCTGACAAGTTACATAGGCGGCCTGCGTGCCCCTCATCTCGTCACAAAAACACCAGACGAAATCTGCGCCCTAGTCATGGAAGACTTGAGGGTTATCCTGGGCGTAAGAGGAGAGCCAACATTCAAGCGCACATGTTTTTATCCACGAGCCATCCCTCAATACGATGTTGGATACGCTCGGTTCAAGCAATTCATGACAAGCTTGGAGCAGGATGAAAGTGGCTTGTTTTTTGCCGGTCATTGTAGAGACGGAGTTTCACTGGGCGACTCCATCGTATCCGGCCATGAGGCCGCCGGGCGAATTGCCACCAATTTGAATATATCAACTTGAGATGAATTATAAAAAAGGAGTCTTGCTTGTTAATCTGGGTTCCCCTGACTCGCCCGCCGTAGGAGATGTACGCCGATATTTGCGGGAATTCCTGATGGACGGCCGAGTACTGGACGCCCCATGGCTTATCAGGTTTTGTGTGGTTCATTTCTTGATCCTTCCTTTCCGCCCAAAAGATTCAGCAGAAGCCTACAGAAAAGTTTGGCTTCCCGAGGGAAGTCCACTTGTCGTTATCAGCAAAAAAGTACGTGAGAAGCTTCAAGCCCGGCTGGATGTTCCCGTTGAGTTGGCGATGCGCTATCAAAACCCGCGGATCGAGAAAGCTATCGACAACTTGCTGGAGCACGCAGTTGATGAAATTCTTTTGATTCCGTTATTTCCGCACTACGCAATGTCCAGCTACGAAACCGCAGTGGAAAAAACCAGAACCGTTCTCCACCGCAAAGATCCCAGCGTAAAACTGGTCGTTCAACCACCGTTCTTTGATCAACAGGACTATATCAAAGCCTTAGCAGTAAGCGCACAGGAGACACTTGACCGGGGATACGACCACCTTCTTTTCAGCTTCCATGGTCTCCCTGAGCGGCATCTAAAAAAAGCCGACCAAGGCGGCAACCATTGCCTAGTAGCTAATAACTGTTGCTCGGGAAATCATCCAGCGCACCGCAGCTGCTATCGTGCCCAGTGCTTCAAAACCGTCGAGGCTTTTGTGGAAGCAGCTGGAATTCCGCGGGGGAAATACTCGGTTTCTTTCCAGTCACGGCTTGGTCGAGATCCATGGATAAAACCTTATACAGATGCTGAGCTAACTAGATTTGCAAAGCAGGGGATTAAGCGCATGCTCGTGATCTGCCCAGCGTTTGTCAGTGACTGCCTGGAAACACTTGAGGAAATCGGTATCAGAGAAAAAGAAAGTTTTCTTAAAGCCGGAGGAGAAAGCCTTGACCTCATCCCCTGCTTGAATGAACACCCGCTTTGGTTGGATACCCTGGAGGGTATGATTCAAAACTTCCTATCCCAAAGCCACCCATCGCAATCTAAGAGTGAGTCGCTACAATCTGACGATTGATTTGACTTCCCATTATCCACTCAAGTAGAAACCCCACAGTCATTAGCCCAAAAACCATAAGACCAAAGAATAAAAATGTATTCAACACTATCCAACCTACACCATTATCTGGCATACGCCACCTTGCTCCTTGTGGCGCTTTTTACAGTCTACTCCCTATGGGGATGGAAGACAGGGCGGGAGTTCCTGGCAAGGGACAAAAAGTTGGGACTATCCGCTATGCTGGCCACCCACATTCAGTTCACGCTTGGCTTGATTTTGTATTTTGTGAGCCCAAATGTACAACTGGCGTTTAAGGATTTCGGCCTCGCAATGAAGAGCAGCAACCTCCGCCTCTACGCCCTCGAGCATCCGCTAGTCATGCTGATCGCCCTAGCGTTGATAACGGTGGCACGGGCCAAGACAAAAAGAAGCGACTCCAACTCAGCCCACAAGACGAACTTTATCCTGTATTCCATTGCCCTGCTACTCATCCTCTCCCGCATCCCGTGGGCCAAGTGGCCTGGGCTGTCGTAAGGCACGCCGACCAGCAAACCCAAGCTCACTGTCCATGGTTCCAGTCCTGGGAAAAATCCCGACCCTGGATGTAATTGCCCACCTTGACAAGCTCGGTGTGACCGACCGCAAATAGGATTGGTTCCCCGTCAGCTCCATGCGGGTCAGTCTTGTCGGGATAGTTGTTGACCGCTCCCGAACCACCGTAATCAGCCTGGCGAATGAGCCACACAATGCTTGGGTTCGCCTTGGTTCCCTTTTTGCCGAAGGACGGGGTCTTGTAAACATAAGTCTGAACGGAAGAAAGAGTCTTTAGGATAGTAGGCGCCTTCCAGGTTCGACCGTTCCAGGCGCGCATTGTGGTGGTCACACTGTTGTCCCCGCCCATGAAGGCCCACGGCTCATAGCTGTGCCCCGGGCTTCGGTCCTTCGTGGCGGCCATCACCCGCAGATCCTTCACCTCCCTCTTTCCCAGATAGCGGGAATTACTCTTGGGGATAAAGTCCCGTTTGTCCTCCGCGCGAATGTAGTTCCGGGTGGACGGACAAATAAATAGATCCTTGTCGGGAATGAACTCCGGGTAGAGCCAGTTCAAGTTATCATCTCCGGGGCTCTCGCATCCGGTGAGCCGGCCCAGGCTGTCATCGTCCGCATACATCTGGGAGCCCCGTCCCATCTGCTTGAGATTATTCATGCAGGTGATGATCCACGCCTTGCGCTTGGCCAAGGAGAGTGCCGGCAACAGCAGCGACGCCAGGATCGCGATGATGGCGATCACCACCAGTAGTTCAATCAAGGTGAATCCCTTACGCATGTTTACTTGATGGTAATGGCCACGTCATCGATGAACCAGCCGGACTGCGGGCCGATGTCCTGCCCGTCGTCGCTTGAGAAGCTGAATTCGAGCCTTATCCTTTGCCCAAGAGCGCCAGCTGGAATCTTGCCTTTCTCGAGGCGCCATTGCTTAGCCTCACCGCCACGAAGCCAGATTGGATTATCGAGCAGATATTCGCCATCCTCATCCAGGATCATCACCTGGCACCAATCGTACAACTCACCCTCAACCGCCGGTTCACAATCGCGGTAACTCCAGAATTCAAGGCGTGCGTTGTCCACGCCGGTCAGGTCGATGACCGGGGAGACCAGATAAACGTCCGTATAGTCGTCGTAGTCCTTGACCAAGCCGGTCCCGTAGGCGCGAATCGGGCTGTGGGCCTCACCCGGGCCGTTTTGGTTGGTTTGCCAAGTTCCCACTCGGTGCCGCTCTCGCCCGGGTCAGAAGTAGACCAACCTGGTGCGCCCGACTCGAAATCATCGAAGAATAGAGGCGGAGACTCGAGTTGAGCCACACGATAAATCGCCGAGGCGCCCAGGCCGGTATCGGTGAACGAGGTGTTGTCCGAGGTGGCGCCCCTCTCCGGGTGGGCATCCGCGATGGTCTGCCACGGTGCGCTGAGTGTAGCCTCCTTCTGCACCTGATAAATGTTCCCGACGGTCGAGTTCCAGTCGAAGCTGAATCCTGCTCCGTCACCGGAAACCCGGCTGGAATGCAGCACAATCCCCGGGCCTTCGGCACCGACAAAAGAGGATGCCACCGGCACCGTGTCGATGAATTTGCCGATACTGACATAAAGGTCATCAAACAGCAGGTTACCCAACCCGGCGTTCAGACCTGAACTCATGATCAGCAATGACATCAAGTCGGGCTTTGGCTTGCCCAGGTCGACCGTGCCGGCAGGGTTGCGGTCGCTGACAAAATTCTCAAAGACCACCGTGCGTTCGGACTGGCCCTCCTCGGCGATGTACACCGAGTAAACATCACCATCATCGTTGGACTTGTTTCCCACATCGATCCAGATATTGTAAACGCCTCCAAAATCCAGAACAGTGTCACCGATCGTGTACTCATTACCAACCCCATTGCGTGCGTTTAAAGTGATCGGGCCAAAGCCTGGCTCCTTGGTTAGTCTTACAATGGGTCCCGCGTCATTGTTGAAATCACCAGTGAATCGTATCGGTTTTTCGGTGAGGCCAAAAAGCACATTCACCTGCCCGTCCACGGCATCATCATCCAGTGTGGCCAGTCGAAAGAACACAGTCGCCTTTTCGCCTTCAGCGATTTGCAGAGAGCGCAATTGCAACGCATTCAGGTCGTCCGCCCCGGTAAAACCGAGTGCCTGGTTGCCTTCGACATCGAACACCACCGCAGAGCCCACTGGGTTCTGCCAACCGCCCTGGCCATTAATACTGTCACTGGCATTAAACGTCGCAGCCGGCTTGGCCGCGATCTCCAAATCATCCAGCTCCCCGTCCACATACAAACGACGCTGACCATTCTCCTGCACAAAAACCACATGGTGCCATTCCCCATCATAAGGCTCGGCGGTGGAATAGATGTGCCCAACCGTCGGCCAGCCGCCCTGACGGATGTAGAGGTCAACCGCTCCGCTGACCCCGCCATTGTCGGTCCCGATGTTGAACAGCGGAGTGTTGTTGGCCGTGTTACCCTCCGAAAAGACCCTCAAATCGTTCTGTCCGTTCCCATCCACTTGTGACCACATTGAAATAGTAAACGATTCGTGCTTGTTAGCCGGCAATTCATCAGCCGCATCATGCACCCGGCTTAGCAGTGTATTATTCTCGTTGGAGAAAGAAAAAGCATTGCCTTTCTGCCCTTCCACCAAGTCATCGGCTGTCAAATTTAACAATTCCAAATCGTAGCCGTTTATCAGATCTGGGGTCTTGTCCCCCTGCACTTCATCCAATGGCCAGTAGGCAACTAACCCTTTGCTTAATTGTGTGGGCGATCCATCGTCATTCAACCCTATTACTTCGTCATCTGAAAGAGCCCGTTTCCAGATGGCCACATCGTCAATCAACCCCGTTACCCAGTGTGAGCTTGAGGCACGCAAAATGCCCCCAATCGACGTATTGTTGACATCCATAAATGCCCCCTCAACATTCGCAGCATCACGAGACTCGAAATTATCGATCAGTGTCCATCCGTCAGCCACGCCGGAAATAGCCTCGACAGTCACCGAAACCTCCACTGTCTCGGCTCCGCGCACCGCCTTGAGCGTGAAGGTAGTGGTTTCCTCGACCGTCACCGCGATGGTGCCGACCCCAAACTCGGAAACCGCGTTGACGATCCCGTCCTGACTATAATCTGCATCGAGCAACGCCTTCGGCTCGACATAGAGGGTGGCATCGGCGCTGGCATCCCAGTTCAAAGTGGCCTTGCCTCCCGCGGCCACCGCCGGGAAATCAGCGTCAAACGAGCGAATCTCCAACGGAAGTTTTTTCTTCATGCCTGTCGGGACTCCGTTTGCAAACAACGAACCCACCTCGTCGTCAATCAGTGCCCGATTCCAGATGGCCACGTCGTCAATCAGCCCAGTCACCCAGTGCGATGCCGATGAACGCAATATCCCGCCGATCGTCGTGTCGTTCACGTTGAATGTCCCATCCGGCTTGGCCTCAATCTCTAGGTCATCCAGTTCCCCGTCCACATACACCCGGCGCTCGCCTCCATCCTGCACAAACACCACGTGATGCCACTCGCCATCGTGCGGCTCAGCGGTGGACTTGATGTGGTTGACCTGCGGCCAACCACTCTGACGGATATAAAAATCGATCGACCCACTGGCCCCATTGCTGGCGGTCCCGATGTTAAATAGCGGATCGCTATTGCCGGTGTTGGCCTCGGAAAAGAGCCTCAAATCATTCTGACCGTTGCCGTCAACCTTCGACCACATGGAGACAGTGTGCGACTCGTGCTTGTTGGCAGGCAACTGGTCGGCCTCATCGTGCACCCGACTCAACAGCGTCTGCTTCTCGTTGGAGAACGAAAATGCATTTCCAATCCTACCTTCAACCACATCCTCAGCACTCAGGTTGGTCAACTCCATGTCATAGCCGTTGACCAGCTCCGGAGTCTTGGTGCCCTGCACCTCGTCCAGCGGCCAATAGGCAATCAGACCGTCCTTGAGTTGTGCGTTCAGGGTGTTAAAGCCGACGAAAAAAAGCGCCGAAAGCAACAGATTGTGTTTATTGTGCAGTTTTTTCATAACGAACTGGACATAAACATATTCTTTCGCCCCCCCCCCCCTGTCAAGCTTCTGCCAAAAAAACATCAGCAACCCCGGGAGCGGGGCGCGTGCGCTACCCGTTTATCAACGCTTGGCCAAGCGCACAAAAAAATGGCGAGGCTGAATACCTCGCCATCGTGAGAAAGTTTATCGCTTGGCCAATCGCTATTTCTTTTGGCGTCGCGTGTCCTTGGCTTTCACGGCCAACGCTTTCTTGCCGATGCGCTCGCGCAGGTAAGTGAGCTTGGCCCGGCGAACCTTGCCCTGCCGCTCCACGATCACCTTGTCGATGCGCGGTGAGTGAACAGGAAACACGCGCTCGACGCCCTCGCCGTAGCTGATTCGCCGGACGGTGAACGTCTCGTTCATTCCGTGTCCGCGCCGCGCAATCACGAGCCCGGTAAACACCTGGATTCGCTCCTTCTCGCCTTCAACCACTTTGGCGTGCACCTTGACGGAGTCGCCGACGTTGAACTCAAGCGGGTCCTTGCGGAGCTGCGCCGACTCGACTTTGTCTAAAAGTTCTTGATTCATTTTACTCTCAATTTTCGTTTAACACTCACGCGCCGGTCTCCCGGCAAAAATCATTCCAACAAGTCGGGCCGCCTCTGCCCGGTTCGCAACCGTGCCTGCTCCCGCCGCCACCGCTCTATCGCCGCATGGTCGCCCGAGAGCAACACTTCCGGGACGTTCATCCCACGAAACTCCGCCGGCCGCGTGTATTGCGGATACTCCAGCAACCCGTCGCTGAACGACTCGTCCACCGAGCTCTCGTCGTCACCCAGCACGCCCGGCAACAACCTCGTGACCGAGTCGATGATCACCATCGCCGGCAGCGCGCCGTTGGTGAGCACGTAGTCGCCGATCGACAACTCGTCGTCGGCAAGACACTCGCGAACCCGTTCGTCAAAACCCTCATAACTGCCACAAATCAGCAGCAAATGCTCCTCGGCGGCCAGCTCCCGGGCTATCTCCTGCCGGAACGGCCGCCCCGCCGGGCTGGTCAGGATCACGCGGGTCTTCTCGCCGCGCAACGCCTCCACCGCTTCAAACATCGGCTCGGGCTTCATCAGCATGCCCGGCCCACCGCCAAACGGCCGATCATCAACCTTGCGATGACGGTCGTGCGTGAAATCACGCAGATCGCGGATGCCGAGCCGAAGCCGACCCGATTCGCACGCCCGCTTGATGATACTCTCATCCAGCGGCCCCGGGAACATCCCCGGGAACAAGGTCAGCACATCAATTTTCATGGCTGCCCAAAATTCCTCGCCGACCACCGTGGCCGGGTGACGCCGGGTCACTCGTCCGCGGCGTCGTCCTTCTCGTCGATCACTTCCAGCCGGGTGAACTTGCCCGCCTTGGCACTGCCCGCCTGCATCAGGGATCGGATGGCGTTGATGGTTCGGCCCGACTTGCCGATGATCCGACCGACATCCGTCGGGTGAAGGCGCAGCTCGTAAACCGTTGTCCGTTCCTGCTCGACCTCGGTGATGTTCACCGCGTCCGGATTATCGACCAATCCCTTGACGACCTGTTCCAAAAAAGCCTGCATGCTGTTTAGTTGCTCACCTTGGGCACGTCGCCCTCTTCGGCAGCGGGAGCTTCCGGCTCGGGTTCTTCCCCGGAGGCGGATGTCTCGGTCGCTGCGGGAGCTTCCGGTTCCTTTGCCTCCGCCACGACGGCTACCGGCTCAGCAACCTCTTCGGCATCGGTTTCCTCCGCTGCCGCAGCTTCCGGCTCGGCTGCATTCTGGGTTTCAACCGGAGAGTCAACGGCCTCAGCCACCGGCTCTTCCGGCGAGGTCTCATCCCCTGCCTTGCGGGCTTTCTTGATGAACGAAGTCACCGTGTCCGACGCTTGGGCACCGACGCCGAGCCAGTAATCAACCCGGTCGAGGTTCAGTGTGAAATTGTTGTTCTTGAGCATCGGATCGTACGTGCCGATCTCCTCGATGATCCTGCCATCACGTGGCGAACGACCGTCTGCCACCACAACGCGGTAAACCGGTGTGTTCCTCTTTCCGAAACGCCTTAAACGAATTTTAACCATGACTGTATAACAGACGGTTTCGCAGAGAATTGAAGTGAAATAGCCTGCAAAACCAAGATTGCCCCGAATTTGGGGCCGCGCACCGTATTCGCTCCCAACCCTCATTGCAACCCTCTTTTTGAACTTTTTCGCCTGTTTTTCGGGGCCTTTTTAGTCTTCGAAAATAATGCATCGCCCGCTTGGCCAAGCGGCCGATTAAGCACTATTCCCTTCCAATCCAGTTCCCTCACCCATAAACACGAAGCCGTTAAGCGTGAGAACCAATCGTTGGGATATGCTAAGAGGATAAAAGGTTCGGTTGCTTGGCTGTTTCGCATTAGTCGAGTCTGCGGATAGCTTTGGGTTTTGCCTCTTTATCTTTAAACAGTGTTCTCATTGTCGGGCACTTCATAGTGCATACGAAGGAAAAAGAGTTTGTGTCAAAGAAGTATATTTGCTAGGTTCTAAATCGGCCGACGGAAGTTGATGAAACGGGTTTCCACCAGAAGGCGTGATCGCTTGTACGGTGTCAGGAAACCGGGTTGACCTTTCTGGCGGATCCCCCCGATTATTCACAACTGGAAAGTGAATTTGCCTGAGAAAAGACATCAACCGCAGAAAGGAGACGAGGTAATTCAGAGGAACCCATCATTTTATGGCAAAATACCATCGTCACTGCAAAGACCGTTGCGAAGATGGCCAAACTGCCAGAGTAATCCGCCTATCGTGGGCCTTTTGCGAAGTCTTCCAGAAATGCTCGCGCCTTATCCTCCAATATGGCGCGCAGGGTTTTGACAGCTTCCATCGGGTTGTCTGTCGCGTGGATTGCAGCCCTCCCGAATGAGGTCGGAGCCACTTTGTTAATGGCCGCCCGAATCGCACGTTTGATTAGAACATCGGTGTGATGAACCTGCGGGTAGCGCTTGGCGACCTTGGCCGCGCTCATATTGTCGGGCAGCGGGCCGGGTTCCGGTGCATTGCGGCACAGGAAAGCAAGTGTTGGCCCTATCGTCTCTTCCCTCCCTTTTTCGTTCCAGTTTCCTCCACGTGTCCGCTGCATCACCCTTTCGCGGGCGGCCCCATCCAGACGGATCTCTTGCACGATCGTGAACCGTTCAGCAATTTTTTGACGGGCTATTTCTTCCAGTTCGAGACTATCGCAATCATCCCGAAGAACGATGATGGTCAGGTCTTTGGCAAGCGAGCAATCCCCCTCCATCGCGGCCTCTTCAAAACAGGTGAGGGCTTCCATGAAAGGATGACCGGCGGGCCAGCGCAGCATCAGGTCGTAAGGCATCCCCCATTTGTTCCGTACCAGATAGTGATGCAGGCCCAATAGCGTGATATTTTCGGGAAGATCGTTGCGCTGC
>ENA-OREN01001696-OREN01001696.1-marine-metagenome-genome-assembly--contig:-NODE-1696-length-24623-cov-5.343396_pt1 | contig 24623 bp, 21 predicted proteins | sample MGYA00248624_ERZ508555 | MGnify/ENA primary metagenome ERZ508555 (study PRJEB26222, sample SAMN06267773) | marine metagenome | isolation source: Saanich Inlet, British Columbia, Canada | place...
TATGTTATGGGAATCAGCATATAGTGAGATTTATTTCACAGAAACCCTTTGGCCTAGCTTTGAAGAGCAAGAATTTACGGAAATTATTCAGAATTATTCAAAATCTGAACGAAGGTTTGGATCCATTAAAGACCAAATTGATTTAAAAAAAGCTTAACAAAGTAGTAAATGTCAGAACTTACTAAGAGAATTCTTTCAGCCCTAGTAATGATTTTAGTATTTTTCTACTTGATATATGATGCTTCAATAGTTGCTATTATCTTTTCTGGATTAGTTTTTTCTATCATACTTTGGGAATACTTAGGCCTTATTAAGAAAAGAAAAAATAAAATTATTTTCATATTAGTGTTTGTTCTTATTAATATAATGCTTCTAGCTTTATTAAGTAATGATAAATTATTGATATCGTCCAACTTATCTATTTACTTCTTTGCTATCTCATCTTTTAGTTGGATTTTTATAGGTTTCTGGGTCTTTAAATATCAAGGTGAGCCAATTACTGATTTAAGAGTTTCCTTGTTAGGAGCTTTAGTTCTAATACCTGCTATGTATTCTTTATTTATTATACTTACTAACTCAATGTACCCATTATTAATAATTGGCGCAGTATCTATTGCAGACACTTCTGCTTACTTTATTGGCAGAAGACTAGGTAAAAGACCTATTATTCCTAATGTAAGCCCAGGGAAGACAGTTGAAGGACTTATAGGGTCACTAATAATAACTCCATTATTCACCTCTATTGCAGCACTAATATTAGATAATAATATCATTCATTTTTTATTTTTTGGTGTAGCTGTGTCCTTGATATCATTCATAGGCGATGTATTTTTTAGCCTATTGAAAAGAAATAGAAATATAAAAGAATCGAGTAATTTGATTCCAGGTCATGGGGGTTTTATAGATCTCTTAGATGGAACTATAGCCATACTTCCATTTTTTGCTCTATCCTTTTTATTGGCTTTATTATTAGACTATAATTTTCTTGGTTTTATATTTTAGTTTTATTACTTTCTTTAATTACTTCAATCTTTATAATTCCTTCATAATCATTATTGATAATTAAATCATGGACATATTATTTTCTATTTTCGCATTCATCCTATTGGTGGGTATTCTTGTTATTATTCATGAAGGCGGACATTATTTTGCTGCAAGATTTTGTAATGTAAAAGTCTTGAGATACTCGGTTGGTTTTGGAAAAATATTTTGGAGTAAAAAATATGGGCTTGATCAAACTGAATACTGTGTTTCAGCAATACCACTAGGCGGCTATGTTCAACTTTTAGATGAACGTAGCGAGGATGTTGAACCGAATGATAAACATAGAGCATTTAATAATCAGTCAGCTACAAAAAGGATCTTTATATTATTTGCAGGACCTTTAGCTAATTTTATATTCTCGATATTAGCTTATATGACTATGTTTTCCATCGGAGTACCTGGTCAAGCACCTATTATTGGAGAAGTAGAGTTAAACTCCATTGCGTATGAAAATAATATTAGGTCAGGCGATAAGATCATTAGTGTGGGTGAGAAAAGTGTTACAACTTGGCAGACTTCACTTGTTTCGATGATTGGTGAAATATTAAAAGATGAGAAGATTGAATTACTGTTAGTTGATAAGACAAATAACCAAAAAAAGATTAATTTAGACTTAACTGGTAGAACAAAAGAACTTACCGCACCTAATGCTTTATTTTCAGGTCTGGGTTTAAGGCCGTTTCAACCTATAGCAAGTCCAGTGATAGTCAATACAAGCCCAAATAGCCCAGCTGAGAAATCAGGCTTGTTAGCAGAAGATACTATTCTTAAATTGAATAATGTTAGCGTAAAAAATCCTACAGAATTCAGTGAGATGATTGGCTCTAGACCCAACGAGACTATTGAGCTAGAAATTCAAAGAGGTAATGAGATTTATAAAACTGAAGTTTTACTTGAATCAAGCAGAGATAATCCTTCTAAAGGTTTTATAGGTATATCTATGACGATAGACCAAGCACAATTAGAGCAATACCTTGCTGTCCAGAAGTATAGTTTTCCTAAGAATTTTACTATGGCAGTAGCTGAAACAAATCAAATGATAGTTCTAACGTTGAATATGTTTGGAAAAATGATTAGTGGGCAAATATCAGGAAAGAATCTAAGTGGTCCTGTTGGTATAGCAAAAGATGCTGGTACTGTAGCCAAAAGAGGATTAATAGCAACACTATCTTTTATGGCTATTATTAGCGTGAGTCTTGGGATACTTAATTTACTGCCTTTGCCTGTGTTGGATGGAGGGCAAATTGTTTTTGTTCTAATAGAAAAAGTTATTAGAAGACCATTACCAGATAAGATTCAAATGGTTTTTCAACAAATTGGCGTAGGGGCATTATTATTCTTAATGGTGTTTGCATTGTACAATGACATCATAAGATTATTCAGTTAGTTAAATTCAAAAAATATATTATGAAAACTAAATATTTATTAGCAGAATTAGCAATTTTTACTATTTCTCTCTTTTATTTTACTTACGTAGAAGCTGAAGATAATTTTCTGGTCAAAGATATAAAAATAGAGGGTTTACAGAAAATATCTGAGGGAGCTCTGCTTAATTATTTGCCTATAAATATTGGGGACAGTATTGATGACATTAGGGTGAAAGAATCTATACGATCTGTCTACTCCAGTGGTTTTTTTAAAAATATAGAATTCAGAAAAGATTCTTCAGGAATATTGATTATTTCAGTACTTGAAAGACCTTCTATTGGTTCGATAACATTTGAAGGAAATAAAGACATTAAAACTGAAGATTTGGAAGAATCATTGACCAATATTGGTTTTAAAGTAGGGAGAACGTATGATCCATCAGTCCTTGATGAAATAGAAAGATCTCTGATTGATCAATATTTTAGTTTTGGTAAGTACAGCGCAAAAATTGACACTATTATAGAAGATTTACCTGGTAATACAGTCACTGTAAAAGTTGATGTTAAAGAGGGCGACAGAGCACAAATTAGGCAAATTAATATTGTTGGTAATAGTGTCTTTAATGACGAGGATTTACTGGGTCTATTAAAGTTAAAAATGCCAAATTGGCTTTCATTTATTAACCAAGACGATAGGTATTCCAGAGAAGATTTGCAAGGAGATCTTGAAGGGATAGAGAGTTTTTATTTAGATCAAGGCTATGCAAACTTTCAAATTGAATCAGCTCAAGTAGCTATCTCTCAAGATAAAACAGGTATTTTTGTAACCATTAATATCTCTGAAGGAGAAGTCTATAAACTATCGGATGTTAAGTTAACAGGTGAATTCGTCATACCTAGAGAAGAAATAGAGCAACTTGTTTTTGCTAAACCAGGGCAAATATTCTCGCAAGGACTTTTAACTCAAGCATCTGAATTAATAAAATATCGGTTAGGGGAAGATGGATATTCATTTGCAGAAGTTGAAGCTATACCTGAACTTGACAGAGACAGCAAAGAAGTTAAAGTTGTTTTTTATATTCAGCCAAAGAGTAGAGTTTATGTAAGACGAATAAGTTTTTCAGGTACACCCTCTGTCAATGATAATACTCTCAGACGAGAAATGAGACAGTTAGAAGGGGGTTATTACTCCAAAAGCAGTCTTGAAAGATCTAAAGTTAGATTACAGCGATTACCATTCATAGAAGAAGTTGATTTTGAAGCAATTCCTGTTCCAGGTACAACCGATTTGGTTGATGCTGAATTTACAATTAAGGAAGGCTTGCCAGGACAGTTTGGAGGCGGTATTGGTTACTCTGGTTATCAGAAATTAATTTTAAATGGTAACTTTGTTCATACTAATTTCTTTGGAACCGGTGATAGAGTTGCTTTGGATTTAAATGCAAGTAAGTTTAGAGATTTGTATAGTTTTTCTCACACCAAGGCATATACAGGAATAGATGAGATCTCTAGAACAGCTTCATTATCCCAATCATCTTTTAATCAATTTACTGCATCATCCTCAGATTTTTCAACCAAGACCTATTCTTTGAGCCTTCAGTATTCTTATCCATTAAGTGAATACCAAAGAGTTATATTTGGAGGCTCGTTGCAAAGTTCGGAACTGTTAGCTGGAGATTATAGCGCTGATCAAGCATTGCAGTGGGTAACAAGCAATGGAAAGAGTGAATGCTTTGATCAAGAATTATTTGACTTTTGTAAAACAAAATTTAATTCAGCTGAAATTACATTAGGCTGGGTTTATGATTCCAGAAATAGATATCTTTTTGCAGATCGAGGAATGTCTCAAAGGCTTATTGCTAATGTTGCTATACCCGGAAGTGATGTCGAATATTATGGAATTAATTATAGTTATAAACAATATTTTGCTATCCCATTTCCATTTGTTAACTACTTAACTTTAATGGCAAAAGCGGATGTCGCATTTAATGATGCCTATGGCGATTCTATAGGAGTGCCTCCATATAAGAACTTCTTTGCAGGCGGTCCAGATACCATAAGAGGCTTTAAGGAGCATAGATTAGGGCCGAGAGATAATTTTGGAAATCCTTATGGCGGTAACCTTCTTGTTTCATCACAGGTGGAACTTATATTGCCAATGCCTCAAGATTGGGCAGCCAGAGCTAGATTTAGTTTATTTTTTGACATAGGAAATGTTTTTTCAACAAGTGAAATTAAATTCTATGATTATCAAGGCGAAGAAATTGATTATGACTTTGATACTGGAAAACTAAAAAGATCGTTTGGTATTGCAGCTCAATGGCTTGCTCCAATGGGATTATTTAGATTTAGTTATGCCGTTCCTATGAACTATGATGAATCAACAGGAAATAGATTTGGTGACGAATTAGAGAGATTCCAATTTACAATTGGCGGTGCTTTCTAGACAATGGTTTTATTTAATTAATAAAGGACAAATAAGATGAGATTAAAATATTTATTTACAATGGCGGCAGCATTATTTTTGATTCAGCCTATTCAGGCACAAGATGTTGGGCAGGCTAAAATAGGTGTTGTTGATATGAACAAGCTTATTAATGAGTCACCTCAAGCTCAAGATATGCAATCTGCAATTGAAGAAGAATTTGCACCCAGAGTTAGAGATATTACCGCTAAAGAGTCTGCATTTAATACAGGACGTGAAAATTTAACTAAAGACAATTTAGCTTTAAGTAATGATGAAAGACAGAATGCTCAGCTTCAATTACAAAAAGACCAAAGAGAGTTAGAATATTTAGTTAAAAGCATACAAGAAGACCAGCAAAATCGTGCTGCAATTGAATCAAATAAAATACTTGTTGAGATTATCAATGAAGTCAATAAATTTGGAAGAGACAATGGTTATGATCTTATTATTAATGAGGGACGCATAAGTCAGAATACTATTTTGAATGGAGGGACTCTATACAAAGGAGCCTCTGTTGATATCACCAATGAAATTGCAAAGGTTTTAGAAAAAAACTTTCAAGATAAAAAATCGGGTGGCTAAGTTAATTAAAAAAATTAACTAGGGAGACATTTTTGCCTGAGATTACAATCAATCTGGAAGAATTAGCCTCTAGATTTGGTTGTGAACTTAGTGGAGACCCAAAAGTTCTAATCTCTAAAGTATCCTCACTAGAGGACGCTAATAGCAGTTCTATTGCTTTTTTATCAAATGATAAGTATAAGTCTTTTCTAAAAGACACAAACGCTGGCGCAGTGATTCTTAAAAATAAGGATCTTGAAAATTGTCCAACAGCAGCCTTGATTACTGATAATCCCTATTTAGCCTTTGCAAAAATTGCATCATACTTTGAAAAGTCTAAAGACTTTGAGATAGGCTTCCATCCTTCTGCCGTAATTGAAGATTCAGCAACAGTACCGTCAAGTTGCTCAATTCAAGCAGGGGTATATATTGGAAAAGGTGCAAAACTTGGCAAGTCTGTTTTTATAGGTGCTAACGCTGTTATTGCTTCCAAATCATCGATTGGTGATAATTCGTGGATTGGACCTGGTGTAATGGTTCTGAATCAATCCACTATTGGTTCGAGAGCTATAATAAATTCAGGGGCTGTTATTGGTGCTGATGGTTTTGGATTTTCAGAGGATGAAACTTCACAATGGGTTAAAGTTCCTCAAACTGGGTCTGTCAAAATTGGCAATGATGTAGAGATAGGAGCTAACACCACAATTGATCGAGGCACTATGACAGACACTCAATTAAAAAACGGTGTTAAATTAGATAATCTCATTCAGATAGGTCATAACGTAATTATTGGTGAACACACAGCAATTGTTGCTAATAGTCAAATAGCAGGCAGTTCAGTTATTGGAAAACATTGTAAAATAAGCGGCCAAGTGTCCATCACTGGCCATATTGAGATTGCAGATCATACAACTCTTACTGGCAGGACAGCTGTAATGAAATCAATAAAAGAACCAGGCGTTTATTCAAGCAATCTTTTTCCCCATCAAAAAACCTCCGTCTGGCAAAAAAACGTAGCAATATTTAGAAGCTTGAGTAAATTAAAATCGATCATATCGAGTATCCAAAAAAAAGAAGATAATGAGTCTGATACATAAAACAGCCATAGTTTCTGAGAATGCAAATTTAGCTGATAATGTCAGTGTTGGCCCATATTCAATTATTGGTCCTGAGGTGGCAATAGGGGAGAGCTCTGTTATTGATTCTCACGTTGTTATAAAAGGCTCAACCACTATAGGCCAAGATAATCATATCTATTCATTCGTTTCCATTGGAGATGATCCACAAGATAAAAAATTTGATAATGAAGACACAAAAGTTGAGATAGGCGATCGTAATACAATTAGGGAATATACCACTATAAATAAAGGTACATCACAGGATGTTGGTATTACTCGTTTGGGCAATGATAATTGGATTATGGCTTACGTGCACATCGCTCATGATTGTCAAATTAGTAATCATACAATATTTGCTAATAATACTACTTTAGGAGGACATGTAACTGTGGGTGATTTTGTTATTTTTGGGGGTTTTTCAGGAGCTCATCAATTTTGTAAAATAGGAAGTCATAGTTTTCTAGGAATGTATTCAGGCGTTGCCAGAGATTTACCACCGTATGTAGTAGTGATGGGGCAGCCAGCAAAACCCAGAAGTATAAATATAGAAGGATTGAAAAGAAGAGATTTTTCAGAAAAACAAATAAGAAATATAAAAAATGCATACAAATATTTGTATAAATCAGATTTAAGAATAGAGGAAGCAATAGAAAAAATCTCTTCATTGACTGAGGTCTCAGATGAAGTAACGGTTATGATTGATTTTCTTAATCAATCTTCCAGAGGCATTGTTAGGTAAATACTTAATAACAGTGTCTTATTTTGTAATAGTAGCAGGCGAGCCTTCTGGAGATATCTTGGGGTGTGAGCTTATAAATGCACTAAAAAAAGATAATCCTGACCATAGGTTTGAAGGAATTGCTGGTCCACAAATGATTAAATCTGGTTGTATTCCTTGGTTTCATGTTTCAGAACTTTCCGTAATGGGTATCTTTGGTGTGTTGAGACATTTACCTAGAATATTAAGAATTAGAAAAAAACTTTTGAAAAGGATATTGGACGATCCACCTGATGCTTTTATAGGAATTGACTATCCAGATTTTAATTTAGGTTTAGAAAAGAAACTTAAAAAAAAGAATATAAAAACCATACACATGGTTGCACCTAGTTTTTGGGCATGGAGAGAAGGACGAGTTAAAACCATAAAAGAATCGGTTGATTTATTATTATGTTTATTTCCTTTTGAAGAATCATTACTTAAAAATCATAGTATTAATACTCAATTTATTGGTCATCCACTTGCAAAATCAATTGAGAAAGACATTGATATGTTATCGGTTAGGAGAGATTTAGAAATTCAAACAGAAACACTCATCGCAATAATGCCTGGAAGTAGAAAAGCAGAAATTAATCAACATATGGAGATTTTATTTGAAGCTGCAGAATTAATAGAACAAGAATCGTATAAAAATAATAATGGCGATATACAATTTATAGTGCCAACTGTTTTTAGTGAATCTGAAGAAATACTAAAACACAGTAAACCTAAGTTATTTAAGAAGTTTCATTTTATTAAAGATTCAACAAAGGCAATTTCAGCATCGGATTTAGTAATAACAAAGTCTGGTACTTCAACACTTCAGGTTGCATTGCATAAAAAACCAATGATCGTTATTTACAGAATGTCGAACGCAACATATTACTTTCTCAAGATATTTAATCTAGTTAAAACTAAATACGCAGCACTACCTAATATCTTATTTGATGATGAAATTGTTCCAGAGTTAATTCAAGATAATTTTACAGCACTGAATATTTACCAAGAATCAATAAAGTGGCTTGCTAATGATGAAAGAAAAGACAAATTGACCAGAAAGTTTGATGTTATGCATAAAGAGTTAGCATCTCATTCAGCCAGCCATGGTGCTGAAGCTATCATGGAATTAATTAGACCCATTAAAAATATTTAATAATCCAATATGCAATTTCTAGCTGGTGTAGATGAGGTTGGAAGAGGGTGTTTGGCTGGACCAGTTATTTCTTCTGCTGTTATCTTGGATCAAGATAATCCTATTTTAGGTCTAAGAGACTCTAAATTATTAAGTGAAAAGAAAAGAGAAGAGTTGTTTAATGTCATTAAATCTATGTCTTTGGATTACACCATTGGTTCTGCTTCACATATTGAGATTGATAAAATTAATATTCTAAATGCAACAATGCTTTCAATGAAAAGAGCCATTGAAAAACTAAAATATGGATGTGTAAAGGTCTATGTAGATGGAAATCAATGTCCTAAAATTGATAAAAAAATACAAATTAAAATGGAGTCAAAAATAGGTGGGGATAAAATATATCCATGCATATCAGCCGCATCAATTATTGCTAAAGTTACACGAGATCGTTATATGAGAGAAATGCATCTTATATACCCTCATTATGGGTTTAATAGGAATAAAGGATATCCAACAAAAGAGCATTTAGATGCTATTCTTACACATGGACCAACACCTATCCATAGATTGACTTTTAAACCTGAGTTGTATGACTGAAAAAAAACTAAAAAACCCTACTTTTATTCATTTGGATGTAAATACTGAATACTCAATAGGTAAAAGTGTAGTTCGAATAGAGCAGCTTCTTGATCAATGTCTTAATGAAGAAATCCCTGCAGTCGGTATTGCAGATCATGGTAATTTATTTTCTGCTTATAAAGTTTATAAAAGTGCAATTAAGAAAGGAATTAAACCCATTATAGGGGTAACTTTATCGGTTGAGTTTGAATCCAGTAAATCTGATTGTAAATTAATTTTGTTATGTAAAGATCAATTGGGTTATAAAAATTTATCTCATTTAATAACAAGATCTTATATTGATGGTTACAAAAAAGATGAAGCCAGAGTTAATATGGAATGGCTGAATAAAGATAATACAAAGGGTTTAGTCGCTATCTCGGCTTACCACGAAGGCATTGTTCAGAGTTTGATGCTTTCAGATAAAGAAAACGAAGTTGATAAACAAGTTAATTGTCTAAAAACTCATTTTGGTGAAAACTTTTTTCTTGGCATTACTAAGATCAATAGAGAAAGAGAGGAGGAACTTTTTAGTAAGAGTGTCGCACTATCTTCAAAACACCAAATCCCTCTTATTGCACTAAACAATCCAAAATTTTTAAAAGAGGAAGAATTTATTACATTGGATGCAAGAGTTTGTATTGATCAAGCTACAGTGATGGACGATAGAAATCGAGAGGTTAAATATACAAATCAACAATACTTTAAGACACATGATGAAATGCAGTCTCTGTTTTCTGAAATTCCTGAAGCCATATCAAATGCTAATGAAGTTGCTAAAATGTGTAATTTTGGTTTTGAAAATGTGGATCATGTATTACCTCATTTTGATACACCAGAAAACTATACAATTGAAGAGTATTTGAGCGAGGAGGCAAGAAAAGGACTCTCAGAATTAGAAAATGTACCTCCTGATCAGAAAGAATTATATGCACTGAGACTCGAAAGTGAGCTCAAAATTATTCATAGCACAGGTTTCTCGGGTTATTTTTTAATTGTTTCAGACTTTGTTAAATGGTCTAGAACAAACAATATACCTGTAGGTCCTGGAAGAGGCTCAGGGCCTGGATCATTAGTAGCCTTTTGTCTAGACATTAGTGATATTGATCCGATGAAGTATGATCTTATATTTGAAAGGTTTCTTAATCCAGAAAGAGTATCTATGCCTGATTTTGATATTGATTTTTGCGTTAATGGCAGAGATTCAGTCATTCAATATGTTTCTGAAAAGTATGGTACCGAAATGGTTTCACAGATCATAACATATGGAACATTGTCTGCAAAAGCAGTCTTAAGAGATGTAGGAAGAATACTAGGGTACCCATATGGAATGGTTGATCAAGTAGCAAAACTCATACCTTTTGATATTGGTATTACTTTAAGTGACGCATTAAAAAAATCTTCTGAACTTGCAGAAAAATATGAAAATGATGAAGAAGTTGAAGCCATGATGAATCTTTCATTAAAATTAGAAGGGCTTGTTAGAAATGCTGGAACACATGCAGGTGGTGTGGTTATTGCTCCAAGTAATTTATCAGATTTTATGCCACTTTATAAAGTTGATGAGGAAGTCGGAACCGTAACACAATTTGATAAAGATGATGCTGAATCTATAGGTTTAATTAAATTTGATTTTTTAGGCTTAAAAACACTTACCGTTATTCAAAAAGCAGTGGATCTAATTAATAAAAAGAACAATACCAATCTGGACATTAGAGATTTACCTTTGGATGACAAAGGGACTTACAACCTTCTTTCTTCTTCTAAAACGGTAGGTATTTTTCAACTTGAATCGAGTGGTATGAGGGATTTAATTAAAAGAATGAAGCCATCTAAATTTGACGATATTGTTGCGTTAGTTGCACTGTTTCGACCAGGTCCATTGCAATCAGGGATGGTTGACGACTTTATTGATCGAAGAAAAAGTGGGCAGTCAGAAATTATTGATTATCTACATCCAACATTAGAGACGATATTAAAACCTACATACGGCGTTATTGTTTATCAAGAACAGGTCATGCAAATAGCTCAGAAGTTAGCTAATTACTCCCAAGGAAGTGCTGATATTTTAAGAAAAGCCATGGGTAAGAAAATTCCTGAAGAAATGGCTAAGCAAAAAGATATATTTATACAGGGTGCCATTAAAAATGACGTTAAAGAGGCTGCAGCCAAAAGAATATTTGATTTAATTGAGAAGTTTGCAGGTTATGGTTTTAATAAATCTCATTCTGTTTCTTATGCCATGATTGCTTATCAAACAGCTTGGCTAAAAAAACATCATACCGATTCATTTTATGCAGCTTCAATGTCAGCTGATATGGATAATACAGATAAACTGATTAAGTTGAAGGAGGATTGCATTGATGCTGAATTTCATATTCAAATTTTAGGCCCTTGCATCAACCATTCAGATTTCAATTTTATAGCCGAGGAACCAGGTAAAATCAGATATGCTCTAGGGGCAATTAAGGGTATTGGCAAGTTAGTAGCAGAATCCATTGAAAATGAAAGAAAGACTAATGGCAGGTATAGAAACTTGTTTGATTTCACTAAAAGACTTCATGAAGCAAAAATATCAAAAAGAACATTAGAAAGCTTAATTAAAAGCGGTGCTCTGGACTGTTTAGATGAGAATAGAGCAACATTAATGAATTCTATCAAGCTTGGCCTTAACTACTCCAACCGAGTGACAATGGAAGAGCAAACTGGGCAATCAAATTTATTCTATTCTGAAACCAATATTGAAGAATCAGAACCAAAATTAGAAATAAGAAGAGAATGGAGCTTGGAAGAATTATTGCATCAAGAGTATCAAAGCCTTGGTTTTTATTTTAGTGGGCATCCATTTGACCCTTATAGGAATGATTCTAAACATATGACTAAATCTAGTTTATCGACCCTTAAGAAAATGATGGATTCAGATAAAAATAATAATGGCTATAGCAATGAATCAAGTATTGAAATAGCTGGCTTAATTATGGAACCGAAAAGAAGAGGAGCTAATCTTGTTTTTAAGATTGAAGATGGAACAGCTGTGCTTGACGCTATTGTTTTTGGAGAGAAAAGAGAATCTTTTGGAGAACTGATACAAGGTCAAAAGATACTCCATTTAAAAGGTAAGCTTAGATTTGATAGATTTGCAGACTTGTGGCAATTTGTAGCTGAAGAAGCAATTGATTTAGAAGAGTTTATACAAAAGAAAGCCCAAACATTAATGATTAAATGTGACCCTAGATTCAATCCTGAGAAGTTAAAAAAATTATTAGAATCTCATACACCTGGAAAATGCAAGATTAAACTCAACTACAAGAATGATGTTGAAGAAATTAAACTTAATTTTGGAGATCAATGGACGGTTAATCCTTCAAAACAACTAAGAGAGCTTTTGACAGCTGAATTAGGTATTGATAATTTTCAATTCTTAACTAGGAATTAATTTCATTAGTTCTATTGTAGAATAGTACTAATTATATAAGAGTTGTAGAGTATGGATTTTTTAGATTTTGAAAAACCTATAATAGAGTTAGAAAGAAGAATTGAGGAGCTAAAAATTTTAGCTTCTAAAGAAGATTCATCTGTTGAATTGGATGATGAAATAGAAAAACTAAATTTAAAATGCAATAAACTTACAAACAACATCTTTTCTGATCTTTCAGAATGGCAAATAGCCCAACTTTCAAGACATCCTAAGAGGCCTAAAGCTGTCAATGTTATTAATGCAATTTCTGATAATTTCCAAGAATTACATGGCGATAGAATGTTTGCTGATGATGCTGCTATTGTTTCTGGACTGGCAACAATAAAGAATGTATCTGTATTATTTATAGCGCAGCAAAAAGGCGACAATACAAACGACAAGATTTTTAGAAATTATGGTATGCCAAAGCCTGAAGGCTATAGGAAAGCATTGAGAATGATGAAGTTAGCTGAAAAATTCTGTATTCCAATAATTACAATTATTGATACACCGGGAGCTTTCCCTGGAATTGGTGCTGAGGAAAGAGGACAAAGTGAGGCAATTGCAAGGAATCTATTTACATTAGCATCTTTGAGAACACCGGTTATTAATCTAGTTATTGGAGAAGGTGGTTCTGGAGGTGCTCTTGCAATTGGTATGGGTGATTCACTTATTATGATGCAGTACAGCATTTATTCTGTAATTTCCCCTGAAGCATGCTCGAGTATTTTATGGAGGAATCAAGAACAAACAAATGCTGCAGCTGAAGCAATGGGAATTTCTTCAAAAAGTTTATCAAAATTAGGTCTTGTTGATAAAATTATAGAGGAGCCTTTAGGAGGTTTTCATAAGGATCCAGAAAAGACTTATGAGGAAATAGCTAAACAAGTTACACAAACAATCAATTATTTAAAGACCATTGAAATAGATGATTTATTAAATAAAAGAAGAGTGAAATATAAAGAAATCGGGGACTTTAAGGAAATATGAGTAAAAAGTCTTCTTCAGCTCTAGACATCATAGAAAGAAAAATTAAGCCACTTCTCCCTAATAAGTTTTGCATAGCTTTTAGTGGAGGCATCGATTCTATGGTGCTTCTACATGCCATGAAAAATATCATAGATGAAAAATCTCAAATCAGAGCTATACATATCAATCACAATATCGTGGATAACTCAAAAACATGGGCTAAATCATGCGAAGTAATCTGTAATAATCTTGGCATTGATATAGAAATAATCTCCTTAGAATTAACTCATAATGGCTTTGGAATTGAGGCAGCAGCCAGAGATGAGAGATATAAAAGATTTAAAGAAAAATTGTATGAAAATGAGTATTTGCTATCAGCTCATCATCAAGAAGACCAAATGGAAACAGTTTTTTTAAGAATGGCTAGAGGAACTGGTCTGGATGGGTTGCAAGGCATTAATGAAAAATACTCATTTGGTAAAGGTATTATTTTTAGACCAATGTTAGCAGCTAGTAAAGAATCAGTTATTGATTATGCTAAAGAACATCAATTGAAATGGGTTGAAGACTCTAGCAACCAAGATACTCATTTTGATCGTAATTTTTTAAGAAAAAAAATTATTCCAGAATTTAGAGGAAGATGGCCATCGATTGCTTCTTCAGTTTCAAGGCTTTCACAATTGTCAGCACAGAATATAAAAATCCTAAATCAAGTTGCTGAAGAAGACATTGGTCCAATAGTGAACATAAACGAATTAGCATTATCTAAACTCAAGGATAAATCATTTGAAAGAGCTAATAATATCCTTCGCTATATTATTTTAGCCAATGGAATGAGTGTTCCATCCATGAAGACATTGCAAAATGGTTTGAAAAAACTACTTGATCCTAAAACGGATAAAGCTGTGATCACTTGGAAAGGTTATTGCATTAGAAAGTATAAGAATAATTTATATTTCTTAAGTAACTCAGATTTAAAACCTAATAAAGTTGATGTAAAAATCCCTTGGGAAATTGATAAGAAAGTTAATCTTGGTGAAAACATTGGAACGATTGAAGCAACCTTCATACATGGCGATGGTCTTTCTATTCAGAAATGTGAAAATAAATTGACTATTTCTTACCGTCAAGGCGGAGAATTAATAAAACCAATTGGCCATCGTATTAATAAGTCACTAAAAAATCTTTTTCAAGAGAATAAGATACTCCCCTGGAAGAGGGATAAAATACCACTAATTTATTATCAAGATGAACTAATCTCAGTAGCTGATCTTTGGCTTAATCAAAATTATATAGCGTCACAAAACGAACCCGGCTTTGTCGTAAAATGGCATAAAAAAATGTCTATTAAGTAAAATTGATTATTGTTGAAATAGCAATAATCTGTTATGTTGAACCACCGGGATATGCTACTTTTCATTACCTTAAGTCTTGTGATCTATCCCAATAAATTTATATATAAATAGGAATGTTTTAAACCCGGGTATGTCAGATTTAATTTTTGTAACAGGCGGTGTAGTTTCAGCTCTTGGAAAGGGCGTTACCTCGGCATCTCTAGGCGCTATTCTTGAGGCTAGAGGTTTGAAAGTAGGCATTATGAAACTTGATCCATATCTTAATGTTGACCCTGGAACTATGAGTCCTTATCAACATGGTGAGGTCTTTGTTACCGAAGATGGAACTGAGACAGATCTTGATCTAGGGCATTATGAAAGATACGTTTCTACAACAACAGGAAAAAACAGTAATTTCACTGCAGGTAAAATTTACGAGAGTGTTATTGCTAAAGAAAGAAGAGGCGATTACCTAGGAGCAACTGTTCAAGTTATACCTCATATAACAGATGCAATAAAAGAAAATATAAAACTAGGCTCTAAAGATTTTGATATCACTATTGTTGAAGTTGGTGGAACAGTTGGTGATATTGAATCACTGCCTTTTATCGAAGCCATTCGTCAAATGGGGATAGAGAAAAATGGATATAGCGTCGCTTATGTTCATCTGACATTGGTGCCTTATATCAGAGCATCAGATGAAATTAAAACCAAACCAACGCAACATTCTGTGAGAGAACTTCGAGCAATAGGAATACAGCCAGATGCTCTGGTTTGTAGATCTGAAATGCCACTTCCAGCAGAACATTTTAAAAAAATTGCATTATTTACCAATGTCGCAGAAGAAGCTGTGATCTCTGCTCATGATGCTGAAGATATATATCAAATTCCTCTAATCCTTAATGAACAAGGCTTGGATGAAATTATAATTAATAAATTAAACATTAAAGCACCAGCACCTGATCTTTCTGAATGGAGTAATATTATAAAAGCTAAAGCTAACACTAATTTCAGTGCCAAAGTAGCGATGGTTGGTAAGTATGTTGATTTTAAAGATTCCTATATATCACTTAGTGAATCATTAAGACATGCTGGCTTTAAGACTAAAACGAATGTTGAAATTATTTATGTTGAATCAGAAGAAATACAAAAAAATGGCACACAAATTTTAAAAGATATGGATGCCATTCTAATACCTGGTGGTTTTGGAGACAGAGGTATAGAAGGAATGATAGATGCTATTGAGTATGCTAGAACAAATAAAATCCCTTATCTGGGTATTTGCCTTGGTATGCAAGCAGCTGTTATTGAGTATGCGAGAAATGTACTGGGCTTATCGGATGCTAACAGTACAGAATTCAATCCCAATACAAGTTCACCAGTGATTGCTTTAATTACTGAGTGGATGAATTTAGATGGCTCTCTTGAAAACCGATCCGAAGTTTCTAATTTAGGGGGCACAATGAGATTGGGTGCACAAGAATGTATTTTCAAAGAAAATACTAAAGCTAAACAAATCTATAAACAGGATTCTGTCTCTGAGAGACATCGTCATCGATATGAATTTAATATTAATTTCAAAGATCAGTTGGAGAAATATAAAATGATATTCTCCGGATTCTCCAAAGATGGATTAGCAGAAATGATTGAATTAACTGATCATCCTTGGTTCTTAGCATGCCAATTTCACCCTGAATTTACTTCCTCACCCCTTCGAGGGCATCCACTATTTCAATCTTTTATAGAAGCTGCTGTAGAATATTCCCAGAAGGATGAGAGGTAGTATTGTGAGTGTTGATATTGGAAATATAAAGATTAGTAATGAATCGCCATTATTATTGATTGCTGGACCATGCGTTATTGAATCCAAGACACTTGCTGAAGAAGTTGCTGGGACCTTAAAAGAAATTACAGACAGACTCTCTGTTCCTTTTATTTATAAATCATCGTTTGATAAAGCAAATCGAACTTCTTTGAAAAGTTATAGAGGCCCTGGGATTGATGAAGGTTTAAAAATATTAGATGGTGTTAAAAAGAATATAGGTGTACCAATACTGACCGATATTCATGAAGATTCACCCTTGGAAGAGGTTGCATCGATCGTCGATGTTCTTCAAACGCCAGCATTTCTTTGCAGACAAACAAATTTTATATTGAACGTTGTGGCTCAGAATAAACCAGTCAATATTAAAAAAGGACAATTCTTATCCCCATGGGAAATGAAAAATGTAGTTGATAAAGCAAAATCTACAGGCAATGAAAATATTTTAGTCTGCGAGAGAGGCTTTAGTTTTGGCTATAATAATTTAGTCAGTGATATGCGTTCTTTAGTTGTTTTAAGGGAAACAGGGTGCCCAGTAATTTTTGATGGAACGCATTCTCTGCAATTACCAGGAGGCAAAGGTAACTCTTCGGGTGGTCAAAGAGAATTTATCCCACCATTAGCTAGAGCTGCAACAGCGGTTGGTATTGGCGGCATCTTTATTGAGACTCACCCAGAACCAGAGAAAGCCTTAAGCGATGGACCTAATTCTTTTCCACTTAAGGACATTGAGTCACTTTTAACTGATTTAAAGTCAATAGATGAACTTGTTAAAAAATAGTATTAACATTCACTTATTCAAATACAATTATATAAATTATGTCAATCATAGATTCTATAGAAGCCATACAAATACTTGACTCCAGAGGAAATCCAACTGTTGAAGCAAAGGTTCAATTGGAAAATGGTACAAATGGTAGAGCTTCGGTTCCATCAGGTGCATCCACTGGATCGAGAGAAGCTATGGAACTTAGAGATGGCGGTAATGATTATTTAGGAAGAGGGGTTCAAACAGCAGTTAACAATATTAACACGGAAATCCAGAGGGCTTTAAAGGGTGAATCTGTTCTAGATCAAGAATCAATAGATCAAATACTGATCCAGCTTGATGGTACTGAGAATAAATCAAGATTAGGAGCCAATGCAATACTTGCTGTTTCTCTAGCCACTGCTCATGCGGCAGCAAACTCAAAAAATATTCCTCTGTTTCAATATTTTAATCCAACTAGTTTTAATTTTCCTGTGCCGATGATGAACATTATTAATGGTGGAGAACATGCTGATAATAATATTGATATTCAAGAGTTTATGATCTTGCCAGTAGGAGCGACTACATTTAAAGAATCTCTACGCTGGGGTGTTGAGATCTTTCATGCTTTGAAATCTGTCTTAAAGGCGAAAGGCCTTAATACTGCTGTAGGAGATGAAGGTGGTTTTGCTCCAGATTTACCCAACAATACAGTAGCTCTTGAAACGATCATCGAGGCAATTGAAAATGTTGGCTTAAAATCAGGACAAGATATTTATTTGGGGCTGGATGTGGCCAGTTCAGAATTCTATAAGGATCATCAGTATCTCCTTTCTTCAGAGAGTAAATCTTTCAATTCAGAAGAATTTATTCACTACCTAACTAAAATTGTTGATGATTACCCTATCATCAGTATAGAAGATGGTATGGCTGAAAATGATTGGGATGGGTGGAAAGGCTTAACAGAAATTTTAGGAGAAAAAGTACAACTTGTAGGAGATGATCTATTTGTTACCAATCAAAAGATTCTTCAACAAGGCATTGATCAGGGTGTTGCTAATTCAATTTTAATTAAGCCCAATCAAATAGGAACTCTAACAGAAACATTCCAGGCTATTAATCTAGCTATAGAGTCTAATTATACAGCCGTCGTTTCTCATCGTTCCGGTGAAACTGCTGATACAACCATAGCTGATATTGCTATTGGTACCAATGTGACTCAAATTAAAACAGGGTCTTTGTGTCGTTCCGATCGAGTAGAGAAATATAATCAACTTTTGAGGATAGAATCTTATTTAGGAAAAGATGCACATTATCTTGGTAAAGAAGCATTCAGACCGATTCTAACCTTGTAGGCTCAAAGAAGAGTGAAATTGGTATTTATAATTCTTCTTACTTTATTGATCGCTCTTCAAATCAATATATGGGTTAAGAAAGATGGTTATAAACAAATGAAAGAAATAGAAAATCTTATTGCTTTGCAAACAATTGAAAATGAAAACATGACCATTCGCAACAATAGATTGAAAGAAGAAATCAAGGACTTGAAAAATGGACAAGACGCCATTGAAGAGAAAGCACGCATTGATATTGGCATGATTAAAGAAGGGGAAGAATTCTATTTAATCAATGATGGCAATAGAAAAGAGACAACAGAATGAATGATTTAGTCAAGATCAATTGGAGCGATTCCATTGCAGAGATACAGATGGATAGAAAGCCAGTAAATGCTTTAAATCAAGAACTCATTCAAAACATTCACAATGCAATTGACTCATCAACAGAACAAGGAGCTAAAGGACTTATTCTCAGTGGAAATGAAGGCATCTTCTCTGCAGGATTGGATGTAAAGAGCTTAATCACGCTATCCGAAACAGAGATTTCTGATTTTTTTCATTTGTTTTGGGGTTTGATGGGGAAAATATCAAAATCACCCATTCCAGTTGTGGCCGCAATAACTGGTCACAGTCCTGCTGGTGGAGCAGTATTGACTACATTTTGTGATTATCGGATTGCTGCCAAAGGGGATTTTAAAATTGGTATGAATGAAGTTTTTGTGGGATTGTCTGTGCCTAAAATTATTTTTAAAGCTTTTGCCAGATTGGTGGGTGAAAATCATGCAAATATATTGATGATGCAAGGTAAGTTAATGAAGTTTGACTTTGCACATGATATTGGTTTTATCAATGAACTTGTTGATATGGATCAAGTGGTGCCAAGATCGTTTGAATGGTTGGATCAATTGGTATCCCTTCCTACAATTGCAATGAATTCCACTCGAATGAATGCTAAAGCAGACCTCAATGATTTAATAGATAAAGATTTAATTATGATGGGTGATAAATTTGCAGATAACTGGTTTTCTGATGAAGTTCAAATCAGAATGAAAGAAATCGTAAAGTCACTATAATTGTATGAATATCTTATTAAGCAATGATGATGGGTACTATGCCAAAGGCATTGAGATGCTTTCTGAGGCTTTATCAGTGTTTGCAGATGTGACTATGGTAGCGCCTGAAAATAATTGCAGCGGTGCCAGCAGTTCATTGACATTAAAAAATCCCTTAAGAATTAGAAAATTTAAAGACAATGGATACTATGTCAATGGAACACCAAGTGATTGTGTTTTTATGGCCCTGACAAGAATTTTAGAGAACCCGCCTGACTTATTAGTTAGTGGCATTAATCATGGAGCCAATCTTGGGGATGATGTTTTGTATTCAGGCACAGTAGGTGCTGCCATGGGTGGTAGATTTATGAATATGCCATGTCTTGCTGTTTCCATTAACAGTTTGAAGCCAAAACATCTTGAAACAGCGGTTCAAGTTTCAAGCGAACTGATTGAAACTCATCTACAGCATCTAACAACAAATCCAGTTTTGAATATCAATATTCCAGATATTCCATACTCTGAATTACAAGGGTTTACAGTCACAAGATTGGGCCAAAGAGCTATGCCTGAAAACAACAGTCAAAATCAAGATGCTTATGGAGATGATATTCATTGGGTAGGACCACCTCCACCTCCAAAGAATCTTGATGAGGGCACTGATTTTCATGCAATTAATAATGACCAAGTGTCCATAACGCCACTGGCTTCTGATTTAACCAACTATTCGCAAATGCAATCAATAGTAGAGTGGGGTAAATTGATTAATCAATGAAAAAGTATTTTTCATCATTGTTTGAATATTGTCTCAAATTAGCTTCAAAGCCTGGAGCCATTTATTTTTTATTTTTATACAGCTTTATAGAATCTTGGTTCATTATTCCCATTCCACCCGATGTGATACTTGCACCGATGACACTATCAAAGCCAGACAAAGCTTTTTTTTATGCAAATATCACCACACTTGGGTCTTTGTTGGGAGGTATTCTAGGGTTTTTAATTGGTTTTTATGCCATAGATTTTGCAATGGAATTTATTAAAACAATAGGCATGATTGATTATTATCTACAAGCAGTGGATTGGTTTAAGGCCTGGGGCCCTGCGGTTATTTTAATAGCAGGATTTACCATTATTCCTTTTAAGATATTTACCATCATGGCTGGCGCTATGAAAATGAATTTTATATTTTTTATATTCGCAACAATTATTTCAAGAGGTTTGCGTTTTTATCTAGTTGCTTATGCTGCTAAAATTGGTGGAGAAAAGGGATTACCAGCCATCAGAAAAAATATCGACAAGTTAGGGTATTTTGTCATAGTGGTTTTCTTATTGATTATAGTTATAAAGAGCTGGAGTTAATGTGTTTCCAAAAGTAATACTATTGTTAGCCTTCTTACTTCTCGTTTATTTTTTAATTTCTAGATTGCCGAGATAACTCAGTTTTAATTGATCATCAACATGGCAACCACAGAGCGATACTCAGAGCTGATTACATTATAACTTCGACAAGCACTCATGGTATCCATGACCTCAATGCCTTTTCCTGCTTTAAGAATTTCAGTTAATAAATAGCGATCTGGAAATACTTGATTCAATCCTGTGCCTAAAAGTATGAGTTCGCATTCACTATCAAGAGCAAATTTAAAATCATCGATTTTTAGATCTTTGACTTCTGGATGCGGCCATGAGGTTATAATTTCTTCATTAAAAAGGATGAAACTCTCGGTATACCAGTGCCCTTTGTATTTTATTTGTCCTTCGCCTAATGCTTGTATATGGGAGTTATTTTCTTCTTTCATTTAAAAAATCATTTATCATTAACGTTATAATAATTATAGTGCATCATTACTAGAATCAGCAAACCATGACTTTTAAACACGAACTCGTTCAATTAAAAGAACTCAATACAAAAAGCTCTGACACTGGCCGTTTTTATGAAACTCCTGAAGGCCAATCTTATCCTTCGGTGACTACAATCACTGGCCTATTATCCAAAGCCTCCATTTTAGCCTGGCGTCAAAGAGTGGGAGATAGCAAAGCAGATGCAATCACAAAAGCTGCTACCACTCGGGGAAATAAAGTTCATAAGATGGCTGAAATGTACTTGCGTAATGAAATGGCATCACAAATAAACTTATTTGAAGACCCAATGCCTCATATTGAAAATATGTTTTTTCAACTCACGGAACTATTGGATAACAGTATTGGGATTATCAACGCTATAGAAGCCCCACTTTATAGCGATCAATTAAAAGTGGGTGGAAGGGTTGATGTCATTGCTGAATGGGATGGGGAATTGGCAGTAATTGATTTTAAAACCAGCTCAAAACCAAAAAAAGAGAGTTGGATAGATGGCTATTTCATGCAGTCTTCCGCTTATGCTTTAATGTTTGAAGAACTTACAGGGATAAAAATAAATAAAATAGTAATAGCGATTGCTGTAGAAAATAATCGTTCCCAAGTCTTTATTAAAGACAGCACTGAATATCTACAACAGTTCATAGATTTAAGAAAAACATATGACATAATGAATTAATTCTTCAGGATTAATAAGATGGATGAAGCCCAATTAAAAATAGTTCTTAATGATTTAATAAAACGATTTGATGCACTCAGGGGGTATCTTTGACTTTGATGAAAAATCGAAAAGACTCAATGAAGTATTAAATTCACTCAATGACCCCAGTATTTGGGAAGATCGTGAATTGAGTCAAACACTCAATCAAGAAAGATCTAGATTAGAAAAAGTATTAAATAGAATCGAAACCATTGGCAGCAGTCTTGAAGACGCTCAGGTGTTACTTGAATTGGCAATGAGTGAAAATGATGCTTCAAGTCTAGAAGAACTGTCAGAAGAATTAGTTGCATTTGAGGACATTATTAATCAACTGGAAATCCAAAGAATGTTCAGTGGTGAAATGGATGCTTCCAATTGTTTTCTTGATATTCAAGCAGGCTCTGGTGGAACGGAAGCTCAAGATTGGGCGAATATGCTTTTGCGAATGTATTTGCGTTGGTGCGAGTCAAATGATTTTACTGCCAAACTGATAGAGGTATCACCTGGTGAAGTCGCGGGTATTAAAAGTGCAACCATACATATCACTGGAGATTTTGCATACGGATGGATGAGAACGGAAACTGGAGTTCATCGATTGGTTAGAAAGTCACCTTTTGATTCAGGAAACAGAAGACACACATCATTTGCAGCTGTTTTTACCTCTCCTGAGATTGAAGATAATTTTGAAATTGAAATGGATCCCAGTGATCTTAGAATAGATGTTTATAGAGCCAGTGGAGCTGGCGGACAGCATGTTAATACCACTGAATCGGCAGTACGAATCACTCACGTTCCATCGGGCACTGTGGTTCAATGCCAAGACGATCGTTCACAACATAAAAATAAAGCGACAGCAATGAAACAAATGCGAGCAAAATTATTTGAGTTGGAACATCAGAAGCGTGTGGACAAAGCGCAAGCCGTTGAAGAAACTAAAGCCGATATTGGTTGGGGAAGTCAGATTAGATCTTATGTTTTGGATCAATCTAGAGTGAAGGATTTGAGAACTCAAATTGAATCCAGTAATCCAGAAGCTATACTGAATGGTGATATCAATAAATTCCTTGAAGCAAGCCTCAAAAAAGGTGTTTAAAAAATAAATGGACAATCGATGACTGAAAAAAAAGAAGATCAGAATAAGCTCGTAGAAGAACGAAGAAATAAACTTCTTTCATTGAGAGAAGAAGGCTTTAATTACCCAATATCAATAGAAATCGATGCAACTGTTAAAGATCTATTTGAAACCTATGGAGAGTCAACCAGAGAAGAGGTTAGCGATGCCAATAAGACGGTGAAGATTGCTGGAAGAATGATGGCAAAAAGAATTATGGGTAAATCCAGTTTTTCAAAAGTGGTAGATAGCTCAGGCTCGATTCAACTTTTTTTGAATTCTAAGAACCTCGATGAAAAAACGTATAACAACTTCAAGACGTATGATGTTGGCGATATTATTTGGGTTGAAGGCATCCTATTTAGAACCAAAACAGATGAGTTGACAGTTAATGTTGGAAAAATAGAAGTCTTGTCAAAATCTTTAAGGCCTTTGCCTGAGAAGTATCATGGACTTACAGACACTGAGACACGTTATCGAAAGCGTTATCTTGATTTAATTATGTCCGATGATAGTAAAGCAGTTTTTCAAAAGCGTTCTAAGATTGTCACAACGATTCGAGCTTTTTTAGATCAACAGGATATATTGGAAGTAGAAACCCCTATGATGCATCCAATTGCTGGGGGTGCAATTGCTAAACCTTTTATTACTCATCACAATACTTTGGATCGAGACTTCTTTTTAAGAATTGCTCCTGAACTTTATTTAAAACGGTTGGTGGTTGGTGGTCTGCATCGCGTTTATGAGATCAATCGATCTTTCAGAAACGAAGGCATATCAACAAAGCATAATCCAGAATTTACGATGCTTGAACTCTATCTAGCTTATGCGTCCCATGAAGAGATCATGACACTTGTTGAAGATATGATTATTGATATAGCCCTCACACTAAACGGCTCAACAACCATTCAATATCAAGATCGAGAATATGATCTATCGGGTCCATACAAGCGCATGACTTTGGAAGAATCTGTGATTCAATATAATCCTAAGATGGATCCAAAAAAACTAAGAGATAGAGAAACTCTATTAAAGACTTGCAAGGAACTTAGAATTAAAACTAATGATGATGCATCAACTGGAAAGCTCCTCTTTGAGATTTTTGAGAAAACAGTGGAAGATAATTTAATTGAACCTACTTTTATTACCGGATATCCCAGAGATGTTTC
>ENA-OREN01001697-OREN01001697.1-marine-metagenome-genome-assembly--contig:-NODE-1697-length-24612-cov-5.087752_pt1 | contig 24612 bp, 27 predicted proteins | sample MGYA00248624_ERZ508555 | MGnify/ENA primary metagenome ERZ508555 (study PRJEB26222, sample SAMN06267773) | marine metagenome | isolation source: Saanich Inlet, British Columbia, Canada | place...
TGCCGTTGATTGCAATTTCAATAATTCAGGAGCGTTAAAAGCAAATATTGTTCCAGGATCAATAGTGATGATTGGCGGTAAGGGTCAGAAAGTTATAGATAATGCAGTTGAGCGTATTGATAACGGTGAAGAAACAACTATCCTTCCTGGCCGTAGTAATGATAAGCAATATCATATTGTTCTTACAACTGATGGCGCCTCAAAAATGAAAGGTGGCGTTATGAAAATGTCTTTCCAGTCATCTACAGATAAAGCAGCTCTCGGTATAATAAAACGTAAAACTAATAAAGAAATTTCAGGTGAGCAACTTAGAGAATTAACTAAGAAAAGCCATATTTTTTCATTTCTTCTTTAATCTGCCTGATCCATTTGTAAATGGATAACCCGGTTCTCTTAGGGTTAAATTAATGTTCATACTGTGCTGTTGGCTTGCTTGCCACAGCACAGTATGACATTCACCACCTCCATCTTTTTCATTTGGGAAATACAAGGAATTAATACAGAGTCTTTAATTTATAAGGAAATTAAATATTACTGTATCGGAGAATCAAAATATTGGTCTGGATAAGGTTCATCTTCTAAAGTAAAGTGCCACCACTCTTTTTCATGTGGTTTAAATCCATGTTTCTTCATCAGATGATATAAAAGTATTCTGTTTGCACGTTGCTGTGGTGTTACTGCAAAGCTCTGTGGTCCTGAATCAGGGCCAAAAAAATCCCAATCTGTACCCATGTCTAACTCTATAGGGTTGGTTTTATGTAATGAGACAATTGATACATCTACGGCGCTTCCTCTAGAGTGACTTGAATTATCAATTAGATAGCCCTCCCTAAATAGACTTTCTTTATTCATTTCAGGGTAATACTTTAATTTCATTTTGATGTCATTAGGGTCTTTAGCCCAGCGCATAAAATGATCAACTGCTTGTTGAGGTCGATATGCGTCGTAAACTTTCAATCCAAGCCCAAAAATGGCTAGTTCAGATTGAACATTCCTAAGTGCATTTGCACCCTGCAAAGAGAGATAAGCTATTGGGCTCTTGTAACCATCAATACGTGCTCCGACAAAATTATTAGTGGTGAAATAGCGTATATCGATATTTATAGTGGGAATATGCACACTAAGTTCAACGAAAGTATCAGGAATTCTTTTAGCCATAGCATTTGTTAAGATCATGTAACTAATTATAATAACAAAATAAATTATTCTCTTGCTATTCATGGATTATCAGAGTTTCTTTATAGAAAAATTACTGGAATTAATAGGTAAGCCATTGGAGTGATAAGTGTAATGACTAACAGGTTTAGGTAAAACCCTGTCTTTACCATCTGAGGAATTGATACTTTCCCGGAGCTAAATACAATTGCATTAGGAGCAGTAGCAACAGGCAGCATAAAAGCGCAGCTTGCAGCAAGGGTCATTGGTGCAATGAGCAACATAGGCTCTATGTAAGCTGCCGTTGCGATACCCCCTATAACGGGTAGAAGAGTTGCCGTAGTTGCTGTATTGCTGGTGAGTTCGGTCAAAAATATTACTAACGCAATGATCGATGCTATTAGAATAAAAATATGAAAATTAGTAAATACAGATAATACGCCACCTAGCCAGATAGCCAAACCACTGCTACTTATCATAGCTGCTAGGCTAAGGCCACCACCAAATAATAATAATATACCCCAAGGGATACTCATAGCTGTTGCCCAGTCTAGCAGCCGAGTATCTTTCTTCAGTTTATCTCCTGATGGAATTAAAAAAAGTGAAATAGCACCCGCTATAGCTATAGTTGTATCGCTTAATTCAGATAGACCTGGAAGCTGTTGCAATGCTGGCCGTATTATCCAGGCTAAAGCGATCAGAAAAAAGGCAATTGCAGTGCGTTTTTCAGGTGCGCTTAAAGGGCCCATAGACTCTAATTCTCTATTAACAACTTTAATAGAATCTTTATTATGTGGCAGGTCAAAAGTAAATATGCATCGTGTTAATAGCAACCATGCAAGAGGCAATAGAAGGCATATAATTGGCAAGCCAAAAGTCATCCACTTGGCAAATCCAATATTAGTACCGTAAGTTTCTTCCATAAAGGCCGCCATCATTGCATTAGGAGGTGTACCGATCAGTGTGCCTAGCCCCCCGATACTTGCTGCATAAGCGATCCCTAGCAAGAGGCAAATAGTAAATTTATCAGTTACTTCTTTAGATTGTCCCTTCAGCATGACTTGGGCAAGTGATATCGCAATCGGTAACATCATAATCGTTGTTGCAGTGTTACTAATCCACATTGACAAGAATGCACTAGCAAACATAAACCCGCCAATAATCGAATGTGGATGGCTGCCTGCTATACGTAAAACTAATAATGCTAAGCGTCTGTGTAGTTGCCAGCGTTGCAGCGCTGTTGCAATAATAAAGCCACCTAACAGCAGGAATATGACAGGGTTGGCATAGGGTGTAGCAGCTTCAGTAACTGAACTTATTCCTATTAAAGGAAATAAAACAATTGGAATTAATGAAGTAACTGGTATAGGAAGAACCTGGGTGGCCCACCAAGTTACCATTAACATGCCGACTCCTGCTGTGGCCCAGGCCTGTTCGCTCATATTGGAGGGTGGGGCAGATACCATAGTATAGGTCAATGCAAGTAGCCCGAGGAACAGCCCAATCTTTTTAGACATTAATGATTTACCTTAAATTTTAGGCGGGTTTCGTGCATATCAGTTACCAATACAATGAAATTTAAGAAGGGTCACGGCTAAATCTGCTATCTATGTAACACCCTACATGCTATTTCATAAGATTCTATATTGAAACAGAACTAATTCTCTTATTAAGCACTAGAATTAAAGAAATATTAAGGGAGCAATAATGGTTTAAATTATCCAAAATACTATAAATAATCTATAGATTTATAGTATTTCCATGTAAATTATATTTTTTAATTATAAAAACCAGCTCCCGACAAGAGTGCACTTGGTGACTGCTCAATACGAAATAGACATTCATTATAGGCTATTACAAGTATGATGAGCAGGCTGGGCTTACTTAGTAGTTGAATAAAATTCGGTACATAGCAGACCTATTTTGAGCTAAATTAAATGGATCTGATTATATAAATTATCATTAATTCCTAGAAGTATGTTTTTTATTAGAATAATTGCTACTTTAGGAGTATTTAACCAAATTAAAGGAAGTCATTTGATAGACATAAAGGCGATACAGGATAAATTAACTATATTCTCTAATGAACGTGAGTGGGACCAGTTCCAGAGCCCTAAAAATTTGTCTATGGGCCTTGTGAGAGAATCAGCTGAACTTCTTGAGTTATTTCAATGGCTTACAGAGAAGGAGTCTATAGATATAGTCCATTCTGAGAAGCAGATGGGCTTGGTAAAAGAAGAAATGGCCGATGTTTTTCTCTTTCTAGTAAGGCTAGCTGATAAATTAGACGTTGATATTGAGAAAGCCGCTTTAGAAAAAATAAAAATTAATGAGTCAAAATATCCCATAAATTTATCAAAGGGAAATATGGAGAAATATAACAGGAGAAATAAATAATTTTTTGTTTATAGACAAATAGATATGGTAATAAATTAATGCTAATTATTTGCTAGTAACTACACTGTAACAACTTAATTGGGTTAAGAAAATTCTACCTAGATCTGAATAAACAGAGTTAAGAGTCACGTTCGAGCCTCAAAAATTTTGAAGGCAATTTTTTGGTCAATCGATAAAAGACTGACTTACTAATTATCTGATGGTTACAGTACTGGGGGAGTTTTGGGGAGAGTGCTAGATTCTAGCTTATAGCTAGAATTAATAGCCGTTCATAAAGCATAAGAAGTAACTAATTCTAATTACACTTATGCTTACAATTTAATTAGTTCGATACTCGTATCTGATTCAGAATAGAGCCACGTATACAGAATGCTGCAAAGGCTTCAAATTGATGATCGTATGAGCCTTTATAACGTTTGATCGCGTCTATTAGGCCATCTATTCCAGCTTGAATAAGTTCATCCATTTGTACGCAGGCAGGTAGTTTTGCCCTTATATGCAGGGCTATGCGTTTTATAAGTGGTGTAAATTGCTTAATAAACTGTTCTTCATCAATATTTTCTATAGAGGTACTTAAGGTAGATGTATTCATAGTTGTAATATTTATTTAAATTATTATGCCAACATGGCGGTCTAACGTTTATAGAGCCGTTCACCTTGCTTCATCATCGTTTACAAATGCAAACTAATTCCTATATATAGACCCCAGGCTAAAAAAAGAGCTAAAACAGATCCCAGGGCAAGGTTCATCATGTCTTCACTCTTTTGGTTCCTCCAATTAGGGCTCTGTTGGGCACTAGTAATTTGTGACATCGCTTGCCTCCATTCTTAAATTAAAGTGACAAATTGGCCTAAATTAGGCTTATTCCTTTCTTCTGTAGCATTTTTTACAATTCTTACAGCCCTACGTATTATCAATTTGAGATTGTTCCATCTCATTAGTTACCTTATTTAGTATTTTCATACTCCTCACCTTGAGGCAGTGCTCAGATACATTTTTTCTAATTAAATTTTAGATATTTTATATAAAAATGCATTTAAAGCATATTATACAGTATAATATGCATAAGGTGTATATATTTATGGAGGTCCTTTAGTGTCAATTACTACCGTGGCTAAATTAATTAGAACTGCCAGAAACGAGCATAGTCAAAAGGAATTTGCTTTGAAGCTAGGCGTGAAACAATCATCTATAAGCCGTTATGAAAGCGGGAAGGTGAACCCATCAGTACAGGTAATTGAGCACTGTATGCGCCTGGTGCATTCGGAAGGAATTGAGCTAATACCAACAGCAGATGAATTGGCGATAAAAATAAAGGCTGGACTTGCTGAAGCAGGCCAGGGAAGATTGAGGCTAGCGCTTGAAAGGCTTATTGAAGTTCTTGCTAAGGATCGTGCGGATAATAGACTCTAGAGACTCAAAAAGAGCGTATAGAAATCAAGCAATAGAGAGAAATAGGAGTTCAAAATATCTTATTCATCTTGTAGGTTATTCTAATTTAGAATCTACTGTCTAACAAATAATTACAAGCTAAAAATCAATTACCGGTAAGCAAAGAATAGATTAAAAGGGAAGGGTAGGTAATAGCGAAGAGGAGAATCCTCTTCTTTACTCCATCCATATTTCTCATTCATGCATTTATCAGCCTCACTTTTAATAAATTCTTTATCATGTGAATTTCCAGATTTTATTGCTGATTGATTAGCACTTTGCTTGCAATGTAGTAGGTCTAAATAGCTACCTGTTTGTTTTTTTGTTGGGTGTTCCCAATGCGTGGTAGTAGCGCAACTACTCAAGGCAGTAGTAATGCAAATAATTATAATAAACTTATACATTTTAAGAATTTAAATAACAAAACTGTGATATAGCTAGATGGAGGGTCTGTTCTTAGGGTCTATCGTACAGGATAATTATTATTTATATGTTATTCATCTAAATTAAAATTGATACTTTATTCATAATAGATGTTAATTAACAATAATTGTACTTGTTAAAGTTCCGAAAACTGGTACCGCAACTAGAGGAAAGACAAAATAGATTATCGGAAGAGAGAGGATAATTAATGATTTTTGTACCTCTCTAAGACTTGACCTGTCGAGTGCTGATGTTAACTTAGATGACAGAAAATAGCCGGATACAATTATTATCCCTGATAAAATCATGGTTATTATAGGAATCACAACGTCTTCTGATTGAGTAAAATCTAAAAAACGACTAATACTTGTAGTTAGCCCACTATTATTTGCAGTAGACATTAAACAAAATCCTGCTAGAAGATGTAGAAAAATTCTGAAACGTGGTGATTTGTACCATTCCATTTAATTATTCCCTGTCATAATATGCCTGATATTTATTTCAATATCTTAGATTGAGTCTATCCTTATCCAAGAAATGCAGCTCTAGAACCCTAGGAAGGAATGGTGGGAAGGGGTAGGGTGTTAAAATTTATTATTTCTTGTGTTCCAGTTTCATCACGTCTTCTATTTTCATGCCCATTTTTGATTCGCCACCAAAGACAGTCCCTACTTTTTTCTTATCTAAATTATCTAAATTTAGGGAATAGACCGCTTTAGAAAGCGGGAAGTACTTAACCTCTTCTACCAAAGCCGGACCTTTTGTCATATAGAAATCAATAAACTCCCTGATTTCTGGCCTTTTTGCCGCCTTTACATTGACGTAAATGAAGATTGGTCGAGATAAAGGTTGATAAGTTCCATTTGCAACTGTTTCATAGGATGGAAGTACTCCTCCATTGCCAGCATCTACGGCCGCAGCGTTAAGTTTTTTCTTGTTTTCTACATAATAAGCAAAGCCAAAAAAGGCGAGCCCATTTTTATCTCTTGATACACCTTGAACAAGAACGTTATCATCTTCAGATGCTGTAAAATCTCCTCTACTTGATTTAGATCTGCCAACAATCGCTTCAGTAAAATAATCAAAAGTACCTGAATCTGCACCGGCGCCATAAAGTTTAAATTTTGCATTTGGCCATGCTGGGTTTATTTGATTCCAAGTATTAATTTTGTTCTGGGCGGCAGGCTCCCACATTTTCTTTAATTCTGCTACGGTTATAGTCTTACTCCAATTATTTTTTGGATTAATTGCAATTGTTAACGCATCAAACGCTACAGGCATTTCAACATACTCAATACCAGCTTTTTTACACTTATCCATTTCTTTCTGCATTATGGGGCGGGAAGCGTTTGTAATATCAACTTCTCCCCTGCAGAACTTCTTAAAACCGCCACCCGTTCCCGATATGCCAACGGTTACCCTGGCTTTTCCTCTTTTGGCAATTTGAAAATCTTCTGCTACTGCTTCGGTAATAGGATAGACAGTGCTGGATCCGTCGATTCTTATAGTTCCAGCATTCCCAACACCGATACCAGCGATACCAATAAATAGGGTCCCTAAGGATACTAACGCGCCAGGCATATTAGAATTGAATAATTTCATCATCTTATGTCCTATTCCCTATTCATTATTTGATAATTAAAATTAGATGGCTATTTGAGTTCTAAACATGAATGTATTGAGGCCATCTGGTTTTCCGCCATTTGAGCGCTTGATTAGCGGGGAGTTATCTATTTCAATGATCCTGTCATAGCCAAACATCAGGCGGACATTCTCATTTGCATACCAGTTCAAAGCAAAACTAAAGTTTTTCATGGAGCCGCCTTTATATGCTCCGTCATTCATGTTTATTCCACCAACACGTGCGGCTATTTCCCATGCACCTAGCCCACCATTAGCCAAGCTAAATACGTTCTTTGGTTTTAATCTTCTAAACAACCCATTCCTATAGGTACGTGACTCACCAGTCAGAGTTACAGCTGCCTCACCGTACCAGCCATGGAAATCAAGATTTGTCCCATACCCATGGTCGGCTTTACTACGCTGCACCCAGGACCTGGTAAACTCGCCACCGAGGCTAAAAGGGCCATATACAGCATTTGCTTCTAATCCAACCATCTTTATATTTCTAACGCTATATAGTTTTGTATAAATCGGGTATAAATTACTCAGTTTATGAGTTTCATGTTTATACGTTAGATAATTATCTGATGCACCATTCACCTGGTCATTATCACTACTCCTCCGGTAATTTCCGGCGACCCCTAAATGAACTAGCTTCTGTATCCCATCATCATTATTAAGTATTGGATTAAATGTCGCTCGACCATTAACACCCCATCCCTCATCGTGGCCATCGTTTTCTTCCATTCCGTCGCCATATACACCGGCTTGCGTAGTCCATTTTTTTCCGTTACTAGCTAGATTCAACCCAATTGCACGACCTACAACCGGCTTATTGAGTACATTCATCATGGATCGTCCCATAAACATCAGATCACTCGAGCTTTCAAGTAATTCACGGCTGAAAGCTTGCTTTTGATGACCAACGGTTACTTGAAGTTTTTTGTCCTCAAATATTTTCAGGCCGGTATAAGCAAGTTTCAAGTCTTTTACTCTTATTTGATCACCAGCGAAATCGATGTCAGTCTTAAATTTCCATACTTTATATAATGTAGTTGTGAAACCCATACGTGCTTTAGTTATTTGTGTCCCACTATTAGCTTCTGTCAGATCACCTCCATTTGAAAAATGATCGTTACTGCTAACTGATGCATCCGCATGCATTTTTCCACCAAATTTAAACTTGAAATTTCCGTCTGATGACTTAACCTGAAATCCATGCTTATCCAATGTGACTTTTGTATTTTGTGATTTTTTGACTTCTTTTTCTAGAGAGTCTACTTTACTGATAAGTCGCAAATGACCTTTGCGCTGTGTGACTTTTACATCTTTAAATTTTTGAATTTGTTTTTCAAGAGCATCTATTTTACTGATAAGCTTTGCATTATCAGCTTCAACCTTTAATTCTGCATCTCTATTTCTTAGAGGCAAGGCGTCAGCAGTTTTTATCTGTCCTTCTTTGTCTTGAGTGCTTCTACCTCTTACTCTTATTCTTCCTCTTCCTCTTCTTCTGTTTCTGTTAGTCATAGCATCATTTACTGTTGCTTGTGCCTGTGCTGGTTTATCTTCGACTCGTTTAAATGTTCCAAGTCGCTCTCGACCCGGACCAGCCTCTGTAAATATCTGCTTAGTTGTAGTATCTACATAAAGGTCAATTGCATGAACTCCTGATGAAGCGCCTATCCATATTAGAAGGATCAGAAATACTCTAATTTTAATCAATTAATTCTCCAAATGAGGTTTGCCAATATTTACTAGGCAGGTAAAAAATGGCTAGCTCAATAAGCATTGCTATTTACTAATTAATCAAATTCAATTTTGAAATTTTATTACAGGAAATTAGTGCCAATATACTCTCATAATATTGAGTTTCAATCAATTAAAAGCACTCTAAATTGATTGCCACAGAAGAGTGATAAAGAGATACTTGTTTTAATTTAAGGCAAGGTGGGTTTAAAATTAATAATTAGATAATTCTGTTTCTTGTTTTCCATTATTTTGCAAAAAATTAGATGGCTATTTGAGTTCTAAACATAAATGTATTGAGGCCATCTGGTTTTCCACCACTTGTACGGTCGATTAATGGAGAGTTATTAATATCAATGATCCTGTCATAGCCAAACATCAGACGGACATTCTCATTTGCATACCAATTCAGCGCAAAACTAAAGTTTTTCATGGAGCCGCCTTTATATGCCCCGTCATTCATGTTTATTCCACCAACTCGTGCCGCTATTTCCCATGCGCCAAATCCACCATTAGCCAGGCTAAACGTGCTCTTTGGTTTCAATCTCTTAAATACCCCATTCTTATAAGTACGTGATTCACCTGTTAGGGTTAGAGCTGCCTCTCCGTACCAGCCATGAAAAGCAAGAGAACTCATTCCATTATTTCTATCCATCCAGGACTGGGTAAATTCACCACCTACACTAACTGGCCCATATACACCATTAGCTTCAAAACCAATCATTTTTAGATTTTTAGCAGTGGTGATGGTGCCCGTATCAATAGGATATAAGTTACTCATGTGAGAGGTTTCATATTTATACCGAATCCCCCCCCGCGAATTAGTAGCCGAATTGCTAGTCTCTCGGTAATTTCCGGCGATACCCAAATGAATTAGCTTTTGTATCCCGTTATCATTATTTAATATAGGGTTAAAGGTTGCTCGCCCATTCACACCCCATCCCTCATCCTTACTAGTGTTATTTGGAGAAATTGACTCCCCATATACACCAGTCTGTGCAGTCCATTTTCTTCCATGAGCAGCTATATTTACACCAATAGCACGGTCTACAACTGGAGCATTGAGTATATTCATCATGGATCTTTCAGTGTACATATTATCATTTGAGCTTTGTTGCAGTTCACGGCTGAAAGCTTGTTTTTGATGACCAACAGTAATCCTGGTCTTTATTTCCTCGAATATTTTTAGGCCCGTATAAGCTAGTTTTAAGTCTTTGATAGCAACCTCGTTATCAGCGAAATCAATATCCGACTTAAATTGCCATACTTTATGAAATGTACTCATGAAGGTTAAACGTGCTCTACGTATTTCTGTGCCATTATTCGCTTCAGCAGGGGACCCGCTTTCTGAGAAATTATCATTACTGCTCAATGAAGCATCCGCATGCATTCGCCCACCTATTTTAAATTTAAAGTTTCCGTCTACGGATTCAGCTTGTAGTCCTTTCTGGTCCAATGTGACTTTTACATTATTAGATTTTTTTATTTCCTTTTCCAAAGAATCTATTCTGGTGATAAGTTGCGAGGTTTCAGCTCTAATTCTTAATTTTGAGCTTCTATTTTGTGGGGGTAAGACAGGAGGAGTGGCTGCTTGTACTGACTTCTCTTTGACTCTTTCAAATGCACCAATTAGCTCCCGATCAGGACCGGGCTCAGTAAATACCTGCTTAGTTTTAGTGTTTACATAAAGATCAATCGCATTTGCTCCAGATATAACACCCCCTAAAAACAGGGCAAGAATAAGTTTAAATATGATGGGCTTCATATCTCTCCTAGATAATAAGGAATTACTATAGGAAAGAGATTAGCTATACTAGATTACACTTTCATTTCATGTAAATTACATTTATATGAAAATTTTATTACGGGAGTGTTACAAATAACGATCGTGCCGTTAAGCCTATAAATTATAAAGCTAGTATACAAACGGCTCAGAGACTAAGAAATTCTTATACTGTGAAATGACTAATGTCTAATTTGACATGGCTACCATCACAGTAGGGACGATTAGCTGATTCTTGGCATCCACATACATAAACAGTTTTAACTTCATCGAATTTAACTACATAGGGTGTTTTGTCTGTTGTTACATGGGAGCCATCACAATAAGGCCCATTCTTGGATAATCCACAGGCACAAAATGCTTTTGTGTCACCAGCTTTTACCTGGATGGCAAATGGTTTATCTTGCCACATAGCCATAGCTCTTCTCCTTATATTACGTCAGTTAATTAGAATATTTTTGTAGATTTAAATTTTTTATTCAGAAAGATTTCTGTCCTATGTTCTAAAACTTTATTTAATATTAATGGAATGCTAAATAATATGCTTGTTATTGTACTGCAATCATAATTTAGAAAACATAAATTAGTTGTTCTGGTTGTAGTAAATCCCCGTATAGAATGTCTAAGAAGCAATCCAATGTAGTTAAAAAATTTAGATGCTAGAAAAGTACACGCGCAGGTTGAGAGATGAAATAGAATTGTATATTGGAGATGCCTTTATTCGTCAGAATTGAATAAAAGGATTGCTGTCACGGACTTTGCTATCTGCTACAGGCATTAAATGAATTGCTAACTATTTTAGATAGTTAATCGTTGGCGATAGGCAACAAGAAATAATTCACTTTTATGTAAACTATTAAAGAATAGGGCTATGTTTTCGTGTGGAGGGGAGGGAGAAACTATAACAATAGAGTAGGAGACGTCTAGACTTCACAGACAATGTAAATAATGTCTGTGAAGTTTTTAAGCAGCGTTATTTACGGGCAGGTATGTGTTGTTCCATCTGTTGAGTCTTTAATTTTGTCGCCTGACTCTTTATCGGCACATGCCATTCTATTTAGAATAGCCTGTGCAGTTTCACCCGCTAATGCTCTTTCTGCGGTAGACATGCTATCAAGATCAAGATTATCTTCTGAACCGGATGCCATAGCTGGCGAATTAATCATAAATACTGCTAAGGCAGCAGCGGTGATCAATAATTTATTCATCCTTGTTTCTCCTTTTCTGATTTATATTCGGCATATTATTTTGAATCCGATTCAAAGAAATATTAATTATATTCTCGTGTAACAGGACCCGATCCCCTAACAATACCAAGTACGATGATATAAATCAATTTATTTTAAGTCGTAATTGCATGAAAACCCTCTGAAAGTGCCGCTATATATGTAATCAAATTAAAGGGGCATTACTCTAATTCATAAGGCCACAACATATATTTAGTTAGAGTTAACTATATATTTACGGTAAAATTAAATGTATGAATAAGTTAAATATATCTTTTGTTTCTGTAATCTTTCTTGCATTGACGTTGCCTGGCTGCGGAATGCAAAGTATACCTACTGCTCTTAACGAGGTGGAGGCCGCATGGTCAGAAGTATTAAATCAATATAAGAGGCGTTCTGATTTAATTCCTAATCTTGTCACTATAGTTAAGGGCTATGCTTCACATGAAAAAGAAACGCTACAGGCAGTAGTGGAGGCTCGAGCAAAAGCAACACAAACAAATGTAGCGCCTAATCAATTAACACCTAAATCGATGAATCAATTTGCACAAGCCCAGGCCGGACTGGGATCGGCCCTTTCTCGTCTTATGGTTGTTGTTGAGCGTTATCCAGAATTAAAGGCCAATCAGAATTTTCGTGACCTTCAAGTACAACTTGAGGGTACAGAAAATAGGATTACTGTTGCCAGAAACCGATATATTCAGTCAATAAAAGGCTTTAATAACCTAGTCACAGTGCCACCCACCTCTTGGTACAATTCAATATTCCTGAAACATGATAAGAAACCTCAGTTTAGCCTTGAAAATGAAGATGAGGCGAAGAAAGCACCTGAAATAGAATTTTGATGAGTTTAAGATTCTCACTTCTCCTAGCTTTCCTGAGCTGTTTGTGGACGAGCTCCGTATTTTCTCTTGATATTCCAACACATACTGGGCCGGTAGTTGATCTTGCGGGAGCATTCACCCAATCTGAGAATGCCCAAATTTCAGCAAGCTTGATGCAATTTAAAAGAAAATATGGACCTCAAATTCAAGTAGTAACAATACCTAAACTTGAAGATGAAACAATTGAGAGCTTCTCAATTAAGATAGTAGACAAGTGGAAACTTGGTTCAAAGGATAAGGATGATGGGGTATTGTTACTCATTGCCACACAGGATCGTAAAGTTCGCATTGAAGTTGGGCAGGGTCTAGAAGGTGATTTGCCTGATGCACTAGCCGGAAAAATCATTCGGGCAGGTATTATTCCATTTTTCAAAAAAGGGCAGATTAATGCAGGTGTGTTAACTGGGTTAGGAATGATTGCTGCGAGCATTGGTGGAGAATTAGAGAATATCCCAGCTTCCCAAATGCAAAGAAAAAAACGAGCTGGCGGAGCAAATTTAGGGTATTTATTATTCCTTGCTTTCTTTTTGTTTGGCCCCACAATGTTTGGCCGAAGAGGCAGAGGCAGAGGCGGAAGAGGGGGCATAGGCTCTTCTCTTCTTAGCGGGCTACTTCTGGGCAGCATCCTTAGTGGAGGGCGTGGCGGTTTTGGTGGTGGCGGTTTTGGTGGTGGCGGTTTTGGCGGAGGCGGCGGTGGATTTTCAGGTGGCGGCGCAAGTGGGGGTTGGTAAATGATAAATCTTAATCAATCTGATCTTGATCAGATTTCAAAGGCAGTCCTCGAAGCTGAAAGGAAAACTACTGGCGAAATTGTGCCAATGATAGTTAAGCAGAGTGATGACTACCCAGGTGCTCGCTGGCGACTCGCTATAGTTGTATCGTTATTATTTGGATTTCTTGTATATTCTTGTATTGATTATTCTGACTCAGTTTGGATCCTCTGGGCACAAATCCCAGGACTTTATATTGGATATTGGTTGGGAACATTTGACACAATCTTAAAACCTTTTCTTTCCGACTCGAAAATTGATGAAGAAGTACACCAACGAGCATTACAAGCTTTTTTCTCTCACAACATTCATGCAACAAAAGAACGTACCGGAATACTTATCATGGTTTCACTCCTCGAGCATCGGGTAGAAATACTGGCTGATACTGGAATTAATGCAAAAGTTTCTAAGGATACATGGCAAAAAATATTAACTGACATGGTTAGCAAGATTAAATCAAATGAGCTTACCGATGGCATCTGTATAGCCGTGAAAGACTGTGGTGAGATCCTTGCGAAAGATTTTCCTGGTACCCACGAAAATCCAAATGAAATTAAAAATAAAATTATTATTGAGTAATTTTATAGTTAGAATTGCCTGCTTATTTTAGTAGAGGGTGATCTTTGCCAAGGCTTTTTGAATGCCACATTGCAAGTTTATGTCGTAAAGATTTTTCAGCAACCTGATCTTCAGGTAAAGGCTGAATAATTTTGTCATGGACTAAAAGTCTGTAGACATATAAAAGTTTGTCACTTGCAGAATCAGTTGCTTCAAATTCAACTACTCCTCGTCCTTCCGCATATTTTACTCCTGCAATTAACGCTTCTTTAAATATTGCATTCTCGTTTTTTAATTTTTTCATAGTTATGAAGATTAAATAAATTTTATGTATTTAGAACTGATTATGTCGCTGGTGTAATTAGCCTAATAATCAATAAGACTACATAGTAACTCATGGTAGAAATAATCGCATATTAGAAATATAGATTATTTCTTTAAAATATTTAATATTTCTCGCTCCATTAGATCAGTATGAACTTTCTGATGATATTTATATCTAATTGATACTCTTCGTTTATACTAAGAAAAAATGTTTTTTGATTTAATGTTTGCCTTTTTATTAGGACTTATATAGGCAAGGTACTGATAGTAATTAATACTCAGGAGAAAATATTATGCTTTATAGAGAACCTATAACTCCCGCTATTATTGGAGTAGCACTTGTTTTAACCTTTACCACAGCAACTGCATCCGGGATAGATAGTTCCGCTAAGGATCAAAAAATTATAGTAGCGCATCACGTGCAATCTGAAGGGCATAAGAGTGCTCATGCTAAACATTTTAAGGAAAAATCCTGTCATCATAAAAAAGGAAAACATGGAAAGGACCGCGGTAGAAAGGAACATAAATCCAGCAAGTTCATGCATGGGGGAGGCCATAGTTACGCAAATATGATAGCTACACATGCCGATGAATTGAACCTTTCTGATGCTCAGCTTGGGAGATTCATCAGATTACACCAGAAGAATTCACAGGAGCACAAGCAATTTAAGAAAAAAATTCATCAAGGCATGAAGAGTCTTCATCACGCCGGTATGAAGCCTAGTACTGATGATGCTACTTTACGTAAATTGGGAAATGAACACGTAGAGGCCTTCAACGCTATGCTTGAGCAGCATATTAAAAATCGTAATGTTGTAAATGCAATCTTAACAGCTGAACAAAGGGAGCAGCTTAAGACTATGAAAATGAATCATGGTAAGCACGGTGGACACCACGGTGGTCACAAAGAAAAACATAGCAGTAAATATTACTAATTTACAGAATATTGCTATAACCAGGAGTGTTAATAAATTTTTATAATTTAATAAAAAATAGGGGAAGAAGAGAGTCAGAAGTGCCGCAAATGTAGGAGCTATTTCCGTACTGGTTTCACATGATCATCTGATGATGAATCATTAATCTTACTAGCTTCTTTTTCAATGAGACCGGCAGGAGTCTTTTTATTTGTTTTAACTCGGTCTCGGCCACCTGATTTAGCTAAATAAAGCGCTTCGTCTGCCCGGTGAAGCCATTGCTCCCAGGTTTCTTCAGCCCCACACTCTGCCACACCAAAACTTAGTGTAATATTTCCGACTTTCTGGAATTCTATAGAAGAGACTTCTTTACGAAGCCTTTCTGCAAGCTTTGATACAGTTTCGGCTGTAGTATTGGGACATAGGATTATAAATTCTTCTCCTCCCCAGCGAGTAAGAGAATCAGATACACGCAGAGATGAGCGAATCGTATTCGATAAATCAATTAGAACTTGATCACCAATTGAATGACCATAAAGATCATTTATTTTTTTAAAATGATCAACATCTAGAATCATTAGACTCAGTCGTTGCCCATATCTTCTTAAGCGATCCATTTCAGTTTCTACGGTCTCCTCAAAACGTCGTCGGTTCCATGCGCCGGTAAGTTCATCAGTTCTTGCCAATTGATCAAGGTCACTAATCAGAATCTTAAGTTTCCCCTGCATCGCAGCAAGCCCGCTAAGTACCTGACCAATTTCATCCTGACCAGAGACTGAAATATTCTCATTCATATTTCCTTCAGAAATATGTTTGAAGTGAGTGACTGCTTTATTTAGTGGCCGTACAATAGATCGAATCAAAAGTATTGCTGCAATTGAGGCAAACAATATACCTAGTAATGTTCCGAATATAAGAATATTACGAATAAAGACGAAACGTTCCGTGGCTTCTTTATAATTATTTTTTGCTATTTCATCTATTTTTTGTAATAAGGTATTTGCCCGAAGATTAGCATTCTTGTAATAAGGGTTAATTTTATTTAGAAAGATTTCATTTGTTTTCTTAAAATCTTTTTCTTTCAATGCGTTTACGGCCAAAATTAGCCCATCATTAGCATATTGGGTATGCGCTATAGCATACAAATTTGTAATATCTTGCTCTTCGTCAGTTAATTCTCTTTTTTTGTATTCAGCCAGAAGAACAGTAATCTCACCAAGGTTCTTAGTTATCGCTGCGGTATGTATGAGTATAGAATTCTCATTTTTTTCTTTCTTTGGATAATGATTATTTGGGTCATGTTGCAAACCAAGCATGATATGGATACGGTTTTCATCCATTAGAAGCATGATTCGACTAATTATATTGGTGGGCTTAAGGCTATCTTTATAGATTCTATCCAATGAGTCATTTGTCATTGCGATTCCATTAAGCCCAATAACCCCGACAAAAAGTATTAACACGGCCATAGTGAACATAATTATCCAAAGCCGTATCTTTATACTTACATTGTTAAGGAAATCCATTAATGACTTCACGGACTATTTCTTTAGTGTACGTATTATAATAAGGGAGAAATAAAACTTTGCATTTGGAAATAGTACCACTATGCCTGCAAACCTGTACATAATGACCCTGTGAGCTCACTTCTAGCAAGAATGAAGATTGATCTAACGAACTAATCAGGTTTTCTTAGAAGGTAAAATTTTATTTTGTACATTAGTTCATTTAGAATTATGTTTACTGCATAACAGATGCTATACCCATCTAAATTTTCTCATATAGAGTCTTAGGAGTTGCCGTGTTTAAGCTTGTTTGTGCCTTATTAGGATTTTACTTTTTTGGATTTTTTGGTTCATTAATAGGCTATTTTTTAGGTGGGATTGTTGACAGGTCTAGAGCTTACGGTATTGGGGGTATCAACCCTCTTAGTAGCGGTAATCGTCAAAAAATATTTCTTAAGACCGTCTTTACCTTGCTAGGAAAATTAGCTAAAGCAGATGGCCATATATCAAAAGAAGAGATTGCACATGTAGAACAGCTCTTTCAAAAGCTTCGCTTGTCAGCTGAGCATAAACAAAATGCAATTACTCAGTTTAAACAAGGGTCTGAAAAAGATTTCGATATTGACCCAATCTTAAAAGAGTTTATGGAAGTATGCGGCAGAACGCATCAATTGAGGCAGATGTTGCTGGTATATCTCATCGTGATGGCGTTATCAGACGGCAGTATTGAATCGTCTGAAGAGCGTCTATTAATTGGTATTGCTTACCAACTTGGCTATGATGAAGCTGCATTCAGGCAGCTTCTGGACATGGTTTTAAATCAGTCACACTTCGCAGGAGGCCAGGCGGTTTCTGCTACAGCTGTTGAGGACGCATATAAGGCGTTAGGTGTAAATAAAGACATGACTGACCAGGAAATTAAACGTGCATACCGTAAATTAATGAGCCAATACCATCCAGATAAGCTGATGGGGCAGGGGCTACCAGAAGATATGATCGCTGTGGCTACTGAGCAAGCAAAAGAGGTACAGGTGGCATATGATTTGATTACAAAAAGCCGAAATAAATAATCATAAATTTAATTATTACAGAGTCTGAACTAAAATTATCCTCGTATAAATAGCTTAACAAACCTAAGAATTCTTTTCTTTATCTCCTTTCCCTTTAATTGCGCTTTTGTCAGACTAATTGGTTCTTTGCCAAAAGAAATCGGCCATATCAACATAAAAAGTAAATAGGCCATAACAGTAAAGAATACTGCGGAAAAGAATTCTGCTGTAGATAAGCTCTCAAAGGATATAGTCGATGTAGCTATTTCACGCGCGCTCGTGGCGAAATAGAAAACTAGCATTAGAAGAGCAATACCAGCCGCTACTCTCAAGCTACGGTTTAGAAATCTTTGTAACAAATGGGATGATTTATTTCTCATATAATTTTTTTACAAGTTTAAGCCTAATCGCCATGCAGAGCCAGTTTCAAATGGTAATGTTCCTACCCAGTATAATCAAATGTTGTTGATAGTAATAATACATACTATGCACAGACTGATTGCAATTTATTCAAATTTTTTAGTATCTTGTCCAAATCAGACGTGATTAATATTAATCATTGTAAATTCAGATTACAGAACTGATACAATAATTACTAAATATATTCCGATATATCAATATATTGGACGAAAAAATAAAGGAGGTTTTTGTGGAATTAGTTAATATAGTTTGGATAATGTTTTGGCTCGCCTGCGTAGTTGCCGCCACAATTATTGGCTCACCTAAGGAAATGGGGCTTAGTTCCTTTTTTTATGGATTGATACTTGGCCCACTTGGAGTTGTTCTTGTTTTTATAAGTAAAGGAAAGAAAGTGACATGCCCATTCTGTAAGAAGCTAAATTACATAACTTCAAAAATCTGTATACATTGTGGTGCAGAAATTAATGGTATTAAAAAGGCAGAATAAGATGATTATAATCAAATTATTATACTTTCGCTGGAACAACTAATTACTGAATGAAAGTGCTCTCAACTGGCATGCTGAGTCGTTTCCGAGAATTTGTCTGGGAGGAACAGACAGGTTCGCAGTCAACTTGGAAGTTATATTGGATAAGGACACTGCGGACCATACTAATTCTTGCACAAGATATTGTGCATGGTCAGCTCACATTGCGAGCAATGAGCTTAGTATTTACGACACTATTATCAATAGTGCCATTACTTGCATTATGTTTCTCAGTATTACAAGCGTTTGGTATTCATACTAAGATGCAGCCTATGCTGCTGACATTTCTTGAACCACTCGGGGAAGAGGGAAAAGAAATATCAGTTAATATTGTGCAATTTATAGAAAATATGAATGTCGGTGTCCTTGGTGCAGTTGGGTTGGCACTGCTTCTATATACCGCAATTTCTTTAGTGCAGAAGATTGAGCAATCTTTAAATTATATCTGGCATATTAAAAACCCAAGACGTATCGGCGAGAGGGTTGTCCGTTACCTTAGCGTAATCATCATTGGGCCAATTCTGGTGTTCTCTGCACTCGGCATTACTGCAACAGTAATGAATCATGACGCAATGCGTAGCCTGATGGAAATCGGGATATTAGACGATACAGTAAGAACGATAAGTAACCTTGTGCCTTATTTACTTGTAAGTTCTTGTTTTACCTTTGTATATATATTTATACCTAATACGCGGGTAAGATTCAAACCGGCACTGATCGGTGGCCTAGTTAGCGGAATTGCTTGGCAAAGTGCTGGATGGATATTTGCAAATTTTATCGCATCCTCTAATAATTATGCTGCCGTCTATTCAGGCCTAGCAATACTGATACTCTTTATGATCTGGCTTTATTTATGCTGGATTATTCTTCTATTCGGAGCTAGTGTTGCATTTTATATTCAACATCAAGAATATCTATATTTGAGAGATAAAGTTCCAAAAATAAGCGCCCGATTAAGCAATCGAATGCGTGAGCGTATTGCACTTTCTATTATGTATTTAATTGCAGGAAGGTTTCTTGATGGCAAATCAATGCCCACAGCAACAGAATTTAAAGACTCACTCGGGGTGCCAGTACATGTTCTTCAGACAGTGCTAGATGCTCTAGAACGGCAGGAATTTATTGTGCAGAATGCTGATGATCCGCCAGCCTATCTGCCAGCCGGTGATCCATCATTAATAACAGTAACACAGGTATTAAATGCCGTGAGCATTGCCGGAGAAGAGCATCTTTTGTCACCTAGAACAGTGACGGTTCTACAACCAGTAGCGGAGGCAATGGATAGAGTACAGCAGGCTGTTGAATCGTCTGTTGGAGATATATCACTACGTGATTTAGTTACAAATAATATCGACCCCTTAGAGCATGATTCAGAAATTATAGAGAATTATTAGAGCCTACAGAGTACAGATTAAATTAATTAAATATTTAATAAAATTTATTTTTTCTTTGCTGGTGCAGTCTTTTGGTCAGCATTGCTGGGATCATCTAGAGTCGAATCATTGGTTGAATTGAGAATTAGTGGCTTGGTCGGTTTTACACCTAGATCTATAAGCTTTTCTGCCTGTCGTATAAGGTTCCCTTTCCCTGTTGAAAGCTTATTGTAGGCATCGTCATAAGAGTTTTGTGCTTGCTGTAAGCGTTTCCCCAATGCGGTAAGATCATTCACAAAACCAGCTAATTTATCAAGGAGTTCTGCCCCACGACTAGCAATCTCCTCAGCGTTATGGTTTTGTTTCTCCAGCCTCCAAAGATTATCGATAATACGAAGTACATATAAAAGTGTACTGGGGCTGGCAAGTAAAATATTTTTTTTAAATGACCTTAACCATAAGTCATTGTCGTTTGAATTGGCGAGTGTGAAAGCTGATTCTATGGGAATAAACATCAAAACGAAATCTAAAGACTGTACGCCATAGAGTTGTTGATAATTTTTTTCAGACAGTTCTTTGACATGGGAATGCACGGACTGCAGGTGCTTTTTTAGAGCAGTATTACTTTCAAGCTCATTATCTGATTTAGTATGTTTAGTATACGCAGTAAGTGACATCTTGGCATCGATAATTATATGCCGATTTTCTGGTAAGTTAATAACCACGTCTGGCTGAGCTTGAGTTCCATCTTCTCGCATCTGGCTTACCTGGACATTAAATTCGTGCCCCTTACGCAATCCTGCAGCCTCTAATATACTTTCCAGAATAAATTCTCCAAAATCTCCTTGCATTTTAGACTGCCCTGTAAGAGCCTGAGTAAGATTATGAGCGTCTCCAGATAACTGATTATTAAGTACCATGAGCTGCTTTACTTGTTCTGATAATGCTGATCGATCTTTACCTTCCTGAAAATAAACCTCCTGTACCTTTCCTTGAAATTCAGAGATCTTTATCTTGAGAGGTTCTAGTACCTGATCAATATTGGTTTTATTCTGGTCGGTAAATTTTTTAGACTTCTCTTCTAAAATTTCACCGGCTAAGGCTTTAAATTGATTAGACAATAGTTTTTCAGCATCTTCTCTAAACTCAAATTTATCTTTAGTCTGCGAACGTTCTAGTTCTAATGTTGTAGTTAATGTAGCAATCTTATTGCTTAAATTTAGCTCTTTATTGGATAATTCTCGCTGTAAAAGAGAGAGTGCATCATGTTCATCTGCTAATTTTTGTAAATTTTTCTCAGAAGAGAATAATTGCTCAGTTAGGCGGATAATATGAGCGCGCTGCGCTAACCAAATAATCCCTGCACCAGCAAATAGTCCGACAATGAGTGCGACAAAAAGGTAGATTGGTTGTTCCATGAATTTTAGAATAAATTAGCAGAACTTCATTCTTTTAATAATAGGATATACATTTATATTGACACATGAAAGCTGGGCATTCAACCTATTCTAGGCGTCTATTGTTCCTGGAGCAGTATATGGCCTCATGTATTATTGTCGTGGTTTATAATACAGAAATCTTGCAATGATTTTTCTGATAATTAATCTGTACATTTCGGCCAATTAGGGATAATCTCAGCGCTAAATTTGATAATTATTCCTATTTAAGAAATAGTTTAGGTATAAATACACTTCTAATATAGAACTAATATGTTCATGTTAAAGCAACCATTATATAAATGCTGGTTAGTGTTTTTTTCGATTCTATTCATGTCGCTATTCCTCCCGCTTGCCTCATCTGCTGCTGAGAGAATACCGGCTCTAAGTATAGACAAAACTACTGTTACCTGGAAGCATTTATCGTTTAAGGGGAAAGAGTTTTTTGCCAAACTTACGGCTGAGATTGAATTAATATCACCATCAGAATCCGAACTCGATGCAGCATTTATACCTTCTCCTCAGGGCGTTCCTGTAGCAATGACAGAATTCGGAGCATTAGTTATTGATACTAATATTTCTGTGAAATCTATTTTTGGCGCAGTAAAGTTAGGAAAGAAAGCCTGGTTTGATCCTGTCTCTCTATCAGCTATGCAATATGTACGCGAGCGAAGAGGATTTAAAGATTCTGAAAAAACTTATCGATTTACAGACAAAGGTGTTCATAGAGTTGCGAAGACACCAATTGATAAGAATGAAACTATACAACCACCTGAGAAATGGTCTTCTAGTTATGAAGAATTTTATCCGTATGATTCAGAGAAGAAGGATTGTGCGAATATAACTGCACCTATATCTATTATTTACTTAATTTCAGCATTAAAAGTTTCAGACTTTGAAAAGCCCGTGACTATATGTGTCTTTAACAAAAAAGAGACTGTCTACCTTGATATTCAGAAACAGCCTTCTGAAGCTCTTCTAGTTAGTCACATTGAAGCAAAGGATGATAAAGCTATTCATAAAAACACATCAATTTTAGCAGAGGTGCTCTCGCTTAAGGCTCGGTCAATTTCTTCGGGTCAGCCAATAGATAACTTTACTTTAGTTGGATTACAAGGAAACCTTAGAATTTATATTGATCGTGAGTCACAAACTCCGGTTCAGCTAAGGGGTGATTACAAGAGTTTTGGAGAAATAAAATTAAATCTTCGTCAAGTGGTATATAAATAGAAAATGAAATTATTATATAAATATATATGTGCAAGTGTTTTGCTCCTGATTGTATCAACAGGACACTTATTTGCTGACCCTATATCTGAGGGACAGCAGGCCTATCTTCAGGGTAATTATGAAGAGGCCATTCGATTAGTTAGTCCGCTGGCAGAAAAAGGAGATATTCTTGCCCAATTTAATCTTGGTGTTATGTATGCTAACGAAAAAAGTAAAATTCATAATAACAAAGAAGCATCTAAATGGTTTCTTTTGGCTGCTGAGCAGGGCGATACTGATGCGCAAGTCTGGCTTGGTGAGTCATATATAGGCGGGAGAGGCGTCACCTGGGATGTTCAAAAAGCTGTGGACTGGTATCGCCTAGCAGGAGAGCAGGGTCATATAGTTGCTCAAGTTAGACTGGGCCTAATGTATGACGAGGGACAAGGTGTTACACAGGACCATCAGGAAGCATTAAAATGGTATCAGCTGGCAGCAAAACAGAATCAAGTGGATGCTCAGTACAGACTGGGCTCGATGTATGATGAAGGCCAAGGTACTTCTCAGGATCACCAGGAGGCAATTAAGTGGTACCGATCTGCTGCTGATCTGGGGTATATGAGCGCACAGTTCAAACTTGCTGTCATGTACGATCGGGGTGAAAATATCACCCAGGATCATCAGGAGGCTCTTAAGTATTATTATCTTGCTGCTGTACAAGGCCATACTAATGCTCAAGCTAGCCTTGGCGTGATGTACGGTCAAGGGCAGGGGGCACCTAAGAATAATATTCGTGCATATATGTGGTTAGATCTTGCCGCTTCAAATGGGAGTGGTTTAGCTGAACACGGTAGAAATTTACTTGCCAAGAAGATGACTTCCTTAGAAGTAAAAGAATCAAAGGAACTGGTGCAGACTTGTAAAGATAGTGGCTATAAGGACTGCAAGTAGAAAGAATTAAAATAATTACTTAGCACTAATTATTTTAATCGTTTGACATGCAAACAACCCTCCGATAGTCTTCCTTTACAGTTTAAATTTTGTTAATAATGATTTGTTAGATTGTGGTTTTATAATTAATACGCAAATCAACTTTAAACTTCAAAGGAACTTACTAGGCCATCTGTTCGTCGAAGTTAATTAACACAATAACTGAGTGAAATATCATTATAAATTAAGCGTCCACCACAATTATTTTAACTGGCCATATTAGATTTTATTAATATATTGGCTAAACTTTTTTAGGAGAAAGTTATGCAACTTAAAGGATCTGAAACGGAAGTAAACTTGAAAGCGGCCTTTGCGGGTGAGTCACAAGCAAATCGTCGGTATCTATATTTTGCAAACAAGGCTGATATAGAAGGTCAAAATGACGTGGCAGCAGTATTTCGTTCTACTGCTGAAGGGGAAACAGGGCATGCTCACGGTCATCTTGAGCACCTAGAACCTTGCGGTGATCCAGCAACTGGACTACCTATTGGCGCATCACGTGACAACCTTAAGGCTGCTATCGCTGGTGAAACTCATGAATATACTGATATGTATCCCGGAATGGCAAAGTCTGCACGTACAGAAGGCTTTGATGAGATTGCTGATTGGTTTGAAACCCTAGCGAAAGCAGAGCGTTCACATGCTAATCGTTTTCAGAAAGCTTTGGACGCCTTTACTGATTAGAAAACAGGTGTAATTAATTTAGTGGATTAACTAAAAGAAGCTTTATAAGCTTAACTTGAGTTGATCCACTACTATTTTGTAATTTCTTTCTACAAATATCTTATTCCTATGGCCACCTATGAAGGAAGCTTAGACGCGCCCAAACGTAATCCTATTGATTGGAAGAATCCTGATTTTTACAAAGA
>ENA-OREN01001699-OREN01001699.1-marine-metagenome-genome-assembly--contig:-NODE-1699-length-24573-cov-7.969954_pt1 | contig 24573 bp, 24 predicted proteins | sample MGYA00248624_ERZ508555 | MGnify/ENA primary metagenome ERZ508555 (study PRJEB26222, sample SAMN06267773) | marine metagenome | isolation source: Saanich Inlet, British Columbia, Canada | place...
GTAGCCCCAAGGGGAATCGAACCCCTGTTTCCGGCGTGAGAGGCCAGCGTCCTAGCCGCTAGACGATGGGGCCATACTTATTGTAATTATTAAAATCCGTCGCGTTCCATAATAGGGGGGCCGCCACCCTTATTCTTCTTTTTCTTTTCTTTTCTTACGGCTTCTTCTGCTTCAAGGTCGCGTTTATTTAAACTGAAAATTAAATATACCATCAAGGGATAAGCGGGTAGAGACAAAACCCCCCATGTTGCCATAAATTTTCCACCGGCAGAGATCATTCCGCCATCGGTTCCTTCTTCTCCGCCTGTGCCGAACGCCAGGAACAACATCAGCCCCAGTAACATTCCCATCAATGATGAAACAGAGGTTTTATGGGCAACCTCATTCATATATAGTGTTCCTAGTAACGGAAAGTCGGTGACATAAGCGCCTATGAGGCCCAGAGTAAACATGATGAAAATTGCCGCCATCAAAAAGTCGTTGGTGAGAGCAATGGTAGCGACCAGCTGATAAAGAGGCGCGCAAAGGGCAACAATAAATGGATTACGGTAAATATTCATAATTCCTTAAGTTTGGTATATTGGCTCGGCTGCTCGCCGCAGGGCAGGCAATTAATCTATATAGTTTTACGGGAATAGAGTCCCGAGGAATTGGCTCGGGTACAAGGGCTCGAACCTCGACATCCAGAATCAGAATCTGGCGTCCTACCATTAGACGATACCCGACCGCTAATTCCTTTGGAACACAATTTATAATAATTTTAATAGAATTCCATGTCAAGATTGTTTGTCCCCTATATAACTAAGGTATCTTTTTAAATGCGAGTGATTTCTGGCTCGGCACGTGGAACTCGGCTGGTGGAACTGGGCGATGTGGAAATCCGTCCCACTTTGGACCGGGTAAAAGAGTCGTTTTTTAACCTTATAGGTCAGAGACTGGAGGAAAGGGCTTTTCTTGACCTGTTTGCGGGTACAGGCTCAATGGGTATTGAGGCTCTCAGCCGGGGTGCAGAAAAGGTGTTTTTTGTCGAGAAGAATCCTTCGGCACAAGCCTTGATAACGCGCAATTTAGAAAAGTGCAAGATGACAGATCAGATAACCCGTTGGCAACTTATGAAACAGGGCGCAATGGAAGCTTTACCGGTTTTACAGGAGCAGGGCTCCCGGTTCGACTTTATTTATGTTGACCCCCCGTTTGCGGATGATCTTTACCAGCCGACTCTTATCTCATTGGAAGATGTTTTGAAAAAAGATGGTTGGGTTATTGTTGAACACTTTCACAAGACTAAATTGAAAGAAAGTTATGGTAGACTAAATGCTTTTAAAGACAGGCGGTTAGGTGATTCTTGCCTGTCATTTTTCCAAATGGAACTATGAGCGATTCAGAAAAAATAGCGATAGCGATGAGCGGCGGTGTCGATAGTTCGGTTGCGGCATCGATTATAAAAGAGAAGGGCTATGAGGCCGTTGGTATCTCCTTGCAGTTGTGGAACTACTCTGAGTCGGATAATCGGTTCGGTACATGTTGCTCTCTTGATGACCTTGGAGATGCTCGCCGTGTTGCCGAAAAAGTGGGTATTCCTCATTATATCCTCAACATGGAAAAAAAGTTCAAGGAAGAAGTTGTTGACTATTTCATTTCTGAATATATGCAGGCACGCACCCCGATTCCTTGCACGTTGTGCAACCAGAAATTAAAGTTCGATGAGATGATTCAGAAAGCAGAGTCGTTTGGTGTGAATCGGGTGGCGACGGGACATTATGCTTCTATCGTCAAGCATTCTAGCGGCAAGTTTCTCGTTCGCCGAGGGCGCGACCGTTGGAAAGACCAGAGCTACTTCCTTTTCAACTTATCACAAGAACAGCTTTCGCGTCTGGAGTTTCCATTGGGCGATATGGATAAAAATGAAGTACGCGAACGCGCCAGACAATTGGGATTGAATGTGGCGGAGAAAGCCGAGTCGCATGAAATATGTTTTATTCCTGATAATGATTATCCAAAGTTTATTGCAAAGCAATTAGACGATGATGCGTTTAATGAAGGCGATATTGTTAATTCAAAAGGCGAGGTACTGGGCAAACATAAGGGCTATCCTGCCTTTACCATTGGTCAGCGTAAGGGATTAAATCTAGGTGGACTCAAAGAGCCCCATTTTGTGACTCATATTGACCCGGTCAATAATCGCATCACAGCAGGGACTAAAAAAGAATTGGAGCGCGCAAACTGTTTCGTGGCTCAGGTCAACTGGTGTCTGGATGTTGAAGACTCTACCCGTGCCGATGTTCAGATTCGCTATCGACATCAAGGTGTCCCAGCTACGATCACAAAGTTAGAAAATTTCCGCGTTCGTGTGGAATTCGATCAGCCGCAGATATCTATCGCGCCGGGCCAGTCGGCAGTTTTTTATCAAGATGATTGTGTTATCGGCGGCGGGTGGCTTGAATGAGTCAGGAAGTAATCGTAGCAGTGGAAGCTGCATTGGCAGCAGGTAAGATTCTCCGCGATCGAGCAGACGACATGGGTAAAGTTTCTTTCAAAGAATTTTATGACCCTGTAACTGAAGTCGATCTTCTTGCTGAAAAAACGGTTATCGCCCGTATCAAAAAAACTTTTCCTGACCACGATATTCTTGCTGAAGAGTCAGGCAATGCTGAGGGCAGTGACTCAACCAGCAAATGGATCATTGACCCGTTGGATGGAACGCTGAACTATTCTCATGGTTATCCCTGCTATTGCGTTTCAATAGCTTTAGAGCAACAGGGCGAAGTGAAGGTGGGAGTTATTTATAATCCCTGCCTCGATGAATTGTTCGTTGCTGAAAAAGGTCAGGGAGCAATACTCAACGGCAAACCCATCCACGTATCAACTATTCCTACATTGCAAAAGAGTTTGCTGGTTACAGGTTTTGCGCCGCGCGTGGTGATGTCGGACAAAAACAATCTGGATCATTTCTGCAATTTTATGAAAGCCTGTCAGGCGGTGCGCCGCCCCGGCTCTGCCGCCATGGACTTGGTATATACAGCGATGGGCCGTTTTGAAGGATTCTGGGAGCGTATGTTGCATCCGTGGGATGTCGCGGCGGGACTCTTAATCGTTCTCGAAGCGGGTGGCAAAGCCAGTAAATTTGATGGCAGCCCGACCAATATTTATGATCAGGAAATTCTCGTCAGCAACGGGCTTGTGCATAAAGAAATGCTAGATGTCCTGCAAAAAGGCCAAGTGTAATCCCTCCAATAGATCCGTCCATGAAAAAACTTTTCTTACTTTTCCTGATTTTATTCTTGCTGGCTGGGTGCCAGTCCACCAAGGGTAAAGATTGTGCCGGGTGTGCCTATGATGTGTTTCTATGGAAAACTGCGGTCGGTACAATTGCATTAGCAAACTTTCCTGAAGAAGAGTTTAATGCGGTGGTGCATTACGCCGACTATTCAAATGCATGGGTAACCACGGGTAATGAAATTAACATTACTGCGAATTTGCTTCACGAGTTATCAAAAGAACAGCGAGTTGCAGTTGCCGCACATGAAATTGCGCATCTTAAGGCGGGGCATTACTACACCAAGCTCGGTGTTTCTATTCTGACTTCGATTGGGTTCTCAGTTTTAAATATTTTTGTTCCTGGTGCAGGCTACAGTGAATATCTGGTCAAACCTGCGTTGGTAGCTGGATTTTCGCGTCCTCAAGAATTGGAAGCGGATAAGATGGGAGTTGCATATTTAAATAAAGCAGGTTATTCACCTGAGTATTTTCTGCAACTCTTGGAAGTGTTTCGTGAAAAGTCAGGCGAGGAACCTGAAGAAGCCAGTTACTTTTCCACCCATCCGACGAATGAAGAACGGATGCAGCAGATTATGAAATTAAGTAAAACCAAAGATTGAGTGGATTATTTTTTTTGAGGCTTATCGGGATCAACCAGATAGGTGTAGCCGCTCAGACCTTTTTTGTAAAGATTCAGGAAGTCATCCGCTTCTTTTTGTGTGACGACACCTCGTTGCACACAACCGATGAGGAATCCGTCTATACGTCCTGCAAGTTCATCTGCTGAAAACTGGACATAGTCGAGCACATCCGTTACATCTTCACCTTCAATGATCTGTTCGTATTTCAATGTGCCATCGTCGTTAAGGGAAACGTGAACGGTGTTAGTATCTCCAAATAGGTTGTGCAGATCGCCTAAGATTTCCTGATAAGCTCCAGTCAGAAAAATGCAGAGAGGGTAGGTTTCGCCGGGTTCCAGTGCATGAACACGAAGGGTGTTTTCTGTCCCTCGGTTATTGCCTATGAAAGTATCTATCTTGCCATCCGAATCGCAGGTGATATCTGCGAGTGTGGCATCGCGAGTGGGTTCTTCGTTCAATCGGTAAAGCGGAACTACTGGAAAGACCTGGTCAATAGCCCATGAATCTGGAACCGATTGAAAAACTGAAAAGTTGCAAAAATATTTGTCTGCCAATCGAGTTTTTAAACTGCGGATTTCATCTGGCATGAATTTCAGACGCGAACTCAACTTTTCTATTTTGCGGCAAATACCCCAGAAGATTCTTTCCGATATTGCCCGGCTTTCAAGGGAGATTAGGCCCATGAGAAACTGGTTCTGTGCTTCATCATTTAAATGCACAGCATCGTGCCATGATTCATTTAGATTTTTATTGGAGGTTGAGTCGAGGACATAGAAAATTTCTTTAACCACTTCAGGAGCATCCTCTTCGATTTCAATCGTATCGCTCCATTCAGGAAAGCTTGTAACATCTAAAACATTAACCACTAGTATGGAATGGTGAGCTGTCATGGCACGCCCCGATTCGGAGATAATGTTCGGGTGCGGCAGGTTTTCCTTGTTACAAATTTCTAAAAAATGGTACACCACATCATTGGCGTATTCCTGTACAGAGTAATTTGTGCTGGACGCGAATGTTGAGCGAGAACCGTCGTAGTCCACTCCTAACCCACCGCCGACATCTATGTATTGAATGTTACAGCCGAACCGCATCAACTCAGAGTAGAACCGTCCCACTTCCTGCAAACTGTTTTTGATACGGCGTATATTTGTGATCTGACTGCCTAAATGGAAATGGATTAATTTGATGCAGTCGAGAATATTTTTGTCTTTGGCTATTTGCAGGGCTTCCATCAACTCGATGGAATTCAGGCCAAATTTGGAGTGTTCCCCCGCCGAAGAAGACCAACGCCCCTGACCGGCGCTCACCAGTTTGATGCGCAATCCTATATTGGGTTGTACGCCAAGTTCTTTTGCGACTTTTTCAATAATAGATAATTCGTTCAGCTTTTCGACGACAATAAAAACTTTTTTCCCCAGCTTCTGGCTCATCAATGCCAGCCGTATGAAGGCTTCATCTTTATAGCCATTGCAGATCAGGAGAGCTTCTGGGTTATCGAGAATAGCCAGAATAGCATGTAACTCGGGTTTCGACCCGGCTTCGAGTCCGATGTTGTAGGGCTGGCCGAATTTTACGATTTCTTCCACAACCTGCCGTTGCTGATTCACTTTGATGGGGTATACCCCGTTGTATTGGCCTTTGTATTCGTATTTTTCAATGGCTCGCTGAAAAGAATTAGCGAGATTGGCAATACTGGCTTTCAGAATGTCGGAAAAGCGGATGAGGGCGGGAAGCGAATAACCCTTGGCCTGTATGTCGTCTACCAGATCTTTAAGGTCAATGTTATGTTGGCTTTGGCGGTTGGGGCGGACAACGATATTGCCTTTGGTATTGATATCGAAATAACCCGCACCCCAGCCGTTGATATTATAATGTTCGCGAGCTTCGTCAATGGTCCACTTTGGCATTGAGATCGTTTCTTTTTGCTCTAAAAAGTTTGCGGGTTGATTTATTTAAATTACTCCAAAGCGCCTAAATGTCAATTGAAAACAAAGGGTTTTTGTGAGTTCCGAAACTGTGCTATAAATTCTGGATTGTTCCATTGAATCAGCCATCCCAATAAGAGATAGAAAATGAAAATTGAAAAAGTTGAAGTGCAGGAAATTGCCCGTCAGTTTGGCACCCCTGTTTATGTATACAGCCTGGAAATTCTTCGTCAGTCAATAAACGAGATTAAAAAACTTTCTCCTGTTACCCGTTACGCGATGAAAGCCTCTTCTAATGTAAAAATTTTACAAGAGATGTTGGCTAATGGAGTCAAGATCGATGCGGTGAGTGTATATGAAGTTCAACGTGCTATACGTGCAGGTTACAAGGCTGAAGACATTTGTTTTACCAGTGACGTTTTTTTTAACGCCGATGACGTGAACTATTGCCTCGATAATAATATCTATTGTAACTGCGGCACACTGGGAATGGTTGAAGAGTATGGTCAAGCTTTAAAAAAACAAGGGTCGGGTTCCGCAAAAATATCTATACGAATTAATCCCGGTGAAGGGGCAGGGCATTCTAAAAAGACCAATACCGGTGGACCTTATAGCAAGCACGGTATCTGGTACCAGAACCTAGATGAAGTAAAACAATTATTGAAAAAATATAACCTGACTTTGTCAGGAGTGCATATGCATATTGGTTCCGGTGGGGATATGGAGCATCTCAAGCGCATTACTGGAAAGCTGGTGGATTTTGCCAAAGAGTTTCCCGATGTTGAGACGATCAATTTCGGTGGTGGATTGCCTTACCAATATGATCCCGATCAACCGCAGGAAGATATCTCCGGTTACAAATCCATTATTGATGAACGAGCCAAGGTTCTAAAGGAACATTTTGGTCGAGATATAGTCTGTGAAATCGAACCGGGAAGACGTTTCGTAGCGGGTTGCGGTTACCTGATCGGTGAAGTACGTTCGCTCAATCACACCTTCGATGAAGAAGGGAAACGAATCGACTATGTGTTGACCAATGTCGGGTTCTGTCATTTAATTCGACCGATGGCTTATGGCTCGTTTCATCCCATCTGGTTTGATGGCGAAAACCTGGGGCCGGAGCAGGATCTTATTATTGCAGGTCCCGTTTGTGAATCCGGAGATGTGCTGACACAGAAAGATGAAGAGCCGGTTCCACGAAAATTACCGATGCCGAAACCGGGGGATTGCATTGTTATAGGTGGGGCAGGGGCTTACGGTCATGTCATGTCCTCCAACTACAATTCGCAGCCTCTCATTCCAGAAGTGATTGTCGATGGCGACCAATGCACGCTGACCCGAAAACGTCAGACTCTGGATGACATCATGCAGGCTGAAATTTAAGGACACTAAAATAGCGGATCGATTTTTTGTGCCATCTGTACATCGGCGAGGGTGACACCACTTACCGTGTGTGTCCAATAGCGAATTGAAATGCGTTTGTAATTGATGATGATGTCGGGGTGATGGTTGTTCTCTTCCGCCGCTTCTGCCACTTTGCCGACAAAATCAATCCCTTCCATAAATTTTGAAGCGTGGTGTACTCGCTGAATATAAGGCACGCCTTTTTCGTTCTTGCCGGTTTTCCATTCGGGTGCCATCTCTTTTAGCTTTTCTTCCAGCTCCTGTTCGGTTAACGCAGTCTTTTCTACCATTATTTATCCTTTATGAGTTCTTCGAGTTTTTTTCGCAATGTAATTTCGTGAGTCTTGTAAACAAAGCTATCTTTTCCATTGATGCGTACTACAGGGATTTTCTCTTTATAAGTTTCGAAAAGATCCGGATCTGATTCTATATCAACCATCGTCAACGATGCTGGAAAATCCGGCAATATTCGTTCAACAATTTTTTTAGCGTCATCGCACAAGCAACAATCTTTTTTCGTCAGAATCTCAATTTGAATTTGCATATTTGAAGCGGAAATAAAACTATATCCAGAAGCTTGTTGGTTAGAGTCCATTCTTAAAAGCCATGAATTATAGGCCCCACGCCGAGTGGTTACATGGAGTGGGTCATGGTGGTGACGGTGCCCCAGATGATAAGAGCGGCGAATGTTGCAATAAAACCTATCAGGACTATCATTGCGAGGGGACGCTTTTTCCAATAGCGTTCTTTGTTTTGGTCGACGATAGGTATAGCGGCTAAAAATCCTATGATGATCGGAGGTGCTACGATCAAAAAAGGCACCCATACATTTTCCAAAGCATATATCCAGACAAATTGCCACGGAGGCTTGGTGACTTCGAGGCCGAGTACCGGCTCTTCTCCCAAGGGCGGTGACAGGGTAAGTGCAAGCAGACAGATCAACAGGAAAATTCCTGCTCCTGATCTTCTCAGGTAAGCCATGTGTTGGGTGAAGGGTATATTTTTAGCAGGCTGCGTTGCATCGGGCAATTGCGATAGCTTGTGGTATTTGACATAGAACAAATGCAGTCCAATCATCATTATAGCGATGATAGGCAGCAGAGAAATATGCGCCATGTAGATTCTATTTAAAAGAGGGACACCTTGTGCAAACGCTTCGGTGAGTGGGAGACCGAAGACCCCCATCTGCTCTGCTACCCAAAGAAAATGGGCCAGCGCTTCATAAGCTTCCTGATCCCATTTAAGAACAGTTCCGGTGAATAACAGCGTAATCATCATCAGCATTATTCCGATTCCGATGAGCCAGTTGACCTCGCGCGGATTTTTATAAGATGCGGTGAAGAACACGCGAATGACGTGCAGGGTCATAGTGACCGTCAATACCTCTGCGGCCCAGAAATGAATGCCGCGCAGGAACCAACCCAAATAAACCTGATCGGTAAGGTATTGCAGGCTTCGGTTGGCCCGTTCCGGATCGGGAATGAAAAATTGTGCGAGCAGAATGCCGCTGATTACCAGAACCCCGAAGGACGATAAGGTCATCCCGCCGAGGGAATATTTTATGGAGTTGGAGTGCTCGGGGATGTCGTATTCGAGTAAATGAAGGCCCAATCGGTCTTGCAAAATTTTTGTAAGTCCGTTGGCCATGCGTTCACTCTCCCGGTCGGATGAAGGTCAGTCCTGCAAAAAGGAGACCTGCGCAAAATGTGATGCCTGCGGCAATTCCGTAGCCTTTGCTCGATATTTCTACTGTTTTTATCTTAGCCGCTTCCACTTTGGACATTTTATGGTCTACGTCTTCGTTGTGGCTACCTTCCATTTTTATGGCTTCATTAGGTTCGTCGGCAACAACTTCGCCCTGCACGAAAAGATCGGAAGGGGAGAACAGCCCAGAACCGCCAAACGGGTCTGGCTCTTTCTCTTCATTCGCGTACATGGGGTCTGTTGCAGATGATTCTGCTATTGGAAGAGGTTGTGATTCTTCTTTATGCCCACTATGCGCCATCGCATTTTCTGCGATAAAAATGAAGATAACTGCGATCAATAAGGAGAATCGATTCATAATCAGCTTCCCAATATCATTTGAGTAAAAGCTTCCAGTGTTTCATCGTTGGCCCAGTCTCTTGGACCAATGGCTTTGTGCCGGATGAGTCCTTCACGATCAACGATAAATGTTTCGGGTACACCGGTGGTTTTATAAACTCGTTTTGCAACTATGCTTTCCGGGTCCAACAACACGGGAAACGTCAGATTGAATTTTTTCATAAAAGGTTCGATCAGGCTTTGGTCCTTATCGACACTTATAGTGAGCATTTCGAATCCATGTTCTTTGAACTTGCGGTACAGCTTTTCCATGGACGGCATTTCGACTTCGCAGGTGCCGCACCAAGTGGCCCAAAAATTTATAAACACCACCTTACCCCGGTAGTCTGAGAGTTTTACCTTTCCGCCAGCTAAAGTGGATAGCTCAAATTCAGGGGATATAAAAGCTTCCGCCGGATATTCGGTTTCAAAGGGTTTTAATTCGACCTTATTGAGGGACACCACGAACACAGATAAGAGTGCCGCTACCAAAAAGGTGTAAGGAATATAGATGCTGACCGGCTTGTCTTGCGCTACGTTTTGCATTTTTAACTTAACTCTTAGTTGTTTAGAATTTTATTCTGGTTCTTCACCCGAAATAAATAAAGGAGCAAAAGTGTTTTTTATAATTGCTCAAGCGCGGCGATAAGGACGATAGAATTTCTTGTCTACTGCAATAACAATTTCGTCCAGGGTTTTGCCTTGATTGTATAAATCATAGGCATAAAAAACTTCATTCAGGCAAATATCACATTTAGAACCATGTTTGTTGGTGTAGCAGGTCAATAATGTTTTATGATTGTGATTTTTTTTGCAGTAGCAGTAGCAAAACAAGCTGTCGAGTACTTTCGGTATCTCGGCTGCAATTCGATAAGCCTCCGCCACTTTCCCTGTAAAAACGGCATCGGTTAAAATCGGACGAGTCTCGATCAAAAGTCCTGTCGCCGGTGCCACAGGCTGAACTTTTACCGATGGTTTAGTGCCAACATACACTCCCGCCACCACGATGCAGATAAAAATAGCCATGGCCAGGGTAGAGATACGTTTTTTAGTTTTATTAGATGTGTTGGATTTCTTTTTAGCCATTTTTTAAATATGTCCTGATGAATTGTGGGTTCTTTCTAATTATATGGACTGCCGCCCTCTGATTCAACTAAAACCCTTGGTATTGGCTCAGAGTGTTATGCTGCAAGATTTGAGTGTTGGGCCTCTGGAAAGAGTTGGTTTGACTAGGTCTTTTTCCAGAGGCCATAAGAGTTAATGTTAGCGAACTAATCAGTGAAAAGCTCAAAAACCCATTTTAGCTTTACGGGAATAGACCTAACCCCACCGGGCGAGGCCCGGCTAGCGGATGGCTTGGTACCATTTTGTCAGGATGCGAGGTGGGAACCCCAGTTCGAATAAGGTCGCAATGAGGATGTTTCTTAAAGTCGTGAACCAGATGCCTTCTTGCATCCATCTGCGCGGAGAGGTGAAGGCTTTTTCCTTGAGAATAATTACCGGCCCCAATTTTCTCAGCCGCTTGAAGAAGTCGATATCCTCACAAATGGGGAACTCAGTAAATCCGTCCATCTGTTGGAATGTTGAATTCTTCACAAAGAAGGCCTGGTCTCCATAAGCCATCCCCAAATATTTCGAGCGCAGATTTGCCAACCGGGTGATCAGTCGCAAAGACCATTTATCAGAATCAATGCAAAACGAGAAGGCACCGCCGATTTTTTCAGAGCTTTTCAATGAGTGCAGCATTTTTTCGTAGCTGGTAGGCTCGATGCGACTGTCGGCATGAAGGAAAAGGAAAATATCCCCAGTAGCGATTCGCGTTCCCGCGTTCATTTGTAATGCCCGCCCAGCAGAACCCTTTACTATATGTTCGGTGAACTTCTCAGCAATTTCCAAAGTATTGTCATCGCTTCCGCCATCGCTTACAACGAGTTCGTGGGGGCAGAGTTGTCGTATTTGAGTCAGAGTTTCGTTTAAAACCTGCGCTTCGTTGAGGGTGGGAACAATGATTGAAACTTTCAATAAACTATCCTTATAATTTAAGGTCAATATATTATAGAATAGGTGGACATTAAACTCATTATCCTTAACGTCGGCGGTTATGTTAGCGCATTTTATAGACTCCAGATCATTCCAGTGCGGTTATTTTCAAGACCGTCAGTCTCTTTTCGAAGAATATCTTCTGGAAGATGTGTCTGAGACAGAGTTCGAATATCTATTGGCGCATGGGATGCGTCACTTTGGGGATTACTTTTTTCGTCCCCGTTGTCAGAATTGTTACCTGTGCATTCCTATCCGCGTGCGTGTCAACGAATTTAAAATGACACGCAACCAGAAACGTGCGTTGACCTCGTGCAAAGACATCAAGATGAAAATCGGTGACCCGGTTTATACAGAAGAAAAGTTCAGACTTTACCTAACACATAAAGAAAGATTTAATTCCTTGCAGGACGATGTGGAAGACGAACAAAACTTTCGGATGTCATTTTATGTCAACACTCCGTTCGGCATCGAGTTTGAATACTATCAAGATGGAAAATTAGTCGGCGTGGCCTTGGGCGATAAAACTTCTAAATCGTTTTCCGCTATCTATACTTTCTATGAGGTGCCGAATAAGAGAATGAGCCTCGGCACCTACAGCGTATTAAAGCAACTTGAATTTGCGCGCCAGTCTGGAATGAAATATTTTTATCTCGGATATTATATCTCCGAAAATGCTTCTCTGACATACAAGTCCAGCTTCCGTCCTAATGAAGTTTATATGGGGAGAGAATGGCGTCGGTTTAGAAATGCCGCTGGGGATTACCTGATTTCCAAAAAACGGTTGCAATGGAAAAACTCCGACCTACTCGTCAAAGCCGCGTCCACCACCATAACTCCAGACTAGCCAGCGTGAAGCTGGACTCTATAGGTCTATTCTCGTAAAACGTACGTTCACCTTAAAGCTTCTATAAATGTCTTTTGTTTTTGTAGTTAAAGGGGGCTCTCTATCCAGAAGTTCAAGCGTACTTGTTTTGCATTTGAAATACCCGTCCCTGCAAGCGACTCTCCAGAAGCTTGACTGCACTTGTTTTGCAGTAGAAAGAATAGACCTATTATCTGTCCCTTTAAGGGACTAGAGGATGTCGGTGAAGACTAGGACCATCCAGATGACTAGGAGGACGTTGAAAACCACTCCTACGTGGAAGAACACGTTGAAAAACTTAGAATGGCTGTATTCGTATTCCTCTTCTTTATTCTCTGTCATAATCAGTCAATCCATTACCAGGGTGGTCAAACGTTTGGCAAGCTCCGAGCCGCGAATCACTTTTCTTGTCGGGCGTTCTATATAATTAAGACTCATATAAAGACGTTCGAGTTTTATAAAAGTTGGCGAATCTGCAATGGCTTGCCCACCTTCATCGCGTATTTCGTTCCTCCAGATGCTCAACGCCGTCAGATTTTTTAGATAAGGTGAGTTGGCAATGGCCATCGCGCCGGGGTTGCCCATTTTGTTGGAACATAAATACAGTTTTTCAAGCTCCGCTAGATGTTTGCTTGCGGCCAGCGCATTTATGCCCTCATCCCCGATATCTGTGCTGTCGAGATGCAAGGCTTTCAATCTTGGCCACTTACCGGATGTGGCGATGGAACGAGCACCTTCTGGCCCGATTGGATTCGAATCGAGAAATATAATTTCCAAATTTTGCAAATTGGGAGAATCAGCTAAAGCGGCGGCGCCTGCAGGGCCGATATTATTAGCTTCGAACATAATGCATTTTAAGTTTTTCAGCAGGTCGGCTTTGGCTAGGACTTTTGCTTCTTCATCGCCAATAATATTGTGGTTGAGGTAAAGCGATCGTAGCCCCGTCAAACATTTTACTTGAGAAAGAACTTCGATGGACTCGCCGCAAAGTTGGTTCTGGCTGAGATAAAGTTGTTCCACTCCAGACAAATCTTTACTTGCCGCCAAAAGACGCAACTCTTCGATGCCGATATTTTTATCTTCCAAATCTAAAAGCTTGCCATCGTCAACGAGGTTTGCTGATATGGTCTGTTCGAAACTTACATCTTTCATTGAGAAACGTCCGGGAAATTATTGTTTTTGAAGGGCTACTTTAATGGATTTTATTTAAAAGATCAAATAGGGGATTCGTTATAATGAGTAGAGCCATATGAACCAGACCTAGGGGGTGAAATGATTATAGGAATCCCAAAAGAGATCAAGACCGATGAATACCGCGTTTCCATGACCCCCGCAGGCGTGCACGACCTGATCGCAAACGGACACAAAGTACTGGTGGAAAAGCTGGCAGGGGAGGGCAGTGGCATCTCAGACCAGGATTATCTTGATCAAGGGGCCAAAATCGTTTCCCAGAAAGAGGTTTTTGAACAAGCGGAAATGATCGTCAAGGTCAAAGAACCTATTGCCGAAGAGTTCCCCCTACTTCGTGAAGGGCAGATACTTTATACCTATTTGCACCTTGCACCAGCTCCCGAGTTGACCCAAGCTTTGCTCGACAGAAAAATTATAGGCATCGCATACGAAACCGTGCAGTTGGCAGATAAGTCCCTGCCTCTACTCATTCCCATGAGTGAAGTGGCAGGAAGGATGTCGATACACGAAGGCTCGAAATATCTCGAGCGTGAGAATGGTGGACGCGGTATTTTACTTGGCGGAGTGCCCGGAGTTGATCCCGGTCATGTGGTCATTGTCGGCGGTGGCATAGTGGGAGCCAATGCCGCAAAAATGGCGATTGGTACCGGAGCATCTGTGACGTTACTCGATATCAGCCTGCCGCGATTGCGTTATCTCGATGACATTCATGGCAGTCGACTGAAAACTTTGATGTCGAACAAATTCAATTTGATTGAGTCTTTGCGCACAGCTGATCTCGTTATCGGGGCTGTCCTGATCCCCGGTGCCCGCGCTCCGCGACTCATCACCCGCGATATGTTAAAGGAAATGCAACCGGGGTCGGTGATCGTCGATGTCGGCATCGACCAAGGTGGAATGTTGGAGACTTCGCGACCGACCACACATAGCGACCCGATTTTTGAAGAAGAAGGGGTAGTCCATTATTGTGTTGCCAATATGCCCGGTGCGCTTGCACGAACATCTACGTTCGCGCTCACCAACGCTACATTCCCTTATGCTCTAAAACTTGCAAATGAGGGCTATAAAAAAGCTATGACCGACGACCCCGCACTGAAAGACGGACTCAACGTCTGCCTCGGCTCGATCACCCACCCGGCAGTAGCAACAGCACTCGACAAAGAATTTGCTGAACCGGATAAATTTTTGTAAGGCGGTCACATTTACTCCTCATTCTGAATTTCAAGCATATTGTCGGTGCCGGACTCATAGCGGGCATTGGTTTTACCATGTCAATTTTTATCGCTGAATTGGGTTTCGCACACCACCCCGAAGACCTCTTGATGGAAAAAACGGGAATAATTCTAGCCTCTCTCGTTGCGAGGATTGCCGATAATGTCTGGCTGAGCCTCTCCCGCCCCCCTACCTTCAAAAACTTAATTTGTAATCTGAATATTTTTGGAGAATTGATCTCTCCAGCCTAAAGAAAAAATAACAGGGTAGACAATCTGACACCCTTATTGCTTTCTTTAACTTCCTTATTCTGAGACGGGTCATAATGAATAGTTATCTTCCACTATCTAAGATTAGGAGATTTATGACAGAACATAATTTAGGGAAATGGCAACATGTTCACGATGGGCATGGAAAAACATTTACCGTCGGGGAGCATAAAATAGCGATGTTTAGGGTTGATGGAGAGCTTTATGCTTTTGACGATGAATGCCCGCATGTGGGAGCTTCTTTGGGAGACGGTAAATTAAACGGGAAACTGGTGACCTGCCCCGCCCACGATTGGCAATTTGATATCACAAATGGAGAATGTATTACTCTCGATAGGTGTGATGACGGGTGTTATGTTGACACATATCCGGTGAAGATAGAAAACGACGAGATAATTATAAGCTTGCCTTCTTAAACCATATTTTGATTGATTCTATTTCAAATAAAAGAAGCAACCTTCCTGGTTAATTGATTTATTGGCTCTTATTTGGGCCGGTTGATTAAAGCTTTTTAAGCTGGTATTAAATAGCATTATGAGCAATTTTGTTCACCTTCATCTCCATACTTCCTACAGTTTGCAGGACTCTTCCATTCGTCATGATGCGTTGATCAAACGCGCGGTGGAGTTTGGTATGCCTGCCGTTGCTATGACCGACCACGGCAACATGTTTGGCACTGTCGAGTTCTATAACACGGCGAAAAAAAACGGCATCAAACCTATTATCGGTTGTGAGGTCTATGTCGCCCCTGAGAGCCGACACGAAAAGAAATCTAAAGACGGTCTGCGCGATGCTTCCTACCACCTCATTCTGCTTTGTGAAAATGAAACGGGATACAAAAACCTGCTATGTCTGGTCACCAAAGGTTATCTGGAAGGATTCTATTACAAGCCGCGTATAGATAAAGAACTGCTGGCAGAATATTCTGAAGGACTGATCGCTTTAAGCTCCTGTATTCGCGGTGAGGTAGCACACAATGTCAACCGCGAGAACGTGCCGCGTGCCACCAAAGTTGCCGCTCAGTATGCGGAGATTATGGGTCCGAACAACTTCTTCCTCGAATTGCAAAATCATGGAATGGAAAGTCAGGATCGCATCAACCGCGATATTGTGGCCATTGGTAAAAAACTCGATATCCCCATCGTCGCAACCAACAACTGCCATTATATGGATCGCAAAGATTTTCGCGCCCATGAAATATTGCTCTGCCTGCAAACGGGAAAAACCATTAGCGACCCTTACCGCATGCAGTATCCGGCGGATGAATTTTATTTCAAGTCTGCTGGCGAAATGATCGAGTTGTTCAAGGACACACCCGAGGCCATTGAGAATACCGTTAAAATTGCCGAACGGTGCGAGTTGGCGCTCGAGTTCGACAAGCTCAACCTGCCGGACTACCCCGTCCCTGAATCTTTCACTCTGGAAACTTATCTGGAAGATCAGTCACGCCAGGGTCTCAATTTACGCTATGAAGAGTTGGAAAAGTTGGGCATCAAATTTGATAAAGCGGTCTATGAAGCGCGATTGGATGAGGAGTTGGGCATCATCAAACGAATGGGATATCCGGGATACTTCCTTATTGTTTGGGATTTCATTCGTTATGCCAAGGAGAGGGACATTCCGGTTGGGCCGGGTCGTGGCTCGGCAGCGGGCAGTGTCGTGGCCTATGCGTTGAGGATCACGGATATTGACCCGATGCAATATGACTTGCTGTTCGAACGGTTTTTGAATCCGGAACGGGTGAGTATGCCCGATATCGATATCGACTTTTGTATGAACGGACGCGAAGAGGTCATCAAATATGTGACCGAAAAATATGGTGGCAACCAGAACGTGACGCAGATCATTACCTTTGGCAGTATGAACGCCAAGGGGGTGATCCGTGATGTGGGACGTGTGCTGGATATGCCTTATGGCGAGGTGGACAAACTTGCCAAGCTGGTTCCGAACAAACTGAACGTCACTTTAGATGACGCCTTCAAGGAAGAAAAACAATTCGACAAGTTGCGCAAGGAAAGCACCAAAATTGCGGAGTTGCTGGATATTGCTAAAAACCTGGAAGGATTGCAACGCCATTGCTCTACTCACGCAGCGGGTGTGGTGATTTCGTCAAAAGCGTTGACGGAGTTCTGTCCGCTTTATAAAGGTGGCAATGACGAAGTGGTGACGCAGTATGCGATGGCTAGTGTGGAAAAACTAGGCCTGCTCAAAATGGATTTTCTCGGTCTGCGTACGCTGACGGTTATCCACCACGCGTTGAAGCTCATCAAGCAGTCCAAAGACAAGGTTCTGGATGTCAGCATGATTCCTCTCGATGATCCGGCTACTTATAAACTTTTATGCGATGCCAAAACGCTAGGTGTTTTTCAGTTGGAAAGCTCGGGCATGCGCGATCTGTTGAAGAAATTAAAACCGGATTGTTTTGAAGATATTATCGCTTTGCTGGCCATGTACCGTCCGGGTCCTCTGGAAAGCGGCATGGTGGATGACTATGTGAAACGCAAGCATGGAACCATGGAACTGAAATTTGATTTGCCGCAGTTGGAAAGCATCCTCAAAGAAACTCAGGGAGTGATTCTTTATCAGGAACAGGTTATGAAGATCGCCAGTGTTCTGGCGGGATTCAGCCTAGGCGACGCTGATCTGTTGCGCCGGGCGATGGGTAAAAAGAAGGCCGAAGAAATGGCTGCCCAACGCGAGAAGTTTATGTCGGGGTCGGCTGATAAAAAAATCGATGCTAAAAAAGCAGAAAAGATTTTTGACTTGATGGAAAAGTTTGCAGGTTACGGATTCAACAAATCTCACAGTGCGGCTTATGCTCAGGTTTCTTACCAGACGGCTTATCTTAAGGCTCATTATCCGCTAGAGTTTTTTGGTGCGTTGATCACCAGCGATATGGACAACACGGACAAGGTACTGCGCTATATCCACGATTGTCGCGAAATGAAAATTACGGTACAGCCACCGGATGTGAATGTGAGTCATCGCGGCTTTTCAGTTTCGGATAACAAACTCGTGTTCGGACTCGGAGCAATAAAAAATGTCGGCAGTAAAGCCATCGATAATATTATTGAAGCTCGTGAAGGATTAGAGAAATTTAATTCCTTAAGCCAGTTATGTGAAAGTGTGGATTTGCAACTGGCAAATAAACGTGTATTCGAGAGTCTGATTAAAAGTGGTGCTTGTGATTCGTTGGGGCATGGCCGAGCGCAAATGTTGAATGATCTACAGGCTTCAATGGAGCAAGGGCAGGCTAAACAGCGCGATCAACAACTCGGCCAGTCGAGCATGTTTGATACTTTCGCCGAAGAGGTGGTTCCGGAGGAAAGTAACGGAAACAAGGTGGAAGAGTGGGATGAGATCGACCGCTTAAAATTTGAAAAGGAGAGTATCGGATTTTATATAACCGGTCATCCGTTGGACAGATTCGCTAAAGATCTTTCCTGGTTTACAGATGCAACTTCGGCAACGGTTGCAGAGGCGGGCAATAGCAAGTCGGTCAGTCTAGCGGGTATTCCCATCAAGAATCTACCCAAGACAACGCGCAAAGGCGACAAAATGGGGATCGTTACTCTGGAAGATTTACATGGGTCGATTGAAGTCATTTTATGGCCTGAAATTTACGCTGAAGTGGAATCCCTTATACTTGCGGAAGAACCTATTCTTGTAAAAGGGGAAGTGGATTCAGAAGGGACTATGCCTAAAGTCATCGCCAAAGAAGTGTTTCCATTAATCCAGGCGAAGCAACGGTTTCAGGGTAGGGTGATGATCCATTTCCGTACTTTAGGGCTTGAGAAACAAACACTGATGGCTGTTAAGGATATCTTAGCGGCACATAAGGGTAACAATGATACGAGACTGCATTTTGTTTCCCCTGATAATAAGGAACGAGTGGTCACCGTGTCGCAAGACCTTCGCATCCAACCCTCTGATGAAGTGATTGAGGAGATTCAATCTTTATTAGGCGAAGACGCAATTGTATTTGAGTAAACCTGAGCCACGCCCGGTGGTGACTCGTCGCTATTTCATTTTCTCTTTGATCAAACCCAATATTGTATCTGCAACAGAGGTCGCTTGATCTGAAGGGACATGAAAAGGGATTTTCAAGATATCCCCACTCTTGGAAGTAATTTCAATAATATTTGCTTTGAGGAAGCCTGCAAAAAGTCCCGCTGGAAACAGAGATCGATAAACGCGAGTGGCTTCAACGTCACTCCAGCCCAGGGTCACTTTGGAGTGAAAGGGAAAGTGTAGTTTTGAATAATGAGATGAAACACCTTTTGAGCTTAAAGTCGTAAAATATTTTCTGGGAAAAAGGTCGCGTGTAGAGATCAGGAACTGTAATGCTTTTCCCAGTGCCCAAAGCAGAAAGAGACACCCTCCTGAAAAAAGTACCTGAGTTTGCATTTCCATAGAGTCGGTGTTGAGGATAACGAGCATGAAGTAGCTGGTGACAAGCATGAAAAGAATGATTGGTGACAACATGAAAATGCCGTAGAATCCTGCACCATAGAGGGGGAGTCCCAGAACAGCCGTTATACCCTTATCCACAGGTAGGATGATTCTGGATGCGGCTTCGTTTTCATGTTCAACAATATGGCTTAATGCGGTTTGGTAATCTTTTGTTGGCCAGTCTTCCTGATTCATATTTTTTTATGCGATAATGTTTGTCAATTATTAAAACAAGAGTCCTTAACGGGTTTGCCATGATAACAAGGAAATATGGAAGTTAAAGAATTTGCTTTGAAATATTTTAATGACACCTTGCCCAACGGCTTGACTGTGGTTACGGTAGAGATGCCCCATATCCACACAATGGAGGTTTCGATGTTCGTGCGAGCTGGGTTGCGCTATGAAAACCTTCAGAATAACGGGATTTCACATTTTCTAGAACATATGATGTTTCGTGGCAATGGAAAATACCCCAATTCGATCGTGTTGAATATGGAGTTCGAAAATATCGGACGCGACCTTAGAGCCTCAACCTTGGGAGAATACACGCAGTATGGGTTCAGTCCTCATGTATCGCAACTTGATAAAGGGCTGGAGTTATTCTCAGAGTTTTTCTCCTCCCCCACTTTTCCTGAGATTGAAATAGAACGGGGAATTATTCTTGAGGAATATTTTGAAGAGCTCAACGAAGAAGGGGTGAACATTGATATAAACAATCAGGCTTGCAAACTTCTATATCCTGAAACTCCTATGGCGTGGCCAACGATTGGCACGGAAGAAACAATCAAGAACATTCAAACAGAAATGTTGAAAGAATATTTTGACAGACATTATGTGCCGGGGAATATGGTGTTAGCATTTGCGGGTCCGATTGACCATGCTGAGGTTATTGATCTTTCTAAAAAATATTTCTCTGTTCTGAAAAATGGAAATGAGCCTTTTTCAAAAAATCATTTTATTGACAGTATCTCGGAAGAGCAGAAAAGTCCGGGACTCCACTTTCAAGAAGATTCTGACAGCCAGATAGAACTGCAGGTTTGTTTTCGTTCTTGTTCCTACAATGATCCAGATTTTCTTGTTTTAGCTTTAATAAGTCGGGTTTTTGATGATGGCTTCACATCAAGACTGCAAAGGGTATTGCGAGAAGAGCGTGGGTTGGTTTATTCCGTTGAATGCCGAGCTACCAGCATGTCTGATCTTGGCACGATGGATTTTGATGTTACCGTACGTCCAGAAAAAGTGGTGGAGGTGACGCGTATCCTGCTCAAGGAAATAACAACATTTGCCAAGGAGGGGCCAACAGAAAGCGAATTGACTCATATCAAGAAAAGGTATTTTTTTGATCTCGACTCCGAACTGGACGATCCTTATAAGCAGGTGGTCCGTTATGCCTTCCCGCATCTTTATTCCAGTGAAATGTCGTTGCAGGAAGAAAGAGAGTTAATAGAATCTATTACAGCAAAAAAAATGCTGGAAGTTGCTGAAAAAGTTTTTGAGGCAAAAAATCTCAACCTTATTTTGGTAGGTCCTTATACCAGTGAATTAAAGTCTCGACTTGAAGGATTGATCCACCAATTCTAATTCCCGATATGTGTTTTAAATTATTTTATTCCCTGACTTTGAGTTCAATTCTTTTGTTTGGCGGTTGTTCTGCAAATATTGAAGGATGCTTGGAAGACGGCAGTTGCGGCCCCGCAATAAATGTTGCCAACCTAGATGGGAATTTACCTGAAGATCCTTATGATCCCTTCTGGGACTCAAAAGAAGCACCCGTCTCCATCAATATTGAACTAGGGCCGCAGATGATTACTAATCCCAAGTGGCCGAATCCTTCTACCCGACAGGTTTTGATTAGAGCTGTTAAAAACATTGATGAGTTAGTGGTGCTACTTGAATGGGAAGATATTACTCGGGACGGCAACTTTGATCATTCTTCTTTGTACGTTGACCGAGCCGCTATTATGTTCCCAGTTGAACCTAGTAAAGAGGCACCTTCAATAACGATGGGGGAATCTGGAATGCCGGTGAATATCTGGCAATGGAAATCTATTGGCGGTGAAAAGGGCCAACCGGGAGTAAGAAAAAAAAACAAGTTGGCTTATCAAACAGTTGAAGACCTGAATGCCGAAGGATATAGCACGCTGACTTATCAGTCTCAGCAAGATGTTAAAGGGACTGCATTATGGAAGGACAATAAGTGGCGTTTGATATTTAAACGCGATCTTGTTAATGGTGATTCTAATGATGTTCAATTCGGGCAATCTGCTCTAATGGCGGTAGCGGTATGGAATGGTTCCAACAAGGAATTGAATGGACAAAAAGGAATAGCAGGCTGGATGCTTTTGAAACTTAGTTGAGCGAATTAACCTCCCCGTATTTTTTTTCTAGATTTGTTTGAAATTTTTTCCATGGGGCCTGCAAGGTTGGCACCAGTTTTTCTTTTAATTCGTCTGGAACAAAATTTATTTTATCGATAGGCCAGTCCTCCACATTCCTCACATCCAGATTTTCCTTTTTGTAGGGCTCCAGCAAAGCTTCTTCAAACCCATAAACTAGCGCAGATGAGTAAACGCGGTGGTATTGTTCTTCTATGCTTTCCTCTGAATGCATCCCCTTTATAAACTCGTCAAATAGGTTCTGGATAATGGGTTCGGCGTGTTCAACGAAATCAGGAGTCAAAGCGGCACGCAAAGTGACGTAGGTAATCAAAACATCCTGAAGAAGAAACTTTAACTCTGAGCTGTCCTTTTTTATAGGACGAATATTAATATTCAGAAGTTCCTTCAATACTTTTATGTTGCGAATCATGTCGTAGATAATCGACTCTTCCCAGCTTGCCTGGTTCCAAACAAAAAATGCTCGTACAAAAGTTGCCCGTTTTTGGGTGTCCCACATTTGTAGTGCGGTAGTCGGGCGTATTTTGTTGGAGTAAGGAATGATTTCGCCCCACTTTGGATCAACCAGATTCAAACCATAGCGCCCAAAAACCTCTGCGAAACTCTCTTGATAAAGATCCATGAGTTTTTCAAAATTTTCTTTTTCATCAAGAGGGCTATTCTGAGGGAGACTGACAATCGAGTAAAGACGAACAACATTGGTTTTAGCTTCACCATCATCCAAAGCAACCATGTAAGAACCGCCCCACATTCCGGCTGTAATGGGAATGTCCAGGTTATATTTTTCCTTCATCTGATTAGAGTTATGAGCGGCAATCTCTTTAAAAAGATTGTGGAGGTAATAGAGATTAACCCGGTTATTTTGGGGGTAAAGGTTTCCTGGTAAAATTTTGTAACTCGCCATGGCACATGGAGTCGAGCCGGGAAGGAAATAGGAACTCCCCTAGCAGACTTGATCTAATACAGGATTAATGATTCAGTAGTAGAGCGATTAGTGGTTGAGTTCTAGCAGCTTGAGCTATTTTCGTTTGCACTGACCGTATATAGATCTAATCTGTAACGGCACCCTTACTGGCGGAGCTAACGAGCTTAGCGTATTTAGCTAATACTCCATTTTTATATGGACTCTCTTTTGGTTTGAAATCTTTTCTTCTATTATCTAACTCTTCATCTGTCAGTTTAACATCCAATCGATTATGCTCTATGTCAATATTGATAGTATCGCCATCTCTTACTAATGCCAGATTTCCACCTGTCTGAGCTTCTGGGGCAATATGTCCTATAACAATGCCATAGGTCCCGCCAGAGAATCGTCCATCGGTGATCAATGCTACTTTGTCGCCCAGTCCTTTTCCGACGATGGCGGCTGTGGGGGCTAGCATCTCGCGCATTCCTGGACCGCCTTTGGGTCCTTCAAAACGAATAACGACCACATCCCCCTCTTTGATTCGGTCATCTAGAATAGCATCAAGGCATTCTTCTTCCGAATCGAAGCATTTGGCCGAGCCACTTATATTTCGGGTTTTCACTCCCGATACTTTTGCGAGCGCACCCTCCTGACAAAGGTTGCCTTTTAAAACAACCAAATGTCCTTCGGTGTACTTGGGTTTGTCGATAGGGAGTATGACATTTTGACTTGCAGGTGGATTGTCGGGAATATCTTTTAAATTTTCAGCAACGGTTTTTCCGGTGACGGTGAGACAATCGCCATAAATCATTCCGGCATTCAACATCATTTTCATGACCTGTGGAATACCACCCGCATGATGCAAGTCAACGGCAACATATTCACCCGAAGGTTTCAAATCGCAGAACAACGGAATCTTTTTGCGAATGGATTCGAAATCATCAATGGTCAGCTCTACGTCAGCTGAATACGCGATAGCTAACAAATGCAATACTGCATTGGTAGAACCACCAATTGCCATGATAACAGCGATCGCATTTTCGAATGCTTTTCGAGTCATGATATCTCGTGGCAGGATATTGTGTTTTATCATCTGCATGAGTGTTTCCGAGCAGAGGCCGGTATTGAGTTCTTTTTCTTTATCTTCGTTTGCCATGGTAGAGCTATAAGGCAAGCTCATGCCCATTGCTTCAAAGGCGGATGACATGGTGTTAGCCGTATACATTCCACCGCACGAGCCGAATCCCGGGCAGGCATGTTTCTCTATTTCAGTAAGTTGATTCTCGTCGATGGTTCCTGCACCAAACTGCCCTACCGCTTCAAAAACACTGACTACGGTCAGGTCTTTTCCATCCAGATGTCCGGGTTTAATGGTTCCACCGTAAACAAATATGGATGGGATATTAAGTCGCGCCATGGCGATCATGGCGCCTGGCATATTTTTGTCGCAACCGCCAATGCAGATGACTGCATCCATGCTGGCGCCACGGCAAACAGTTTCGATGGAGTCGGCAATGACATCGCGGCTAACGAGAGAACATTTCATACCTTCTGTTCCCATCGAGATACCATCGCTGATGGTAATAGTGCCAAACGTTTGAGGCATACCCCCCTCTTTGCGAATTTGAGCGGCAGCAATATCGGCAAGTTTACCAAGCCCAGCGTTGCAGGGAGTGATATCACTTTGGCCATTTGCTACACCTACAATGGGTTTTTGAAAGTCATCATCGGAAAACCCGACGGCACGTAGCATAGCCCGGTTGGGGGCTCGTCTGTTCCCCTGGGTTACAACCTGACTTTTAGAATTTAACGATTTAGATGACATAAAAACTCCTCAACTCAAAAAGCCTTGTATTTATATTAGATGATTATAAGCCGGATTATATTCCAGGCTCTTCGATTCGATTCAATGCGGGACGATGGAAATATCC
>ENA-OREN01001700-OREN01001700.1-marine-metagenome-genome-assembly--contig:-NODE-1700-length-24570-cov-3.098395_pt1 | contig 24570 bp, 20 predicted proteins | sample MGYA00248624_ERZ508555 | MGnify/ENA primary metagenome ERZ508555 (study PRJEB26222, sample SAMN06267773) | marine metagenome | isolation source: Saanich Inlet, British Columbia, Canada | place...
CCTCGCTCATTGTCGTTCTGGGCCTTCAGGCCGGTCAATGAGCTCAAGTTAGCGTCGATGTTCGCGATGAGGGCGTTGCAGAGACATTTCCGGCCCGCTGTGTCCTCGTTTTCACCACCCTTCTTCACATAGGTATCCACAGGTTCGGAGGGGCATCGATATGCGATTCGCCCATCGTCACGTCGGTACGCGGTGCGCAGGTAACCCAAGTCGCAGAGGCGCTCCCGATCTTCGTAAACGGCGTCTTCCGACAAACTGTCCGGAAGCGATACGGTCTTGAACGGGAATCCCGTCGGGGAGGCCCTCGCATCCGTCAGTACGTCGATGTCCCCCGTCAATGCGTGGTCGATCACTCGTTGGCGCAGTTCAGGCCGTAGGCCCGATTCGTTCGTGTACGCGAACAAGGTGCCGACTTGAATACCGGCCGCCCCTACCGCCTTTGCCGACTGTAGACTTCCCGGAGTTCCGACTCCGCCCGCCAGCCAGAACGGCAACCCGAGTTTCGCGACTTTGTCCAAGTTGGCCTGATCTCGCGGTCCATAAACGGGCTCTCCTCGTCCGTTCATCACTGGGGCCCCTCGTGGTGGCGCGTTGTGCCCACCGGCTACTGGTGTCTCAACCACGAAACCATCAACACGCCCGTTCGCCTTTCTGGACAGCATCGTGGCGAGGGAATCTGAAGAGACGATGGGAATGAATAGTGGCCTGTGCAGCTTGAGGGCTTCGAATTCAGGCCAGAGAGCCAAGGGGTCGAAGTCGAGGACTTCGTCGTCTGCGCCGGTAGCCCCCACGATATCGAAGCGAATCGAGGTCGCTCTGTGCTCGGTGAGCGCGTCCAGCGCGCCCGGGATCTCTCGAGGGATGCCCGCGCCCATGAGCACGTACTCGGCCCCCGCGAGTAATGCTCCATAAAGAGCGGGTAGGGTAGGGATCTGGATCTTCGTGAGCAGGTTGACCCCGATGCGGCCCCCGTGACCCTCCTTGGCAAGGAACACTTCGGTGAAATTTCCGAGCACGAGCAAGCGTTGTTGGAGATCCGTCAGCTTGCGGTTGAGAATCGGAAGGGCGGGGAATGGCTGCTCGGGGGCGCGGCCCTCTGGTTGGAAGTACTTCGAGAGGATCTCACCAGCGAATTTCTGGTCAGGGAAGGCAGCCATCGCTCGGCGGAGGTGGCCCCCTTGGTCGCCGGCCCAGAGGTGCCGAACCAGGGTCGCGTCGAGGGCTGTGCTGGACACCACGCCCAGTTGCCCCTTCTTCGCGACGGCCTTCGCTAGCGTCCAACTCGAGACGCCGACGCCCATACCGCCTTGGATGATCTCTGGATGCATACCTACCGTCTCCGTGATACATGGATCAATCACGGCGGGAGGGAAGGGAAAGGTAGGTGATGCGAAGATGCATTGATAGTGAGGGATCTACTCGCGACCGCGTCCACTTGGTCCTAGGAGATGGGGCCTGCCAGGCCCGCTTCTGCCACGACGAGTATGAGCGCACGTTGGATCGCGAGGTGGCCGTCGCGATTGATCCAGTACTCCTCCGGTGAGTGACCCGCGCCGCCGATGCCACCCTTGCCGATCGTGACCGCAGGGATACCCAAGGAGATGGGGATGTTCGAGTCTGTCGATGAACGTGACAGCTCGCCTTCCACCCCAAAGAGAGCCGTAGTGGCCAGCGCTCGTTGGACCAACGCAGCCGATGGGTCTCCTTCTCCACTGGGACGATCGCCGATCTTGGCAGGGTCCAAGGTCAGAGCCGGTCCTTCGCGCCGAAGTTCGTTTTCTTCGGCCAGTCCGCGCTCCATGGCCGCGAGGAACGCGCGTTCGATAACGGCGAGACTCTGTGGGCTGACGGACCGCATGTCGACTTCCATCCACGTCTCGAATGGGATCGAATTCACGGAGGTGCCGCCGCCCATCCGTCCGACGTTGTAGCTAGTGCGGGGCCCGCTCCGCGTGAGGGTGTCGGCGGCGTCCTGAAAATGGCGTACCGCGCGACTCATTGCGTGGGCCGGATTGGCGAGCCCGAACGCGCCCCAAGAATGCCCTCCTGGGCCCGAAAACGTGGCGCGATATCGGACTGAGCCGAGACCCATCGTTACGAGCCGGGCCAGGCCACCCCCGTCTACATCAATCCACACGTCTGGGGCGTCCGCGCCGTCCCGAAAGATGTGTTTCATGCCTCGGAGGTCGCCGAGGCCTTCTTCTCCTACGACCCCGACGAAGATGACGTCCTCGTTCGTCTCGATTCCTGCGTCTTCCATCGCCCGCAATACCGTGAGGACCACCACGAGCCCGCGTGTATCGTCTCCGATGCCGGGAGCATAGAGAGTGTCGCCCCGTTGCCGGACCGTGACGTCGGTGCCCTCCGGAAAGACTGTGTCGAGGTGTCCGCCGAATCCGATAGTGCGCGTGCCCGTTCGTCCCTTCCGGAGACCGATCACATTGCCGACCTCGTCGGTCCACACTGAGTCGGCTCCGAACTCACTCAGCAACTCGGCATAACGTCGACCACGAACTTCCTCCATGAACGGCGGTGCCGGGATTTCGGTCAGCTCGATGAGTCGTTCTATCGACCAGGCGTCAAGCGCCTCGACCAGTCCCATGGCTGCCCCGATCACGGGTGCGGCGGCGAGCTGGCGGGCCTCGTCCGTGTATTGCTGGGACGCGGTCTGGGCGGAGAGGGCTGTGGCGGACGCTACGCAGACTGAGCAGACTGCGAGTGATCGGATAGTGCTGAGCACGAGAAAAAACTCCGTTGGTCGAGGTGAACTCGAAAGTTTTGTGCCCGGACTCTGTCCGGCAAGGCCACTGGGTGTAGTTCTAGTACGCCTCGATCCCTCTCCGGAAACGCCGGGCATCGGCCATTCGGGAGGTTCCGCCCAAGAATCGGATTCGATTCACCTCGAACGTCACTCGGAAGATCGGCGAGCCATCATGTCCGACCGGAAAGACGATCTCCGGCCGCCAAATGGTCCGGGACTCGGCGGGGAGTGCGATCCTCAACCCAAAGCCGACGCTTCCGACCCAGTCGGTGTCCGCACCGTACGGAGCATCTCCTTTCCAGACCTGGCCCGCGTCAGCGAACAACGTCGCTCCCAAGCCGAGCGTCCTCCAGGAAGGCCAGCCGAATTGGATGCGATCCTCCAGCACCAAGAGAAGGCGGGTACCTCCAGGGTGCTCGTCGTCCCGTAGAGATCGAACTCCCTCCCGGCCACCGAGTGACAGCTGAAACGGCATGGTAGTTCGCCAGCCCCCTCCCATGGACGCCTTAAAAAAGATCGTCTGATTGCGCAGCCAATCAGCTCTCGCCCACAGTGCGAGGTCGATCTCGCCGAGAAGGTCTCGCCAGTCGCCCTTCGAGTATCCAGCCTCCCAGGTAGTCGAGAACCTGATGATGGATTGGCGGACAGGTACGGTCAGCGTGGAGTGCCACCTGGCATATGTGTCGTCTGCATCAGGGACTCCGTCGGGAACGAAGATTCCTAGGGAGCGACCAATAGTGAGTCCGCCAAGGAACCCGAGGGGAACCACTTCTCGCTCCCGTACGGCGTCGAGCCCCACGTATTCCTGGTAGCGATAGCGACGGGTGCCCACATGGAGCGCGAGGCGCGTTGCTCCGCGCCCACCGACTTGGCGCATGACATCGTCCGAAAGGCTGGCCTCGCCAGTCGTCGCCCCACCGAAATCTTCATTCAAGACCAGTTCGGGCGCTCCAATCTGCTCAATGATCGTTCGATCCAGGCTTAGCCCCAGGATCCAAGATTTGCCCGGATCTCCTAGTCGAGTCGCAGCGGCGAGTTCGAAGTTGTTCCGCCTCATCGGGACCAGAACATGAGAAACGGCTTCGGCCCCACCCGTCGTGAAGCTGAAAAAGCGAGTGTCCCGATCGATGGTTTCCGAGCCGGAAAATCGATTGGTCTCCCCAACGAAGCCCGCGTTGATCTGTTGGAAGAAGGATGACCCTCCTCGGCTGCGACCCACTCGTGCCTCGGCGTCTGTCCGCCCGAAGAAACGGGGGGTGAAGAGCCGGACGTTCTGATCACGAACCTCCCGCCGCTCTCGGTGTGTCACCTCGGCGCTTATGCCGTTCCCGAGAAAGTTCTCCTCGGTGGCCTGAAATCGTTCGATGTTCAGCCCGTCGTCATAGGAGAAGCCGAGGTCGATTTGAGTCGACCATTCATCTCGCGTGACGACGTGGACGATTTTGCCGACCCCGATTGAGTCGGTTGCGGTAACGCGAGCTTCCCCGAGGAAGGGGTATTGGTCCAGGAGGCGTTGTGACTCCGACAAGAGGAAGGGGTCGAAACAGTCGCCTTCCTCGAACACCAGCTCTCGTCGGATGAACGATTTCGTCGTCTCGATGTGGAGTAGATTGGCAGTTCTGAAGACCCACCGGAGCAGGCGAGGTTGGTCTTGGGTCGTGGGATAGATCGACTGGTTGTCGATCGATATACGCTGGATGATGCCTTCCGAGCACACCGGAGGATGGGCGTCCTGACTCCAAGCGGGCATCGCTGCCGCGAGAAGGACGAGCAGTGTAAGGCCGGAGGTCCGGAGGAGAAGTTGGATCATGATCTGGGTTAAGGTGAGGTGTTCAACGTATAAACGATCTGGGCCCTGGATGTTGCGCGTTCGTTTTGTCGTGCTCCGGTGGGGAGGCGTCGGACGCTCCAAGAATCTCACACAGTGGGAATTCCCATTAGCTTTAAAGGCTATACACCCGAACGATACGCGCCGTCCACATAGTGGTGCCTGTAGGTCATAACTATGCCAATCCGCAATATCGCGATCATCGCACACGTCGATCACGGAAAGACCACTCTCGTTGACCAGATGTTCGGTCAGGCAGGGGTCTTCCGTGAGAACCAGGCCGTCCAAGAGCGCGTGATGGACTCCAACCCGCTCGAGCGTGAGCGCGGGATCACCATCCTCGCCAAGAATACAGCTGTGCAGTGGAACGACGTGAAGATCAACATCGTCGACACACCGGGACACGCCGACTTCGGTGGTGAGGTCGAACGCATCCTCCGCATGGTGGACGGCGTCGTTCTTCTCGTGGATGCTGCGGAGGGTCCGATGCCGCAAACCCGCTTCGTGACGCGTAAGGCTCTGGATCTCGGCATCCTGCCCATGGTGGTGATCAACAAGGTCGATCGTCACGATTCGCGGCCGCACGAAGTGCACGACGAGGTACTCGAGCTCTTCATGGATCTCGAGGCGACCGACGAGCAGCTCGACGCTCCGTTCCTGTATGCGGTAGGCCGTGACGGCTGGGCATCTGAAAGCCCGGAGGCGACCGGGGGAGACCTCAAGCCACTTTTCGACAAGATCGTCGAGTACTTCCCGGCTCCCCAGGTGGACCAGAACGGGCCGTTCCAGATGCTCGTGTCGACGCTCGACTACTCGTCTTATGTCGGCCGGATCGCCATTGGGCGCATCGAGCGAGGCACTGTGCAGGTGGGAGAGCGCGTGGCGCTTCTCGCGCTCGGGGAACACGGCATGGTCGTGGACGGCTCCCAGGCAGAAGAAGCCCGTGTTTCGAAGCTCTACACCTTCAGTGGTCTGGATAGGATCGAGGTCGAGGAGGCGAAGGCGGGGGACATCGTTGCCCTGGCGGGACTCGACGGGGTCGAGATCGGCAAAACCGTCACCGATCCGGAGCACCGGGACCGCATGATGGGCATCGCGGTGGAGGAGCCGACGCTGTCGGTCGATTTTACCGTGAACAACTCTCCGTTTGCTGGACAGTCCGGAAAGTTCGTGACGACGCGGCAGGTCCGTGAGCGTCTCGTTAAGGAGCTGGAGCGCAACGTCTCGCTTCGGGTCGAGAATACCGATCAGCCGGACACATTTACGGTCAGCGGCCGTGGTGAACTCCACCTTACGATTCTCATGGAGACGATGCGCCGCGAGGGCTTCGAGTTCCAGGTGTCGCGTCCGCGCGTCATCACGAGAAAGCACGAGAGTGGTGAACTGCAGGAGCCGTATGAGGAGGCCGTGGTCGAAGTGCCGGCAGATTTGGTCGGCACCGTGATCGAAAAGCTTGGTGGTCGGAAGGGTGAGATGACCGAGATGCGCCCCATGGGTGATTCCGGCACGACGCGCCTCCGTTTCCGGATCCCGGCTCGCGGACTCTTCGGGTATCGCTCTGAGTTCATGACGGACACCCGCGGCGAAGGCATTCTGCACCACCAGTTCCACGCGTGGGGCGGTTGGGCTGGCCCGCTAAAGGGTCGCTCACGAGGCGTGCTCGTCGCGGACCGTTTGGGTAAGTCGGTCGGCTTCGCGCTGTTCAACCTTCAGGATCGCGCAACGATGTTCGTCCCGCCGGGTGTCGACTGCTACGGCGGTATGATTGTCGGTGAGAACGCACGTTCGGACGACATGGACGTCAACGTGAGCAAAGAGAAGAAGCTCACGAACATGCGCACCACGTCATCCGATGAGAACATCAAGCTCGAGCCGCCACGTCAGCTTACGCTGGAGTTAGCGCTCGAGTTCATCGAGGACGACGAGCTCATCGAGGTTACGCCGGACAGCATCCGTCTTCGGAAGCGCGTGCTCGATCCGAACATGCGTAAGAAGGCGGCCAAGAAGGTGAGCCAGCTGGCGTAATGAGTTAGCCGGACACCCCGTGGCACACGGTGCCGGAGGACTCGCCGCTCTGCCACCAAACGAGGTGAATGCCTCCCTGTGCATCGATTCCGACTTTGGTCTGCTGGCCGAAGAATGTTCCGTCGGGGGCCGTGAATGTCGCGACATCGGTCGCCGTCCCGTTCGTGACCCGAACGACGCGCATGGACCGGTGCGTCTGAGCCGTGATCACTCATCCACGGCTTCGTCGATTGGGGCGACTGGTCCGGTGTCACCCCCGCATCCGTAGGCTGCGACCAAGACTGCTACTGCCACTCTCCGCCCGATCGACCTCATTCTGTGCACCCATTTCGAATGTGAACCGTGACCCGCTCCGTGAAGCGCAAACCATTGGCTGCTCAGCCTGGTTCCAGGTCGGTTGCAACACCCGGACCGGGGCCCTACGATCGCGGCACTGACTCATTCTGAGGGTGTCCAATGAACGTGAACACGGCCCGTGGCCTCCATCGATCTGCTCGCTCGTTCCTAGCTGCCGCGGTCGTCGCAGCAGTGCTGGCTCCCGCCGCCCAAGCTCAGGTGGCGTGGTCCCCGGCTGAGGAGGGGTATCCACGCACTGCCGCGGAGTTGAACGGATTCACGGCGCACACTCGGCACCTCGAGATGTGGGACTACCTAGAGTCGCTTCGAGCGGCGTCTACCGAAATGCGCCTGGGGACGTATGGCGAGACTCGGCAGGGTAGAGAGTTAGCCTACGCCGTCTACAGTCGTCCGCTGGTGAGTGAGCCCTGGGAAGCATGGGCGCTCGGCCGGCCGATCGTCGTCCTGGCGGCGAACGTCCACGGCGGCGAGCGGACCTTCAGAGAGGGCTTGCTGGTTCTGATGCGCGACTTGGCCACGCCGGGCACCGCAGCCAACGACCTCCTCGACGAGGTGACGATCGTGATTGCGCCGCAGATCAATCCGGATGGATTCGAGGCGTCTGAGTTCGGTTCTCGTGGCAATTCGTGGGGCATCGACATGAACCGCGACTACGTGAAGCTCGAACAGCCCTCGATCGCCAACTACATCGCGAATGTGATCGGCGCATGGCGTCCGCACATGTTCGTTGATGGCCACAACGGTGGTTCGCGGCCGTACAACTTGAACTACCAGTGTCCCAGTCATGCGGATCCAGCACCGGAAATCTCTCTCCTCTGCGACCAGGAGATCTTCCCAGCGATCGATGCCAAGTTGGAGGCGGAGGGCTACAAGTCCTTCTACTACACCGGCGGTGATGAGTACCAGTGGCGTGTTGGTGGATCACAGGCGCGCATCGGACGCAACTACGGCGGCTTCGTGAATTCGGTCGGGATCTTGTTCGAGGCGCCGAGTCAGCTCCTCGAGGTCGGGGCCCGCGCCGGGTATCTCGGTTATTTGGCCGTTGTCGAGTATGCGGCTGAACATGGGGATCGCCTCACCTCTGTCATTGATGCCGCGCGGGCCGAGACGATAGCGATGGGCGCTGAGCCACGCGGTGACATCACCGTAGCGATGGAGTACGGGCCGGAAGATTACACGGTCGACTACGAGCTCGTGCCTAATGGCGGGCGCGGTATCCCTCCGGGTGATCCGGTAGAGATTCAGCAGGTCACCGGCGCCCAGATCATGAAGAAGCCCGTCGTGCTGGCGACCCGCGAGCGTCCATGGGCCTACCTACTCCCTCGTGAAGCGAAAGATGCGGTCGCGATGTTGCGACGACACGGAATCACGGTCGAGCAACTGAGCCAGACGACGTCCCTGGAGGTCCAGGCGTACACCGTCGCCGGGGTCACCCACGAACGGGCCTACAATCATGCGGCGGCTACCAAGGTCGAAGTGGGTGAGGTGCTGACGATCCAAGAGACGTTCCCCGCCGGCACGTATGTCGTTCCCACCGCGCAGTACCTGGGCCGCTTGGTTGCGCACATGCTCGAGGTCGAGACCGAGGACAACGTCGTGTACTGGAATACGATGGACGGATGGATTCCGAGGGAAGCGACTCCCGCTGGTCGGGGCAGGGGTGGACGCGGCGGCGGGCAGGCGCAGGCTGCCAGGCCTCCCTTTGTGCCGATCTATAAGGTGATGGCGCCGGTGGCTTTGGGGACGCGAGTGATCCGGTAGCTGGTTCGGCGCGAGCCGCCCGTGCACGGCGGTGCGGTCGGGTCGCTCGGCTCGGGGCTTGGGTTTGTCGGGTGATCTTGTGGCTGTGTCCGGGAGTCGGGGTTCGGCCTTCGCTCGCTTACGAAGCGTAGCTTCGATCCGCGACCACACCGCCGTGCACGGGCGGCTCGCGCCGCGCTGCGGCGCATCGGTCTCCACTGCTTGTTGGTCACCGGGCCCGGTGCTGGCTGGGGATCCTAGCAAGCCGGGCTCGCGCCCGAAGCACACCCACATCAACGCCGCGGGATCGCTGGTATGCCGCCGTTGGCAATGACTTCCAGCACCCGTTCGGATTTGGTACGGAGAAGGTCATATTTCTTCTTCGCTCCGCTGGCTCGCTGGCCGGGCGCTTTCATTGATGGAGTCGCAGTGGACGATCAGAGATTTCAGATGGCTCCGACCTTCGAGCGTTATCTCGAGGTCGTCGAGAAGAACAAGGATCTCTGGCGCGGCGTGTACGATCGTGTCCGACTACCGGACGACTTGGTCGCGGAAGCCCGCGCCATTCCCGGAGATTGGTATCTGGTGGCGCTGTCGGAGGACTGGTGCGGTGACGCGGTGAACACACTTCCTGTGATCGCGCGTCTCGCCGATGAGGCGGGATGGGACCTGAGAGTCATGTCGCGAGACGACAATGATGACCTCATGGACTCACATCTGACGAACGGACGTGCTCGCTCGATTCCAGTCGTGATCATCTACGACGACGACTTCAACGAGATCGGGTGGTGGGGCCCCCGGCCGGGGGAGATCCAGGCGTGGCTCATGGAGGAAGGACTCTCCATGCCATCGCCGGAGCGTTATAAGCACGTTCGGCGTTGGTACGTGAAGGATCGTGGGCGGAGCACACTTCAGGAATTGCTCGGTCTCTTGAATCGAGTTGCGTAGCACGATTGCTCCGCGGCAACACACTGCAGACTTTGTGGGGTCCGGATCGTTCGGTCCGGGCCTTTCGCGTTCTTCTACGATGTATGTCTGACTCGATCGATACCCAACCGACCGAAACTGATAACACGCCGGACGACTCGCACGAGCTCAAGTCCGACGTGACACGTGTACCCGTCAATCGCGCGGGGATCTTCGTGCTCGCATTCGCGTCTGGCTTCGCTGTCCTCACCATCGAAATTGCTGGCGCTCGACTGATCGCCCCGGTGTTTGGTTTGTCGGCGGTGCCTTGGACTGCGGTAATTGGAGTGATCCTCACCGCCCTCGCCTTAGGGAGTCATCTGGGTGGGCGGTTGGCGGATGCCGGGAAGGTGCCATTGGCGGCGGTGCTCATGGTCGCCGCGGTCACTGCCGCGCTCCCTATCGTCGGAGCGAGCTTTCCCTGGATGGCTCGAGATGTTCTCGGCTTCATTCCCGGCGCGGTGGTGAGCGCCTTGTTCCTCTTTGCGCCGTCGGTTTTGTGCCTCGGGGCCGTAGTGCCCTATCTGGTGCAGGCCGACACGCATGACCTGGGCAAGGTAGGACGACGGGCTGGCGACGTGAGTGCGGCGGCCACAGCAGGGTCGATCCTGGGATCCTTCATGACCGGCTTTGTTCTCCTGCCCATGTTCCCGCTACCGGTCCTCATGGGCCTGACTGCTGTGCTGATTCTCTTTCTGGCTGGCCTTGCTGGGGCCGTGCTCGGAAAGCGTGTTCCAACCCAATTTTTGGTGTTGACGGCGCTCGGCGTGGGGACGTTGGCCGCCGCTGTTTCCCAACTTCCTGTGGACACGTTACTGAAGAAGCAGACCCTGTATTCGTCGGTCGCGGTTACAGAGCGGAACTGGGGTGATGGGGGCGGTGCCGTACGCGAGTTGTGGCAAAATGGCGGGTCCTCGTCTGCTGAGTACGTCGAGTCCGGGGCTCCGGCGCACTCCTATGCTCTGGCCAGCCTTCAGATTCTCCAGCCGGTGATGAATCGAGTGGAGTCGGCGCTGGTCTTGGGCGGGGCTGCGCTGTCGCTTCCCGTCGCGCTCGAGCGCGCACATCCGGGTATGCGAATCGACGTGGTCGAGATCGACCCGGCGGTGACAGAGTTGGCGGAGGAGTATTTTGCGTTCCGCCAGGTCGACTACCCGACCATCCGAGTCATTCACGACGACGCACGAGTGTTCATGCGGTCAAGTGACACCAGGTATGATCTTGCCTACCTCGATGTGTTCGACCATCTGCTCACGGTTCCGTGGACGATGGTGACCGAGGAAGCTCTGCGTGCGATGTCCGAACGGCTCGGAGCTGAGGGCCTCTTCATGGCGAATGTGTTGTCGCCGCTCAGCGGGGCCGGAACCGCCTTCCTTGAACGATTCACCTATACGCTCGAGTCGGTCTTTCCGGAGGTCCGCATTTACCGCGCGAACCCGGGATACGGTCTGCATGTGACGCAGAACCTCATCATAGTGGCGGCGAGTCAGCGCTCGACATTACCCGGAGGCGAGTGGGTTGAGGCGCCGGTCGCTTCTGTTGGACCACCGCTGACTGATGCTTGGGCCCCAGTCGAGTACCTTCAGGCAAAGATCTTCTTGGAGGGATTGGGATGGGAATGAAGTCGTTCAACCTCTTGGCCGAAGCCGAAGCCCTCACGACGCTCTGGTCTCCCAAGGTCGTCGGGCGTGTAAACGACTCCTTCGTGAAGGTCGCGAAGGTGCAAGGGGAATTCGTCTGGCATGCCCATGAGCATGAAGATGAGATGTTCCTCATCCTCAAGGGGCGACTGCGCATCGAGATGGACGAGGGTCCTATCGAACTCGGAGCCGGTGACGCGTTTGTCGTACCGAAGGGCATGCGGCACAATCCTGTCGCTCAAGAAGAGTGCTGCCTCGTGCTGATCGAGCCCGTGGAGACGACACACACGGGAGACGTGGTGACCGAGCGAACGAAGTCTATCGAAGAACAACTGAGAGAGAGCTGAGGCGATGTCGCTGATCTACAAGGATGGAGTTCCAGGTAACAAACATCCACTCAACGTTGTGGAGGTGGGTGACGATGCAGTCGCCAGTGTCGACCGCGTTGAGAGACCACCGCTTTTTGAAGTGTACATGCGCATGGCCGAGGAATTGGCGAAGCGGTCTACGTGTGCTCGGCTACAGGTGGGTACCGTGGTGACCGATGCCAACCTGGAACACGTCGTCTCGATCGGCTACAACGGCAATGTCCGGGGTTTCCCCAACCGGTGCGATTCGGACGAGGCCGGCAAGTGCGGCTGTATTCATTCTGAGATGAACGCCCTGGTTAAGGCGCCGGGTGAGTTACGGGACAAGGTCGCCTTCCTCACCGCGAGTCCCTGTATCATGTGCGCGAAGCTGATGGTCCAAGCCAATGTGGCCTACGTCTTCTACCGCGAGACCTATCGGAATCCAGAAGGACTCGACGTATTGGACAAAGCAGGGGTTACAGCGGTGTGTTACACCCGCTGGAAGGACTCCTGGCGTTAGGGCGTTTTCGCCCGGTTGTTGAACGGGATCACAGCGATCGACGGAAGGCCTTCTTGGCTTCCAGCTTCAGACACTAGGCCGCCGGTTCGGAGCAGAAGCAGCGTTGCCACGATGCCCCACCGCACGAAGGCGAGGCCTGATCGGCAGCCGGCGAAGGCGTTCCGCCGTCGCCCGGCTCCGGGCTTTCGTCCGATGACTCCAATGTTGTGCTAGCAGGCTTCGTTCCGCCTTGGACGAACGCCGTCCCGAGGGCCACCGGCAGCCCGATGATCGAGAGGACGAGTGCCATTCCGGGGAGCCATTCCGGGAGGTTAGCTGTCTCGACCATGGTATCCACTACCTGGGGCGCACCCCATGATGCCGCGAGGTAAATCCCCGGGACCTGCTAGAGAGATCTGCGGTGGATGTCGTGGAGCAATTTCGGGGGATTGGGCACGGCGGGCATGCGGAGTTCGGGTGGGTTGCGGAGAACATGCGGGTGCCATGGGCGATCCTACAAAGGAGCGCGCTGACAACTGGTAAACATCTGCATCCTCGTTAGCTTCCCCGGACCTTCCTTATGCCGATTTTTGACACGAATGCCCCCCACGCGCGGAGCATATTCTTTGAGCCAGACCGCTTCTGACGGTAGCGAGACTCCCTTCGGTCGCTTCTTCCTCCCTGGTCCGACGGAGGTCCGCTCCGAGGTCCTCGCGGCCCAGACCAAGGCGATGATCGGACACCGAGGGCCTGGTATCCAGGAAGTGATGGGGCCACTCCAAGAAGGCCTCAAGCAGGCGTTCTTTACGGCCCGGGCCGTCTTCATCTCTAGCTCTTCAGCGTCTGGCCTTATGGAAGCTGCGGTTCGGAATGGAGCTTCCAGCCGCGTGTTGTCGCTCGTGAATGGGGCCTTCAGTCAGCGCTTCGCTTCGATCGCGGTGGCGTGTGGACTCGAAGTAGACGAGGTCTCCGTTCCGTGGGGCGAAGCCCACGATCCTGCCGCTGTTGCGACTGCCCTCGAAGGTGGTGACTACGACGCGGTCACAGTGGTGCATTCGGAGACCTCAACCGGCGCGCTCAACGACCTTCCAGCCATCTCTACCGTTGTGAAGCAGCATGCAGACACGCTTTTGCTCGTCGATTCAGTCACAGGGTGCGGTGGGGCCGAGCTTCGCACTGACGCATGGGGGCTCGACTTCGTCCTGACGGGGTCACAGAAGGCGCTCGCGCTTCCACCCGGCCTGTCGTTCGGTGTCGCGTCTGAGGCGATGATGGAGCGTTCGGCCTCCGTAACTGGAAAAGGCTTCTACTTCGACTTGGTCGAGTTCCAGAAGAACATCGAAAAGCTCCAAACGCCTACGACGCCTGGCTTGAGCACGATGTATGCGCTTCAGGTCCAGCTTGATCACTTCGCGGAAGAAACCATGGAGGGCCGCTGGGCCCGCCATACCTCCATGGCCGAGCGCACACACGCTTGGGTTGCTGAGATGGCGGCCAATGGTCTGCCCCTCTCAATCATGGCCCCGGAAGGGTGTCGCTCTCCCACGGTCACTGCGGTTCAGCTGGGCGAGGGATTGAGCGGACCCCCGATCGTGAAGGGGATGCGAGAGCGGGGTTGGGTGGTTGGTGGGGGCTACGGGAAGCTGAAAGAGACGTCCATCCGAATCGGACACATGGGCGACCATTCGCTCGACGAACTGAACGAACTTCTCGCAGTACTGACCGAGGTGATCCGATGACGCCGACCTTCAAGGTGGTCGTGACAGACAAGGTGTCTGACACTGGCCTCGAGCCGCTTCGGGCAGACGCTCGTTTCGAAGTGATCAAGATCGACGATTCGTCTGACCCGGCCTTCGCCGAAGCTCTGAAGGATGCGCACGGCCTAGTCGTGCGGAGTGCGACCAAAGTCTGCGGCGAAATGCTCGCACAAGCGGAACACCTCCGAGTCATTGGCCGTGCCGGCGTAGGTGTCGACAACATCGACTTGGAGGCGGCCACGGAGCGGGGCGTAGCCGTTGTGAACGCTCCGGCGGGCAACACCGTCTCCGCGGCGGAACTCACGATGGCTTTGATCCTGTCGATGGTGCGAAAGGTCTCCGCGGCTGACGCGTCGATGCGCACCGGCGCGTGGGAGCGGTCGAGCTTCAAGGGGGTCGAGCTCCGAGGGCGGACACTGGGCCTCATCGGCGCCGGAAGGATCGGCGGTGAGGTGGCCCGCCGATGTGCAGCCTTTGGCATGAAGGTCATGGCGCACGATCCGTACCTGACCGCGGAGCGTGCTTCGAGGCTGGGCGTAAGCCGTGCATCGCTCGACGATGTCATTGAGAAGGCTGATGTGATCTCTCTTCACGTCCCGCTCACCGACGACACCCGTGGCATGATCTCCACGGAAACGCTTGGACGCATGAAAGACGGTGCGTTCATTGTGAACGTGGCGCGCGGCGGTGTCGTCGACGAGGCGGCGCTCGCTCAGGCGCTTCACGACGGCCAGATCGCGGGTGCGGCCTTGGACGTGTACGAGAACGAGCCTCTTGAAGAGGGCAGTCCCCTTCGGGAGGCGCCCAACATTGTGCTTACCCCACACCTGGGCGCGTCGACGACGGAAGCGCAGGAACTCGTGGCCGTGGAAATCGCTGAAGCGGTGAGGGCCGCGTTGGCGGAAGGGGATCTCTCCCGGGCGCTCAACGCACCCGCCATCAGCGGTGATGCGCTGAAGGCGCTTATGCCGCTCTTCGATCTCGGTCACAAGCTGGGTCGGCTTGCATGCGCGCTGGCGCCAGGTGGGATTACAGGAGTCGAAGTGCGTTACGGAGGGGAGTCGGATGAGGCTGTGCAGCCCCTCACGTCGTATGTCCTGGTCGGATTGCTCGAGAGGGTTCTCGGGCAGGATGTGGTGAACTTCGTGAGCGCTGCTCACCTAGCCCGTCAGCGGGGCATCGGGATTTCGAGGGCACAGCTCGCGAGACACAAATCGTACACCGAGTTCGTGGAAGTCATCATCAAGGGTGAGAGCCAAGACTTCAGCGTCGCGGGCGCCCTCCTCGGGGAGGGACACCCCCGCATCGTGAGAATCGAGAAGTACCACGTGGACATTGTGCCAAGCGGAGCGCTCATCGTGCTCAAGAACCACGATGTGCCTGGAGTCATTGGCCGGGTCGGCACCCTCCTTGGGAACCACGAGATCAACATCGGAGAATACCATCAGTCACGGCTCTCCCGTGGAGGCGACGCGCTCGCGGCCATCGCGGTCGATGCGGACGTTGCACCCGATGTACGCGAAGCCCTGCTCGAACTTGAAGAGGTGTCCTCAGCAGTAGTGGCGCGGCTGGATTAGGACGTATCTAGTGATTCCAGAGTCGGTCCGGATGGTTCTGGCCCGCAGCAGCCCACCCCGAATGAATCGATGCTGAGCGATCTCTAGATCAAGAAATTGACCCGCCACTCCCAGGTGTACGACGTAGATGACGACGGCCAGATCGACGCCGGAGACTTCGAGCGGGTCGTGGAGAATGTTCGAATCCTGCGCGGAGAGCCCGATCACGGTGGAATGATCAGCAGAGCGGAACGGATGAGTGTCGCCGGTGAGTTCGATCGAGGAATCGACCCTGATGCTCCAGGAAACCTGCTCTTCGGGTCGTTCGGGATCTAAATCGCTCTGCCGCGTCGCGCGGCGAATAAGCCGACTAGCCGAAAGGGCGAGAGCTCTAGGGGTCGATCTGCTTCTGAAGTGCGTCTCTGATTATTTCGGCGGGGTGTTTCGCCTCTCTCCCGGTGCCGTCTGTGATCTGAGCACGGCAGCTCGTACCGGCAGCGACGATCGCTACGTCGGGGCCGGCCTCCCTAACGGCGGGGAGGACATCGAGCTCTCCGATCGCCATTGAGACCTCGTAGTGTTCTTCGTGATATCCGAACGCTCCAGCCATCCCGCAGCATCCCGACTCGATCAACTCGGCGTCGAAGCCAGGAATCCGGTTGAGTAGCCGTGCGGTGACGTCTGCGGACCCCGCCGCTTTTTGATGGCAATGTCCGTGGACCTTGGCGGACCCACTCTGTTGGACGAAGGGCAACGTGATGCCTGACTCCAGGTCGGCATCGATTGCCTCCTCGAAGAGGATCATGTTGTCCGCTACTCGACGGGCGTCCTCCGTGGGGATGAGGCGAGGAAGGTCTTCCTTGATGGTGTACACACAGCTGGGCTCGAGACCCACCACCGGTATGCCGTTGGCGGCGTATGGCAGCATCGCGTCGATGACTCGGTGACCTTCCTCCCGTGCTTCGTCGAGTAGCCCGGCGCTGAGGTACGTGCGGCCGCAGCACAGAGGGCGACCTTTGGCCCGGACGCCGCCGGACGTTTGTCGGGTCTGGGAAAGCACGTCGAGGGCGGCCCGCGCGACCTCGGGCTCGAACCAACGCGTGAAAGTGTCGACGAAGAGTGCCACCGCGGGGAAGGCATCTCCCGGGCCGAGGGTGCCGTTGGCCTCACTCTTTCGCCAGGGGTGCGAGGACCACTTCGGAAGTGGGCGTCGCGAGGAAATTCCGAGCCGCGACTCGGCCAAGCCTCTAAGCAGCGAGTTGGCGCCGCCAATATTCACGAGCGGCGCCAGGCGACTGAGCATGGAGGCTCGTCTAGGGAGATCTGCGAGAAGGCGCTCGCGCGCCGAGATTCCGTGCTTCCGATTTTGGTGGTGGAGCCATTCGAGCTTCAGCGACGCCATGTCGACGCCGGTGGGACACTCGCGTTTGCATCCCTTACAAGAGATACACAGCGACATGGCCTCGGCCATTTCGGGCGAATCGAGTCCGTCCTCTCCCAGCTGTCCGGTAAGCGCGAGCCGGAGGGCGTTCGCCCGCCCTCGGGTCGAATGTCGCTCGTCTTGCGTGGCACGGAACGACGGACACATCACGCCCGGATCCGACTTTCGGCATGCGCCGTTGTTGTTGCACTTCTCCACTGCGGAGAGGATCCCGTTGTCCTCGGACCAATCCAACACGACGGGGAGAGCCTTTTCGGCCCGCCCCGGAGCGGACTCCGCGTACGTTTCGTTGTACCGGAAAAGGCTCCGGTCATCCATGCGCGGTGGGTCGACGATCTTTCCAGGGTTCATGAGCCCGGACGGATCGAAAGTGCGCTTAACATCACCGTAGAGCGTGGCCATGCGGTCCCCCAGCATCGTTGCGAGGAACTCTGATCGCAGGAGCCCGTCGCCGTGCTCACCAGAATGTGTGCCTCCGTATCTGCGCACGACCTCGTGGGTCTCCTCAGCGATGGCACGCATGCTGCGGATGTCGTCCGGGTCCCTGAGGTTTAGGGCAGGACGTACGTGCAGACACCCAACCGAGGCGTGTGCATACCAGGTGCCCGTGGAGCCGTGGCGCGCGAAGATTTCTTCGACGCTCGTTGCGTACCCGGACAGATGCTCGAGAGGGACGGCGCAGTCCTCGATGAACGAGATCGGCTTCTTCGGCCCCGCCATGGACATGACGATGTTGAGGCCGGCCTTCCTCACGCTCCACACAGCGGCCTGCATGGAGGCCGTCTCCGCCCGGACCACTCCGCCGGGATAGCCGAGTTCGCCTAGGAGGTCCGCGAGCTGCTTCAACTTCCCGGAGAGGTCGGCACCGGCCGTCTCTTCTGCGAACTCCACGAGCAGGAGCGCCTTCGGGGCTCCTACGACGAACGTCGACAACGCGGACCGGAACTCCGGTCGCTCGGCCGCGAGCGTTAGGACGTTCTCGTCTACCAGTTCCACGGCACTGGGCGCGAGCTCGACGATGTGCTGTACCGCATCCAGAGCTCCCAGCAGAGTGGGGAAGTGGCACACGCCTAAGACGCGGGTCCGCGGTACAGGGGCGAGGCGTAGTCTGAGTTTGGTGAAGAAGGCGAGCGTCCCTTCCGAGCCCACAAGGAGCTGCGCCAGGTTTTCGTGCCCCGGAGCGAGGCGATCGACGGCGTAGCCGGCGACGTTACGCATGGCCTTGGGAGTGGTCCGGGCGATCTCGTCAGCATCCCGCGCGTACAGGGCGCGAAGTGCCGTGAGTTCGTCAGGGATGAGCGACCCCTCAGAGCCGCCTTCACCCAGCCAGAGGCGGCGCCCGTCCGGTAGCACGGCTTCAACCGCCGCAACGTTGTCGATCATCATCCCGTACTTCAGGGACCGAGACCCGGCGCTGTTATTGCCCGCCATGCCTCCCAGGGTCGCACGGTTGCTGGTCGACGGATCGACCGGGAACCAGCTGCCGTCTGGCTTCAGGGCCGAGTTGAGATGATCCAAGACCAGCCCTGGATCGGCGTCGACGTGGTCCTCTCCCACGACTTCGAATGCCGTGAGGTGGCGACTCACGTCCACGATGATGGCCCGGCCCACGGTCTGTCCGCACTGAGACGTGCCGCCGCCGCGCGGAAGAACAGGGGCGCCCTCCTCGCGGGCGACCGTCATGATCGCTTCTACATCCTCAGCGGATCTCGGAAAGACCACACCCAATGGTTCGATCTGATAGTGAGACGCATCAGTCGAATACAACCCGCGAGTAAATGCGTCGAAACGAACCTCGCCCCGGATCGCACCGCGGAGTTTTCGTTCAAGGTCTGCGTCGCCGGGTGCGCGATCGGTGCTCAGGCGGCTCATGGGTGTCGGGGCGTGGGGTACCGTGTAAGTTGGTTTTTCTCTTGGGCGGCAACGTATGCCACCCTACCCCCAGTCGCACCTGAGCCAAGTACCGTGACCTACCGCAGCGGACGACACTTTCTGCAGCTCCCCGGCCCGACCAACGTGCCGGACCGGGTGTTGCGTGCGATGTCCCGCCCGACCATCGACCACCGAGGCCCGGAATTCAAGGAACTCACAGGTCGGCTCTTAGCGGAGTTGAAGTGGCTCTTTCGGACCAAACACCACGTTCTCGTGCACCCGTCGTCCGCGAGCGGAGCCTGGGAAGCGGCGATCACGAACACGCTTTCGCCTGGAGACCGGGTCGTTGTCTTCGATCAGGGCTTCTTCGCGGAGAAATGGGCGGCCGTGGCCGACCGCTTCGGGCTCATCGTCCAACGTGAGCCCTGGGAACCGCGTCGTGGCCTCGCGGCCGACGCAGTGATCGACGCTCTGCGCGCCGATCACATCAACGCCATCAAAGCGGTGTTTGTCGTTCACAACGAGACGTCGACGGGTGTGACCAGCGATGTCGAAGTGATTGGTACGGCGATGCAGGAGTCGGGACATCCCGCCATGCTTTTTGTCGATGCGGTTTCGTCTCTGGCTGCCACGGACCTCCAACACGACGCTTGGAGCATTGATGTGACGGTATCCGGATCGCAGAAGGGGCTCATGCTTCCTCCGGGACTGGCATTTCTCGCGATCGGGCCGCGGGCGCTCGAGGCACGAAAGGCCGCGACGCTCCCTCGTTCGTACTGGGATTGGGACGACCAGCTCGCTGCGAATGAGCAGGGGACTTTCCCGTACACGCCCGCGACGAACCTCCTTTACGGACTTGAAGAGGCGCTCGTTATGCTGCGTGAGGAAGGACTCGCCAACGTGTTTCAGCGACACGCACGTCACGCACGGGTGGCGCGTACGGCGGTCGCTGCGTGGGGCCTCGACACCTTCGCGTGGAACCCGCTTGAGGCGAGTAATGCTGTGACGGCAACAGTGATCCCGGACGGCTTCGACGCCGACGAACTGAGAACGCTGATTCTCAACCGATATGACATGTCGCTGGGGACGGGGCTCGGGCCCTACAAAGGCAAGCTCTTTCGCATCGGGCACCTGGGTGACTTCAACACACTGACGCTTATGGGTGCACTTGCTGGCATAGAGATGGGACTGGCTCTGGCCGGGATCCCGCATCAGCCGGGGGGTGTGCGCGCTGCCATGGATTTCCTGACTACTGAAGGTGGAGGGACGTGATGTCTCGGTTCCGCACTGTGGCGACGACCGCTGCGTTTGTGGCGATTTCGCTCGGTTCCATAGGATGCGTCGCTGAAGGGGACGGTGGCCCGATCGAGCTCAAGTTCGGACATGTCGGGGAGCCGGGATCGCTCTTCGCTCTCTCGGCGGAAGAGTTCGCGCGCCGAGCGAACGAACGTCTCGACGGCTATGAGGTCGTTGTTTTCGGTTCCAGTCAGCTGGGTGGTGACGAACTTCTGCTACAGAAGATCAAACTGGGCACCGTCGACTTCGCCCTCCCGTCCACGGTGATGTCGTCCCAGATCGATGCGTTTGGCCTGTTCGAGATGCCCTATCTCGTCGTGGATCGGGAGCACATGAGGGCCATCGAGGAGGCGGTCGTATGGCCTGATCTCGCACCGCTTGCGGAGGCCGCGGGGTATCGAATGCTCGGTGTCTGGGAGAACGGATTTCGCCATGTGACGAACAATGAGCGGCCCATCACTGCTCCGGCCGACTTGGCGGGCATCAAGCTTCGCACTCCCCGCGGAGTGTGGCGGGTCAAGCTCTTCCAAGCTTATGGAGCCAACCCGACGCCGATGGCTTTGTCCGAGGTCTTCATTGGGTTGCAGACTGGTGTGATCGACGGACAAGAGAACCCGCTCGCCCAGATATGGGGCTCCAAGCTGTACGAAGTGCAGGACTACTTGTCCATGACGGGCCATGTGTACACTCCTGCCTACGTGGTGGTGTCTCCGAGTCAATGGGATCGGTTGTCCGACGATGTTCGCCAAATCTTGGAAGAAGAGGTCCGGTCCACGCAGGCGTTCGTGCATGAGACGGCGGCCCGGTTGGATACGGAGTTGCTGACGTCCGTCCGTGATGCCGGCGTGGAGGTCAATTCGCCGGAGCGTGCGGCCTTCGTGCAGGCGAGTACGGGGCTCTACGAGGAGTTTGACGCGACCGTGGAGGGTGGCGGAGACTTAGTCCGGCGAGCCCTCGACTCAGGATCGAATTGACCCTCACTCGCTCCAGCCACTCGTGAAACCAGCCGTCTTCCGAAGTCGACTCCGGGTCTTCCTGGAGACGATCGTTCTGGTCCTGATGGTGGCTCTTGCCGTCATCGTTGTGGTGGGCGTCGGGTTCAGGAAGGCGGGGGCGTCACTCGTCTGGTACGACGAGGTTGCCTCCATCATGCTCGCCTGGCTTACCTATTACGGAGCCGCTCTCGCTGCCCTGAGTCGATCGCACATCGGCATGCCGACGCTCGTCGACAAGATGCACGGCAATCTCAGGAAGGGCGTCGTGCTGTTCGGCGAAGTCGTCGTGATCGCCTTCTTCTCCGTGCTAGCCTGGGCGGGCGTACGTGTCTTCTCCGTTCTGGGAGGGACTACGCTCGTGTCTCTTCCCTGGGTGCCGACCGCGGTCGCTCAGTCGGTGATTCCCATTGGTGCGGTGCTCTTCATCGTCTCGCAATTGTTGTCGCTGCCAGATGCGCTGAGGGAGCCAGTCGCTGAGCCTGACGAGGAGTTCGCGTATGTGGCGACGGCCGAAGCTGATGGGCCGGCGAGCTCTGGAGCCGACGCATGAGTCTGCTCGGAATTGGCCTCGTGTTGCTGTTGTTGGTGGTTCTCGGGATCCCGATCGCGATCTCTCTCGGAGCCGTGGCGGTGCTGGCCATGATCACGGGGCCCGGTGGGATAGGTTCGCTACCCAACGTGGGTCTCGTGATGTACAGCGGGTCCACGTCCTTCCCGCTCATCGCGATTCCGCTCTTCATCTTGGCCGGCGCGATCATGAACGCGTCGGGTATCAGTACGCGATTGATCAACTTTGCCTCTGCGTTGGTCGGTTTCATCCGGGGCGGTCTGGCGATGGTCACTATCAGCGCCTCGCTCTTCTTTGCAGAGATCAGCGGATCGGCTGTCGCGGACGTGGCGGCGCTCGGATCGATCCTGATCCCAGCCATGAAACGGAAGGGATATTCGAAGTCGTTCGCGGCGGCAGTGACATCCTCGTCTGCGACCCTCGCGGTGATTATCCCTCCGTCGATCCCGATGATCCTCTATGGGGTGATGTCTGGATCGTCGATTGTCGAACTCTTTGTTGCTGGCATCATCCCAGGGGTCCTAGGCGGCCTCATGATGATGTTGGTCGCATACATGTTGGCCCGGAAACATAATTTTCCTAAAGAGCAGATGTTCAAGCTCGAGCGCGTTTGGGAAACGGCTAGGGAAGCGGCGTGGGCCCTTACACTTCCGGTCATCATCCTGGGCGGGATCTTCAGCGGATGGGTTACCGCCACGGAAGGCGCAGGGCTGGCCGTCGTGGCGGCGATGTTCATTGGTGGTGTGATCTACCGAGAGTTGGACCTGCCGCATCTCAAGAAGGCGATTCTAGAGGGCGGCACGCAGACCGCCGTCGTGATGCTGTTGGTGGCTGCGTCCGCGCTGCTCGGGGATTACCTGACGGAGGTCCGGGTACCACAGCGAGTGGCGGAGGGCATCATGGGTATGACCCAGGACCGTTGGGCCATCCTGCTTCTGCTGAACGGCTTCTTCCTCGTCATTGGGCTCTTCCTTCACTCTGCGGCAGCCATCATTCTGGTCGTGCCCATCGTGATGCCGTTGGTAACGGCTGCAGGCATCGATCCTGTACACTTCGGACTCGTCGTGACGCTCAATCTTGGCATCGGGCAACAGACGCCGCCTGTTGCCTCGGTCCTCGTGACCGCGTGTTCCGTCGCCAAGGCGGACATCTGGCAGGTGAGCAAGGTCAACGTGTACTTCGTGGCGGTGCTGCTCGCTGTGCTTCTGCTCGTGACCTACGTTCCGGCGATTCCGATGTTCCTCGTGGAGATGTTCTACCGATGAGCACAAGAGTCCACGTAACGATCGACGCAGGCATCGCCGAGATCCGTCTCGACGGCCCAGACAAGCACAACGTGCTTGGTATCGCTGGTTGGCGGACCCTGGCAGACGAGTTCGAGATGTTGACGAAGAATGCGGACGTTCGGTGCGTCATGATCCGAGGTGTGGGTGGGCGCGCCTTCTCAGCCGGATCCGATATCTCGGCCTTCGAAGCTCAACGAACTGCACCGGACGACGTGAAGGGATACTCCGACGCGATCGGCACGGCGCTCCAGGCCGTTTGGAACTGTCCACACCCAACGATCGCCATCGTTCAGGGACTCTGCGTGGGCGGGGGCCTAGAGATCATCAGCTGCTGTGACGTTCGAGTCTGCGAGGCATCGAGCCGATTCGGAGCCCCCATCAATCGGCTCGGCTTGACCATGTCGTACACGGAACTCGATCCGCTGGTGCGGCTGATCGGAGCTGGGGCGGCGCTCGATCTTCTCCTCACGGGGGAGCTCGTGCCTGCGGCCGGAGCACGGCGTATCGGGCTTGTAAATCGCGTGGTGCCGGATGGTGAGGTCCGGACGCGCGGTCGCGAGTTGGCGGAGCAGATTGCCGCGGGTGCTCCTCTTGTGAATCGTTGGCACAAGAAGTTCATCCGCCGGCTCGAGGACCCGACGCCGCTTAGCGATGCCGAGCGCGCCGAGGCACACGACGCCTTCCAGACGGACGACTACCGTGAAGGCCGCGAAGCGTTCGTGGAGAAGCGTAAGCCGACGTTCACCGGAGAGTAGGTCCATGCTGTCGGCACTATCAGGAGTCCGAGTCGTCGAACTCAGCCACATCATGGCAGGCCCTGTCTGTGGGCTCCTTCTCGGCGATCTGGGTGCCGACGTCATCAAGGTGGAACGTCTCCCTAATGGGGACGGCACGCGTGGATTCGTTCCGCCAGACGTAAAGGGCGAATCTGCAGCGTTTATGATGCTGAATCGCGGGAAGCGTGGGGTTGCTGTGGACCTGCGTTCCGAAGAGGGGCGGTCGGTGGTACGCCGGTTGGTAAAGGATGCCGACGTGATCATCGAGAACTTCCGTGCCGGAACGATGGAGAAGATGGGGCTCGGCTACGATGACCTATCAGCCATCAACGAAAAACTGGTCTACTGCCAGATCACGGGATTCGGCTCGACGGGACCGATGTCGAACCGAGGCGGCTTCGACCTGATCGCTCAGGGTTATTCGGGGCTCATGAGCGTGACCGGGGAAGGGCCGGGACGGGCACCCGTGAAAGTGGGTGCTCCGGTGACCGACATTACTGCGGGTATTCTGGCGGCATTGGGTGTGGTGTCCGCGCTTTTTGAGAGAGAGCGGACAGGGAAGGGGCAGCACGTCGACACGTCCCTTTTTGAAGCTGGAATCACGCAGACGTTCTGGCAGAGCGCGATCGCGCTCGCAAGTGGAGTGTCACCCGGCCCCATGGGGTCAGCTCACCCCCTCGCCGCACCGTATCAGACCTTCCCGACGACGGACGGGTGGATCAACGTGGGTGCCTCCAACGAAGCGACTTGGACTCGCCTCACCGAGGCGCTGAATGCGGCCGAGCTCCGTGAAGACCCGCGCTTCAGGACCAATCCGGACCGAATGGCACACTTGGACGACTTGGTCCGTGTGCTCG
>ENA-OREN01001701-OREN01001701.1-marine-metagenome-genome-assembly--contig:-NODE-1701-length-24555-cov-8.227837_pt1 | contig 24555 bp, 27 predicted proteins | sample MGYA00248624_ERZ508555 | MGnify/ENA primary metagenome ERZ508555 (study PRJEB26222, sample SAMN06267773) | marine metagenome | isolation source: Saanich Inlet, British Columbia, Canada | place...
CCGGGGACGATTGTTTATAGTTTGATTTTTATCGGTGCAATATTTTTCTTTTGTTATTTTTATACGGCGGTTATTTTCAATCCCGTTGATGTTGCTGACAATATGAAAAAGCACGGCGGTTATGTGCCTGGAATTCGACCGGGAAACAAAACGTCAGAGTATATTGATACGATTCTCTCAAGGCTTACGTTTTACGGTGGGTTGTATTTGTCTTTAGTCTGTATTTTGCCGGATTATTTGATAAAATACTTTAACATCCCATTTTATTTTGGTGGAACAAGCTTATTGATCGTGGTGGGAGTATCCTTGGATACTATGCAGCAAATTGAGTCCCATCTGGTTATGAGAAATTATGACGGTTTTGTGAAAAAGGGGCGTTTGAAAAGCCGAAGAGGCTGATTGATGAGATTGATTCTTTTAGGGCCACCTGGTGCTGGTAAAGGCACTCAGGCAAAAATGCTGAAAGAAAAATTTCAGATTCCGCAAATTTCCACTGGAGATATTCTGCGCCAAGCAGTTAAGGATAATACCGAACTGGGTGCTCGTGCGAAAATAGTTATGGATGCGGGACAGTTGGTTCCTGACGATGTGGTCATTGACCTGATTAAAGAGCGCATCCGACAAGAGGATTGTAAAACCGGGTTCATTCTCGATGGATTTCCCCGAAATATTGCGCAGGCGGAAAAGCTTTCGGAAACCTTGGTTGAGATGAAGTTGAAGATTGATAAAGTGATCGACTTGGAAGTTAGTGCCGAAGAAGTTGTCAATCGGCTAACCGGGCGAAGCACTTGTCCGGAATGTGGAGCCATGTTTCATCATATATCCCGTCCCCCAAAGGTTTCGGGGGTTTGCGATAGTTGCGGAGGGAGATTGGAGCAAAGACCAGACGATAATAGAGAAACGATTCAAGAAAGATTGAAAGTTTATATGGGGTCTACTGCTCCTCTAAAAGAATTTTACAAAAAACAGGAAAACTTGAAAATGGTCGAAGCAAAGGGCTCAGTGGAAGAAATTTTTTCCAATGTTTGCAAAATAATAGATGTCTAAAGAAGAATCCATAGAGGTAGAGGGCACTATTTTAGAGCCGTTGCCTAACGCAATGTTTCGAGTCGAGTTGGAAAACGGGCATAAGGTGTTGGCTCATATTTCGGGGAAGATGCGCATGCATTTTATTCGTATTTTGTCGGGAGATAAGGTGAAGGTGCAACTCTCACCTTATGATCTGACACGAGGCCGAATTACCTATCGATATAAATAAGAGGGAAGAACCATGAAAGTACGAAGTTCGGTCAAACCGATTTGCATGAAATGTAAAGTGATTCGCCGTCGCGGTGTTGTGCGGGTGATTTGCGAAAACCCAAAACACAAGCAGCGACAAGGATAAAGGAGAAACTGTGGCACGTATAGCAGGTGTTGATATTCCAAAAGATAAACCGGCTTGGATCGCTTTGACTTACATATATGGGGTGGGCAGAACATCATCGCATGCGATTCTCAAAAAAGCTCAAGTGGGTGAAGAAATACGGATGAAGGATCTGACAGAAGAAGAGATCACTCGGATCCGAAGTGTCATTGACAAGGACTACGAGGTAGAAGGCGACCTTAGACGAAATGTCACTATGAATATAAAACGCTTGATGGATATCAGTTCTTATCGAGGCCTTCGGCACCGTAGAGGTTTGCCAGTGCATGGGCAGAGAACTCATACCAATGCACGAACAAGAAAAGGCCCAAAGAAAACAGTTGGTGCTCGTGCTAAAAAATAAGGGTGTTTTAAATATTAGAGATTCTCATAAAAAAGATCTGGAGAAATTAAATTAATGGATAAGAAATCCAAAAGCGGTAAAAAAAAGCAGAAAACAGCTCCAGAAGTAGGGGTAGCTCATATCCGCGCCACGTTTAACAACACCATCATCACCATTTCTGATATGTCCGGCAATGTGGTGTCTTGGTCGAGTGCTGGTGCGCAAGGTTTTAAAGGTTCTAGGAAAAGCACTCCCTTCGCAGCTCAGGTAGCCGCAGACAAGGCAGCCATAAAAGCCAGGGATATGGGAATGAAAAAACTTGAAGTTCATGTGAAAGGTCCAGGTTCAGGACGTGAGTCTGCAATCCGTTCCTTGCAAGCGGCCGGAATGGAAATTCTCGTTATTAGAGACAGAACTCCTATTCCACATAATGGTTGTCGTCCAAGAAAAAGACGAAGAGTTTAATGAGAGTTTCTAATTGTTCGATGATTTTCTTTAGCACAACCCTGTTCTTTTGTAAGGGTGGCTTGCAGTTAAAAGCAATTTTTGGAGAGACTAAAATGTTTAAACCTGAAAGGAGAAGCTGAATTTGGCCAGGTATCGAGGTTCTGTTTGTCGACTGTGTCGGCGAGAAGGAATAAAACTGTATCTAAAAGGTTCCCGTTGCGAGACGGCAAAATGCGCTATTGAAAAAAGAGCCTATCCTCCTGGACAGCATGGTCAGGGGCGCACTAAATTCTCGGAATATGGGGTTCAGCTTCGTGAAAAGCAAAAGGTAAAACGTATTTACGGCATATTGGAAAAACCATTCCGTAACTACTTTTTTGCAGCAAATAAGAAAAAAGGTGCGACCGGTGAGAACCTTTTACAGAATCTGGAATTGAGATTCGATAATGTTGTGTATCGAATGGGTCTTGCTCCATCCAGAAATGCTGCCCGTCAGTTGGTTCGACATAAACATTTTACGGTCAATGGCAAAAAAATGGATGTCCCATCCTATATCCTTAAGCAGGGGGATACCATTGCTCCTAATCCGAACAAAAGCAAAAAGAAGCCGGTTAACTTGGCTATAGAAAATATTAAAGATAAAAACCTGCCGGAATGGCTTTCATTTGATGCCGATAGCAAGCAGGGAGTTGTTCAGGCAATGCCTGCAAGAGAAGATGTTGCGATGCCAATTGAGGAACAGTTGATCGTTGAGCTCTACTCTCGATAACAGGTTATTCACTAAATAATTAACAATTGATAAGACCCGAATTTTGGGGTCGGAGGCTACATGTTCACAGCCCAGGGAATCGTTAAACCAAAACGATTAGAATTTGATAAGCAAAATAGATCCGAATATTATGGCAAGCTGAGTGCTGGTCCGTTTGAGCGGGGATTCGGTGTAACCATCGGAAACTCATTGCGCAGAATGCTGCTTTCTTCTATCGAAGGGGCTGCTGTTGTCGCGGTTAAGTTTGAAGGGATCTTTCATGAGTTCTCCTCTATCCCCGGTGTTATGGAAGATGTGACAGAGATCATGCTGAACATTAAGCAGCTTAACCTTAAGTTGACGGGCGAGGCAGACTCAAAACGTATTTTTATCAAGGCAAGCGAGGCCGGTACGGTTTGTGCTAAAGATATTGTTGCTGACCCAGATGTTGAAGTTTTGAATCCAGATCATGTGATTCTCACCATCGACCAGAGTGTAAAAGTAGATGTGGAAATGATCGTAAGAAAAGGTCGTGGATATGTGTCAGCAGATAAACATGTCATTGAAAATGAATCTGTGCAAATGATTCCGATAGATTCTAGTTTCTCTCCCATCGAAAAAATTTCCTACCATGTAGAAAATACACGGGTGGGTCAGTCCAGTGATTACGATTCGTTGGTCATGGAGTTATGGACGAACGGCGGTATCACTCCTGAAGATGCATTGGCGCATGCGGCAAAAATTGTCAAAGACCATATGCAAATATTTATCAACTTTGACGAAGAACCGGAACCGGTAATGCCTCAGGTTGATGAGAAAAAACAGAAGATGCTGGGCAATATGGCGAAATGCGTTGAAGAACTTGAACTTTCTGTTCGGTCCTACAACTGTTTGAAGAATGCAAACATCCAGACCATTGCCGAGTTGGTGACAAAGTCAGATGGTGAAATGCTCAAAACGAGAAACTTTGGCAGAAAATCGCTGAACGAAATTAAAGAGATTCTCGAACAAATGGGCCTCCACTTGGGAATGAAAGTGGAAGAAGAAGATTTAAAGCAAATCATTCAAGCGCAGAAGAAAAAAGAAACGGAAACAGAAGTCGAACAATAAGGCTTATCTAAGGAGCAAAACCAGCAATGCGGCATTTGAAAGCAGGTAGAAAATTAGGCAGAACATCCGCTCACCGGAAAGCACTTTTTCGAAATCTCGTAGGAGCTTTGATCCTGAGAGAGCGAATTAGCACCACATTGGCCAAGGCAAAAGAGTTGCGCGGAAAAGTGGAAAAGACAATTACCTTGGGCAAAAAAGGGACGCTTCACGCAAGACGACAGGCTTTCAAGCTGGCTCCGCAAAAAGAAACGGTACAAAAAGTTTTTGGTCCTTTGGCTGAGCGTTTTGCTAAAAGGCCTGGCGGATACACTCGAATCATTAAAATAGGTCCGCGCAAAGGGGACAATGCCCCTATGGCGTTTATTGAATTGGTAGACCGCGAAGGTGATGCGCCTGCTCAGGAAAAAGCTAAGGGAGCAGCGAAAAAAGCAGCTCCAAAAACAGCAGCAAAAAAAGAAACAACTCCGAAAACAGCTGAGAAAAAACCAGTTGAGAAAAAGACTGCGGCTAAAAAAGAAACAAAAACTGAAAAAGAAAAAGACACCAAAAAGAAAGCCGATCCGAAAAAACCGGCCGCCAAAGATAAGGAAGATAAAAAGTAATATCCTTTATCTACAGGCAGTTCGGCCCCACCCCTGTAGGCCCGTGTTTGAACCTGAAATTGGTGTTTTCCTTTATATAAATTAATAAATCATCGTAGCTTTTGAAGTGTTCTGTGAAGCCGTAATCATCGCCAGTGTACTCGCAGGACTCGGTACTATGCTCGCGGCACATATAAGGTCGATGTTCATAGATTGCGCATTTATTGTCGGGCATTAAAAAATTGCACCGGTTATGAATCATGATGAACCAGTCTTGTCGGTAAATGTAGATCGATGTATTCTCGTGAGCGATCTTCCATAGAAGACTTTCATAATCGCGTCGGTCTTCGGGTTCATCTATTCCAAAGGCGAAATAATTACAGCAATAGGCGGGTAAGCATTTTTCGCATTGATGGGTATCGTCTCTTGTGCTTTTTATGTTTGCCATGAAAAATCCTTAGGGGTTCAAAGAATAATAGGTTTGGAAATTGAAGCAGGAGCTATTTTGCCTGCCAAACTTTTAGGAGTCAACCCCTCGGCTATGCTTACGGATAATTCTCTTTATGGTTTTACCAGGATAGACTTGTTGGCTTCACGCCAAGTGGGAGAAAGAGGTTGACAAATGGGAAATAACTTAATAAAGTAAAAAAGATCCGAAAGCTCCCAGACATAATCCCATACAATTCCAATCATCTACCAGCTTATTTTTTCCGCGCTTTCGCCGTTAATTAATTAATGAACTGCAATTTTAAATCTACAAGAACCCGCATATACTAGATATTACATTTCTACTCTCACCTCAAAGAAGCCACAAACAATGACCCAAATGAACATCGAAGAACTTAAGTCTAAAACTATATCTGAACTCACTAATATTGCTAAGGATCTGAAAATTCAAGGTCACAGCGGTCTCAGGAAGCAGGACCTGATTTTCAGAATTCTAGAAGCTAAGACCGAAAAAGACGGTTTGATGTTTGGCCAAGGCGTATTGGAGATTCTCCCTGACGGTTTTGGGTTCCTCAGGGCACCGACCTATAACTACCTGCCGGGTCCAGATGATATATATGTTTCTCCTTCGCAGATACGCAAATTCGATATGCGCACAGGTGATACGATTTCGGGGCAGATCAGGCCTCCCAAGGACAGTGAACGCTATTTTGCTTTGCTGAAAGTAGAAGCAATCAACTTTGAGAATCCCGATAAGACTAAAGATAAAATTTTATTCGATAACTTGACACCTCTTTATCCAGAAGAGCGTATTCGCCTGGAAGCCCCGACGGGTAAAGATTACAGTGCTCGCGTCATGGACTTGATGACACCCATTGGTAAGGGGCAACGTGGATTGATCGTGGCCCCGCCACGTACCGGTAAAACCATGTTGCTGCAATCGATCGCAAATAGCATCAGTACCAATTACCCGGAAATAGCGTTGATCGTACTTCTGATTGACGAACGCCCAGAGGAAGTAACCGATATGGAACGTTCGGTGCGTGGAGAAGTCATAAGTTCGACCTTTGATGAACCGGCTCAGAGGCATGTTCAGGTGGCTGAAATGGTCATCGAAAAGGCCAAGAGACTAGTAGAGCACAAACGCGATGTCGTCATTTTGCTCGACAGCATCACCCGTCTGGCACGGGCTTACAACGCCATTGTTCCTCCGAGCGGAAAAGTATTGTCGGGGGGTGTTGACTCCAACGCCTTGCAGCGTCCGAAACGATTTTTTGGCGCGGCCCGAAATTTGGAGGAAGGCGGAAGTCTGACTATCATTGCGACAGCGTTGGTTGACACAGGAAGTCGCATGGATGACGTCATTTTCGAAGAATTTAAAGGCACAGGTAATATGGAAATCGTACTCGATCGTAAGTTGGCAGATAAGAGAACCTTTCCTTCCATCGATATCAACCGCTCCGGCACTCGCAAGGAAGAACTTCTTTTGCCAGAGCAAGATTTGCAACGCGTGTGGTTATTGAGAAAAGTTTTGCTCCCCATGGGTATCCATGATACGATGGACCTTCTCCTGCAGAAGATTAAGGAATCTAAAACTAACGCCGAATTTTTGGCGACTATGAACTCTTGACGGTGAAACAATGAAACAAGGAATTCATCCAGAATATTACGAATCAACGGTTCGCTGCGCGTGTGGAGCGGAAGTGACGACACGAACAACGAAAAAAGATTTGCATGTGGAAATTTGTTCACAATGCCATCCTTTTTTCACCGGTAAGCAGAAACTTCTGGATACGGCTGGGCGCATTGAAAAATTTAACCGCAAATACGGCAAGGCAAAGCCCGCCGCAGAACAGGCCGAAACCGCAAGCCCTCAGTAGCTTCTCCTGCTTTTTCTTTCCTCGGCTTTACCCGCTTGACGCGGGTTTCTAAAGGCACTTCCCATGTTTGATAAGTTGAAATCGGTTGAGATACGGTATGACGATCTCAACGAATTGCTCAGCGATGCTAAGATTATCGCTCAGCAGTCCGAATACCAGAAGTATGCCAAAGAACAATCTGATTTAACGCCGATTGTAAAGAGGTTTAAAGATTTAAAAAAAATCGTTCAGCAATTAGAAGATAGTAAAAAGATTCTGGAAGAAGAGAAGGATCCAGAAATGCTGGAGATGGCGGAAGAAGACTTGGCTCAGGTAACAATTGAAAAACAAAAAGCCGAAAGTGATTTAAAACTCCTTCTTTTACCAAAAGACCCGCGTGACGAACGCAACGTGATTGTTGAAATTCGAGCAGGAACAGGAGGAGAAGAGGCGGCCCTGTTTTCGACCGATTTGTTCCGAATGTATTCCCGCTATGCAGAAGAAAAAAAATGGCAGGTGGAAATCTTAAGTTCCAACCTGACCGGCAAGGGCGGTTTCAAAGAGGTGATCTTTAACATCACCGGCAAAGGGGTTTATAGTAAATTGAAATACGAAGGCGGTACTCACCGCGTTCAACGGGTGCCCGATACCGAAAGTCAGGGGCGCATTCATACCTCAGCTGTCACAGTGGCTATTCTTCCTGAGGTGGAAGATGTTGATATAAAAATAAATCCATCAGATATTAAGATAGATGTTTACCGCGCGTCGGGTCCTGGAGGACAAAGTGTTAACACCACTGACTCGGCGGTGCGCCTCACATTTGTTCCCACCGGAATGATCGTGACGTGTCAGGATGAAAAGTCGCAACACAAGAATCGCGAAAAAGCGATGAAGGTATTGAGAGCCCGGTTGTATGATGAAGAACAAAAAAAAGCTCATGATGAACAGGATAGCGAGCGCAAGCAACAGGTTGGCTCGGGGGATAGAAGTGAACGAATCCGCACCTATAATTTTCCGCAGGAACGGGTGACCGACCACCGAATTGGACTAACCCTGCATAAATTGTCGGCGATTATGGAAGGCGCAATGGAGGAAGTCATTGACGCATTGACTTTGCATTTTCAATCCGAAGCGCTTAAAGGCAACGACTAAAAAAGATGGATGCCAACATCAACTCATTTCTCAATTGGTCGCAAAGCCAATTAGCCGAGGCGGGTGTGAACTCTCCCCGACTGGATTCCGAAATCATACTTGCCCATACTTTGAACCTTTCGCGAACTGATCTTTGGACGCAGGACAAAAGAGTTCTCAGTGAATCTGAAAAAAAAATAGCAAAAAAAAATGTGGAACGGCGACTCAATCGAGAACCCGTTTCCCTGATTGTCGGGCATCAGGAATTTTGGTCTCTCGATTTTGTCGTTGATGGAAATGTTCTCACTCCCCGGCCCGAAACGGAGTTGGTGATCGAAACAGCTTTGAATTGCATATCATCCCACACTGCTAGAATTTTGGATTTGGGGACGGGATCAGGAGCCCTTGCTGTGACGATGGCTAAAGAGGTTCCCGAATGCAAAGTTTCAGCGATCGATATAGACCCTAACGCTTTGAGCATTGCTAAAGAAAATGCAGTGCGTCACGGTGTGGCAGATCGGATTGAATTTGTTTGTGCGGATTTAATAAAAAGCGCCTGGTCAGGATGTTTCTCTATTATTTTATCGAACCCGCCTTATATCAAGTCCGCAGATATCAAAAAAATTATGCCAGAGGTTCAAAATTATGAGCCTGAGAAGGCGTTGGATGGAGGTATAACGGGTCTGGCCTTTTATCGAGCCATTATCCCGATGGCCATTGATCGGCTTGAAGAAAACGGATTTTTGATTTTAGAGATCGGCCATGATCAGGCAGATGAAGTTACAGCGTTATTAAATAATTTTTCGTGTTACCAAAACATTAAAGTGATTCAGGATTATTCGGGTTACGACCGAGTGGTCAAAGCGCAAAAGACAAATGGATAAAATAGTCATAGAAGGCGGTAAACGGTTAGTGGGAACCGTGAAAATGAGTGGTGCCAAGAATGCGGTGTTACCGGTTCTTGCCGCAACATTGCTGACCGAGGGGCGGAATGTCATTGATGGCGTTCCCGAAGTACGTGATGTGCTGACGATGATAAAACTCCTGGAAGCTCTGGGAGCTGAAGTAGAAAATTATAGTAACGAGAAAATAATCCTGGATACCTCCAAGGTAAATAACTCGGAAGCCCCTTATGATCTGGTTTCCACCATGCGTGCTTCGTGCATGGTATTAGGGCCACTTTTAGCAAGGCTGGGTAAAGCACGCGTATCTCTTCCAGGAGGCTGTGCTATTGGCGCTCGGCCTATTGACCTTCATATAAAAGGTCTGCAGGCGATGGGAGCAAAAGTCTGGCTAGAACAGGGTTATGTCCATGGGGAAGTAGATCGTCTGAAAGGGATTTCATTTTATTTCGACACGGTTTCTGTGACAGGCACTGCAAACCTCATGATGGCCGCGGTTTTAGCTGAGGGTGAAACTATTTTGGAAAATGTAGCGAAAGAACCGGAAGTGGTTTTCCTCGCTGACATTATAAATCTGGCCGGAGCAAAAATTTCAGGGCAGGGAACGGATATCATTAAGATCCAGGGAACCACCGCACTCAAACCTATTGAATGTACGATCTTCCCGGATCGTATCGAGACGGGAACCTATATGATCGCGGCGGCAATCACTCAAGGGGATGTGACGATCGAAAATTGCATACCGCAGCATGTAGAACCCATTACTCTGAAGCTCCAAGAGGCTCAGGTCGATGTTGAAGTCGAAAAAAATAAAATACGAATATTAGGAAAAGGACCTATCCGCGCTGTTAATGCGAGAACCCATCCTTACCCTGGTTTTCCTACCGATATTCAGGCGCAGTTCATGGCGTTGATGACATTGGCGCAGGGACAGAGTATTATCATGGAGACAGTGTTTGAAAATCGGTTTATGCACGTTGCAGAATTAAAAAGAATGGGTGCTATTATCGCACTAGATGGGCATACCGCTATCATCAGCGGAGTGAAAGGTCTTTCAGGTGCCCAGCTAATGGCTACGGATCTGCGTGCCAGTGCTTCATTGGTTCTCGCTGCATTGGCGGCTAAAGGCGAATCTGTCATTTCTAGGATTTATCACATCGATCGTGGTTATGTGAGTATGGAAGAAAAGTTATCGAATCTGGGTGCCCAGATACACCGCTTAAAATAAAGCCTATCCCAGCTTGGAGTCGGTGTGAGGCGATAAAGGTCTATTGTTTAGCCAGAAAATATTATCTCGTTAGATAGAGCTTTCCCCGCTAGGGGATGCTGGTAAAGGTTAAAGTTATGGACGAATCCCGCCCCCTATACGATCAGGAAATTCACAGCATTGTGTTGTGGATGCCAAATTGGATTGGCGATGTAGTATTGACTCTTCCGGTTTTGCAATCCTTACGTAGAGCCTATCCCACGGCCCGTATAACTGCCGTAGTAAAATCCCCCTCCGATGAGCTGCTTCTTGGGCATTCTGCTATTAACACAGTACTTCTTTTGCCTTCCGGTTCGAATTCCGGATTCTGGACACACATAAAGTTTGCCCGCAGTCTCAAAAAATATCAGTTTGATGTGGGTATCGTTTTTCCAAATTCCTTTGGTTCCTCTTTTCTATTAAGTTTGGCAGGAGCAAAACATAGGCTTGGATATAATACAGATGGAAGGGATATTTTCCTGACACATCCGATACCGACTACGGATCATTTAAAAAAAAGCCAATATCGTGTTGAGTATTTTTTCAAAATTCTCTCGCCTTTAAAAATGGATGTCCCGGATACGGTTTTTAGTCCTGTTGTAAAACAAGAGGGCGATATCTCAACCCGCGAAGCATTATTGAATATGGGTTTGGATGAAGATGAAGAGTTTATCACCCTGCACCCGGGAACATCCAAGCTAGAAAGAAGCTGGCATGCGGAGCGGTTTGGAATTTTATGCCAGAAAATTTTTAAAGAGGATGGAGAGAAAATCGTTTTATTAGGAACGCAAGCTGAAGAAAAATTGTTGAATCGAATTAAAAACTATTGTCCACCAGACAAGGTCAAGATTATTCCGGCAGTTAACTTGAGAGTTTTAGCGGGAGTTCTGAAAAAGAGCCGAATGTTTATTGGTAACGACAGCGGCATGATGCATCTTGCTGCTATGGTGGGCACACCCATTGTAGCTATATTTGGGCCTGGAAATTTGGGCACTACAGGGCCTTATATGGCGCCTGAGAACTGTGAGATTCTTACAGAAAACTATTCGTGCTCACCCTGCCGCCAACGCTTTTTTAAGGAATGCAAGCCGTCTCCGCACAACAAGCCTTATTGCTTGGAAGATATCACCGTGAAAAATGTGTACGAGGCAATTCACCGTCTTTCGAAAAGAATTTAGCAATTTATTTAGGATGGACTGATTAATGATATTTTGTCCAAAATGTGAACAAGAATTCCCTCATACCGATCCCACCTGGCGCGACAGCAATGTAGAGTTTGTCTCTTCCTTAAAGGAAGATGAATTCCCTGAGCTGGCTGTCATATGCACAATTCTAAATGAAGCTACTGCCTATATCATCAGAGGTTTTCTTGAGAACAAAAATATTCCTAGTCAGTTGGAAAACATATCCTTTCATGCAGGGCCTGCTCCAGTCTAAGACTTAATGAAGGTTCGTCTCTGGGCTAAGAAAGGAGATGTGAAACGTGCAAGAAAGCTTCTCGAAGAGAGACAGGGTATTCAGGTTTGCTCATCCTGCGAGACCGAGGTTAACCCTGAGGATGAGGTTTGTAGCCATTGCGGTGAGAAACTTAGCTAGGTATTGGCTCACTCAGTTTGTAAATTTGAATTTGATAATGTACCAGATGGCAGCGACGCCGTCTTTCCATGTTATTTTCTTTCCTTCTGAATAGTCGCGACCATTATAAGAAATTGGGACTTCGTATATCCTAAAATTATTTTTTGCGACCTTCGCCGTAAACTCGGGTTCGAATCCAAAACGATCACATTTAAACGTTAGGGTATCGTTGACTTTTTTTGTGAAAACTTTATACCCCGTTTCCATGTCTGTAAGGTTTATATTGGTGAGCATATTAGAAAAAGTTGTCAGCACCATATTGCCAATGGAATGCCAGAAAAATAAAACGCGATGGGGACCTCCCAGAAACCGGGAGCCGTATACTACGTCTGCGCGTCCGTCCAGAATGGGTTCGATTAATGTTCCATAATCAGCGGGATTGTATTCCAGATCAGCATCTTGAATGATAATGATATCTCCGTTTACATTGGAAAAACCAGTTCTCAGTGCGGCGCCTTTTCCTTGGTTGTGGTCGTGATACAGAACTTGAAAGTTTTCTTTATTTTCGTATTTCTTTAGTACTTCGCGTGTTCCATCGCTTGAAAAATCATCAATCAATAGTATTTCTTTATCGTAATCAACCGCGTTGACTTTGGCTATTAAAGTCTCCAGGGTTTCCCGTTCGTTATAAATGGGGATGACAATAGAAAGTTTTAGCAAGGTCTATATTTAGAAAAGAGTGTAGATAAAAGGGGCGACCGCACTGCCCTCGGTTAAGACGATCAACAAGCCCATTAGCAGCATTATTAAAACAATGGGACCTAGCCACCATTTTTTTCTTGTTTTCAGGAAATCCCAAAACTCTGAAATAATACTGAGCTTACTGTCTGGATCAGGTTGATTGGTCATAATTTATTTTGTTTAATTTGAGGATTAAATATCTTTGCTATCATATCTAAAACAATATCTTATAGAAAGTTTTTATTTTAATGGGGCTTTTCAAAATTAAAGGCAATGTCTTGCATTTGGCGAGTGAGCTCATTGGCAATAGAGCCTGTTAATATTCCTGTCAGGAGAGCCAGTGAAAAGAAAAAGGGAAGCAATGTAAAAAAAGAACTCTCGCGAATAAGAAAATAATAGACACAGAGAGATGTCGCGAGAGTATGCGTATATGCTCAGAATATGCTGATGCCGATCAAACTCATGTGATTTTTTCCTACTTTAAAGCATACCCATTATAAGTATTGCTGCAATACCTCCCACGAGGCTCAGAAAAAAAATCGGGCCTAAAAAAGTTCCACCAAGTATTGATCCTAAAAAAACCAATGCAACCAATGTTATAAGGTTGGCCAGACCCAGTTTTATCCATGGACTGGGTAAGGGAAGAAGTGCTTCGAGACGATGCAGGATGACTCCCAAGGCTACCATTATGGCCATGGCTATCATTTTGTTGTTTTTGGGGAAATCGGATTGTGGTGGATGAGACATCATCTCATTTGCCAGTCTGATGATTTAACAGGGTTTCTACATGCAATTGAACAGAATCTCCTAACGCGGAATAATCATACCCGCCTTCTAACATGGAAACTATCCTGCCTTCGCAAACATCATTAGAGACATCAACCAGCTGTCGTGTCATTTCTCCGTAACATTCCGTGCTCAGCTCGATCTGGGCAAGAGGATCATTTTCATGAGCATCGAATCCGGCTGAAATAATAATCAGATCGGGATTGAATTTTTGAATTGCTGGAACCAATTTATTCTCTATTGCATTGAGATAATCGGTGTCTCCTGAAAAAGCTTGCATGGGTAAATTTAAGTTCGAGCCCAGGCCGTCTCCGGTTCCTGTTTCATCCTCTCCTCCTGTGCCGGGGTAAAAAGGGTATTGGTGGGTGCTACTGTAGAAAATTGAGGAATCTTTATAAAAAGAATGTTGTGTTCCGTTTCCATGATGCACGTCCCAGTCAAAAATAAAAATTTTTCCGAGCTGTTTGACATCCTGAGCATAGCGGGCGATTACACCGACGTTATTAAAAAGGCAAAATCCCATAGACCGATTTTGTTCGGCATGGTGACCCGGTGGGCGCACTGCACAAAAAGCGTTGTTAATGGTTCCCTCTAAAATTTTGTCCAGAGCTTCCAGTCCGGCACCGGCACTCAATAATGCTGCTTCATGAGAGTCTGGGCAAATTACGGTATCGGCATCCAGATTTCGAACCCCGTCTTTACAGCTTTGCTCAACGTTTTTGATGTGTCCGCTGTCATGCACTTTGGCAATATCTTCTACAGTGGCTTTGCGGGGTTGAATTAAGGTAAGGTTGTTGTAAAATTTTGAAGATTGAATTTTCTCTTTAATTGCGGTTAATCGGCCTGGATTTTCCGGGTGAGGTTCGTTCTCGTGCTTTAAATAAAAGGGATCTGAAATGTAGCCCGTTTTATTCAATTTTTATTTCCTGTTAGGATTTTTAATTTCATATCAATTAAACTTTGTTGAGAATATCAAAATAATAGGATTCCTTCAACTTATCTGAAAATGCTCGATTTAGAAAAAAGTGAAAAAATAAAGATCATTGAAGAGAAGGCTTACGCTCTTGGCTTTGATGGATTTGGGATTACCAGTCCAGAAACAGGAGAGGCGGGTACCAATTTCAGTCAATGGTTGTCCTTAGGATACGCTGGCGAAATGGCTTATATGGCTCGCGGGGAGGAAAAACGCCGTGACACAAATCTCGTATTAGAGGGCGTTAAAAGTATTATTTGCCTGAGGACAAATTATTTCACCGCAGAAAAGGGAATGGATTTTCTAGACCTCCCTGAAAAGGGAGATATCTCCCTTTATGCTCTGAATAAGGACTATCATGACATCATCACGCCGCGTTTGAAGGAGCTTGAAAAAAATATTCAGGAAGGGTTTGCAGACTGCAAAACCAAAATTTATGTCGATACCGGTCCCCTCCTAGAAAAACCGTTGGCTCAACGAGCGGGTTTGGGGTGGATTGGGAAACACACTAATTTGATCAGTCAGGGAATCGGCTCTTGGTATTTTCTTTCTGAAATTTTAGTCGATGTCGAGTTGCCAGAGTCGGAGGTGGCAGAAAACCATTGCGGCACCTGTCGCAGTTGCATCGATATTTGCCCTACCGATGCTATCGTCGCTCCTTATGTGCTGGACTCAAAAAAATGTATTTCTTATCTTAATATTGAACTTAAGGGGGTTATCCCCATCGAGTTTCGTAAAGCCATCGGCAACAGAATATACGGATGCGACGATTGCCAGATCGTTTGCCCCTGGAATTCTTATGCGGTAAAAACCGACGAGCCTGCTTTTAAAGGGGTTGATGGTAACTTTTTGTTGACAGAATTGATTCTTATGGATGATGAGGAGTTTCGGAGAAGGTTCAAGGGCAGTCCGATAAAAAGAATCAAGCGGCGCGGATTATTGAGAAACGTTGCGGTGGCTTTGGGGAACTCAAAAAATCTGCAGTCGGTGCCATTTTTGATAAAAGCCTTGAAGGATAAGGAGCCTCTCATCCGGGCTCATACTGTTTGGGCTTTGGGAGAGCTTTTGTTGTTTGAAAGTATAGCTCTGCTCGATGGGAAACTGGCGGCAGAAACTGAGCCTATGGTTTTGAAAGAATTGGACGGTTTGCGACAACGGTATCTAGCAGGATGAGTTTTGTGGATTTTAGAAGCACGCAAACAAACCGTTGAACCTGTTGGTGTCCCGTCTTATAATCAGTAAAATTTAACCCCTTTTCCATTTAGAGGTCTATGAGCGATTCAAGTGAATTTCGATTTTTAAAAGCATGCCGGGGCGAACCGGTGGATAAAACACCTGTCTGGTTTATGCGTCAGGCAGGCCGGTATATGAAAGTTTACCGGGATTTAAAAGAAAAACATACGTTCCTGGAAATGTGTAAAGCCCCGGAGCTGGCTTGCGAAGTAACCATGCAGCCTTTGGAGGTTCTGGATGTTGATGCCGCAATTATTTTTGCTGACATTCTTCTTCCGTTGGAACCTATGGGAACGGGTCTCGAATTTTCCGCTGGCGATGGTCCGGTAATACCACGGCCCGTGAAAGATAAAAAAGCCGTTGAACAACTTTTGCCTGTCAACGCAGAAAAACAGCTTGGGTTTGTAGGCGATGCCATTCGACTGGTTCGCAAAGAGATTGATGGGAAAATTCCTCTCGTCGGGTTTGCAGGCGCGCCTTTCACTTTGTCCAGTTATATGATCGAAGGCGGGAAGTCCCGCGATTTTACCACTACCAAACTGATGATGTATGAAGCTACAGATGTCTGGAATCTTTTAATGGAAAAGGTTTGCGTAATGTTGGTGGATTACTTGAAAATGCAGGTCAATGCCGGGGCGCAGGCTCTGCAGATATTTGATAGCTGGGTAGGATGCCTCAGTCCACACGACTATAAAAAATATATTATGCCTCATTTAAAAGGGGTTTTTAATGAACTTAAAGGCCTTGGGGTTCCTGTCATTAATTTTAGTACCGGCACATCGACCATGCTAGATACAGTACAGCAGGCGGGGGGTGATGTCCTTAGTTTTGATTGGCGTATTGAAATTGATGAGGCACGTAAAATTTTAGGAGCCGATCAGCCTGTTCAGGGGAACCTCGACCCGGTCACTCTTTTTGCACCTTTGCCGGTTATTAGAGAAAGGGTACACGATATTCTGCGTCGTGCCGGTCCTACCGGGCATATTTTTAATTTGGGCCACGGTATCTTACAGCACACCCCGGTAGACCATGTCAAAGCGGTAGCCGAAATGGTTCACGAATTTAAGTATGAGTGATACCGCACCTCGAACCGGCATATTCCTCATGGCGCACGGAGCGCCGGAATCCACGGATGATATCCCAGAGTATTTAAAAACCATCCGCGGTGGTAGGGACTCTACACCCGAAACAATCCAAATTATCCGCGACCGATACGAACAGATTGGCGGCAAGTCGCCTTTAAGGGAAATAACCGCTGAGCTTGCGGAGCGGTTAGAAAAATTCCTGAATCAGGAAGAGCCTCAATTCAAAGTTTATGTGGGAATGCGTAATTGGAGCCCCTATATCCGTGATGAGGTTAAACGGATGAAAGAGGATGGGATTGAAAAAGTAATCGCCCTTTGCCTTGCACCGCAATTTAGCACGTGGAGCACCAAGCTTTACTTCAATGCTTTTGAAGACGCTTTAAAAGAGTGCGGTGGTGAAAACATCGATGTTCATTTTGTCGCAAGTTGGGCTAACCACCCTCTTTTAATCGATGCGTTTTCTGAGAAGTATCGAGAGGCTCTGGCAAAACTGAACGGGGAATCCGTTTACACAATATTTACAGCGCACAGTATTCCTTCAGAATCAATTGACCTTGGCGATCCTTATGACCAAGAGTTTAATAAAACCGTTGAGTTATTGGTGGACAGGGTTAAACCGAATAACTGGTATCAAGCGTATCAAAGTCAAGGGATGATACCCGTTCCCTGGCTGGGGCCAACCGTTGAATCGGTGTTAGATAAAATTTCCCGAGTAGGTTCCAAAACAGTATTGATAGTTCCTGTGGGATTTGTTTGTGATCATGTAGAAATTCTTTTCGACATTGATATAGAATTTAAAAATTATGCGGTAGACAAAAAACTAAAACTTCATCGAACAGAATCTCTAAACTTCTCTCCTACATATATTGAAGCGTTAGCTTCGATAGCCTGGGAAACAATGGTTTGAAATTTAGCACTCCTTCCTGAAAAAAATTATGAATCTGGAATCATTAAATCCACAACAATATCAAGCCGTGTGTCATAGCGAGGGGCCTTCAATGGTGGTCGCTGGAGCAGGGTCGGGAAAAACACGCGTTATCACTTATCGCATAGCTCATCTGATCCGTGAGCGAGAAGTTGACCCTGAAAGCGTTTTAGCCATCACCTTTACCAATAAGGCGGCGGGTGAAATGAAAGAACGTATCCGAGGTATGTTGGAGCATGGCGGCCCTTCTCCATGGATCAGTACTTTTCATTCCTTCTGTTTAAGAATGCTGAGGAAACATATTTCAGAATTGGGTTTTTCTAATGACTTCGCGGTTTATGATGCTCAGGATCAGTTGACCCTGGTGAAGCAGTGCATGAAGGCCGCTCAAATCAGTAAAGAAGCATTCCCCGCTAAGTCGCTTTTGAACCATATAAGTGGGTTTAAAAATGACTTCATTCTTCCTGAACAGCTGGATTTGGATAGCATGTCTTATGGGAACCAGATGAAAGCGGCTGAGCTTTATCCTGTTTACCAGGCAGCTTTAAAATCAAATAATGCGTTGGACTTCGACGACTTATTGGCTTCCACAGCCAAATTGTTTCAGCAGGTTCCCTCATTGCGCGAACATTACGATAGAAAGTTTCAATACATTTTGGTCGATGAGTTTCAAGATACGAATGCAGTTCAGTATGAATTGGTGCGTTTGCTTTCGATGGACGTCAATAATGTCTGCGTGGTTGGAGATGATGATCAAAGTATTTACAGGTGGCGAGGCGCAGACATAGAAAATATTCTTAATTTTGAAAAAGACTATCCCGGCACCACGGTTATTAAGCTGGAAGAAAACTACAGATCAACTCAGAATATTTTAACAGCCGCGGGAAATGTTGTTCGGGAGAACCGGAGTCGTAACGAGAAAACATTGTGGACGCAGAACGAAAAAGGCGAGCCGGTTATTTGTTATCGTGCAGAAGATGAAATCAATGAAGCTGAGTTTGTTTGTGATCGCATTCAAAGCCTATGTCAGGAAGAAGGATTCGCTTTTAATGAAATTGCGATTCTATATCGCACCAATGCGCAGTCCCGGGTTATGGAGGATGTGCTGAGAAAAGCTGAAATACCTTATCAGGTAATTGGCGGCCTGCGTTTTTATGAGAGAAGAGAAGTGAAAGATGTGCTCGCCTATATGCGTGTGCTTATCAACCCGGATGACTCGATATCGCTAAAGCGCATTGTCAATGTTCCCGCTAGAGGAATCGGTAAAACGTCTTTGGAAAAGGTAGAAGCTTATTGTGGGGGAAAGGGGCTCACTTTATTAGAAGGACTTCGCCAGGTAGGGCAGGAAAGATTATTAGGGGCGGCAGCTAGGGGAAAGATTGCAAATTTTGTCGGTATTTTGGATCATTTGGATACGGTTTACAGGCAGTCAAACCCTTTGGAATTATTGGCAGAGGTGATTGACCGATCTGGGTATGCCAACATGTTAAAAAATGAAGATACGCGGGAAAGCAAGGGCAGGATGGAAAATCTGAACGAACTGTATTCTGCGGTTGAACAATTAGTAGAGAATGAAAATGGCACATTGCGAGAATTTTTAGATTCTACAGCACTTGTGGCGGATCTGGATAATCTGGATGACGAACGCGGAGTTCTACCTCTTATGACTTTGCATACTTGTAAAGGATTGGAGTTTTCGGCTGTGTTTTTGGTGGGGATGGAGAACGGACTTTTGCCGCACGCGAGTTCTATGTCAGATTCGGCTGAATATGAGGAAGAGCGAAGGTTATGCTATGTCGGGTTCACCCGAGCAAAAAAAAGATTGTTTCTTTCCCACGCAAGACGTCGAAGGATATATGGCAACACCTTCAATTACCTTCCATCAGATTTTTTAAATTCTATTCCGAGTGAAGTTATGGAGCGCGCTTCAAGTACTCCAGATTATCAAATGAGTAGTCCCAGGCAATTTTCAGATAGCGCAAATATATCTTTCTCAAGTGAGGCTGAATCGGAATCGGAATATTCGATTGGAACTAAGGTTTTACATCCGAAGTTTGGATCGGGAATTGTGATCAATCGATCAGGAGAGGAAGAAGACCTGAAGCTGGAGGTGTTTTTTAAAGATGGGCATGGAAAAAAGAAACTTGCAGCGAATCTCGCGAATCTTATCATTCTATGATGTCATCCTATTAGAGAAAATTTTTTTTTAACAGGGAGTGTAAAATGATAAAAATATCTAGATTAAGTTTCTCTGGAATAGTTTTTCTTTTTTGTTTCTTTCTTTCTTTTGCAGTCGTTTCAGCAGGAGATGCGGTTCTTTTTTCAGGGATTGTGAAAAAAGTATTGCCGAATAAAAATAAGGTAGGGATTAAAGATCCGGATACTAAAAAACGATTCACCGTTATCGTGAACGAAAAAACCAAGCCTGATGGATTGAAGATTCTAGGGGCTTTGAAAAAGAAAGATAAGGTTGAAGGGAAATATACCGTTACAGATGCTGGTTTATATATCGCCTTGGAATTGATCAAAAAATAGCCTAGCTATTGGCGGGGGTTTCTTGTGGAAATAATATGTTATTTATTTTTGCTTTGCCGCCAGGTGGCAACCTGAGGCTCAGGCAGATCCGGTCTTCTTTGTAATCTTCCTTTACGATCAAAGCAAATTTTCTGATTTTAGAAATCAAGCCAGCTTGAGAATGTTCCAATTCCAGTTGATAAGGTGACATTTTTTTCTCATACTGAGTAACTATTTTCTGTCTTAGTGCATCGATTCCTTCACCTTTTTTGCAGGAAATACTTATTGCGGAGGGGAAGTTTTCCTGTGCCCTGTCTAATTCTTCGATATCCTCTATCGAATCCGTTTTATTGAATACAAGAACAACATCGATTGCATCCATTTCCATTTGAATCAAAAGATCATCGGTAGTTTGCATTTGATTCTTGTATTCCGGATGGCTGATATCTACGACATGGATTAGTAAGTCTGCATCCCTTACTTCGTCCAAGGTGCTTTTAAATGATGCGACCAGGTCATGTGGCAATTTATTTATCAGGCCTACGGTGTCTGAGAGTAAAACAGGATAGGGGAAGTTCTTTTTAACTTTTCTAACAGTGGAATCAAGGGTCGCGAATAATTTGTTTTCGACCAATGTGTCTGCGCCTGTGAGTTTGTTCATCAAGCTGGACTTTCCTACATTGGTGTAACCTACCAGAGCAACTTTGAAAGTTCCTTGACGACTTTTTCTTTGAGTCTTTTTCTCTCGGTCAATTTGTTTGAGTTTTTTTTCGAGCTTGTGGATTTCATTTCGGATCATTCTTTGATCCAGTTGGATCTGAGTTTCGCCAACATCTTTCATGCCGATACCGCCTCTTTGCCTGGAAAGATGTCCCCACATTTTAGCCAGTCTTGGGAGTGCGTATTTCAATCGAGCTAGTTCGACCTGCGTTTTGGCCTCTCGGGTGCGGGCATGGTGACTAAAAATTTCAAGAATCAGCCAGGGACGATCAATCACACGGCATTTCACAACTTTTTCCAGTTCGCGATTTTGTCGAGGTGATAATTCTTCGTCAAAGATGACGACTTCGGGTGAATGATGGAGAACGGCCTGCTTTAGTTCTTCTACTTTTCCGCTACCCAAAAATGTTTTAGGGTTTATTCCAGTCAACCGTTGGGTCAATTCTGCAACAGGTTCATATTCCGCAGTTGTAGCAAGGCCTGTTAGCTCGTCCAATGAAATTCCAGAGGAAGAGAGGTCTTCAGGTAGCTTAACTCCTACAAGTATGGCCTTGTTTGAGGAAGATTCAGAATGTGTAGACGATTCTTGATTCACGAATCGTAGAGGAAATCAAAATGGTAAGTTGCGCAAAGTTTCATTAAAATTTTAGGAGAGTAATGTTGAAAGTTTATTTGTCGTTCAGGTTTTTTAATGTGCTGGCTTTTAACTTGATAAGTTTTTTATTCATGTCGTCAAGCCTTTCCACCAAAATTTGTATTAATTGGTTCTGAAAATATTTCTAGATTGCAAGATTGAACTTTTCGATAATCTCATTAGTGATTTTCATAACCACAACTTGATTCGATTTAATTCGATGAGGCTAAGGCAATTGTGTTTCTTGGGAGATGGCTGATCAGTGAAATCTCACCAAATATCGACGCTGCTTTCAGCTTTACGATGGTAATGTTTCCTGGTTCTTACAGTGATATATGATTTTCTTTAACATTGAACTTAGCTTTTTTTGAATTTCTGTTGTCCCTGTAATAATAACAAAAACAGCTGCGCTGAGTTCTCCTTCCGAAATTATAATTTCGCCCACCTAGAATTTTCAAAAAATCCAAGAAGAGTGTAGCAGTTTCTCTCTTTCTATAGCTGAAAATTCCTTAAAAAATGGCAAATGTTCAATAAACTCTTCAATAGGATTTTTTTTCAGGAACCACCTCTGAAAATTAAATGAATAATTTTGGGATCATATATCTTGCCTATTATTTAACATTATTCAGGGAGCCTTCTCATATTTTATTATTTAGAGACTTAATGAAATTAAGAGCTTCTTGCATTTTTGAAGAATTCTTATTTTTCTTAAACAATAAATGCGCCAATTTGGAGTAAATGATTGCGTTATCTCCATCATTGACTTCGTTATAAATTTTCCCAATTTCTAAATGCGTTTATGCCTTATTCGTGTTGAAAATCAGTGCTATTTTGAATGCCCATGGTAGCGTTTGAACTCAAAGTGGGAGCCTTTTTAAAGAGTGAAAATAGCTATATTCTGTAATTATAGCAACTTGTCGGACGATTTAAGTGGAATTTGATATCAAACTTGTACGCAGCTAGAAAAAAGTCTAAATTTGGAATAAAACAGGAGTTATTGCTCGCGGCAGGGTATTATATTATCCAAAAGTCTCCAAAAACCTTTAAAGAATTTAATAATGAAAATAAATTTAGCGGATGCTGTCAGCGAAAACTGCTTCTCTATCGATGACGGACAAACCCTATTCGATTTAGTATTTCCTGAGCTTAAAGAAGGAAGGTCGGTTGAGATTGCTTTTAACGGCGTAAAATCCATGCTAACCCCTTTTTTGCACAGTTCTATAGGGAATCTGATGGAAAGTTTTTCCAAGGAAATAGTAATGGAAAAACTGGTTTTTTGCAATATTTCACAGGAACAATTAAAGCAGGTCAATAATTACATCAATCGCATCGATCAAGAGCAACTTCAAAGCTCCTCCAGAGATTCGCTTAGGGAATTATTTGAGGAAGATGAGTTGGGTGATATCGGATTATAAAAAATGAGTTTTTTTGAAAATAAGGAAATCAAAGAACGAAAAAAAGAACTGAGTTTGGAGCCAAATGATCCTGCCGCGCATTTTAATCTTGGAGCAGCTTACGACAAGGCAGGAAAGCTTCACGATGCCATCAAGGAATTTGAAGCAACTATAAAAATTCATCCCAACTCAGCCGAAGCCCATTTTAATCTCGGCGTTCTTTACGAGAGCGTGAATCAAGGGGAGAAGGCTATCGTGCATATTCTTAAAGCAGGGAACCTGTTTGGGGATAAGAATGACGCGGTCAATAAAATGGAATCGCGAAGGTTGTTAAAAGAATTCTATAGAAAATTTGGGTTTAAACCTGAAGATATAGAGTGATTGTCCGTTGGTTTTGATGAAGGCCTATTTGTAGCCTAACTGGCGGATGGCTTCATAGGCAACGATACCCACGGCATTGGCAATATTGATGGAGCGAATCCGATCATCGTATTGCGGAATTCGATAGGTCGCCTCTTGATTGGATTCCAACAAGCTTTTTGGCAGGCCACGAGTTTCGCTTCCGAAAAAAATATAAGAGTTTTCCTGAAAAGAATGTTCAAAAAATTCGTGTTTCCCTTTGGTGGATAAAAATATTTTTGGGGTATCGGGTTGGATTTTTTGTAAAAAAGTATTCAGGTCAGGGTAAGTCTCAACTTTTACGAATTTCCAATAATCCAGACCTGCACGTCTCAATTTCGCGTTAGTTATCTCGAAGCCCAAGGGTTCAATAAGGTGTAAGGTCGCCCCAATTGCGAGGCATAACCTTCCAATGGTCCCTGTGTTCATGGGGATTTCTGGTTCAACCAAAACGATATTAAGATTGTGAGGCATAAAATTCTTACTAAAAGGGAGAAAAAGATTGGATCAGCATGAACAGTTCTTCAATTGTCCTTATTGTGCGCAAAAAATATCCATGCTAATTGACTTATCGGTGCCAGCACAAAACTATGTCGAAGATTGTGAAATATGTTGTCGTCCTATCGAAATCAGTTACCAGGTTGGCGATGACGATGTTATTATTTTTGAAGCCAATTTTTCCTGAGAATTTTCTACGCTAAGGTTTTTTCTTTGTCTTTTTATGTTTTGTTTTTTTCTCAATCATTTTTTTAACCTCATATTCTCCCTTACCTTTCCAATTGATTTCCAAATAGGGAGGTAATTGTGTGGCTCGATCTATCTCAGCAGATTCAACTTGTTCAGGCCTCAGATGAAGGATTTCTCAAAGATCTACGCCGGTGAGCCTAGCATCAATTAGATTGGCGTTGTCAAAATTTGCTCCAGAAATATTAGCCTTGGTGAAGCCTGAAGCTTCAGTGAAGTCTACTTCTAATAGGTTGGCTTCTGTGAAGTAAGTTTCAATCAAATTGGCATTGCTTAAATTCGTATGGCTAAGGTTTGCCTTTGCCAATTTTGCATTTTGAAAATTCAGTCCCGCTAAGTCCAGATTGGCTAAAGTAGCGCCGAAAAGCTTGTCTTTAGAGTCGAGTATTTTTTTGCTTGGCCGTTTTCTTGGCCTCCAGACGTTGTACATCTTTGATTTCCTATTCACTTAATTCAACGTCATCGTCATTTTTGTTTCTTGAGTCTTCAGCCATAAAAAACCTTGGTGGAGCAATTCTTCTTATTTCATGCTAGTGCCGTTTTAAGGCTTGCTTCAAGCCTGGAAGCATCGAGATTTTGTCCGATAAAAACCAGTTTGTTTTCAGGAGTGTTATTC
>ENA-OREN01001709-OREN01001709.1-marine-metagenome-genome-assembly--contig:-NODE-1709-length-24501-cov-5.659843_pt1 | contig 24501 bp, 24 predicted proteins | sample MGYA00248624_ERZ508555 | MGnify/ENA primary metagenome ERZ508555 (study PRJEB26222, sample SAMN06267773) | marine metagenome | isolation source: Saanich Inlet, British Columbia, Canada | place...
CCACCCAACAAATAAAGGACTAAATCCGCCCCCGTTCCTTTTTCCAATGTCTCACTTTCTTCAAGAAGTTTTTCGGGGTTAATTTCGCTCATCAGAAATGGATCTCCTCCCCATCTTGAGGAATGATTAGTTGCCCTGCTGGGATACCATTGTTTTCCGCGTGATTTGCCAAACCTACCCGATCAATTTTTCCATGATCCAGCGTGTCCATATGAATCGCGATCACCTTCGCCTCCGGTGCAGCTTGGCACACCAATACCGTTTGGGCGTCATCCATCACGATCGGCTCACTCCCCTCAAACCTCGCCCCACTCGAATGCGTAATGATGATCTCCGGAGAATATTTTTTAACCGCTTCTTCTACATCTGCTGTCCAGATCGTATCTCCACACCAATAAACGGTCGGTTCACCTTCCGCCTTAAAAATATAACCCGACAGGGAAAAAACTGGATCGCTTCTCTGGAAAAGGAAGAAAAAGAGAAAACCGGCATACCGGTCTTAAAGGTCGGCTTCAATAGAATTTATGGATATTATATAGAGATCACTAAAAAACATAGCGATCGCGTACCCGCTGAATATATTCGCAAGCAGTCCCTTGTCAATGCAGAGCGTTATATCTCCCCCAAGCTAAAAGAGTACGAAGAAGAAATCACCGGTGCGGAAGAAAAAATATTTGCCATAGAGCAAACACTATTTGAGGAAATTCGAGCAGCCGTTTCCCTTGCTGGCTTGCGGATACAGGGCATGGCACGAATCATCAGTGAAATTGACGCTTTATCCTCTTTCGCCGAAATCGCCCACCGATATAATTATTGCCAGCCAGAATTCACCACCAACCGTAGTCTGGTTATTGAAAATGGTCGTCACCCTCTCATAGAACAAATAGATCCGACGGTTCGTTTCATCTCCAACGACACATTTTTGGATTCGGTGGAGCAACAGATCATGATCATTACCGGCCCCAATATGGCGGGAAAATCTACTTACTTGAGACAGGTTGCGCTGATCACTCTCATGGCGCAAATGGGCAGCTTCGTTCCTGCTGACAAAGTCAGCCTGGGAATCACAGACCGTATTTTTTCCCGGGTAGGCGCTCAGGATCATTTATTAAAAGGGCAATCCACTTTCATGGTGGAAATGAACGAAACCGCCAACATCCTTAACAACGCTACACCAGACAGCCTGATTATCCTGGATGAAATTGGGAGAGGAACCAGCACCTTTGATGGTATCAGCATTGCCTGGGCAATTGTCGAATACCTTCATAAAGCGGACCAGGGAGGAGGACCCAAAACTCTTTTTGCCACCCATTACCATGAACTGACGGATTTATCCCGGGTTCTTCCCGGAGTCAAAAACTTTAATGTCCAGGTCAAGGAGTGGAATGATGAAATTATCTTCCTTCGCAAAATTGTTCCGGGCGGCACTGACAAAAGTTATGGAATTCAAGTAGCGCGGCTGGCTGGACTGCCTAAAGATGTTCTGGATCGTGCCCACGAAGTTCTATTCAACCTGGAACAAAGCGAGTTTGATGAAGTGGGCGTTCCAAAAATCTCACATTCAGAAAACTCTGATAACAAAAGCTCTGCAGGGCAATTGGCCCTTTTCTCGGAACCGGAAAACCCATTGATTCAGAAAATAAAGGAAATCGATCCCAATCAACTCTCTCCCAGAGAAGCTCTGGAAATTTTATTTGAGCTGACTGAACGACTCAAGGACGGCCCTAAATGAACATTTTAGTTACAGGTGGAGCAGGATTCATCGGCTCACATATAGTCAATGGTTATATTGAGGCGGGACATTCTGTCACGGTTATCGATAATCTTTCATCAGGGGAAAAACGATTCCTGAATCCGAATGCGAAATTTTATGAAATGGATATTCTGGACCCCAAGGTCGCTGATGTTCTGAAAAACGAACAAATTAACGCTATCAATCATCATGCCGCTCAAATTTCTGTGTCTGACTCGGTTGCTAATCCGCTTTTCGACGCTAACTCTAATATTATTGGTACTTTACAACTCATCCAAAGTGCGCTATCTTCGAATATTGAAAAATTAGTTTTTGCTTCGACCGGAGGAGCCATGTATGGAGAGCAGATTAATTTTCCGGCAAGCGAAGAACATCCGTGCCAGCCATTGAGCCCATATGGCATTTCCAAGCTATGCGCGGAGAACTATCTAAGGTTTTTTAACGAACAGTATGGCATGAGCACAACCGTACTTCGTTACAGCAACGTTTATGGCCCACATCAAAACCCTCATGGGGAAGCTGGAGTGGTTGCAATATTCTGCCAAAAACTTGTGAAGGATGAAAAACCGATTATTTGTGGCGATGGGGAGCAAACCCGCGATTTCATTTCAGTCCGGGATGTTGTGCAGGCGAATTTGATAGCGTTGAACCCAGCCTGTACCGGAACGTTTAATGTAGGAACGGGAAAGGAAACCAGCGTAAACACAATGACCGAATGTCTGCTAGGCGTATCCGGCAAGAAGGTTTCCGCCATACATGAGTCGCCTCGCGCTGGAGAGCAGAGAAGAAGTGTTATCGACTATAAAAAGTTTAATAAAAGTTTCGGATGGGAACCTAAAGTTTCTTTGGAGCAGGGATTAATTGAAACGTACGATTTTTTCCAAAAATAAAAGGCCTGGCCTGATTTCTATATTGGTTTTTACCTTTTCTATGCTGACTGCAGGGCTGGTATCACCAGTATTTGCAGTATCACCCGATGTAGTTAATATTGGTGTAGGCACCAATGACAAATATGTGGTGATCAATGCCAGATTGGTAGATGGTTTTACCGAAAAGATATTGGAAGCAATTGAAAATGGAGTTCCGATGGGTTTCACCTTTGAAATCGAACTCCGCAAAGCCAATACATTGTGGGTAGATAGTTTGGTCAGTTCTAATAAGGTGAGACATCGAATCCAGTTTGATTCTCTCAAAAAAGCTTACAAATTCTCAGAATTCGGGAAAAATGTGAAAAGGAAAATTATCACCCGGAAAGAAACCCGATATCAGCAATTAATGCTCACATTAAAAGACATTCCTATCGCCCCTATATATAAACTGGACCCCGACGAAAAATATTATGTTCGGGTCAAAGCAGACTTGGAAACAGATCGATTCTGGTTTCCTTTCAACTATATATTCTTTTTTGTTCCATTCAGCGAATTTGAAACCTCATGGGCGCAAACTTCCCCCCTATCTATTGACCCTGACTTGGAGCTGTCAAAACAGGCGAGCAGTTCTAATAAAAAGAAGGGCACTGTATCCAGAGACGTTATCCGGTCTTTCAATAAATAGTCTTCCTCTCAATTATTTTCTATTATTAAATCAGGAAACGCTGGGATCATCTTTTCTTCTGTGAGGACTGGGAGGAAGATCAAGATCAATATTTGCGACTTCCTTGATCAATTTGATGACCTCACGGGGGGGATCAATTTGCTGATAAACCAAACGACTTCCATCCTTTAAGATACGAACTAAAATCGTTGTTTCGTCATCTTCTTTTTGAATCAAAATATTAGCGGTACTAGCACCCTCTTCTACCGTTTTATTTTGGCTTTCACTGGTAGCCGTCCCCGGGCCTTGAGGCAAACTTCTTCCGGTAGAACCTGAAAGTTCAGTGCGAATTTTTTCTTCACTCTCCGACACAAAGGACTCATTCTTTTTATGATTATAAAGAGAGAGAGCCAGTGCTTGAGCAATCGGATACCCGTTTCTTTCATCCTGTGCTGAGAAGGGCTTCATATCTTTTTTATTAACCAATTGCAAAACGCCCTGCAGTTGACTGCCATGCAACAATGGCAAGGTCAATAACGACTTAGTGGAAACCCCCGCCACCTTCTCCCACGAATCATCAAATGCCATTTTAGGATGCAGGGTTTTTATTTTCCCTAGATCCTTTGTGTCAGAAATATTTACTGTTCTCCTGATCATGGCAACGTAACCCGCAACACTATTGGGAGAGATGGGAACCCTGATCTTACCAAGTTTGTTTCCATAAGTGACTTTGGAATAAATCTCTCTTCGGGTTTCATCCACCCCATATATCGTAATTGCTTCGGCATCAAAATATTTCAAGAGAGGTTGCTTCAGTCTTTTTAACAGGTCTTCAAAGTTTTCTGAGGAGTGAATCATTTGCGACAAGATGTGTAGCTGATGACTCTGGGCAGAACTACCTCCATTTGATGAACCGCCCTCCCCTTCCGTTAGCTTAGCAATAGCCATTCCCATAATCGGTGAAATGGCCTTGGCTTTAAATAAATCCTCTTGATCAAACGCTAGTCCACCTCCCTTATTAATAATCTCCATCACCCCCACCAGTTTCTTTTTATAGGGGAGCGGTACCGCGATCATTGAAGTGGTATCTTTATTAAGGTTTTTATCCCAACTGGAGTCGTAGGTAAGCTGATGATGAAACTGGGCAAGTTCCTGACGGTCTTTTACATTTTTAATGTTAAGTGGCTTTCCTGTGGCCGCAACAAAACCCGCTATATTTTTAACGGATATATTTAAACGAATTTCAGGAAAACCCTCTTTATGAAAATTTTTGGTGAAAAGCTCGCGTTTGCCCGCATCCAACGCAAAAAGAGTGGCTTCTTCACAATTGAACAGCGACTTCAGGTTTTTGGTAAGAGAAAGGAGACTGTCTTCACTAAATTGAGAATTCTCCACCTCGCTGGCAAAGCTTTCTAACGTATTCAAATTTTTCCCCTTTGAATCTTCCAAAATAGAATCAGCCTCAGAGGTTATTAACAGGAACCCAATATCTAGGTTTCCATCGTAATGCCGTTCAAGTCGATTTAAGGTAATGTATTGATTTTAATCCCTTTTTGGGAATAATGACAAGATTTTTCAATTTCAATAGTATTCTTTTGTTCAGTATAAAAAACAGTGGAAGAAAATCCCGAAGAAAATTTTCTCCCCTAACTCTCAATTACACGGGTGTTTAGGGCTTTATATCTAAACTCAGAGGATAAAAATTCCGCAGCACTTTTGCCCTGTTAGTATGTTAAACTATTGTTTTTAAAACCACTGAAATATTCGGAAGCCACTATGCCGTCCGATCCCCAGATCACCAAGCCCTCCATTTATATCCCGCCAACTGAAGAACAATTGCGAGATAAGCGAAGACGTACGACCTTTACTATACTGGGGGTTTTTATTGCCCTCATTGGCATGACATTCCTAGAAAACTATTTTCTTCAGGCTCAATCGGCTTCATCGTTCGGAAATAACATTACCGTCCTTGCCGTGTTCAATATCATTTTGATCCTGTTATTTTTACTGATCGTTCTGATTACCCGAAATCTGATAAAAGTTTATAACGAACGAAAAAGTAAAATTATTGGCTCCAAATTTCAAACAAAGTTGATCATTGCCTTTCTGATTCTTGCTCTGGTTCCTTCGATTCTTCTTTTCACTGTTGCCAGTAAGCTGTTCACCTTTAGTATCGGTAACTGGTTCAATTTACAGATAGAGCAGACCCTTCAATATTCCATGGATATCGCAAGGGATTATTATTCCGGCCTTGAAAAGAGAGCACTTTTCAAAGCCAAAAATATTGAACGCTTTATCAATAGTCAGGAATTGTACTTAAAGCTTAAGCGAGACCGCTTAAAAGCTCTCGCCCAGGAAAAAGTAGTTGAATATGACCTGACCGGTATCCTTATCTATGACAACGAATTGAAACCAATCGTTTCTGAAATAGATTCATCCAAACTTTCTTCGCAAACCCGTTTAAATTATTCCGAATTGATCCAAAAAAGTATTGATGGTGAAGGCGTAACAGAAATTAAAATGACCCATGGGGAAAGCCTGATGATCGTAGTCGTGCCCCTTACAGAAACACTTGATGGGAAAATTTCAATATGGGGTTATATCCTCACTCTCAACCCGGTTTTCAAAAGTTCATTAAGGAAAATTGAAACAATTAGAAACACCTTTGAGGACTACCAGCAGCAAAGCTTCTTAAAATTACCCGTTAGTGCAAATTACTACACGACATTTCTACTCATTACTCTACTCGTCCTATTTTCTGCCATATGGCTGGGATTCTATATGGCACGTGGCATCACCGTCCCCATTCAGCAATTAGCAGAAGGTGTAAGGCGCATCACTGAAGGGGATCTTGACTTTAAAATTGGAGCAAGGGCTACCGATGAAATAGCAATTCTCGTTGACTCCTTCAACACAATGACCCGAGAGCTAAATGAGGGCAGGCTCAATATTCAACACGCTCATGAAGATCTTAAAAGAACAAATGTCGAGCTAGATCGAAGAAGGAATTATATTGAAACGATATTAGATAATATTGGGGCGGGGGTAGTTTCTGTTGATAAGAAGGGCACTATTACCACCTTCAATAAGGCGGCAGAAAAAATTCTAAACCTTAAAAATGAAAATGTTTTTGGTTCTTCCTACCATGACGCTTTCGATTTTTCTTACTACCAGGCTATTCGGAAGCTCAGCAAAAGCATGAACGCACAAAATAAAGAATCTATCGAAGAACAAATAGAACTGCGGGTAGGAGAAAACAATCTCACCCTTTTGGTCAACGTTCAGATTCTTCGAGGGGCAACCCGAAAATACCGTGGACTTGTTATCGTCTTTGAAGATTTAACACATTTGATGAAAACACAAAAAATTGCCGCCTGGAAAGAAGTGGCCCAGGGAATTGCCCATGAAATTAAAAATCCTCTGACCCCAATTCAGCTTAATACTCAAAGATTGAAGAAAAAGTATTATGAAAACCGGGAAGACTTTGATCGGGTTTTTGATGAAAGCATCAATATCATCACCCAAGAGGTTGAGGGTATGAAGGAACTACTTAATGAGTTTTTACGTTTCTCAAGAATGCCAACTCCAAACCCCAGGCCCACCTCTCTGCATAAAATTATTGATGACATCCTCATTTCCTATTCAGAGCATGACAAGAATTTAAAAATTAAAAAGAATTTTGATCCTAATCTTGGTGTCGCGCATATCGATCCAGAACAGATTCGTAGAGTCTTTATCAATCTGTTTGAAAATGCAACAGATGCTATTGAAATGGGTGGGAGCATTCATATATCAACCCGAGTGCTACAAAAGGAAAAAATTGTTCGTATTGAGTTCTCAGACGATGGAGCAGGGATTAGCCCCGCCGATAGAGATAAATTATTTCTTCCTCATTTCACCACTAAAAAGCGCGGAACAGGTTTGGGGTTGGCTATCGTCAACCGAATCATCGTTGACCACAACGGTTCTATTCAAGTAAGGGATAATCATCCAAAGGGAACCGTGTTTGTCATCGATTTACCCTATTTCCCCATTGTGCTGGAAGGCGGAAATTCTTCCGGGCGAAAATTACATCCAATTACATCCTCTTAGCCTTCATCCATTACTTTCATTCCAGAAACTTTTGTTCTAAAATGTTTGTAATCTAAAAAAATAATTTTTATGTCAAAAAACATAACCTTAAATATTGAAACAGAACTTTATCAACGCCTTGAAGCTCATTTCAGGGATGATGAACAAGGATTGAACAATTTTATTATTGAATCCGTCCGGAAACACCTATCTGAAATACTGACAGACCCATTACCAAGTGAAAAAGACGACCTGGAAAACTATTTAAAAAAAGGCTCTTCAGGAAGCAGAACTTATGGAATAAAGGGACAGGGTTGGTAACGGGATTGCAACAATACTCATACAATTTTTCTAGTTGAAAACCCTCTTCTCAGCACAAACCTTCTATAATTTATTTATCAAATTGAAAAATCCAGCCAGTAGCTGGCAACTCTTAGAGAATAATACTTATGGCAAATGATCGATTTATTGATAATGAAAATGGCACCATCACCGATGACCAAATGAAAATAATGTGGAAGAAAACTGACTCTTTCCAAGACACCCAAAAATGGCTCAACTGGTTTAAAGGTCAGGATTATGTGGAAATTACCAATATGGAAAGGTTCGCCGGTTGCGAAGACTGGCGTTACCCGAGCGAGGAGGAGGCCTGGTCCCTATTTGACCTGAACTTTAAAAATACCGACAAGTATGGAGATGAAATCTATCTTCCGTCCATTTTTGAAGCGGGTAGCGCGGGAACCACTTGGACATTGGAAGAGCGCGATTCTTCCGCTCTAGTCGTCCAATATGAGGATGGTATGAAAGTATGGCCTTCGAAATACGCCCATCTTAATATGGCCTATCGTATAGTACGATCTATTCCATAATTTCACTTTAATGCATTGAATTCTGGCCTGTCAGGGTATTTAACTTGTATTCTTGGACTATGTGGGGGGATATAGTTAAAACCTTGTTGAATAAGAAACCTGACTTTTGCCATTTTGCTGTTCAACCTGCTAAATTCCTGAGGGTGTACACGCTGGGCTCCCAATTCTAAAATAAGAGGTTTCCCGGTTGGCAAGTTCAGGACTCCCACCGCACTTTTTTCGAGATCGATTTTTATCGATCCGGGTTTCACCCCTTTTACAAGGTAACTGCCTTCCGCCATATGGACGTTGCTTCCCTCATAATAAATCCTCCATAAATAACGGGTTTCGAATCCCCGAGCCCCTGCTAGAGGCAAGGCCGGATCCAGGAACTGGATTTGAGACCGGTCTTTATCCTTGAAAAAATAAATGTTTCGAATGGGCCACTGAGAAAATTCTCTTTCAAAAGATCGTCGAGACATGATACCGCAACGCCGGGTTTCAAGAAGGGATTGCAACAAAACCCTTTTTTTCCGAATCAAGTTTCTACGAACTTTCAATGCTTTAGGATTGTATAAATAACAGCTAGCTATCCCTAACTGGGTATCGCGCACTGAATCAGGAGAAGTCTCCAAACTTTTTTCCAATCTGTCGACAAGTTCAGACTCAATTTCAGGCGAATAGTCTCTGCCGACATCTCGTGCAATACGGATAACTCCATCCCAATCCCTATTAGTCAAAACTTTTTCTAAGTCAGCCATTACCTGATCCCGATAGCTCATTCCCGTTTCGGGATAATATTCCTTGCCTCCAAACACCTTATTTTTTAAAAACAGATAACGTTCTGGATGGCTATAGCGGAAGTAGGGATAATTAATATAAGCGGCGGCTGAGTTAGCAAAATCTTCCTGAGGATTCTGCCTTGAATAGGTAGGGAGTTGCCGGGAAGAAACCGGAGCATAGTGATCCACATCCGGATTATTTAAGGCCGTAAATAAATAATCATCCCCCGGTCGTCCATCCAGAGCGGGAAGATGAATTAAATTAAAGTCAGAGATTTTTAGCCACTCCGGGGAAAATGATAAGTAACCCTGGAATATATCAAAAAAATGCGCCATCTCATGCTGCACAATATTCTGAAGCACCTCCCGGTCTTCATAAAATAACGCATTGAAAAACTCTATCCGAGGCTCTTGATCATCCACCTCTATCTGGTAGGTCAAATGGGAGCTTCGATATACGGTTCGAAAACTGGGGAATGTAGCGGCGGGCACATCATCTACCTGCATACCTTCTGGAGCCGCTCGGAGCTTGCTAAAATGGTAGAATCCTTTGACATCCGGTATATGTAAAAATGTTTCCGGCAGTCGGGAAAATGCCAGAGTTAACTCTTTTATTTCATCGGGTTTCCAGCCCATTTCCATATCCAGCAATTCATAACCAAAGCGAGATTTGAAGTCCTCTTTTCCTTGCTCAATAAGTTGTCTATAATCTCCAGGATGCTCATAGAAAGGTCTTTTAGACTCCTCACTCAATAAGGTTCCAGTCTCTAAAATACTAAAAATCAAAACCCAGCTGATTACCACCCATTTACGCATTATTTTTAAAACCTCATAAATTTTCAACACCTTTAGGTTAACAGAACAAGACTGTTTTCGCTACAGTAGGGGGTCCTTTTAAATCAATATGTTAGCGAAAAAAAATCAGTGAAATTTTTTTTGTGCAATTTTTGCATCCTTCTGTACTCTTAGACATCTTAAGAATGTCTCTTAACAACCTAAAAAAAGGAGTTTTTCCATGGCACAACTGCCAGGCAGTGACGCAAAGCTAATCAGATTAAACCCGGAATGGTCGGTAGAAAAAGCCGCCTCAACTCCAATAGAACAAGAACTATCTATCAATGATTTTAAAGGTAAGAGACTCGTTATCACCTTGCCGGGTGCTGGCGGTTTCTGCAATAAAGAATTTGATCTCGTAAAAGATAATATGGACAAATTTAAAGCCGCAGGTGCAGATGAAGTCATTGTCGTGGTTGGAACCGACATTTTGAGCAATGCCGGAAGAGGTCTCCCCAACTTGCTTCAGGATGTAAATCAAGAATTTGGCAATGCCAACAAGCTGACCCTGGAAGGGGTGAAAAGCCGCTATTTACATCGCTCAGCCATTGCAGTGGATGCAAGTGGCGCAGAGGTAGCTCGTGAAGATGCAGAGCTATTGGGTTGTCGGACCGTTGATGGTCTTTTAGAGGTGGCCAAAAAAGCTTTTTCCTAAAAATCAGGGTATTCTGTAATAAAAAACCTCCCGGGTTTTACCCGGGAGGTTTTTTTATATCCAAAACAATTAATAGCTAATTAGCGGGTTTATCAAACATCAGGTTCGTCAAGAGTTTTTAAGATCGATTCCAAATCCTTTTTTAGCTCGTGTTTCCATTCAAGAAAAACTTCCCGGTCGTAGGCAAAATCCATTTGGGTCTCTTTTCTTTTAATCTTTTTGAGCTTGTTCTTGGCACCAGCAATAGTAAATTTTTCTTCGTAAAGCAATCGCTTGATTTTCAAGACTAGCTCTACATCCTTTTTCTGATACAGTCTTTGCCCGGACTTATTTTTAGAAGGTTTCAGCGCTTCAATTTCATCTTCCCAATAGCGCAAAACATGCTGCTCTACACCGGCAAGATCAGCCACTTCGCCAATTTTAAAAAATAATTTATCAGGAATCTGAGTTGTCATCGGTAGAAGATTGGTTGGTGGAATCCAGCAACTGTTTACTAGGCTTAAAAGTCAAAACCGTCCGAGACCGAATGCGGATCGTCTCTCCGGTTTTGGGATTGCGGGCATTACGGGCTTTTTTATCTCTTAAAATAAAACTGGCAAACCTTGAGATACGCACATTATTTCCCTTGCCCAATTCAGATTTTATTTCATCAAACAAAATTTCAACAGCTTGAGCGGCTTCCTGACGAGTGAACCCGACCTTTTCGTAAACATGGTCAACGATATCCGCTTTCACCAGAGTTCCATTTAAGTCAGCTTTTATCAAAATTTTTTCCTCAATAAATAACAATCTATATTAGCATTTTCGATCATTCTTATTTCTTTTCTTCGAAACTCTGGTTGGCTTCTTCAATGATTTTTTTCATCAAGTGTTCCGGGACATCTTCGTAGTGATCAAATTCCATGACAAACATACCCCGCCCGCCGGTTAAGGAGGTCAGGTCAGCGGCATAATTTAAGACTTCCGCCATCGGTACAAAAGCCCGGATGGTCTGAGTGTCATCTGCCGGATCAACACCTTGAATCTTACCGCGCTTGGAGTTGACATCACCCATTATATCTCCTACATGATCACTGGGCACAACAATTTCCATATTCATAATCGGTTCAATAAGAATCGGTTTACAATCCATGACTCCTTTTTTGAACCCCAGTGAGCCAGCAATCTTGAAAGCCATTTCAGAGGAGTCCACATTGTGATAGGACCCATCATACAAGCGCACTTTAACATCGACCATGGGGTAATGCGCAATGATGCCTTGGGCCATTGCTTCCTGAATGCCCTTGTTGACCGCTGGAATATAAGTTTTCGGAACAGCACCCCCAACAATCTTATCCTCAAAAAGGTATCCTTCTCCTCGCTTTCTGGACGAGATTTCTATCCAGGTGTCTCCAAACTGCCCTTTTCCACCCGTTTGTTTTTTATATTTTCCCTGAACCTTGGTCGAACCTTTAATGGTTTCGCGGTAAGGAACTTTAGGAGTCATGACATCGACTTCTACACCAAACCGCCGCTTCAACCTTTCCAGCGTTACATCAAAGTGGACCTGCCCTAACCCGGAGATCAACAACTGTCCGGTTTGAGCGTTTCTTTCCATTGTCAAACTCGGGTCTTCTTCTAACAGTCTATGCAGAGCATTGCTGATTTTTTCTTCATCAGCCCTGGTTTTAGGGACTAATGCTCGCGAAAATACCGGCACGGGAAAGGCAATAGGCGGAAAAACCACCTTTTCCTGGGCATCGGAAAACGTATCACCCGTTACCGTCGACTTCAACTTGGCCACGGTTCCCATATCCCCTGCGGGGATTTCAGAAACCTGAATCTGATTCTTACCTTGGAGCATATATAACTGCCCCACCCGCTCATTCGCATCCTGAGTAGAATTATAAATAGAGGAATCTCCTTTAAGAGACCCAGAATACATTCTAAATAAAGTCAGTTTTCCTGCGTAAGGGTCGGCAATGGTTTTGAAAACCATACCCGCAGTCGGCTCTCCCCCACTTGCAGATCGAGAAACCTCTTCATCATCTTTCAACCGTTTTGCCTTCACCGGGGCACATAAGTCAGGAGAAGGGAGATATTTAATAGCCGCCTTCAGCAGAAGGTCTGTCCCCACATTATTCAGAGCGGACCCACAAACAACGGGAATCAATTGTCCGTTTTCAATCCCTTCCTTTAATCCTTTTGAAAATTCTTCCTCAGTCAGTTCTCCATGTTCAAGATATAATTCGAGCAGCTCATCGTCTACTTCTGCTACAGCCTCCATTAACTCAGAGTGACTGACCTCTACCTCATCTTTAATTGCAGATGGGGCGTCACCAGCCTTTCCATTCCCCTTTCCTCCCTTGTCGTAGGAGTAGTATTGATTATCAATAAGGTCTACTATTCCCGAAAAATTTGGTCCAACGCTCTCGGGGAGTTGCATAAAAACAGGGGTTTTTTTGAATTTCTTTTTAATGGTTTCAAGGATAGGGCTGACATTGGCGCGGTCGTGGTCCAGTTTATTCAGAAAAATAATCCTAGGAAGGTTGAGTTGATCGGCCCAGTTCCATATCTTTTCAGTATAAAACTGAACTCCTTCATCGGCACCAATCACAAAAACCAAACCATCGACCACCCTGAGACAGGCGGGTGTATCAGATATGAAGTTACTGCTTCCTGGTGTATCCAGGAGGTTTAATTTGGTTGCGCTCACTTCACAAAACGCAATTGAGGCATCTATGGAATGCCCACATTTTATTTCATCCGGGTCATAATCCATCACCGATGAAACATCACCTACCTTGCCCAGCCGGTCAGAGACTCCAGAAAAATATAAAATCGCTTCTGCTAATGATGTTTTGCCCGATCCTCCATGGCCCACTAATCCAATATTCCTGATATCTTGAAGTTTATATTGTTTCATATCACCTCTCTTGGTAAAAAAATCACCTCAGAACGCTGGAAGCAGTTTTCACTTCCTCAAATCATGAAACAAGAGCCGCTGTCAATGAGCCTCTAATATTGGTAATTGAGAACTACAAACATTCCAAATTTTAAGGCAAAAGTCAAAACTTAATATGAACTTAATGTATTATTAAAAAACTATAAATCCCAATTAAATCGACATATCGCCAACTAAAATATTGAGAAGATAGCTTCAAATGGATAATATCAGGTTTCTTGCTCAAGAAAACATGGAAGTCGAATAGATGAAAAAAGCTTTTAAAAATCCAAATTGACGGGAAATAAATAATCAGACCTTAATTTTTCTCCCGAGAAACCCTTTTAGAAACAGACTTCTTATCCAAATCTTCATTATTTGACAGAGCGATTTGAATATGACAGAATCTGATAATACTCAAGTAAAGTTATCAGATTCAAAAAAACGGTTCACTTAATTAGGGCAACAATCATGAATAAGCCCTGGTTAATATCAGATTATTTGGTCATCTTGAAGGATGATCATTTTTTTTTGCCTTCAACCCAAGAAAAGAGCGGTGCTATGAGATGGTATAAATTTTTCCCAATTATTCTTGCTGTCTTGATTTCTGGTATACACATTCAGAGTTCAGACGCCGACCCATCTCCTGCCAAAATGGGAGACAAGGTAACCCTGGAGTATACCGGAACGTTAAATGACGGAACCGTATTTGACTCCTCCAGCAAGCATGATGCCCCCATGGAGTTTGAAATGGGTGCAGGACGTGTGATTCCCGGATTCGAAAAAGCCGTCAGGGGAATGGTGGTAGGCGAAGAGAAGAAATTCACGATCCCCATCGCCGAAGCTTACGGCGAGAGCAATCCTAAACTGATTCAGAACGTTCCCAGAGAAGAGATACCCCAGGACCAAGAACCCAAGGTTGGGATGGGGCTCATCGTCGGGGCACCGGGAGAACAACAAATGCGGGCATTTATTACCGCTGTCACACCCGAATATATTACGCTTGATATGAACCATCCCTTAGCTGGCCAGGCTTTAACTTTTCAGATTAAGGTTATCAAAATTTCACATTGATTTCGCCGCACCTGAGAACAGGGAGACGGCCGTCTTTGAATATCGAAAGGATAAATGATGATTAAGAAAAATGACGTGGTTAACCTAAATTATTGCCTCAAAAATTCAAAAGGAGAGGAGCTTGATCGGTCTGACAAGGACCAGCCTTTTGCCTACCTGCATGGAATGGGTCAAGTTGTTCCCGGGCTTGAAAAAGCTCTGGAAGGACTGGCAATCGGTGACAAAAAAGAGGTCACCGTCTCTCCCGCGGAAGGGTATGGAGATTTTGTCCCGACCCTAAAAACCCAGGTAGAAAGGTCAAACTTTCCCAAGGATGTGGACATAAAACCAGGCATGCAGTTTGAAGCAGAAGCAGAAGACAAAAGACGCATCATCTTTGAAGTGATATCCATAGAGGGAGATAAAATCAATATTGATGGAAACCACCCTCTTGCAGGCGAAACCTTGCACTTCTCTGTCGAGGTCATGGCGATACGGGAGGCCACCCAGGAGGAATTAACCCACGGCCACGCTCATGGTGAAGGTGGAGCGCATCATCATTAAAAAATAAGTTTATTATGTAATAAAAAAGCCCACAGATTTTTCTGTGGGCTTTTTTTTTCCATCAAATTATAAAAGACAGGACGCTTTTACTGAAAAACCAGAACTAGGAATCTATTCCTTTTCTTTTCCCTGACAATATTAACCGGACAGGAGTTCCAGTAAACCCAAACTTTTTTCTAAGGCTATTGATTAAATAACGACGATAAGAAAAGTGAATTCCTTCCGGGAAATTCAAAAAACATTTAAATGTAGGCGGGCCCTTTTTAACCTGAGTGGCATAAAACAACTTCATAAATTTACCCCTGTAGCTAGACATGGGGTTTTTCTGAATGGCACGTTCGAAACAAGCATTAAGATGTGCCGTCGGTATACTCCTGGAATATTCTTCATAAACTTTTTCTACCTGAGGCAGAATATTGCTAATCCGCATTCCTGTTTTCGCCGACACCGTAACTATAGGCGCGAACTCCAAAAACTTAAGCCTGTAACGAACCCGATCTTCAAATTCCTCAAATGAAATTTCATTTTCCCGAGACAAGTCCCACTTATTCCCCAAAATCAGACACCCCTTTCCCCGGTCCAATGCATAACCCGCTACCGTGGCGTCCTGATCTGAAACGGGTTGAGTGCTATCGAGCACCAGCACAGCAACATCACAACGGTCTAGTGCTTTAAGAGCCATAATCACACTGAATTTATCCAGAACCTTACTGGTTTTACCCTTACGGCGGATTCCTGCTGTGTCCACCAAAACAAATTCACGTCCGTTCGACTCAAGAAACGTATCAATCGCATCCCGGGTAGTTCCGGGTATATCAGAAACAATACACCGTTCAGATTTCAACAAATTATTAATCAGTGATGATTTTCCGACATTGGGTCTTCCGATGACTGCAATACGAATGCTACCCTCATTAGAATTCGATTCTGGCTCAATGTCAGGCAGGGCTTTAGAAACGGCTTCAATCAATTCATATAAACCATTTCCATGCTCGGCTGAAACGGGAAAAGTATTTTCCAGTCCCAACTCAGAAAACTCAGGAAGAATAAAGTGATGAGAGGGAGAGTCCACCTTATTAACTGCAAGAAAAAAGGGCTTTCCCGATTTGCGGACTTGAGAAATCATTTCTCTATCCGGCCCGGTTAGCCCAGTTTGATTATCTACAACGACGATGATGCTGTCCGCTTCTTGCCGAGCCCATTGGGCCTGCTCCACCACCTGAAGCTCAATTTTATTTGTAGTATCAACATCCACGCCCCCCGTGTCTATGATTAAGACAGGGCGTATCCCAAGTTCCGCAGCACCATACATCCTGTCGCGGGTCACTCCTGGCGTATCATTGACAATCGCCGAACGGCTCTGTGTGAGTTTATTAAATAAGGTAGACTTGCCAACATTGGCCCTGCCAACGATAGCAACGATAGGAGTAGTCATCCCTTAAATAGATGGTCCTTTGTCCTGCAGGTATTTATGAATACCTTCCGCAATGGACGAAGCCAATCTGTAAAGGTAATCAGGTTTGGTAAGCATACGAGCTTCTTTTTGATTGGTTAGAAAACCAACCTCAACTAGGATACTAGGCATATCAGCGCCATGAAGAACGTAGAAAGGACCCTCTTTGACACCCAGGTTCTTCAATCCTCGAAATTTCTTTCTGGAGGATTGGAAAAGATTTTCCTGTACCGTTCCCGCCAATCGGGAAGAGTCATTAATTTTTGTAGTGGTTATGAGACTTGCCAATATTTCCTGAACCTGATCATCCTTAACAGAATGTACCAGTTCTCCATTTTCCCTGGCGGCGGTTGCCAGAGCCCGGTCATTATTGGATGTCCCAAGAAAATATGTCTCTATACCATGTGCCGATTTTCTTTTGGCGGCATTGGCGTGTATAGAAACAAATAGATCTGCGTTCCGGTTATTAGCAATTTCACTTCTCTCTTTAAGAGGAATAAACTTATCATTCTTTCTGGTCATCACCACTCTATATTTGAATCGATTGACCAGTATGGTTTTGACATGTCTGGAAATTGTCAGGTTGACATCTTTTTCATGGGTTCCACTAGCACTTTTTGCTCCCTGGTCTTTGCCCCCATGTCCCGCATCCACCACAATTAATGGTCCACGTCCTCTTCCAGAGGACGGAGCATAAAGATAACCCTTCTTTCCTTTTCCCAGAATTGTTCTTTTAACGGGTCTCTTTTCGACCGGTGATTTTAACTTAGCCTGCTTAACAGCTGCCGGTTTGGACCTTTTCTTTTTCTTCAAAACAACAGGCTTCTTTTCGACCCGTGGTTTTAACTTAGCCTGCTTAACGGCTGCCGGTTCGGACCTTTTCTTTTTCCTCAAAACAGCCGGTTTCTTTTCGACCGGTGGTTTTAACTTTGCCTGCTTGACGACTGCCGGTTCAGACCTTTTCTTTTTCTTCAAAACAGCCGGTTTCTCATCGACCGGTGGTTTTAACTTTGCCTGCTTAACGACTACCGGGTCCCGCCTTTTCTCTTTCTTCAAAACAACCGGTTTCCTGCTAATAGAAGGTGTTGCTACAATCTGTTTTTTCGTTTTATGAACGGGAGAAAGTGACGCCAGTTTTTTATACTGCAAGCGGGCCTTTTTCGCCTGATCACCATTTGGGTACTGCTCAAAAATCTTTTTTAAAATGCCTGTGGCAGAAGAAAAATCTTTTTTAGCCCTGTATATCTTGGCAGATTCGAACAAAGCATCATCCGTCAATGTACCCGGAGAAAAATCATTGGAAACCTTTTTGTAATAATGTAGAGCCCGATCCAAATCCTTGGAATTTTTGGAAACACCGCTCAATCCTTCATATAAATGGGCTATGGTGAAAACGGCTTTATAAGCCTGTGGACTTTGGGGATAGTTTTCCACAACTTTGGAAAAACTACGGATGGTGTTCTCCCAATGGTGACGAAATTTTTGCTTATCCGGGGATCCTTTAAGCTGGTAATAGGATTTCTGCGCCAGATAATACAGGTCCCCAGAAGAGTAAGATTTCCCGGCCCAAGCAGAAGCTATCGGAAAACACAGAGTTGCCAAAATCGCAACAAACGCCACGTTTTTCAAATTTTTAGCAAGTTGACGCATCATTATGGAAAGGTCCTAAAAACAACCAGTCACCCTAACTAATTAATTTTATTGAAGTTATTATTACAAAGCATAACATTTTCGCCCTACCGGGTCAATAGAACACAACTGAGAGAGAAATCATCTGGCTTGTGACAGGCGTTCGGCCAGGTACACAGGCAAACCGTTATCACGAATCCTATTTTGAGCAGAATTTAAATCGTATTCAAAACGGCTGATTTTCACCGTATTCTCTTCAGAGTCAAAAATCATGAAAGAAGGGTCCGGGTTTCCGTCGCGCGGTTGTCCCAAGCTGCCATCATTAAAAATATAACGCTTTCCCGGCTCAATATCCCAGATATCCGAGACATAGTCATTCACCTCACCATCTGCTGTCTGTTCGAGTATGACTGGCTTGTGAGAATGGCCCACAAAGCAGATAGGGGCTTCAAAATTTCTAAAATAGCGTTTAGCCCCAATCTTTGAAGTCACATAATGCCAGGCTTCTGGCTCAAAGGGAGATGCATGCACCCAATAAACCCCTCCTTCTTCGTGATCGAGTGGGAGTGATCTGAGAAAATTTTTATTTTGCTCTGTCAGTTGCTCCCTTGTCCACAGGCACGAATCATAGGCGTAGGAATTAAAATTACTGATATCCGTCTTTTCGACAGCTCCCCAATCGTGGTTTCCCGCTATAGTAAAGTCTGCATTTTCTCTCACCCAGTCAACACAAGGGTTGGGGTCGGCGCCATAACCAACAATATCCCCCAGACAAACTAGCTTATCGTAGCCAATAGTCTTTATCTCTTTTTGGAATTGATTCAGGGCTTCAAGGTTGCTGTGCAAATCAGAAAAAACAATATAACGCATGGCGCGATTTATTTTACGAGTTTTGCGGAGGCATTCTTAAGAGTTTCTTTAAAAACCTTATCGAGAATTCCATTGATAAAATCAGGGGAATCGTCAGAACCAAATTTTTTAGCAATCTCAACGGCTTCATTGATAACTACTTTTGGAGGAGTGGAAGTCAGAAACAACAATTCGCTAATGCCCAAACGCAAAATATTTCGATCTACCATAGACATGCGTTCCAATGCCCAATGGTCGCTGAATTTTTTCAGCTTAATATCAACCTCTTCAGACTGTGCAAAAACCTTGTCGATCAGCAATTTCATGAACTCTGTGACTTCGGGATGGGTATCCGCTCTTTCACAAAACAGTTCCATTTGATCTTCACGGTTTTCTGGATTAAATTCTGTCTGATACAGGAACTTTAACGCCAGTTCTCTTGCGCCGCGCCGTTTCCCCATAAGGTTACCTCAAATTTTCCTGAATAAATTTACCATTTCAATTGCCGCCAACGCCGTTTCCCTGCCTTTATTGGAAGAGCCCGTCCTTGCAATCGCCTGCTCAAGATCATTCGTGGTCAACACGCCAAATAAAACAGGGATATTAAATTCAAGCCCCACCTGGCCAACGCCACGGCTGGTTTCGGCGCAAATATAATCAAAGTGTGGTGTCCCTCCTTTAATTACCGCCCCCAGGCAAACAACGGCATCTAATTCTCGGGAAGAGCAAAGTTTTTTCGCGGCTTGCGGAATTTCAAACGCACCAGGAACTCGAACCACTTCCAGGTTTTCCTCATTGGCCCCGTTTTCCTTTAGTGCTGACAATGCACCGCTAAGGAGTTTGCTTGTCACCAAATCATTGAATCGACTCACTACAATGCCAACACGAAGCCCTTTTGCGTTGTGATCCCCTTCTATATATTTAACCATGTAAGCGATTCATCGAATATTTTGAAACATATGGCCCATTTTTTCCTGCTTGGTCCGGAGGTATTTGATATTATCTTTTTTAGCCTCCACTTCAATGTGAACTCTTTCCACCATATGCAGGCCGTAACCCTCCAACCCTACAATCTTGCGGGGGTTGTTCGTCATTATTCTAATTTTTCCGAGTCCCAATTTACGAAGGATCTGGGCACCGATACCATAATCCCGCAAATCAGGTTTAAACCCCAATTCTTCATTCGCCTGAACCGTATCTTTGCCCTCGTCCTGCAGAGCATATGCTTTCATCTTGTTAACGATGCCAATTCCTCTTCCTTCTTGATACAAATAAAGCAGGACGCCTTTTCCTTCCTGATTAATCATTTCCATGGATTTCTTCAATTGCTCTCCGCAATCGCAACGGTATGAGCCAAAAACATCTCCCGTCAAACATTGCGAGTGAACCCGTACCAATGTAGGCTCATCTCTATTAATTTCTCCCTTTACCAATGCAATATGCGTCTGGTCATTCAAAGTATTTTTAAAGACAACAGATCTAAACTCACCTGAGTGAGTCGGTAAAATTGTGGAGGTCACTTCTTCCACCAAAGCTTCCTGCTTGAGCCGGTATTCAGCCAAGTCTTTAGTGGTGATCATTTTCAATCCATGTTCTTTTATAAATTTTGTCAGGTGAGAAACCCGGGCCATGGTGCCATCATCATTCATGATTTCGCATATCACACCATAGGGCTGCAAACCGGCAATACGCGCAATATCCACCGATGCTTCCGTCTGCCCCATACGAACCAACACACCTCCATTTTTTGCCCGCAAGGGGAAAATATGACCCGGCTTTACCAGATCATTTTTGGAGGAATCAGGATCGATCGCAACTTTAATCGTATGAGCTCTGTCTGCCGCGGAGATTCCGGTCGATATTCCATGCCTCGCATCAATGGATACTGTAAATGGGGTTTCAAAAGCAGACTGGTTGTCATCGACCATCATATTCAGCCCCAACTCACGGGTCCGGTTTTCGGTCAGAGTAAGACAAATTAATCCGCGTCCGAACTTTGCCATAAAATTTATATTCTCAGGAGTGACTTTCTCGGCGGCGACCATCAGGTCCCCTTCATTTTCACGATCTTCGTCATCCACAATGACAATCATTTTACCTTGCCGAATATCCTCAACGGCCTCTTCTATCGTGCTAAATTCTTTTTCCATTTTTTCCTCAATCAAGCAAATCCCTGTTGCCGAAGAAAATCTAGAGAAGGTTTCTTCTCATTCGGATTCAACAAGGTTTCGCAGGCTTTAAATACGTATTTACCAATCATATCACATTCAATATTGATTAAATCGCCTATTTTCCTTGAGCTTAAGTTGGTGTGACTCAAAGTAAAAGGAATAATAGAAACGGTAAATTGGTTATCCTTGCAATCGAAAACAGTCAGGCTGATGCCATCTATAGCGATCGAGCCTTTCTCCATAATGAAAGAACCGAGTTCCGCCGGATAGGAAAATCGGAACAAGACCTCACCCGGTTTTTCCTCAATACTAACGATTTCACCGACCTGATCTATATGCCCACTGACAAAATGTCCGCTTATTTTTGTCGCAGGGGTAAGAGATCGTTCAAGGTTAACCCTGTCACCCTTTTTTGCGTTTTTAAAATTGGTTCGGCTCAAGGTTTCTGTACTCAGGTCCAGCTTGAAAGTCGTTGCAGTCGAGTCCACAACGGTAAGGCAAACTCCGTTCACAGCAATACTTTCACCCTCCTCAAACGCAGATAGGTCTGTATCCACAACCAACACAGCCCCTTCATTTTTCTGAATATATTCACTAATGGTTCCTACCGTTTGAACTATTCCACTGAACATGGGGTCGCCTCCACCATTAAATCTTCTCCAATTTTTATTACTTCAATATTCTTTAATTTTATTGCGTCACTCACCTTTAACACCCCCGGCCCTCCGAGAAAACCGGGAGCCTGGGATCCACCTATTAATATCGGGCTAATGAATGCTACTACCCGGTCTACCACGCCTGCTCTAAAAACACTGGCATTCAGTACGGAACCCCCTTCAATGAGTATAGAGTTCATTTCTCTTTTTGCCAATTCTTTCAGGAGAGCCTTGATTTGGAAACCGTTTTTACCGCATTTACTATTTAAAATCTCTACCCTTTTGCCCTCCAGAGCTTTCCTGCGCGCAGATGAAATTTCAGGTCCTGTTACATAAATGACAGGCTGGGACCGGCTATTCTTGAAAACATTTGCTGTAAGGGGAATCCTGTTTCTTCGATCCAGAATAATACGGACAGGATGTTTAACCGAACGTGTTTCGAGCCTGCAAGTCAAACGCGGATTATCTTTTAGAACCGTTTCTGTTCCCACCATGATTGCATCAACAAAGTTTCTGATTTTGTGAACATGTTTTCGTGCCAGTTCTCCCGAAATCCAACGCGAATCTTTAGAGCGGGTGGCAATTTTCCCATCCAATGACATAGCCGTTTTCAAAATCACGAATGGCATTCCCGTTTGGATAACTTTTACAAACGCTTCATTCAGCTTCATGCATTTTTCTTTTAATACACCGGACACAACGATAATGCCGTGAGCTTTGAGTGCGCGCAAACCTTTTCCGCTGACCTGTGGGTTGGGGTCTTTCATACCAAAAAACACTCTTTTGATACCCGCCTGAATGATCGCATCGGTGCAGGGAGGAGTCCGACCAAAATGACAGCATGGCTCCAGGTTTACATAAAGGTCGGCAGATCGGGCTTTACCGCCAGCTCGCTTTAATGCTTCTATTTCAGCGTGAGGATTACCAGCACGAGAGTGATATCCTTCTCCTACAATTTTCCCGCGTTTGACCACAACCGCCCCCACCATGGGATTGGGACTAGTTCTGCCGCGAGCCGCAAGTTCAATTGCCCTTAGCATATATTGTATGTGTTTGTCTTCTATCAACGGATGGCTTTGGTTCCAGGGAAAAAGCTCTATCGACGTAGTATATCCACCATATGCTTGCGGATGCTACCCCGCTGATACACAATTTCAATCCTGCGATTGGTAGCACGGCCCTGTCGACTGTCATTGGGAACTTTAGGCCGGTATTGCGCAAAAGCTTCGATGGACAATTGAGCGGGAGGAAAACCAGCGGTAACCAGTTTTCTGGCCACTTCAGCGGCGCGGGAAGCGGATAACTCCCAATTGGAAGGGAAACGAGCTGTCTTGATCGGATCTTTGTCCGTGTGTCCGTCAACGCGCAGGACCCAATCCAGATCGGCTGGTATTTTCCGGGATATCTCCTGAAGGGTCCGGGCTAGTTGAAGCAGTTGATTTTTTCCTGCCTCACCAATATCGGCGGCACCCTTGGAAAACAGAACTTCGGATTGGAACACAAAACGGTCGCCGACAATCCTGACACCTTTCTGGGCGCCCAGAACATCGCGCAGGCGGCCGAAGAACTCGGATCGATAACGCGCGAGCTCCTGCACCTTGGTCGCGAGCGCCTCGTTCAGTCGTTTACCCAGATTGACGATCTGGACGTTCTGTTCCTCGTTCTTGGCCTCGGAGGCTTCGAGTGCCTCGTTGAGCGCGGCAAGCTGATTACGCAGTGCAGCGAGCTGAAGGTTGAGCAACGCCACCTGGTCCTGCGCCTGGCGTGATATTTCGCTTTGCTCGAGGAATGATGTCTCGGCGGTTTCGGCCCGCTCCGTGAGCTCGGCCAATCGGGCTTCACGGGCTGCGATATCGGCTTCGAGCCGGGCCAGGTCGCGGCTTTGCGATTCGATGGTCTCCTGGTCGGCACTCGCCTGCGCGCGCAGAGACTCCAATTGGTCGGTATTCTCCTGCCGGGCTGATTTGAGCAGGCTTTCCATGAACGACAGGCGGTCGGTCAGTGACTCACGATCGGAAATCGAATTCTGGAGCTGGGCCGACAGCTGGGAAACGGACAACCGGAGTTCCGTGTTGGCCGAACGTTCGAGATCGAGCATGCGGGCCAGCTCGTCGACCTGCCGGTTCAGTTTCGACAACGCGTCGTCGCGACCCGACAGCGCTTCCGACAGGAAGAACTGCGCGAGCGCAAACACCATGATCAGGAACACCACCACGACCAGCAGGGCGGCGAGTGCATCGACGAAGCCAGGCCAGTAGTTGATGGCCGATTGACGTCGTCGCGAGGAAGAGCCGGGCACCGGTAATTCCGCTAGCGGCCGTCGTCTTCGGCAAGCGCGGCAATGGTGCGTGCCAGGAGACGAATTTCGGAACGGATTTCCTGGACGATCTGGTTTCGCCCGTTCACCTGATCTTCGATGGCTCTGAGCGAAGACAACAAATGTCGACTTTCTGCTGTCAGTGCGTAGCCACTGCCGGTTCGGTCAAAGACCTTCACACCTTTTTTGTCCTCAAACGACGAAACCCGGCGCAAAACTGTAGAATGGTTCACGCCAAGCACACGGGCAGCCCCGCTCAAGGTTCCCTGCTCAGCGACTGTTAAAACAAACCTCAAATCATCCCATGCCATATAATGTCCAAAATCTGTGCTATATTGTGCATATTTGCACAACATTGGCGGCATAATTTAGGAATAGCCAGAGGATTTTGCACAGACTACACTACGCTA
>ENA-OREN01001711-OREN01001711.1-marine-metagenome-genome-assembly--contig:-NODE-1711-length-24487-cov-11.705121_pt1 | contig 24487 bp, 21 predicted proteins | sample MGYA00248624_ERZ508555 | MGnify/ENA primary metagenome ERZ508555 (study PRJEB26222, sample SAMN06267773) | marine metagenome | isolation source: Saanich Inlet, British Columbia, Canada | place...
ACCGTGCCCGTGAACTCGGCCAGCCATGTCCCACCTGTGACGAGGCAACCGTCGTCGCGCAGGAACACCGACTCGGCGGCCTCGTGCATCAGAACTTCGTGACGGGTACTGAGACAGTCACCGTCCTCGTCGGACCAGCCAGATCCCCAGTCGTCGCGGTCGTATGGCAGCGGTGCCGGCTCGTCGATGACGGCGAGCAGGGACAACAGGTCCGCCGCCCAGTCAGGTCCGTCTACAGGCAGAGAAGCAGTAGTACTGGAACCGCTGAGAATAGGAGCCGACATGCCGGGAACAGCCGGAGCGCTCTCACGAGGTTGTGGGGCCAACGTGGAGGCAACAACGGTCGTGACTACTGCAACGGTGTTGGCAGTAGGCAATACCGGAGTCTTGAGGGTCGAATCGCCTGCACTGGAACAGGCAACAACCACCAGACACAACAAAAGCCACCTCACGCGCTTCAACCCACTCCCCCTGACTAGGCCTGGACGCAGATCGTAGACAATGACCTGAAGGGCATGCCCAACGGATCCATCGAATTGTCTCAACCTTCCACTGCCAGCAACGAGAACTTGACTAGCGCTCTCGTGGCCGCTCAACTCTCACCATGTCGTTTACGGGTTCCGGGTCACACCGACAAGACTCATGAACCGGGTACTAAACTTGGTGCTGGGTCTGGTCAAGTGGCCAGTGGCAGTAGTTGCATTGGCTCTACTCCCTGGTGCCGTACTCGCCTTGAAGACCGAAATCGAACTGGCCCGCGATTCCTTTGATGCGATCGCACCGTTTCTCACAGGTATGGGCGGATACGCAGTCCTGGGGTTCTCGTCTTACGTCGCAGGGCAATGCGCCATGGGTCGTTTTGGTCAACCCTGGAACATGAGGCAACTCACATTCTCTTCACTTTGTTAACCCTCGGGCGGGTCAGAGGGCTACAGGCAACCCATCGCTACGGCGGCCAGATGCAACACCATGGTGGCGGCAATTGGCTGGTTGCCATTTCCCCCTACTTCTTTCCGACTCTGTCCGGGGCGGTGATGTTGATAATGCTGGCTCTTGACGGTGATGCCTTACGAACCGCTGAGTTGATTCTCGGAGTCACGGTCGCCTACCACGCAACCTCCACCTACAGCGAGACCAATCGACAACAAACCGACCTGCAGCTGGTCGGCTGCCGGTTCTCCTGGGCATTCCTTCCTGCAGCGAACATTGCCTCATTCGGAATGATCTTTGGAACGGCCCGTAACGGCACTACTGGTTTGGGGGCCTTCTACAACAGACTTTGGGCCGAGTCAGGTGGGTTCTGGACCAGCGTTCAAGATGTAGTCAGATGAGTGACAATAGAGTGCGCCTGTGAATAGCGAATGGGACGGTGACCACACCGACGATCCCTTTGGCGGTGGGGCACCGGCAGATGATCCGTTTGCAGACAACAAACCAACTGCGACTGACGACCACGATCCACTTGATCCGTTCGCTGTCCAAACGACAGTAGGTCCGACCACGACCACTGCCGCAAGTCCGACACGATCTCAGCGGACTCGCATACCTAGGATTCCTCGATTGCTATTTGCCGCTACAGGATTCGTTCTGGCGGTGGTTCTCGTCGGCCCGCGACTCTTCAGTGGAGGCGGCGAGCCTGACTGGGATCAACTAACGCTATCAGTCGTGCTCCTGTACTCTCCCGACTGTGGCTGGACCGGCTCCGGAACCGTGGTTCTCGATAGCGACCACGTTCTCACAAACGCCCATGTCGCCGTTGATGACTACGGCAAACCGTGCAATTTGGAGGTCTATGCATCAGACTCCCCGGATCTCGATCCCGAATGGATTGCAAACGCAGTAGTGGTCGAGGAGGCCGTTGATCGGGTTCATGATCTTGCGGTCATCCGACTGGTAGACAACCAAGGGCGATCAACCACCGCTGAGAACCGCCCGGCAATCACGATTCAAGATCACAAATTGGATCTTGGGTCTCGACTGAAAGTTCTCGGCTATCCCGGAATGGGCGGAATCAAGATCACGATTACACCAGGAGAACAGGCGGGATGGTGGACAGGTGAAGGCAACGGGTGGGACGGTGAGTTCTACAAGACATCGGCGAAGATGGGCCCGGGAGTAAGTGGTGGTGCAGCCTTCTCTGAGTCAAGCGGCGAGTTCATCGGGGTTCCAACCGGAAGTTCTAGCAATGAGGACCCGTCAGAGACTGGGGACATATTGGGCCTGATCCGTCCAAGCAGGTACGCCGTTCCGCTCCTAGAGACCGCTCAGAAACTCAGTAGCGATTAGGCTTTACGCGCGTTGCCAACCTGTTGACAGTTCGAACAACAAAGTCCTCGCCACTGTAGTTGACGACAAATAGGCCTATGCCTGAGTTGTCAGCCCATTCGGTTGCCGTCTTCGTGTAGCCAGCTTTCGAAAAAAAGATCGCGTCGACACCCTCCTCGCTAGCAATCCCGAAGATCTGTTGAAGTGGAGGGCGTCCTACCTTGGCTTTGTGGGCCTTGACTTGGCCGACCAGTACCCCAGGAACCCGGGCATCAACTCCCCCGTCTGATCCAGGGCCGGCTGATTCGACGGAGCGAAACCCGAGGCCGCGGAGAAAGTGGGCTGCAGCGGTTTCATAGTCCCGCCAGTCTGGCTCCGGTGCCTTGAGCCGAAACAATCGCCTCAGCAGTCCACGTCTGGGGCCGTGTGGGATCGACAGAGTGACGATCTTGTGCCGCACCTCCTGATCGGCGAGACCAACTGCGCTCAGGCCCTTGTTCATCAACCGAAATCCGTTCATGAACGCCCTACCGACAGATCGTCGACGAGACCTACTCACAGAAATGGATCGTCGTCAACGTTCGTCTCAGCCACAGGCTCGGCCATTTGAGTTGGTTGAAACGTTCTGGAGCCACTGGTATCGACCACCAGCGTATTCAAGAGCATGTCGATCAGTCGTTGATTTCGCTTGCTGAACGCGGGTGCCAGGAGGTCTACCACTATGAACAAGCCCAGAGTCAGAGCGTTGAAGAACCAGATCGCCAGAATTCTCACTGCAGCCAAACCGATTCCAACCGATTCACCGGTTCCGACCTTTACAAGGGCCAGAGATTGCCGAGCTTTGCCAAATGTCGAACCTGTGGTTCCCTGGCGCACTATGTCATTCCATAGGCCAGCGACAAACCACCAACCGACAGCTAGGACGAGAATCAGCGTCCAGAGCGGGAGTGGGACTCCGGCAATCACGAGGAAAATCGCTAACAGGAATGCCACAAGGGGTGGAACAACCACAAAGAGAACATCGATGACGTAAGCGACGGCCCGTTTACTGTAATCCGCTGGAATCAGCGAGAAGGTCGGCATTGGATTCCTCCCGGTCGTTGCAGGTCACCCCGCAGTTAATCACGAATTGTTCGAGACTCAGATGGCTGGGCCTGTCGCGACGACTGGCAGAATTCAGAGGCCTGATCTACCATTCGTGTTCTCTCGTTGCAGTTGGTGCATTACTACAGATGGCGGGGCGATGATCGAGTCTGATGGTTGGGAGGTTGACGACGACGGGACGGTTCCCGCCCCGGGTGACGAACTTGTTCATGCTCCCGTCGGCATGGCTTGGATTGCAACTGTCGTACTACTTGCCTCAGCCTTATTCATCCCTCTCGGGAAGATGTGGTTTGGCTACGCATTCGGGGTTGTGGCGACAACGGTCTGCATGGTCACAACCCTCGTTGACCGTCAAAGGCAGACGAGTCCGAACTACGTGTTCCCAGCCGGCCTCCCGGTCCAACAGCGCGTTCGAGCAGTTCGAATCGCTGCATTCATTGTCTGTCTGGTCCACATCCTAATGCTGGCTCAGGTTGCAGCACAGTGAACGCGAGCAAAGTGGTCGTTCAGCGAGGAGCAGCAGTCCTATTGGCGTGTTTTCTGCTGGTTCTAGTTGCTGGCCCCAGCAGAGCCCAGCAGAGCGAGACCAACGACCGCGTCGTGGAGAGCCTCACGAGTTGTGACCTCGGAGGGACAACTTCACGGCTATCTCTGCTATTCCTTCTCGACGAGTCTGGGAGCCTCGCAACTCACGATCCTGCAAATAAGCGAGTCGATGGCACGATCGAGGCTCTGAAGGCCTTGGAGCGACTCGCTACCAGGTTTAGCGAGATTCCTCTAACCATCGATGTTGCCATTCATGGATTCCACGGCAATTACGAGACCAGAACGGCATGGTTGACTTTGGGCACGGGGGACGCGCTAAAGACTCTAAGCGCCAATGCCGAGAGATTTAGGCGGCGAAATGTTGGCCTCAAGACCGATTACCGGGAGGCAATCAATGGAGCTGCTGAGGCCTTCAAGAAACGCGACAGGGACACCGGGGACGTGGGGTGCAAGGCACTGGTCTGGTTTACCGACGGGGAATACGACTCGGAGAACAACTCATCTCTGACCCTCGGGGAGATTGACGAAATCACTGATGAACTTTGCGTCACAGACGGCCTTGTCGACCAACTCCGCGAGATGTCCATCACCATCATTGCCATTGGCCTGTCCAACAAGGAAACCAAGTCTCCGCCTGACATGTCCCTTGTCAAGGCGATCGCTAGTGGTGACAGTGTGACCACCTTGGAAAATGCCATCGGTCTCCCCGACGGCCAATGCGGCAGTCGTCCCGGCACCGGCGACCTCTCCGAGAAGAGCGACCCAGACGAATTGATCGAAACCTTTGAAGAGATCCTCGCCGACAGTTTGTTTGAGACTGTAGAAGTACGACCAGGTGATCCGGCGACAGAAGGTGGCCACCCGCCGCTTCCCTGTACACCGAGTGGCGACAGTTGTTCCTTTGAGTTCTTTCTGGGTCCCTGGGTAGATCAGTTCACCATCTATTTCAAGATACCTGCATCTGACGCTGGCAACGGCTTGTCGGCCAGTCTCAGCCCTCCTGGCGTGAGCACACCACCCATCAATATCACGATGCCCGATGGGCCCCTCCAGGGCGTACCTGGGGTGGCTGGTGAATCACCAAGCAGCAGTTGGCGGATGCTGACGGGAATCGCTGAGCAGGCTGGCGACATCTGGAATGGTGTGTGGCGGATTCAGTTTGAAGGGCCTGGTGCCGCTGAAGCGAAGACCAATATTGAACTGTTTGAGGGAACACTCGGCGTCCGCCTGCTAGAGCAGACCATTGACAGGGCCGACCCAACCGGGTTCGGGACGGTAGGACTTGAACTTTGGAATGAGGACACTAGTGAGACCTCGACCTGCAACAAGACGAACTACCCCCTCATATTGAGTTTCACTGGCACCGGAATTCTGGGGACAGTCACTGGTTCAGCTGAGTTCAAACCAGACGAGGCATGCATAGTCCATCCCAGATTCCTGTTGGATCTGCTTACTGCTGACACAACTAGAGACGCCGACCACATTGACTTTGTGGTGACTCCGTCTCTGCGGGCCGTTGAACACCCAGCGGTGCCGCTCCTCGAGTTTGGCCCGAGCCACTTGTCGCTCTCCTTGGAAAACATGTTGACAGCGGTACTCGCTGAGGGAAGCCAGCTCGACCGGACCAACAGTTCCACATTCGAGACCGTAGGAATCGAGTTGACTACTGGTGGCCGTACGATTGCCTGCGACAGCAGCAGTCGATATCCCGTCAACCTGGTATTCACTGGCAGCGTTGGTGATCTCCAGCCAATTACGGCTTCTGGGAGGTTTGTGCCCGGGCAACCGTGCACCGTGCCAGCTGAATTCCTCCACAAACTTGCAACAACCGGGTCCGGCAAGGATTCCTTGAGTGTCACGTTCGATGTGACGCCCTCCATGGTCGTTGACCCTGCATTGCCACCCCTCGAGTTCAAGGCGAGCCCAGTTTCAATCTGGTTACAAGACGCCTTGATCGTCAGACTTTCCGATGGAAGCCGACTCGACCGCGCTGATCCAGAAAGTTTCAACAACATTGGCCTGCAGCTCTTCCTGGGAAGCCAGAGATTTGATCCGGCGGCAGGCACTCATGTAACCCTCAGTTTCTCGGCCGACCTGAACGGGAATTCAGTTACTGAATCGATCACCTACACCGCTGACGAGCCGTTTACGGTCCCATCGGGCTTCCTTCAGAGGGCCCTGAGCGATGGATCCGGCCTCAACCTGGTCCGGCTCTCAATCCAGGTGACACCATCGGTTGAGAGTTCCAACGATGACCCAGATCGTTACCCGACCTACGAACCCAGCACCATCCATGTCTGGCTCCACGATCATCTCGATGTTCGCCGTGTCGGTGACTCGGAACTTGATCGTGATGACAGCCGCAGTTTCGCCGACATCGAAGTGGATCTCCTCATCAACGGTCAGCCGCTCTCCGACACAGACGCCCGGGTGGCCCTCGAGTTTGCTGCCACAGTCAACGGCAACTCTGTTGCAACTTCGCGTTCATACCCAGTTGGTGGTCCGTACTTGGTCCCGCACGGGCTCTTCAAGGACCTGTTCGAGGTGGCATCCGACACGGATTTGCTGTTGCTGTCGGTCAACGCATCGCCAAGGGTGACCGTTGACGGGTCTGTGCACCCCGGCTACGGGCCGAGCGTCCTTCAGTTCAGTGTGAGAACCGGGGAGGGGTTCCCCAGAATCGTGAGCATTTCCGCAACTGACATCAACGACACTGGGAATGCCACCTTGACTGTCGAGGTTGTCGGCCCAAATGATGGCACAGGCAAACTGGATATTCGCTCTATTAGTGGCCTACCGGCCGACCTTCCGGGAACTATCACGCTCACAGAGCCGAAGTCGTGTGAGATCCCAAGCAAGGAACGCGCATACTGCACGGTTGAGCTGAGCGCCTCATTTACAGCAAACCGGACGGTTGAGCTAGACGTTGACCTGGCATTGTCCGGAGACCGTACGAAGGTGCCGGGACGAATCATCCAAGACTCGGTGTCGGTCAAGCCGTTCAAGATGAGCCGACCCCTGAACACGGCGAACTTCATCACAAGACTTCTCTTGCTTCTAGTTCTGTTCGTCGCCGTCCAGGTATTCCTTCGCGTCCTCTTTACTACCCGTCTCGCAAGGTGGGAGGCCCTCGAGATTGCTAGTCGGTGGTCGACTCTCCGGGTAAGGATCAACAAGGACGGTTACGTAACTGCCGAGGGTGGAGGCCAGATGACTGTTGACCCGGCATCCACCATGTTCGCCACCGAACTTGAGAACCGCTCCTCCTCAGCCCAACTCGGCGACATTACGTTCAGTATCAGTTGGATGCGAACCTTCCTAGGCGAAACGCGAACCAGTCGCTTTGTCCGAAGTCAGCGGGCCGTGATTGGGGCATCGTCATCAACAAATCACTGCATCGCTCCCGAAGGCATGGACCTGAGCTCGAAAGAGACTCTTGGGATCGGTTTGGTTGGAACCCAGTTCCTTCACTCCTGGGTCCTGCAGGTGTCTGAAAGATCACTCGAGTCGCTGGCCGACGGCGAGATCGTATCAGCCGACCTTCTGGTCATCTTCAGCCCGTTCGACGAGGGTGGCTCATCGGCTTTCGATCAACTGGAAGAGATCTCGGAAGGTGTCACCGACGTTGCGGGTCGCGAGATCCCCAACCTGATCGAACACGCCACAAGTAATGCCAAGGAGTCAAGCGAGAACCTCGCAGAGAACGGCCCTGACCAAGACGACGGCGACTGGTCTGATGATCCATCCGACGAAACCGACCCGTTTTCTTTTCCTCCATCGACGCCGCCAACTGCGGGCCAGTCCGGTGAATCCTCGACGACTGACGACTGGCTTTCAGATGCGGACGACCCGTTCGCATAACGTGACAACCAACTCACCAAACACAGAAAAGAGGCACCCATGCTTCGACCAGTGATCATGATCGGTTGCGGAGGATCCGGACAAAAGGCCGTCCGGTACATCAGGGATGCCGTCAGACGTCGACTGGAACACAGCGGCTGGGAGGGCGACTTTCCCAAGGCCTGGCAATTCATAGGTCTTGACACACTCAACATCCAAGAATCGCCTGGCGAAATCCCGACAATGCCAGCGTCCGACTACAAGAGCATCGCACTCCAGTTCGGCACATTCTCCGAACTTAATGATGCTCTCCTGGCCCAGCACTCACCACAGGACGGACGCGGATACAAGGAATTGATCGGCTGGCGACCTCAGGCCGAGCAGGTGAACGTTCCGTTGCGAAATGGCGCAGGCCAGATGCGGGCAGTTGGTCGCACTGCTGGTGTTGTGAGTCTGGGGACGGTAGTCCGACCGCGGATCAAGGATGCGTTCGGGGCATGCGATGCTGGTGGACCCGAACTTCAGCAAGTCTCTGAACTTCTCGGTGTGCCCGTCCCACCTGGTACCACCGTGCCGGATCCGATCGTGGTGGTGCTTGGTTCAATGGCAGGTGGTACCGGCGCCGGCATTCTTCTTGATGTCATCGACCTTGTCCGCAGAACCGATCGCCGGGGAGCGTTCCCGATTGCTGTCATCTTCACTCCAGACATTTTCAACTTCGCTGCCAACGACGCTATGTCTGCAAACGGGCTGGCCATGATGTCCGAGTTGATGTCTGCCTACTGGGACGACGAGCGGAGCTACTCCGAACTGATCCCAGATGACGTCCGGGTAGACAACCGAGGCCCGCACTCGACCTTCCTCATTGGTCGCAAGAACCTGGGAGGCATTGACCTAAATAACTCTCGCAACGTCTACCGGGCTGTCGGCGAGGCGCTTGCTTCGTGGGTTAGTTCCTCGAGCGTCCAGGACTCCGTTTACAACTTCATCACCGTCAACTGGCCCATGAACGCCCCTGACAACATGGGCGGCTATCCGTTTGACCGCGTGCGGCAGCGGGGCGTGATCTCGTCGTTCGGCTCGTCGACCCTATCCATTGGGCGTGATCGCTTCCGCGAGTTCGTAGCAAAACTTCTCATGCGAGAACTTCTGGAGAACCTCTACGAGGGTCATCTGAAAAAGGCTCCGGCAGAGTTGGGAGAAGAAGCCAAGAACCTCACCGACGCGGCAGTTCTGGAAGCCTTGGTCACCCGACATAAGGCTGCCTTCATGCAAGCCTGCAAGTTGGACGAACGCGGGACCAACGCGAATCAAATCACAGACCGCTTCGCATCGAATTCGCTGGCAAGAGATGAACTCAAGCTCATCAAGGATGAGATGGTGGTCCCATTCGGATCACAGACTGGAACACCCGCCGACTGGCACACCCGGCTCAACTCCCAAGCACGGCAGGTGGCGCGACCTTCTTCTCAGCGTGCTGGATCAGGCTTCGAGGAGTTGCTCAGCATCTGGGGTCCCGACGTATTTGAACGGATCCTCCGCACCGCCTCGGACTACATCGGCAGGTACGGGCTGAAGGTCGCTGGGGAGCTTGTTCGAACCACGATGACCGAGGTTGCTCAAGTTTCCGCTGAAGTGCATCAAGAGGCTCATACGGACCGGCAACAGGAACAGCAGTTCCGCGAGGAGGCAAGAAGCACGCTTCGTAACGCTGGAACGAAGGACTCCATCAACTTCATGGCTGCACCAGTCCAAGCTGCACTCAATTCATTCGCCAAGTCGATCTTGGCGAATTGGCGAGCCGAGCGACGTGAGCGCACGGCAGCTGCCATGGAGGCACTCTCCATTCAGGTTCTTGGGACACTTTCCCTTCAGATAGGCCAGGCTCACGGACGAATCCACGAGATGGTAAGTCGAATCGACGGCGAGCCCGCACTCGTTGACACCTGGCCGACCTACCGGGGAGGAGTTCCTGAAGGATTCCTTCCGTCGCCTCTGGAGTTCTATCTCGAAGAGGCAGAGTCATGGCCCGGAGCGCTTGAGCGGCTGGCAGCAGAGGCAATTGAACTCTCGGTCGATGTCGGATATCAGCCAACCGATCCCATCGACGCCACTCGCTATCTGATCAATTCCGGTGGCTTCCCGGCCGATCAGTACCACGAGGTTCGGCCGGTTGCATGGATCACTGACAGCACCAGCCATGAACCACAGTGGACACCTGGCAGGAGTCCACAGATCGAGGTGGCCAGCGAGTACGAGCAAATTGCAGACCGGATCTCGTCCTGGATGAATCGTCCGTCCAGCCCGATGGCCAGATACTTCGGTGAGGGTTTACGTGAATACCTAAACTCCAGCGATCGCTTTGGCCAACCGGTACGTGACCATACAGACCGACTCCGTTCGTTCAGGCTGAAACTGGATGAGGCACGTCAGCAGTCTCAGCCATTGATTGAGTTGGATCTGGCTCTGAACGCCGTGGTCCACACAAACCATCCACAGATAGGCGTGATGCCGCTGGTGCAGGGCTTTCCCTTCCCTCTTGGCCATCCCGCCAGGGCGATCGTCGAAGAGGTCATGGGCAATGAGGGTGCCCACTTCACCGACGTTGAGCGCGAGTCTGTCCTCCTGTCATCTTTCATTGAATACCCCGTTCATCCAATGGTGGTGAGTTCGTTCGTTCAACCACTTGGCACCGTGCTCAACTCCATCGGCAACGACGAAGCTCAACTCCGAGGTGCATTCTGGCTGTGGCGCAGGACAAAGATTCTTGAGAACTTCATTCCCCTCCCTGATGAAACTCGACTGGCGATCATGCGTGGGTTTGCCGTCGCTCGCATGCTTGGATACATCACTGCTGATCCATCTAGACAGGTCAGCATTACCGGCACCTCCGGGCCGCTGAGGTTCCAGTTTCCACTGCTTACCGATGTCAGCCAGGACAACGTTCTTCCCGCCCTGTTGGAGTCATTTGGCCTCTGCTTCGGGAAAGTCGCGACGGAGCATTTGGCAGCATTCGATGCTTTTTCCCGTCTCTACCAACTCGGAGAAGGGACGGGCCATCTCTACGTGCTCGCCGAGGAGGCTGAGAAATTCCTTGAAACCGGTGTCATCCCGTTCACTCCTGAAGATGCCTCACGACATGCGAAGGCCCAGGCGGACACCGAAGAGGAACGCAGTCGTAAGTTGCAGGAGTATCTGGAGGCGAACCTCAAGCGATTCAGAATGCTGGAATCCAGGTCATTCACTGGCCAGGAAAGCCGGGATCGCTTCGGTACTGTAACCCCTGAAGACACACTCACTGTTGAGTTGGTCAAGGACCTGATCGTCGCCTACGACGCTGTACTCAACGCAATAGTCACGCGCAGTAGCGGAGGCGTCGTGTGACCCACCACTTGACCATCATTGCCGGAGCCGGTGGTGGCTTGACTGAGGCATTCTGCCAGTGGGCCGAAGCCGATCTCATGGATGCGACTGCATTCGTTGACCTGGGTGATGCATCAGTTGGACTTGATACTTGTGTGCTTTGGGCACGATCCGGGTCCACCTCCAAGCTGACCCTTGAAGAGGTTCTGACCAGCGAGATGTGGCCCGCTGTGAGTTTCGTGTCGGTGAGAACAGGCCAACTCAGTTCGCTCGAGAGTTCAACTGTCACGGTCGAGGCAGCAATTCTGGATGCGGTCCGTTCATCCTTCTTGGGCGATTGCGACTTTCGCGCTTTTACGGTCGGGATTGCGGAACCAGATGGCTCCTTCGGTGCCAACCTGTTTGATCCAAACTGGGATCTCCATCTTCTGCATGACCCAATTCTGATCGCAGACGCCGACGTTGCGGTACTACCTATACGAGACCGCGACCGCCCTTTGACATGTCTCCTAACCGCACTCCTTGCAACTGGTGGTTTTCGTTGGCAAACGGAACCACTCATCGATTTACACGATGATCCTGCCGGACTAGTTGTTCCCGCCAGAGTCGTTAGAGCACAACTAAGAATTGTCAATGCTGGAAAGTTCATCGATGACGTGCTCGCTGGAGCGTTTCCAAAGAGCGGCCCCTGGATAGTGCCTTCAGGAGTCTCGGCTATCGGTGCGCCAGACGGTTCAGCAGTAGATCGAGAACTGGCAGACAGAATCGGCTCTGCAGTCGGATTCAAGTTCCGTCCATTCCAACCACCCCGCCTACCTGCGCCAGAACAGATCGGCATTCTGGCTGGGCTCCAGCTCTTCACACGCAACTTTGTTGCGGCGGCCCGCAAGGCCCCGATTCTCGTAATCGACAGGTTCACGACGAAGATTGGCGAGGGAATCGCCGCTGCAGCTCAGCAGTTGACCTTCGGCGACCAGTCCTCAGTGGTCATGCGATTTCGACCGGGCCTCTCCAGCGGCGACACAGATGATCTATTGCTCCGCCTTCGGGAAGTCGGGATGCCCGACACAGGTCTGCCAGCGATTCCCGACCCTCACCCGTGGACGTTGTTGTGCGAAGCCTCCTTTGGCCTGATCGATGGCGGAGATCTTCCGGATGGTGTGCCAACGCCGATGCGTGACACTCAGCGCCTGCTTTATCTGAATCCCACATCGGTCGGACCACCTCCAGATGACTCAAGCTTTGGAATGTCTTCTATCGAACTCGATCTTCTCGGCCTCGACCAGGACCTCGAGCACATAGAACCAATGGACATCGAAAATGCGCGTGCTCTGGACTGCGCCCTATCCCAAGTGTCGCTACCCAATGAGAAGACCAGCAATGACCCCAGTGCGACACAAGGATCATCCGCCACCCGATCTACGGCTGAGAACGGGGAGGAGGACAGAGATACAGGGCCGGAAATTCACAGGCCCGACCATCCAGAGTTCGATCCCACCAACTACCAGCCCTTAGCGGCCTTCTATCAGGGCCCAGCCCCTCAGACACCAGAAGAATACAAGGCTGGCCAAGTTCTCCATGAAGAAGCGCTGCGCGAACGCGTTCCGATTGATGGTCCCTGGCAAGCCGACAATCGTTGTGACCACTGCGGAACCTCCTTCTATCACGGTGTCTGTTACCTATATGAGCCAACTGAAGAACTTGTCCACATCGGACACATATGCGCCAAGAAATCCTCTCTACGACGTCTCGAACAGGACCCTTCGCAACTGATCATCCAATCCTTACAGGACCGATGGCAACGGTGGCTGGTCTCCCGGCGAAACTGCCTCCTCTGGCAGGTTGGAACTCACCTAGCGGCCGCAATTGACAACGCCCGACAGGGGTTGGCAGATGGAATGGCCGAACGAGAGGCACCTGACCGGTCAACCGAAGATGTAGAGATGGCCCAGGCGAAGCTCCGACTTGCCACCATCCGGTCAATGGTCGCAAGCCTTCTCGCCGGCGCCGCGACGATTGCCAGTTTCTTCTTTGTCCTTATTCCACTTCTCTGGGTACTGGTTCCATTTGCTGGGGCGCTCCTTGCCCTTATCACTCGTGGCACCTTGCTTACCAGAGAACTTGCACGTGTGCAGACCCGCCAAGCGGCTGGCCATCGGACCCGTCAGATCGCCCTGTTGAAGATTCAACACAGTTCGACTGAGTTGGCCCGATTGGTCAACGCTCGAACCCAGTTTGCTGACTGGCAGGAAATGATCAGAACCGTCGTCCACCGTCCCTACGGCCGGCTTGACTCGACAAATGCCGAGGGTTCGATTGCCGGTTCCGTATCTCGGCCCCAGTCATTCGTCCACGGGCGAGCTGACCCGACCCAACAACAACTACGGGCCGTTCAGAGACATGCCCGGCAGATGACGTTTCGCAACGGATGGCTGAATACTGTGTTTCTTGAGATGAAGCAACAGTGGCAGATGGACTATTCAGAGGATGTGCTTTGGGCAGCGGAACGTGCTCCGGAACCCGAATCCGACAACAGCCCACCAGGAGCCATAAGAGCCAACATTCCAGGCACCAACGAACCTGTCTATTCCCCCCGCGAGGACTTCCGGAGTCGCATGCTTGGTGGCCAACTCCAGCCAGCTGTAACCGCTGTCCTCACTGAGGTGATTGTGGACTGGCTGTCTGACATGTCGCTCGACGAACTGCTGTCCCCGGTTTCTGTTACTGGCCCCGGGCGTGCGCTGAACGGCCAGTTGCCAGAATCGTTTCTTCGCGGCCTGGCTATACCGCTTGAGGAAGTCCCCCTCCTTCAGCCTCAGGTATTCAGCAACGATCCTGATGCGCTGCACCTGAGGCTCCACAATTTGGACAGTTCTTATCCGGCCGAACCCGATGTCTCTCCACTGATTGATCCTGAGACCGTAAGTCCTGGTCGAGATCTCGTTTTCGCATCTTTTAGAGTCGTGCTCTCTCCTCCCATTCCTCCCAATTGGCTGGCCGGATACACAGGAACGGGTGGCGAACCGCGTTCTGAGACGACGGACGGAAACACCACCGACGGACCGACTGACGATGCGTCCCCGGTCGTGTAGGCGCACCGACACATGACTCCCAACTTGAGTAGTCCGATCTGGATAGACCTCACCGACCCGAGTGAAGACGCTCTTCTGAGGGCCCTACCCAGCGATCTTCACCCAATCGCAGATGGTCGACTCCGCTTAACTAGGTCCTACCACGATCAAGTATTCCCACGAAACGAGGTCGCGCCTGAGTTTCAGGGCGTCGTCGATCTCGTAGACACCCCCCATCGTCCTCGATCTCGGCAGCAGAGGGCACACTGTCCTTGCCTGTCAGTTAGCGACTACTCCCCCTCGCTGACCAGGACACCTGTCCAAACTCAGGCTGAACCACGCACGTGATCTCGCGATCACGAAGCCTCTTCCAAGAGTCCTCAGTGGGATGAAGATAGGCCCCGTACCACTCTGAGTATTCATAGTCCAGGCCTACATAGCCCTTGAACCTCCCGACACATCCCTCTTCAGCCATTCGAACGACCGCGTTCATACCTGGCCACTCCGAGCCCGGAACATCAAACAACGAATAGACCTCAGAGCCATGAGGACTATTGCAGGCCACGATTTCTACATCTGCAATTTCAGCACCATCAAAGCCTCCATTGAAACAATCTCCGACACTTAGGGAGAAGACATTTCCCTGCCCACATCCTGATAGTCCAGTAGCCCCGATGACCACCGCACACAACACCGCAACCGTCCTTAGAGCCATGCCCCTAGACCTCAACCCCACATGAACTGCAATAACGTGAATCGTCAAGAACCTCCGTATTACAAGATGCACAGAACTGAGAGCTGGCTCGCGGACTGACCCGAGACAACTCTCTGGTTCGCCTCGCTGGCCCTAGGAGAAAGACCAGGCCAACGATCCATCCGAGACCAAAAGCCCAACCGATCAAGATTCCCCAGAACCATCCCCACTTCTTGGTCTTTGCCGCACGATAAAGGCCATAGAAAGTAGACCAGATGAGGCCAATGAAGAATCCGACAACAAGGACAACAATGAGGAACTCGTTGCTACTCAGGAATGCGATCACAAGATCAAGTTAGATCACCAGACCGATCGCTGCTCAGGAACTTACCGCCCCTAGTACGGACGCATCGCCGCTCACTTGTTGTCATCGTCGCCAACCAACTCCAACCGAAGTTCGTAGGCAGCGTCCTGAGCCCGTCTGGGTGGTGGCGGGTTTGCGATCTGGTTCTGCCGGTACCACTCTCCCTTACGAACGGCGAGCGGCGAGCGGCGAGCGGCGAGCGGCGAGCGGCCCACCCTTTACCTCGATTACCACTATTCCCTGAAGGTCGTTGATCAACAGAACATCGACCTCGAACGGGCGTCGCTCATTGATCAAATCAAGGCGTGGAATGATCAGCCAACTGTCCTTCAGCGTCGACTGGAACGCCCTGATTACCCGGCGCTCCGAGGCCGGCATCTTGTCGAGTGGAATGTCCTCTGGGATCAAGAGGCCCATGGCCTGCTCACCACTCGAGACGGGAGGCCTCGCACGTCCAGAGGCCCTCCTCGAGCGACACCCACTCGCCTATCAGCTTGAACGGGTCATTCCGGCTCGGTACAGGGGCCTTGCCACCCATCAGTTGCCAGAGGCCGCTGCCACGGAGGCCGTCAATGGCATCCATGTACCTGAGGATTTCCGCCCTCTCCTCGTCGGTTTCAAGAGGCGGCGCCTCGTCGGCGAACAGGTCGGGGGTATCGGTTGTCATTGTTTCTCCTCATCAACCCGGTGTTGCCACCGTGCCCACCTCGGGGTCGGTTGGCGGACCGTCACAGGGCCAGGCCCCTCGGATCCTCTGAATGAAGACACCGCCCACTGGCGGTGCTGTTGAACGAGATCAGTTCGATACTGCACACCTAGGAACCGACGTCGGTCCCTAGGTGTGCACCAACCACCTCCTCATCGAACCTGGCATTGCCACCGTGCATCGCTGCCGGTTGGCGGCCTGTCAAAGGGCCAGGACCCTCGAGACCTCTGGATGAATCAGGCGTCATTGCAGCGTCTCCTGTTGCCTCCTGCGGGGAGGCCCGTAGCCCGCCTGACACCCTTAAGCACGTCTACTGATCAACACTGGGCTGGTGCGAACTCCCCTGTACACCGGTCTTAGTGTTATCGCCGCTGCCCTACTATTTTCCCTACTGGTTGATGAGTCTGACGGATCTCAACTCAAGTTCGATCCGAGAAATGCCACATACCATGTGGACTGCACAAGTCCATGGGAGGACGAAGACGGGCCAGTTCCCTTCGTCGACGGCGCCTGGCAAGACACCGTCCATCCAGACGACCATCTTGATCGTCCCGCCAGCATTGCGTACGTCAACGAAGTTGCAATAACTGAACTGGTAGAGGTGTCACCGGGTCCAGAGGTCGCTGTCGGAATCTATTGCAACTCCGGTGGTTCGCATTCGACATTTGAGGTGCAGGTATTTGCCGGGGACTCCAGTGAGGCAATGCGACTGGGCCAGGTGCTCCACGGGTACCTAGAGTGGGCGGGCGGGTCGTGGCCTGTGGTTCAGACAAAGCGGCGCCGATGGATGCCTAGTGACCCTCACTGCTGTCCTTCAAGATTCGTTCTCACCAATTACGAATGGCGAGACGATCGCTGGGTAGAGACCTCTGCAGAAGTGTGGGCGAAAGAATCGGATACCTCAGGGTCCTAGAGAGTCACCGGCGTCTCCCAGAACTAACGTCTGTCACCCCTTCCCGCAGGCCGAGAGGGTAGGGCGACACCGGAGCCCCAAAGTTTATCTCAGTAATGGATCGGTATCTGTTCCATCAGTGAGGTGAGACCTTGTTTCCTTTATGTCGCCTGCTCCGGGGGGCGCACAACTATAAGTAAACCCAAGTCTTTCCTGACGGCGTGCAACATCCGCCGACACAGGGACATGACAGAGACATGGAGACTTCACCGAACACCGCCGCCACCGACGTCAGGCGCTCCGCCTGACCAGACGGAGCGGCGCCCTAGTCGAAGATCACTCCGGCGACCAGTAGGAAATTGGGTTCTGGCTTCCCGAGGAGAACTCGACACGCCGACCGAGTGTCCCGACCCATTCTTCGAAAATGGTTCCTTCGGTTAGTGGGGTTGCAGCAAAGGCACGTCGCCCATCTTCACGTTGGATCCAGTCACCGATGGCTACGACACCGCGTGTGACGCCCTCATGGACTGCGACCGCGTGCCGTATCCCTTCTCTTCGTATTCGGGACGGACTGATCCTCCACCAGGCGCGCGTAGCGTCCGCTAGTTCGTCTGGAGTTATTCCCTCCTTGTAACCGTTACCTATCCGGACGACGCCAGGTTCAATCTCGATGACCTCGTCTCGCCAGGTCCCTAGCCGGATCAGGACTACCGGAGGAGCCCCTGGATCGACCGGCTGGGCGCCGTAACGAGCGGCTAACTCAGCGAGCTGAGAACGGCCTTGGTCGGTGTCGTGTCCTGCGACCGCATTGGATAGGTCGTCGAGACAATCGATTAGTGCCGCCTCGATCAGAAACGCCTCGGCCTCCTCGATGCCGTGGCGGACTATGTCTATACGTGGTTCATGGCCGGAGCATCGGATCTCTCGAATCCGAGCGACCTTGTCAGATCGGGGACCAGAATCCGCCCTCAATAGAGCCTCGCGACCGTGAGACAAGAGGCGTTGGCCGGTCCCTTTGCCGACGTAGAACACTGCGTCATCGCGAGGATCGACGAGCGCGTACACGTAGAACGGCCCCATTCTTTCCGCGACCTCTGGGGGCAGGGCCCTCTCAGGCAGCAAGGTCACTTCGCCTCTGGTTCGATCGTGTAGCCGTTGACCTCCACGACAACCACGCTACGAGCCGACCACCAACCCCGCCAGAACGGCCCAATCTGGCACCCCTGTCCTGACTACCATCGGTGGTGCGCCAGCCGGTGACTCTGCCCGGTTTACTTATAGGGGCCCTCCCTGGGGGGCGTACAACACCTAACACACTCCGGTGCGACTCCTTCGTGGTACCCACAATTCTTGCACCACCCTAATTGAGGGTCAAGCCATTCGACTGTTGAGTGATTCGATCTCGGCTTGGAGGGCTGCTATGTCCTTCTCGACAGCCGAAACCCTCTCTTCAAGGGTCTGATCGGGGACCACGGTCATAGCTCCCAGCTCGAAGACACCCACACGAATCATGCGGTCAACGTCTGGGCCGGGGCACGTCGTTGGCTTCAGGACGAGGCGGATCCACCCCTCAGGATTCGCTACAAACCCACAGCAGTAGCACCGTACTCAGCCTGAGCGGTCGTGAACCCCTCGTACTTCAACTGCTCAACCAACCCACTACGAGAAAATGCTGAGTACTCCAAGTAACTCGCTGCACTCAAAGCAGCCTGTTCGTTCCAGTCGGCATTCTGGGCATCAGTGCCGTACTCAGCCTGAGCGGTCGTGAACCCCTCGTACTCCAACTGCTCAACCAACCCACTACGAGAAAAAGCTGAGTACTCCAAGTAACTCGCTGCACTCAAAGCAGCCTGTTCGTTCCAGTCGGCATTCTGGGCATCAGTGCCGTACTCAGCCTGAGCGGTCGTGAACCCCTCGTACTCCAACTGCTCAACCAACCCACTACGAGAAAATGCCGAGTACTCCAAGTAACTCGCTGCACTCTCACGGGCGTTCCGCTCACCAGCGGACTCCGAGACCGTGGTCGTAGGTGCCACCGTCGTCGTAGGTGCCACCGTCGTCGTAGGTGCCACCGTCGTCGTAGGTGCCACCGTCGTTGTAGGTGCCACCGTCGTTGTAGGTGCCACCGTCGTTGTAGGTGCCACCGTGGTCGTAGGTGCCACCGTGGTCGTAGGTGCCACCGTGGTCGTAGGTGCCACCGTGGTCGTAGGTGCGACCGTGGTCGTGCTGGCCGGGACAGCCGCCTCCTCAAGTGTTGCAGCACATCCCGCCAACAAGGTACCTGCCAGAAGGAGTTGAACAAGTCGTCTCATGCCTCTCTTCTACCACAAGGGCTTCCCTTTGACTCTTGAACGCCGCACCGCCACTGAAGGCGTCGAACTCCGCACCGAAGGCGACATGCTCGTCGCCATCGGCTATGCCGCCACGGTCAATCGCCTGTCATCCAACCTGGGCGGCTTCGTCGAACGGGTGGCCCCCGGCACGTTCGCTTCCACGCTCAAGCAGGCCGACGTGACTACTCTCTCCAAACACGAGTCGGCCAACCTCCTGGGCCGCTTTTCGACGGGCACGCTTCAAGTGTCCGCAGACGACCACGGTCTCCACTACGAGATCGACCTGCCCGACACCACATTGGGTACGGATGTGGCCGAGTTGCTCCGCCGGGGCGACATCTCCGGCTCGTCGCTCGGGTTCCGCAACATCGACAAATAGTTGAGCCGTCCCTCTACGCCGATACGAAAATGGCCGAACTGGCTACGGGTAACACGACCGTCGCGTTCGGAGACTTCAACCGGGGCTACTTCGCCCGCATCGGCAGAGGCATCCGGGTCGAGCAGACCGACGCCGACAAGTGGACCACTGACCTCGCGTCGGTCCGCTTCATCGTGCTCTGCGGCGGTGTCCTCGTAGACACCAACGCCGTCCGCAAGTTGGTCCAGGCATAGCCCTGACCACTTCATCCAGGTCGGGTCCGGGGCCTAACGGCCTCGGGCCCCTTCGGGCCCCTCTACCAAGGAGACCCACTTTAAAATCAGACTTCTCACGTCCATCTCTGCCGCCCACGGCTCATTCTCGCCAGGCGAGGAGACCGACTGACCCGACAAAGCCGACGCCGAACGCCTCGTCAAGGCCGGGTTCGCCGAGAAGGTCTCAGCCTCTCGACGCCCCAAGATCGAGAAGGCCACCAAGACCTCTCACGTCGAAACTGCAACCGCCTGACGCCTCGTCGAACCGGGAGCGCTATAGGCCATCAGGAAAGTAGTGCTTGCGCCAGGACTGGTACATGAACGTGATGACGAATGGTGCGGCGACGATCAACAAGAGCAACGGAGCGCCGTCCCATTCCTCCAGACGCTGGGGCCACGGTCGGCGATCTGGCAAAGGTACTGGGCAAAAGGACTCCTGGACAGAACTCTGAGATTCCCGCAACCATTGATCCGAATGAAGGACGCTCACGATCTTGCGGAAATCACAAGAACCCCCCCGCTCCAGGGCACTAGTCAGCGTGTCAGCGGTGCTAACGCACTTGCTCTGAGCCGATGCTTTGCTTCCACAGATGTCATAAATGTCACTGACCTCAGCGCTGCTGAGTTCGCCGCCTGTACCACCGCAACCAAGTGCCACCACCACAGTCAGTGCACTGAACCAGACCTTCCAGTTGATCACGCCTTCCAGTATCACCCACTGGGGACAACTCGTCACTTCAACTATTGGAGATGTCTATGGCGTACTTCGCCAAGGAGTCCGCCGACTCACGGCTACTGCTCCGCAACTCAGCAGAGATCCTCTCGGTCACCTTCTACTCGGGTGAGACCGCTACCGACGCCGACGGCTCGGTCACGGTCGAGATCACCGACGAGGCAGGAGCGACCGTGGTGGCTTCGGGCACGGCAAGCACGTCGTCAGCGTCAGGTGTCTACACCTACTCTCTGGCTGGCCAGACTGACCTCAAGGCCCTGACCATTACCTGGTCGGGAATCTGGGGATCGAGCACCATGTCCTTCGTCACCGCCGCCGAGGAATCCGAAGACAAGAACGATAATGAGGAGTTCTTGGACGCTTAGGATTGCGATCACAAATGCACCCTAGACCAGCAAGTCGACAACCTCTCTGGACCTACTCCCATCTTGTCGGGCTGAGAGTGTTGTGGTTCAGGACATGTGCAAGGGGTTGTTCATGACATGTGCAAGGTCTGGTCGGCTGTGCTGGCGCGATGTCGAAACGTCAGTCAGTCATATTGTCGGTAGTGCTTGAGGGTCGGTCCCAGGCCGATACAGCCAAGCTGTATGAGGTGTCAGAGGCGACAGTGTCGCGTTGGGTTGCGCGTTATCGAAGCGATGGCGTCACCGCTTTTGAACCCCGATCTCGGCGTCCTAAGAGGTCACCTTCCAGGCTTGCAGATGTCGTGATCAAACAGGTCCTGAACCTGCGGGCCGAACTGACAACCCAGGGCCTCGACGCGGGAGCGGCCACCATTGCCTGGCACCTCAAAGACCGCCACGACACGACAGTGTCGATCTCAACAATCCGCCGTCACCTCATTTCAGCCGGACTCGTCACACCAGAACCGAAGAAACGCCCCAAGAGCTCCTACATCCGGTTCCAAGCCGACCTCCCAAACGAGACATGGCAAACCGACATGACCCACTGGCGACTCGCCAACGGCAACGACGCCGAAATCTTGTCCTGGCTTGATGATCACTCCCGCTACGCCCTGTCAGTCACCGCACACAACCGGGTCAACACAACAATCGTTGTTGACCAGTTCGACAAAACCGCAGGCCAACACAGTCACCCAGCCTCGGTGCTTTCCGACAACGGCCTCTACTACACCGCCCGATTCGCCCGCGGAGGCGCCTCGGGACCAAACCGATTCGAACAACACCTCACCAACCTGGGCATCCACCAAAAACACTCCAGACCCAACCACCCCACCACCTGCGGCAAAGTCGAACGCTTCCAACAAACCCTCAAGAAATGGCTACGAGCCCAAACACCGGCCGCCACCATCACCGCCCTACAGGTCCTCCTCGAACGTTTCATCCACACCTACAACACCGATCGCCCCCACCGGGCGTTGGGCACCACACCAACAACCGCCTACAACCGCCTCCCCAAAACCGGACCCACCGGCACCAAACCCCAACTACGCATCCGCCACGACCGCGTCGACAAGACAGGATCAGTAACCCTGCGCTACCACAGCCACCTCCACCACATCGGCATCGGACGCCCACACGCCGGCACCCAAATCACCCTCCTCATCGCCGACCGAGACATCCGAATCATCAACACCCAAACAGGCGAACTCCTCCGCCACCTCACCCTGGATCCCACCCGCGACTACCAACCACAAAAACCAAAAAACCTGAACCCCTGAGGGTTCAGGCCCTGCACATGTCTCGCGACATCACAATGGTCGGGCTGAGAGGATTTGAACCTCCGACCTTCGGTCCCCCAGATCGATGCACCCCAAAGCGCTGACCTGTACAAACGTCCGGAAACCGCCTCTGAACTGCAGTTCTGGTTGATCACTGGTTCGCGCTGGTTCGCACTGTTTCGCGACGTCTCGCGGCCTGTACGCGGCCTGACAGAAGGGCCCAGGTGCCTCTGACGCCCTCGGTGTAGATACGTACAGGCGGGGCAGGTCGGCGGGTTGTTTGCGAGACAGTAGAGGGGCTGGTGGCCACGGGGGACTCCTATAAGGTGAGGAGGTGCGAAGGGCGTTAGTGGTTCTGGTACTGGTAGCAGCGGGATTTGGCGTTGCCGCGATTGTGCTGGAGCAGGGTGAGCCTGAGCGGACACCCAAACCGTTCCCGACCGAGCAGGTTGTCAACGCCTGCGTTGAGCAACTCCAGTCGCTGCCTCCTTTTTCCGGAACGGACATCTCCCCAGACGGGGTGTGTCGCTGCGCGGTAGACGATCTGGTGAATAGATACAGCGTGAACGAGTTGGACCAGATGGGCGAAGACGCCGCACTAAACGCAGCGGTGGGCTCACTCGGCCGCTGCCGAGAACTGGCTGGGATTTGACTAATGGGAACGATGGTGCCGACCGTCTGTCACCTCTCCCCTGAGGGGGGCTAGGGCGACCACTGGAGCCTCTAGGTACGAACCTCAGATACGCGCAACCGGAACGGCTACCGGGCGGTTACACGAGTGTCGGAGGAGGGGGGACTTGAACCGCCCCTATTCAACGCGATCACCTCAACAGACTCGTCACGGTCAGCCACCCCAACTTCTGGGAATACCCTGCTGGCCAGTTGAGTAGACACCCGAACCGTCGGCGTTCATCACGAAGATCTCGCCTTCTCCATAACGGTCACTCATGAAGGCGATCTGTATTCCGTTCGGCGACCACACCGGATACCCGTCCCAGTCATCATTGTCGGTGAGTTGGCTGACATCGCTGCCATCGGCGTTCACTACAAAGATCTCAATGTCGCCGTACCGGCCGCTCATGAAGACGATTTGTTCACCGTTTGGTGACCACAGAAGAGGCCAGAGTTTATAGACATCACTCACCAGAGTGTTAGTGAGTTGACGAACCATAGAGCCGTCGGCGTTCATTACAAAGATCTCAATGTCGCCGTCACGGTCACTCATGAAGGCAATTCGACCACCGTCTGGTGACCACGCTGGTTGCCAATCCCAGTCATCGTTGTTGGTGAGTTGGACCACCTTCGATCCGGGGGCGATCATTACAAAGATCTCCTCGTCCCCATCACGGTCGGTGACGAAGGCGATTCGGCCACCATCAGGCGACCACGCTGGTTGCCAATCCCCGTCACCGTTGTTGGTGAGTTGGACCACCTTCCATCCGTCGGCGTTCATTACAAAGATCTCGGGATCCCAGCCACGGTCACTCGTGTATGCGATCTGCCCACCATCAGGCGACCACGCTGGTTGCCAATCCCGGTCACCGTTGTTGGTGAGTTGTCGAATCTGAGAGCCGTCGGCGTTCATTACAAAGATCTCCTCGTCCCCATCACGGTTAGTGATGAAGGCGATTCGGCCACCATCAGGCGACCACGCTGGTTGCCAATCCACGTCACCGTTGTTGGTGAGTTGTCGAATCTGAGAGCCGTCGGCGTTCATTACAAAGATCTCAAAGTCGCCGTCACGGTCACTCAAGAAGGCAATGCGGTCACCCGAACTGTCACCGCTACAGCCAACGGCCGCAACTACCAAGACAACGAGAAGTGCAACTGACTGTCTCACAATCTCAGTCTGCCACCTCTCCCCCGAGGGGGTGGGGCGACCACAGACGCCCTAAGCGGAGGGTCAGTTCAGGTACTCGCAGTAGTACCTACTTTGGCGCTGAGAGTCTGACTAGTTCGTCGATCACCGCACCCGGGACTCCTCCGCCCATGTTGTCGTACAAGGTCGATGTCATTGCCTCTGCCGTCGGCCAAGTCAAGCCCCAGTAACCAATTTTCCCGTCAGGTCCGTAGATCTCTTCTGGAGTGAATTTGAGAGAATCAGAGAACTCAATCGCCCAGTCTGCCCATGCCAGCGAATCTCCTAGATCCGCTAGTGATTCATGAGTGATCTGCCATACCACTTCTCCGGCAGCCTCAACTTCTAGTGTTGCGACCAGTTCGACAGCCTCGTTCTTGCTAAAGCCAAGGCGTCGTGCCGTC
>ENA-OREN01001716-OREN01001716.1-marine-metagenome-genome-assembly--contig:-NODE-1716-length-24451-cov-2.783376_pt1 | contig 24451 bp, 20 predicted proteins | sample MGYA00248624_ERZ508555 | MGnify/ENA primary metagenome ERZ508555 (study PRJEB26222, sample SAMN06267773) | marine metagenome | isolation source: Saanich Inlet, British Columbia, Canada | place...
GATGGGGCGCTGCCAGTTCATGAATTTATGCAACCCGCCCAGACCCGCCACACGCTCCGCCCCCGGTCGCAGCATAAGGTGATAGGTGTTGGCCAGAACGATGTCCGCGCCGGTTTCCCGAACGGATTCTGGCGTCATCGCCTTTACCGTTGCGGCCGTACCCACAGGCATAAAGGCGGGTGTCTGAATGGCACCGTGCGCGGTTTCGATTTGCCCGACCCGCGCAGCCCCGTCTTGGGCAAAGATCTGATAGCCGAAATCCGTCACTTTGCAGCCGCTCCTAAATCCGCAGGCGCCAGCTCCAACAAACAGGCGTCCCCGTATGAATAAAATCGATAGCCGGCCTGAATGGCATGGGCATAGGCCGCCTGCATGGCATCCAAACCCGCGAGGGCCGAAACCAACATAAACAAAGTGGAGCGGGGAAGATGAAAATTCGTCAATAACACGTCCACCACCTGAAACTGATAGCCGGGCGTAATGAAGATATCCGTATCCCCGGTGAACGGTTTCAACACTCCATCCCGCGCCGCGCTTTCCAACAAACGAAGAGACGTCGTACCCACGGCAACAACTCGCCCGCCGTTCGCCTTGGTTTGTTGGATTTTATCGACCAGGGCTGCATCCACTTCCCCCCATTCAGAGTGCATGACGTGGTTTTCCGTATTCTCGACGCTGACGGGCAGGAATGTGCCGGGGCCCACATGCAAGGTCACCTCGCCATGGTCGATCCCGGCATCCGTTAAGCGTTGCAACAGCTCGTTGGTAAAATGCAAACCCGCCGTGGGTGCGGCCACCGCGCCGTCATGGCGGGCCAGAACCGTCTGATAGTCATCCTGATCCCGCTCATCGACGGCACGATGTTTGCGAATATAGGGTGGTAGGGGCAGACTACCATGGCGTTCCAGCGCCGCCAGCAGGTCCGCATCAGAGAGCCCGAAATCCAGCACCACCTGGCCACCCGTATGGGGGCCTTCAACCCGTGCGGAAAACCCCTCGGCAATGATAAGTCGGTCATCCGTCCGCAAGCGCCGGGCGGGTTTAGCGAAGGCCCGCCAGCGGCCAAGGCCGACGGCTTCAAACAAGGTAAGTTCGAAACGTCCCTCACCGCGTCCCCCATCACGCCCAACATCTCGCCCCACCTCGCGCCGAGCTTCGAGTTGCAGAGGCAGGACCCGGGTATTGTTGAAGACCAGGAAATCCCCGGGCCGCAGCAAATCGGGCAGATCGCGGATGCCCCGATCACGATGACCTTGGGCATCCAAATGCAGCAATCTGGCACTATCCCGCGGTCGCGCCGGACGCAGGGCAATCGCCTCGTCCGGCAAGGGGAAGTCGAAAAGGTCCACGTCCATAGCTAAACTTTCGCCAAAGACGCCGTCAGATTATTATTCGACGTCGGCGGCAACCCGCAGGGTGATGATCTTGTCCGGGTCATCGACGGCACCACTGCCCGCAGCACCCATTTTGATGTTATCGACCCGTTCCATCCCGTCGGTGACCTGGCCCCAAACGGTGTATTGCCCATCCAACCAGGAAGACGCCTTGAAGACGATGAAGAACTGGCTGTCGGCGCTATCAGGGCTTGCCGAGCGGGCCATGGACAAGGTTCCGCGCAAATGTTTCTCGTCGGAGAATTCCGCCGCCAGGTTTTGCCCGGAGCCACCCGTGCCCGTACCCGTTGGATCGCCGGTCTGGGCCATAAAATCCTCGATCACCCGATGAAAGACAATACCGTCATAGAAATTCTGGCGCACCAGTTCCTTGATCCGTGTCACGTGGTTGGGGGCCAGATCGGGGCGTAATTCGATGGTCACCCGACCGTCTTTGAGTTCCAGATAGAGTGTATTTTCCAAGTCAGCCGCTCCCGCTTGCATGGCCGGTAACGCAATGGCCATGATTAATCCAAAAATTAGTCTTCTTAACTGCATATCGCCGTCCATTGTTAGTTAGAGTGTCAGGTAGAGGTTCAAGCACTGTCCCTACGCGCGCCCAACCCTCTCGTACAAACGCGCCATGACGGATGGGGAAACGAAGGCAGAGACGTCGCCATCCAACCGGGCAATTTCCTTGACCAGGCGCGAAGCAATGAACTGATACTTGTCATTAGCCATCAGGAACACAGTCTCGATTTCCGAATTCAACCGGCGGTTCATACCAACCATCTGAAATTCATACTCAAAATCGGAAACAGCGCGCAGGCCGCGAACGATCACACTGGCGCTATGTTGCTCGGCGCAATGCATCAACAAATTGTCGAACGGTTGGACGTCGATGGTGCAGCCGTTCAGACCGCCCGCAACATCACTTAGTTCGTCACGAACCATCTCCACCCGTTCATCCAGTGTGAACATGGGTCCCTTATCGCGATTGATGGCGACGCCGATGACCAGATGATCGACCGTTTTCGTGGCCCGTTGAATAATATCCACGTGCCCCAAGGTGATGGGATCAAATGTACCAGGGTAAAAACCCGTACGTTTCTTCGACAAAACCGCCTCCTACGCCCAACTGTTCTTCTAAAACACAACACCAACAATTTTCGCCGGATATCTAATCGGATCAGTAACCTTTCAAGGCCAACATGAAAAGAGCGAAAAAGAAATCAATTGAAACAGCTTATGCGTCGTCCCCGACGTCCGCATTGCTATCGCTATCTCCGCCCCCGTCCCCATCGTTGACGTCATCACCATCATCGTCGCTGCCGTCATCGTTATCTTGTTCCGTCAGCCAGGCTACGGAGACGACACGCTCGTTTGGTTCCACATCGAATAGGGTCACCCCTTGGGTATTGCGCCCGGCAATGCGGATATCATGCACCGGTGTACGGATTAAACGTCCGGTATCGGTGACCATCATGACATGGTGATCTTCTTCCACCGGAGCAGAGGCGATAACCTGGCCATTCCTGTCCGAGGTTTCAATATTGATGATGCCTTGGCCGCCCCGCCCGGTGACCCGGTACTCGTAGGCGGAGGTGCGTTTGCCATAGCCGTTCTCGGTGATGGATAGAACATATTGCTCTGCCAGGGCCATGGCCTCGGCCTCAACCGGGGCATTTGGCAGAGGATCACCGCCGCCACCATTGCCGTTGCCACCACCATTGCCATTGCCACCATCACCCTCGGCCCGTCGGCTGGCATTGGACCAGCGCAAATAACGCTCCCGCGTGTCACTGTCGAAATCCGCATGCCGCAGGATCGACATGGCAATCAATTCATCATCACCGACCAGGCGGATGCCCCGTACGCCGACGGAATCCCGGCTTTTAAAGACCCGAACATCGATGACGGGAAAACGAATGCACTTGCCCCGGCGGCCCGATAGCAGAATATCGTCATTGGCGTCACAAATAGCCACGCCGACGATACGGTCCCCCTCGGGCAGCTTCATGGCGATCTTGCCGTTTGCCTGGACCCGTTGGAAATCGCCGAGGTCATTGCGCCGGACGGAACCTGAGGCGGTAGCAAACATCACATAACGATCCGCCCATTCCGCCTCGTTTTCGGGCAACGGCAGAACCGTGTGGATGGTCTCCCCCTCTTCCAGGGGAAACAGATTGACCATGGCCTTGCCACGGGCTTGAGGTGCGGCCTGGGGCAAGCGGAAGACCTTTAATTTGTAAACCTTACCGGTAGAGGAGAAGAACAGCATGGGCGTATGGGTATTCGCCACGAACAGCTGTGAGACGAAATCTTCATCCCGCGTGGCCATGCCTTGACGGCCCTTGCCCCCGCGACGTTGCGGTCGGTAAGTGGATAAGGCCACCCGCTTGACATAGCCGTTGTGGGAAACGGTGACCACCATATCCTCACGCTGGATCAGGTCCTCGTCTTCGCGATCCGCCTCCGCCTCGACAATCTCGCTCCGCCTTGGCGTGGCAAAGCGCTCTTTCATATCCGCCAATTCCTCGCGGATAATGCCGAGCAGACGCTCCCTGGAATGCAGAATATCCAGATAGTCGAGGATCTTCGCCCCCAGTTCCTTTAATTCCTCACCCACCTCATCCCGACCAAGGGCAGTCAGGCGTTGCAGGCGCAGATCCAAGATTGCCCGGGCCTGAATTTCGCTTAGGCGATAGCCACCATCGACCACCCGATGACCAGGTTCATCGATCAACTGGATCATCGCCTCAACCTCATGGGCCGGCCAGTCCTGATCCATCAATTGGGCCCGTGCCGTGGCTGGGTCGGGGGCTGCACGGATCAAGGCGATGATGGCATCAATATTGGCGACCGCAATAGCCAGACCAGCCAGAATATGGGCCCGCTCCCGCGCCTTGCCCAACAGATACTTGGTCCGCCGGGTAACCACGACTTCGCGGGAATCCACGAAAACGGCAATCATCTGCCCCAGGTTCATCAATTCCGGCCGGCCATGGTTCAGGGCCAGGCTGTTAACCCCAAAAGATGTTTGCAGGGGTGAAAAACGGAACAGTTGGTTTAAGACCACCTCCGCCATGGCATCACGGCGCAATTCGATTACTACCCGGACGCCCGTACGGTCGCTCTCATCCCGTAAATCTGAAATGCCTTCAATACGTTTGGCGCGCACGGCCTCAGCTATTTTTTCGATCATGCCGGCCTTGTTCACCTGATAAGGCACTTCCGTCACGATGATGGCTTCACGATCTTTGCGAATTTCCTCCACATGGGTGCGCCCACGCATGACCACGGAACCCCGCCCGGTACGGAATGCGGACAGAATGCCCACCCGGCCCAGAATAAGGCCCCCCGTCGGAAAATCCGGGCCATGGACATGCTCCATCAAGGCATCGACGGTAATTTCAGGATTTTCCAGATAAGCAAAGCAGGCATCGATGATTTCGCCCAGATTATGGGGCGGGATATTCGTTGCCATACCAACGGCGATACCGCCTGCGCCATTAACCAGCAAATTCGGCAACATAGAGGGCAGGACAACCGGTTCCGATGCGGAACCGTCATAGTTATCCTGAAAATCCACCGTATCCTTGTCGATGTCCGCCAGCAGCGTCTCAGCCGGTTTGTCCATACGTATCTCGGTATAGCGCATGGCCGCAGGGCGGTCGCCATCCATGGAACCGAAATTGCCCTGGCCATCCAACAGCGGCAGACGCATGGCGAACGTTTGCGCCATACGGACCATAGCGTCATAGATCGCCTGATCGCCGTGGGGATGGTAGCGACCCATGACATCACCGACCACGCGGGCCGATTTACGATACGGCTTGTCCGATGTATAGCCGGCCTCGTACATGGAATAGAGAATGCGCCGATGCACCGGTTTCAGGCCGTCGCGGGCGTCCGGAATGGCGCGCGAGACGATGACGCTCATGGCATAGTCCAGGTATGAGCGGCGCATTTCGTCTTCAATAGCGATGGGCATCACGGCGTCACTGCGGCCCTCTCCACCGTCGTCAGTTGGCGGGGGGGGAGGCGAACCGGGCGGTGCGGGAGGCGGCGTTTGGCTGTCGTCGGTCAATTTAAGTGGTCCTGATGGCTGGGCAAATAACGGCGGCGTTTATGGAAAAATTCCCAGCCGAACCGTCTGAAGCCGCGATCACGAGATGTTGCGGGGCGAGTCTTGAAATTATACCAAGTCTTGCGGTTTTCGGCAATCATTCAGGCATCATAAGGCCGGAAAAACAGCAGATTTTTAGCTTTTTATAGCGATACGCCCTGTTGCGGGCCGGGCTATGTCACGGCCTATGTCACGGTCTTAAGCACGACCGCCTTGTACCGCCGTTCCCGCAACAAAATTGCCGGCACCATGGCCGCGAAAAAGACCATGCCAAGGAACAAAAATACATCCCGAAAGGCCAACATGGAGGCCTGAGCATAGAGACTATTGCCCAACAGGTGCATGGTGGCCAGGGGGTGCATCTCCAACGGCCAGCCTAGTTGGGTCAATAGACCCGACAGGCGCTGTACCATGCCTTGGGTCATTGGGTTGTCGGGGGTCTGCAAGCCGGCAAATGCTTCCGAGAAGACGGCTGTTCGATGCTCCAACATCACGGCGATCAGATTGACGCCCAGAGCCCCGCCCAATTGGCGCATGAAATTCACCGCCCCCGACCCCTGGCTTAACAGCGGTGCGGGCAGCGAGCGCAGGGCGGTGACGTTGATGGTCGGAATAACAAAGCCCATGCCAATCCGCCCCAGCACCAGCCACAGAGCAAAGGTCCAAAAAGGCGTATCCGTGTGCGCCCCCGTCATCAAGACGGACGAAACACCAAAGGCAAACAGCCCCCCCAATATCAACAGGTAGCGCGGGAAGTGGTCGGCCAATCGTCCGCCTATGGGCATAAGCAGCATCATGGTGAGACCCGCCGGCACCATCAACAAACCAGATCGCGTCGGCGAATAGCTTTGCACGGTCTGCACAAACAACGGGATAAGATAGGTTGTACCGTACAGGCCCGCGCCCAGGGCCATGCGCACGACGGCGGCGGCGGCAAATTCCCGGTTTAGAAACAGGCGCAGTTGCAATATGGGTTCCGGCGTCCGCCATTCCCACCACAGGAAGGCCAGAAAAGCCATTCCGCAAACAGAGAAATAGACGGCAATTATGGTGGAATGCCAGCCTTCCCGCTGGCCCGACGACAGGCCAATTAACAGACAGCAGACAAAGATGATCAACAGCGCCAATCCGGTCCAGTCAAAACGCGGCTTGGGATTATTGCCGACGCGCCATGGCATGAACAGCCAGGCCAGTATACTGCCCAGGGCCGCCACGGGGACGGAGGCAAAATAGACATAGTGCCAATTGAAAGCATCCAGCAATACACCACCCAGCGTCGGCCCCATGGTCGGGGCCACAACCACGCCCAGGCCGAACAAACCCATGGCCTTGCCGCGCTGATGGGCCGGAAAGATCTGATACATCAGAACCATGGATAGGGGTTGCACCAGGCCGGCACCACTGCCCTGCAACAAACGGGCGGCAATCATAATATCGATATTGGCACTGAAACCGCCCATGATCGCACCGACGGTAAAGATCGCCATAGCGCCCAAATACGTAGCGCGCATACCGAATGAGCGGACGAACCAGTCGTTCAGCAACATCCCCACCATCATGGCTGCGATATAGCCCGTGGCCAGCCAATGCACGGTATCCTGGCCAACCCCAAAAGCCCCCATGATAACCGGGATCGCCACATTGATCATGGTGGCATTCAACAACATCGCCACCACACCAAGGATCGCCGTAAATGTTACAAAGGCCCGGTATTTCGGGCCATAGCGTTCGAATAGCGCCTCAATGGCAGCGGTGGGCATCTACCCCGTCCGTGATTGCGGCTGTGGTGAAGATTGCGGTTGGGGTTTGGGTCGCAATTGCGGCCGGCCCGCTTCTGCCCGCCGACTATCACGCAGGAACACGACCGGTATCATCATTGCAAAATAGACCAGCCCAATAAGCAGAAAGACATCGCGAAACGCCATCATGGAAGCTTGAGAATAAAGGCTTCGGCCAATGAGATAAAGCGCGCCCGCGGGTGTCTTCTCCAATGGCCAACCCAACTGGCCCAGCATATGGCCCAATTGCATCATCATATGGCTGACGGTTTCGTTATCAGGTGTACGCAAATTCAGGAAGGCGTCCGAGAACATGGCCGTGCGCTGATCCAATCCCAAAGCGATCAGATTAATGCCGATAGCGCCGCCCAATTGCCGGGTGAAATTGATCGCACCGGAACCCTGGCTCAATTGCTCCGGCTTGAGAGTTGAGACGGCGGCAACCGTCAGGGTCGGCATGACAGATGCCAGGCCGACACGGCCAAACATGATCCAAACGGCAAAAATCCAAAACGGCGTATCCGTATGGGCCTGCATCATCAGAATGGAGGAAAGCCCAAAAATGCACATACCAAACAGGATCATTTGATAATGCGGCAGTTTGTCAGAGAGCCATCCCGCGATGGGGAACGAGATCATCATAATGATCCCGCCCGGCACCATCAACAGGCCCGAACGGGTGGGGGAGTAGCCCTGAATGGTCTGCACGAACAACGGGATGATGTAGATGGAGCCGAACAGGCCTGCGCCAAGCAACATGCCCACAAGGGCGGCGATGATGAATTTGCGGTTATAGAAGACCCGTATTTCCATAATCGGATTTTTGGTCATCAGTTCCCAAAATATAAAGGCCACGCCGCTGATGGCGGCGACAGAGAAATAGACCGATATGATAGGCGTCTGCCAGCCTTCCCGCTGGCCGTTCGACAGGCCCGTCAAAAATGAAAATATGCAAAGCGCGATCAGGACAAGCCCCGCCACATCAAAACTGGGCAATGGCCCCGCACGCTCTTTTCCGGGGATAAAAATCAACGACAACATGATACCGACCAAAGCCACGGGCACCGCCATATAAAAGACGTAATGCCAATTGAAGCTATCCAGCAAAATCCCGCCCAGGGCCGGCCCCACGGTCGGGGCGACAACAACGCCCAGGCCGAACAGGCCCATGGCACGGCCCCGTTGTTCCACGGGAAACACCTGAAACATAATGATCATGGCCAGGGGCTGAACGATGCCCGCGCCCGCGCCCTGCAACAGCCGGGACACAATCATGATATCAATAGTGGGACTAAGGCCGCCCATGATGGCACCAGCGGCAAAGATCACCATGGCACCAATATAGGTGGCCCGCATTCCGAACGCCCGCACACACCAATCATTGAGCAGCATGGTTACGGTCATGGCGGCGATAAAACCCGTCGACAGCCAATGCACCTTGTCCTGGCCAACGCCAAATGCACCCATGATAACCGGCACCGCCACATTGATCATGGTCGCCGACAGCACCATGGCCACGGTGCCCAGCATCGCCGTGAGACTTACATAGTAGCGATAGCGCGGCCCAAACCGCGCGAACATCGCCTCAATCGCGGGTGATTGCAATCTCGACCTCGACCATCATGCCTGGGCGCAACAGGCCTTCCGTCTGGGGAATAGCGATCTTCACCGGCAGGCGCTGGGTAATCTTGGTGAAGCTGCCCGAGGGATTGGGAGAGGGCAGCAGGGCGAATTGATTGGTGGCGGCATTGCCAATGCGAACAACCTCGCCAACCACCTCCAAGTCCGGGTAGGCATCGACCAGTATCTTTGCCTTGGCACCCAGTTTAACGTCGCGAATATCGGTTTCCTTGATATTCGCCTCGACCCAAATGACATCGGAATTATGCATCAACAACAGACGCTGGCCCCGCGCCACATATTCGCCGGGATCAACAAATGTACGATCCACGGTGCCGTTGCTGGGTGCCTTAATCGTACGATCTGACAGATCCAGTTGCTGGCGTTCGTGCTGAGTATCCAAGCGCTCCTCATCAAACCGCAGGCTGGCAAGACGGCCCTGCAGAACATCAATGCGTTGGCGGTCCGCCTGTGCCTCCATCACAGAAGCCGTAGCCTGGGCCACATCCGCCTCGCTTTTCAGGACTTCCTGACCGGCCATGCGATAGGCGGTACGCAGGGATTCCCAACGCTGGCGAGAGATGACCTTCTTCGCCAACAAAGATTGTCCCCGCTCATAATCGCTCCGGATCTGCTCCAACTCCGTATCCATGCCCGCCTTGGCCGCCTCTGCCGCCGTCAGGGCGGCACGGGACGCCTGGAACCGACCCTGGGTCTGGTGGTCAATCATGCGGATTTCAGCCTCTATCCGGCCACGTTCGGCCCGCATGGATTTGCGCTGGGCATCGATTTCCCGCAGTCGTAATGTAGACTCGCGATCATCGATCACGATCAACGGCTTCCCGGCCTCCACCTTGTTACCCTCAGAGGCCGGAACGTCAGTGACCCAGCCGTCAATGCGCGATGACATCATCACCATGTCCGCCTTGATGCGGGCGTCATAGACCACAACGTTGGTGTAGCGGCCATAAACCCAATAGATCAAACCGGCCAAACCAACAGCAACAGCGGCCAGCAACAGACCGCGCCCCAATAGCCGCCGCAAACCGGAATCCGATCCCCCTTGGGGCAGCTGACTATCAGATGCACCCGCTTGTGCTTCAGATTGACTGTCCGTTTGCTTATCCATTTGCGGCTCCATCCGCTGGGTGGTCGATTTATCGTTCACTTATTTTCCATCCGATTTTGTAGCGCTCATATTCATATCCGCCCCATTTTGCGACCCCTCTTCGACGGCGGCATCCACGGCGGCATCAACATCCGCACCCACAGCTGCATCCACCGCTGCGTCAGCCCGTTTCTGTATGCGGTCGAAAATGTTCAAGCAATGGGCCAGATCCTCATCCGATATGCCGTCCAGATGCTCCCGCCTCACGTCAGCTGCGTCATGATCCAAAACGTCGAGCATGTCCCAGCCCTTGTCGGTCAAATACACGGTTTTACCCCGGCGGTCCGTCTCATCCTGGCGGCGTTCGATCAAATTCTGGCCTTCCAGATTATCCAGAATATGCACCAAGGTCGGCCCTTCCACGCCGACAAAGCGCGCCAATGCCTTTTGCTGATAGCCATTGGCACCCCGTTGCAAATGCATCAGGACAACCCAACGGGCTTGGGTCAGACCATGGGGGCGCATTTTGTCATCCAGACGGGCCCGCCATAGACGGGCCAGGCGCCCCAATCGAAAACCGAATTGATCGCGGGCGCTGTATTTTTCATCTGTGGCAGGAACGTCCACCATGGGAATTTCACCGGATTACTATGCCAATAAGGCTAATTTGTACGCTATTGATTAGCATACTATTAATTTTGAGGCAATTTATTGCCGTCCTAATTCACCTTGGGAAATATGAGGCGAGAAACCGTAACAGGGATGGCGTAAAGTGAGGCTGATTTGAATATCTAACAGCCAATAAAGGAAAACGACATGCTCCTCGATGTACGCACCTATACTTGCCGCCCGGGCACCATCAACAAGCACCTACAGCTTTACGCTGATATGGGTTTCGCCCCGCAAAGCCGCAATCTGGGCCAGCCCCTGGCTTATATGAAGACGGAAACCGGCAACCCAAATCAATACATGCACATCTGGGTCTATGACAGTGCGGGCGATAGAGAGGCAAAACGGGCCGCCTTATGGGCCGATCCGGAATGGATCGCCTATACCCAGGCCTCCGCCAAACTGGGCGCTTTGGAAAAACAGGAAAACAGCCTGATGATCCCGACGGATTTTTGTCCGATCAAATAGTGTTATCTCGCTGCGGACGAGGTGGCGATATTTTTTTGTCGCCGCCTCACCCGCACGAAATTTTCGATCGGAAGACGGCCCCAATGACCCTGCAGCTTGATGCGCAATTCCGCTTTGGCATATTGACCAAACACAGTGTCCGGGTCATTGATGGGGGCAACCCAGTCAGCAATACGAAGGTCTAGAAACATGAGCCTGCAACTAAACGATCAATTAAAATTCGGCGTACAGACCATGCACAGGCGCACGGAACCCGCCGTGGGTTTGTGGTTACCGGAGGCAGAGGACGGTCGCGCCATGGTCGAGATGATCGATCGTTTGGGCTATGACAGCCTGTGGGTCGGCGACCATCTATCATTCGCCATTCCCATCCTGGACCCCTTTATCCAACTGGCCCAGGCTGCGACCTATAGCCCGCGCCTGGAGTTAGGCATTGGTGTCTACCTCCTGCCCCTACGGCATCCGGGGCCGGTCGCCAAACAAGCCGCGAGCCTGGATCATCTTTCGGGTGGGCGTTTGATCATGGGCCTGGGCGTTGGCGGTGAATTCAAGACCGACTTCCAGGTCGCAGGCGTTGATCCGTCGGAGCGTGGTGCGCGGTTGAGCGAAGGTATCGAGGTTTTACGCAAATTATGGAGCGGTGAAGCAGTTTCCCATACCGGCAAATATTTTTCGTTCCCTGAGTTAAAGATGTCACCGCCTGCACGCCAGGTAGGCGGGCCGCCGATCTGGTGCGGCGGACGCTCGCCGGCGGCCCTGCGCCGGGCCGGCGAGATTGCCGATGGCTGGTTGTCCTATGTGGTTTCGCCGCAGATGTACCAAGACTCCCTGGCCAAGATAGAGGACGCAGCGGCAGCTGCGGGCACCTCGGAGCGGCCCTTTGCCACGGGACATTTATTGTTCGCCACGGTTGATGACACCTATGAAAGTGCCCTGGACAAAGCAACGGAGACCTTGAGTGTCCGTTACGCCATGGATTTCCGCGAGGCGGCCAAGAAGTATTGTGCCTTGGGCCGGCCCCAGGACGTGGCCGAGAGATTGGTGGAATTCCATGATGCAGGCGTGCGCCATGTCATTATGGATTTTGTCGGGCCCTACGAAGAACGGGACAATCAGTTCATTCGTTTCTCGGAAGAGGTTCTGCCTTTGATGAAAAACCTGCGCTGATTATTGCAGCAGCTCAACCCGTTTGATCAGAGCGGTCAATTCAACCCGTAATTCTTGGCCTACGGGCCCACCATCACCTTTCAGCGACTGGCTGAGACAGGCGCGGATCACGTTGATATGGGATTCAACGACATGCAAATCCGCGGCTGAAAGGCCTTCGCGCGCCTCTAAGTAGTGGCACAGAGAGGCACCCATCTCGGAGGCAAGGTCATAGCCGAAGCTGGCTGCCTGACCGCGAACATCATGGGCGATACGAAAGAGTTCGGCTTTGACATCGGCATCGTTCGGGTTTTGACGTAGCCCATCATGAGCCTTGATCAAAGCCTTCAGATCCGCCAGCAACCATTTTGAATAACCCTGGGCAATGGTGGCCATGACCTCGTGGGCCTTTGCCATCATCTGGGTAACGGTCAAGTCGGACAACCGCGCCTTGATCTGCAAACGGTTCGCCGGGCGTATAATCCGATGTTGTTCGGATGAATTCATGCCATCGATCCGGACATCTGACCCCGCGTCCGTTGCCCCTTATCCCGACGGCGACGAAAAGGCCCCGAGAAACCAGCCTTCGCCCGGCGTCTGCGATCGGGGCCGAAAAAGGCCGGCGTCTCTACATAGGGTCGTGGCTGGCGAACCAGGGTGATGAGGCGACCATATAATACCTCTGGAGAGACCGGCTTGGTCAGAATCTCCGTAACACCTGTATCGCGGGCGATTTTGACCTTTGATACATCGCTAAATCCGGTCAGCAGGATGATCGGCAAATAGGGATCCGGGCTGGTTGCGCGCGAACGCATTTGTAACGTGAAATCAATCCCGTTCATCTTTTCCATGTGCCAATCGACAATAGCCAAATCGACCGGCCGGTCGTGCAATTCGTCCAGGGCCTCCTGGCCATTGGCAGCGAATTTGAATTCCTTGAAGCCAAATGAGCGCAATAGCCTGGTCAGAATACGGCACATATTTTCGCTGTCATCGACGATCAACACACTCATGTTTTCGAACGACAATGCGTAATTTTCTTTCAAACTGATGTATGGCGCACGAACCGCACCACCCTTTGTCGACCTGAAAATGCTACAGACGAGTTATGGAATTGTTACAGTTTGCGAGCAATTTCTTTACAACTGATTAATGTTGTATATCGGATGCGGATGCCACTTCAGGGCCATCAAGATCTGGCGATCCAACCACCGCCCAGGACGCGCGCGCCATCATAAATGACGCAAGCCTGGCCAGGTGCCACGGCATCCTCTGACTTCACCAATTCAACGGCAAGCTCAACGCCTGATCCTTCGCCCGAAACTCCCAAAACTCCCAAAACTCCAGTATGGGCCGCAGATACATTCAAAGTCGCGTCGACAGGGGGATGCGTCGACCTGATCCGTGCCTGGACCACCCTGCCCTCGCAAGGTGCCTCATGATCCAGCCAATTGACGTCGTGAAGTTTCACCAGATTTTTCGCCAGGGCTGATTTGGGTCCGACAACCACACGCCGGGCCGTCGCATCCAGCTTTAGAACATACAGGGGCTCCGGTCCGGACAGGCCCAAACCCTTGCGTTGACCGACCGTATAATGGATCACCCCGTTGTGCTGCCCCAGCACCTGGCCCCCAAGATCGACAAGATCGCCGGGTTCCGCAGCACCAGGACGCAGACGTTCGATCAAATCGCCATATTTGCCATCCGGCACAAAGCAGATATCCTGGCTGTCAGGTTTTGCTGCGACACCCAGGCCAAACGCCTCCGCCAAGGCTCTGGTCGTTGCTTTGCCCGCCAAATCACCCAATGGGAACCGTAAATAGTCTAGCTGGGCCTGTTCCGTTGTAAAAAGGAAGTAACTTTGATCCTTTTGCGGATCGGCGGCGCAGTGCAGCTCCGCTCCCTGGACACCTTCTATACGGCGCACATAATGGCCGGTGACCAGGGCCTCTGCCCCAAGCTCCCGGGCCGTGGCCAGCAAGTCCTTGAACTTAACCCGCTGATTGCAGCGAATGCAGGGAATGGGGGTGGAGCCCGCCAGATAGTCATCAATAAAATCATCGATTACCGCCGCGCGAAAGCGGTCTTCGTAGTCCAGAACATAGTGGGCAATGCCCAAAGCATCAGCCACCTGCTTGGCATCGTAAATATCGGCACCGGCACAACAGGCACCTGGCCGCTGGACGGCCTGACCATGATCATAAAGCTGTAAGGTGATGCCAACGACTTCATAGCCCGCACGTTGACACAAGGCAGCACAGACGGAGCTGTCAACCCCGCCCGACATAGCCACCACGACCCGGCCGCCCGGCGTGACGCCATCAAGGGCGATGCCGTTATTGATCATCTGCTGCAAATTTTCACTGTCTGACATGGCCCGCAATATAGTCTCCGTAGTTACAGTCGCAAGCACCAATCAATGATGATCTCGCAGGACAAAATTAACCATATGCTGCGACCCTGATGGCATCATGAGTATGGATCAAAATTCTTCTTCTAGTGGCGACGCTCTCTGGCAGCAGGCCAATGCCCTTGCGACGGCGGGTGATCTGCTGGGCGCTGTGCCGCTTTATCTGGAACTTTCGGATATATGGCCCGAACAGGCGGCTGTCTGGCTGAACCTGGGGATCGTACTGGGTGGTCTGCATCGCCACGCCGAGGCGAAACAGTGCCTTGAACGTGCCGTTGAGATGGACCCTGGCAATCCGCATAGCCAATTTCAACTAGGCCAAATGCACGAACAATTGGGCGCGTTGGAGGCTGCCGCACGCAGCTATCTTTGCGCAACGGAGCTTGATCTACGGCATTTTGATGCCTGGCACAGCCTGGCTGAGATGGCTCGGAAAAATGGCGATGATGATCTGGTTGAACAATATCTACAGGAAATTCTACGGGCTGAACCAGACCATGCGGCAGGCAATTTCTCCCTTGGAAATCTGCGACAAAAACAAGGCGACCTGGAAGGCGCGGCCCACTACTTCTCCATCGCCTATAAACTGACCAATGATCCCGCTTGCGGCAATAATCTGGCCGGCGCCCTGGAAGGTTTGGGGCGCGTGGCCGAGGCCATTAATATACTGCACGATCTTCTACAGGCCCGGCCCGACTTTATGCTGGCGTGGAACACCCTGGGCGGTCTGTACATGCAGACCCAACAATATCGCGAGGCCCGCGAGGCATTATTGCAGGCCTTAAGCATTGATGACAATTTCCACGCTGCCCGCCATGGTCTTGCCCGATGCCTGGTACAGATGCATGACCTGTCAGGCGCGCGGGCGCAATTTGAGCGTCTGACCCGTGTCCTCCCGGACGAAGTCATGATTTTGAAAGAATATGCTCTGGTGCTCGAAAACCTAGGGGACTTCCAGGAAGCCCTGACCGCGCGCCAGCAAGCCATGAAATTAGCCCCCAGCGATGCTCATTTGATGGCGGACCAGGCCAATTTACTGCGCTCCCAAAGTCGATTTGACGAAGCGATCGCCCTGGCCCAGAAAGCCTTGACCCTGGACCCGAATGAACTGCGCGCCAACGTCACAATTGCAGCGGCCACAGTAGATCAGAAGCTAAAGATGCAGCATATATCTACTGTTCTGGATTCAGGGACCCAAAATACCATCATCCTTGGTGCCATTGCCGGGATGTTTGAGCAGCACAAGAACGCCGCCGCCGCCATCATCGTCTATCAAAATATACTTGCCATATCACCCGACGATAGCAACGCCGCCATCCGGATTTTCGATCTGAAAATGGGCATGTGCGACTGGACGGATTATGAGGCGATCTGTCAAAGCCAGGTTGACCAGATCGAAGCCGGGTTTGCCGATACTGCGGAGGAAGGCGGCCGTTTTGATGTTTTCAATTTACAGGCGCTGCCCGTCAGTTACGAATTCATTGCCAAGACGGCCCGCCATGCCGCCGCCAATATTGCCGCGGATGCGCGGATGAATTTGCTGGCCCCGGATCTGGTGCACGCCGCGCCGCAAAATAAAAAAGCCGGTGATGGGCGCATTCGCCTCGGTTACGCCCTGGGATACACTTGGTTCCATAGTCTGCCCCTGGTGTTGGAGGAGATTGTCAAACGCCATGACCGGGACCGTTTCGAAGTCTTCGGCTATTCCGTCAAACCGGGCGATGACAGTGACTTCTCCGCCAACTATCGCGCCGCCTTCGATCATTTCAAGGACATCCCCGAAGCCGCGCCCTATTTGGCGGCGCAGATGATCAATGATGATGGCATTGATGTTTTGATCGACGTCACCGGCCTGACCTCCATCAACTGTATGCCGATCTCATCGTTCCGACCGGCACCGGTGCAAATGCACGGCTATGGCTATTCCATCACCACCGGCGCCGACTATATCGACTATCTGATCACCGACCGCACCTATATCCCCGAAGCGTGGGAGAATTTGGGGCCGGAAAAAATGCTTTATCTGCCAAACACGTTCATGCCGACAAAACGACCCGAGGCCGTTGGTGCCCCCGTCAGCCGGAAGGATGTAGGTTTGCCGGAAGACGCCATTGTATTTTGCAATTTCAATCACCCCTGCAAGTTTGAACCGGTGATCTTTGCTGCCTGGATGGAGATCCTGAAAAAGGTCCCCGACAGCGTCCTATGGTTCGGGGCATGGATGGACGACACGCAAGGCAATTTACGCCGGGAAGCGGCCAAACACGGCGTTGATGCAGAGCGTCTGATTTTTTCCGAAATTGTAGAGCATCAGGATCATTTGGCCAGGCTGGCCCTGGTTGATCTGGCGCTGGATAATCTGCATCACGGCGGCGGCATCACGTCCGTTGATGCCCTGTGGGTCGGCCTTCCCGTCCTCTCAATTCTGGGCGATAAACCGGGCGCACGTTTGGGAGCCACATTATGCAATGCCGCCGGCATTCCCGAAATGGTGATGCCGGATCTAGCCAGCTATGTCGAACGCGCTGTTGCGCTGGCCAATGATGGCGATGAACGAGAGGCCCTGCGCCAGCGTCTTTTGGATGGCCGCGACAGCCAGCCACTTTTCGACAACGCACGCTATGGCCGAAATTTGGACAATGCCATTGCAGCGGCCTGGCACAATCATCTGGCCGGGCGACCGCCCGAACGCATCGAACTGGGCGAATAGATTATAAAAAGACGGGCGATCTTCTATTCAACATCAGAATAGGTGCTTGAATATGACATCCGGCCGCACAGGCATATCCGCCAGCGCGCTGCGCCACCACGCTTCCGTCCGAAGCACCTGATGGGTTGGATCCCAGGCAGCCATTTCTTCAAGATCGCCATCACCACGTCCGGCCTGGATGACAAAGTAGATACCGCCTCGCGACACCCTGGCACATTCGGCAAGGGCAAGGTGCAATTGGTCACTTCTTACGTGAGGCAAAATTTCCTTCGCCAAAACCAAATCAAACTGCCCATCGGGAAATGGCAGCAATGAAGTATCGCCAAGGCAGAGATAACGTTGAACCTCAGGATGGGCGTGACCAACGGCATAGTCACTAATATCCAATCCGGTCACGGCAAGACCCAGGCGATGAAACTCGTACAACAGGAAGCCTTTGGCGCAACCAATCTCCAGAACGCGGCTGCCGGGTTGCAAATTGTAGTGCCGACAGATTTCAGATGCCGCGTCACCATAGCGACCGTCATAGTGATAGCCGCCATAGCCGATGCCCAAATCAGGATTATCAAAATAGTCGGCACCGAAGTTCAAATAATCTTCACTGGCGGCAGGCAAATTGCCGTTTTTCATTTTTTCCCGCCGATCACCCGCATCCCGGGTCGCCCCTATGCTTTGGAAAAAATCAATTGCCGTCATTGCCATCAATCTCTTGGTCGTCAAACTGGGGCGCACTGGTGCGCTTGATTACCTTCGCAGGCAGGCCAAAGACTGTCGTCCAGGCGGGCGGCGTCCGGTGGACAAACGTGTTGGCGCCAATGGTTGTGCCCTCGTCCACCTTGATCCGCGGCGCGACCTTGCCACCCATGCCAACATAACAATAATTCCCCAGCGCACTGCCACTAGCCAACATTGTATGGGCATTTACAGTGCAAAAATCTCCCGTCGTGGCCAAAGGCCCCATAACGGCAGCCATGTTGAAACAATTGAAATCGCCAATTTCCACGCCGGCCTGCAACACCACATTCTGGCAAAGAATATTGCCCTGCCCCATGCAGGCCCGCTTCGAAACCTGTGCGGAGGGATGGATAGCATTGGGGAAGCTTATATTCGGCCCTTTAATGCGATCAACAATTCTGCGTCGCGTCACAGGCGCGCCCACAGCACAAATCACACCGATTTTCTTGTCCATGAATTGAATGTTCAAGGCTTCCGTGCCACCAACGATAGGATAGTCCAATAGCTGTTGACCATGCAGCGCCACATCGTCGTCAAGGACCGCAACGATTTTCCAATCCCTTGAGCCGTTATCCCAACGATCTTCGGCAATTTGGGTGATTTTCAAGCCCGAGCCGCCGGCACCGATTAAAACCACATCCAGCGACACCCTAATCTCCGCCTAAATATTCGATAGGAAATGGTTCACTGTATCGGCAACGAATTTAATATCATTCTCAGACAAGTGTTCATGAACGGGCAGGGATAAAATTCGTCCAGCCTGCGCTTCTACGACTGGCACATCACCTAGCCCCCAACCCAGATCCCGTGCGCAAGGTTGCAGGTGTATAGGTACAGGATAGTGGATCGCCGTTGATACATCATGATCGCTTAGGTATTGGCGCAGTTTATCCCGCTCTGCGACCTGAACAACAAATGTATGGAAAGTATTGTAGTCGCCATCCCTACAGGGCGCATGAAAGACGTGATCCGGGTCCAGACAGTCTCGATACAGGGCGGCATTGGCGCGCCGCCGTTCGATCTTGCCGGACAACGTCGTTAGGCGAAGCGATAGTATGGCCGCCTGCAACTCATCCATCCGCGAGACAATGCCCCAGGTCGGTGCCGTATCCCGGTCGATCAAACCATGACGCCGTGTGAAGCGGATTTGTTCGGCCATTTCCACATCGTTGGTGGCAATGAAGCCGCCATCACCTGCAGCACCAAGGTTTTTCACCGGGTGGGTTGAAAAGCAGCCAATTTGTCCGAATGACCCGGCCTTGCGCCCGTTCTGAGAAGAGCCCATGGCCTGCGCGGCATCTTCGATCAACAAGACACCATGCTCTTCCGCGATTTCTGATAAACGGTCCATTTCCGCCATTCGGCCCGACAAGTGCACAGCCATTATGGCCTTAGTGCGCGTTGTAACGGCTTTCAACACAGCATCGGGGTCGATATTCTGATCAGGCAAAACATCGGCAAAAACCGGGATTGCCCCAATTTGAATGATGGCACCCGTCGATGCGAGAAAGGAATTTGGGGGTGTAATTACTTCGTCTCCGGGACCAATGCCCAAGGCCCCCATCCCTAAGACGAGGGCATCCGTGCCTGAGTCCACGGCAACGACTTGCGCGACATCGAGGGCTGTCGCCGCATCCGCTTCGAACTTGGCAACATGCTTATTGCCAAGGAACTGGCCGCTGCCGAAAATATCATCGACGATGGCAATAATGTCATCGCGCTCGTCCTTATAGGACGACTGCAGATCCACATAAGGAACAGGTGCCCTTTTCATGTTCGCTTCGGTCACTTAGCCACCAGATGTTGTTGAGTAAGCATTCGTCGGTCGCACATCGTCCGCCACGCCTTCATAGAAATCTATCAAGCGATGGATTTGTTCGCCGCCAGTATAAAACGACTGCGACCCCCGATGCGAGCTTTGATGCTTTTTCGCCTGCGCCAACGCTTCCTCCCAGTATTCCTTTTTTACAAGCTCCGGCGTGGCGGGAATAAGCATGCCAAGGCGGCGGGCCAAACCATAGTTGTGACGGTTTTGCGGATGAACGATCAATGAGAGGCCAGCATCCACGCAATCAGCTACCTTGTTGGTATAGCTGTAGCGGTATTTATTTTCGCTGTACTGCCAGGGTGAACCTCCAAAAACCAAGCTTTTGCGAATTAGTGGGACCGCGTCGTAGGTTGACAAGGTTTGCAGCAATTGGTCGTGGTCGCGCAACGGTTTATGAATGTGCAGGTATTTCGAACGATTTTCCTGAGCAATATAATCAGCCATCTTTTCCGCGAATTCCCCGTCCGGTACATTCGAGGCGTAAACATGAAGATGAACTTTGAAACCTTCCAGCAACTCCGCCAACCACTGAAACCCGATATCAGCGTCGTTGCCGTTTGTTTCATTTTCAAGCCAAACAGTACCTGCGGTAACCAAATGCAGTTCGCCGTCCAAATCGCTTAATTTCTGTGGTCTTTGCAAGGGCACGGCCCAGGCATAGTCGGGAAAATAAAGCCGTTTTGGCAGCTTTTTCCCACCAGAATTAGCCTTGAGATACTGACTTTCAAGGTTGCGGCAAATCAAACCATCGGCATTGAATGCCAGTCCCCTCTCCGAGCCGGCGTCCCGACGTCGAAATGATTGAGCATCGAGAAATGCATCGCTAAGCATGCCATCAACATTGTCGTAAAAATCCAAAACAACCTTGTTCAGGCCTGCTGTCACAAAGGCTGATGCAGTGACATAGTTCATATGGCAGAAGACATGTGTGACAGCAGCATCGAATGCTGCTGCGTCCCGTACGGCCTGCCAAGCATTTTCAAAGGGCTGCATTTGATCGAAATATTCAATGAACCCTGCCGGCACCGGCACCTTATGCAGCAACAAGACCTGCCAACCATGCTGTCGCAGTGCACAGCTGATCTTGGCTTCGCGGACACCCGGCCGGTCACTTACCAGAACCACCCGGCCGGTGGCATGGCACGGCGACGGTGTGCGCATCTTCATTGTCTGAATTGTCGATCTGACGGTCCCATCGCCGGGCAGCAATTTACGGGCAGATCCAAGCGCCTGCATAGCGGCTTCACGCTCACCGAGCGTCACTGTGACGGATGCCAATGACAACCAAAGTTCCGATTTCTCCGGTTCCAGTTCGACAGCCTTCTGCAGCAGCGCCTTCGCTTCTTCAAAATCACCGCGCTCAATAAGCAAATTTGCCAATTCCTGGTATAGATGGGCAAAATCAGGCATCGCGGAAATGAGTTGTCGCAGACTGGCAATCGCTTCATCCATACGGTTGAATTGTTTATCAACCGCAGTTTTCAGATAGACGAATTTCATATTGTCCGCGGCGTGATCCATCAGGGATCGCACTGAATTCTCTGCTTGTTGCCACTCTCCGCTAACAACAGCCGTTTCCAGCAATCCGATTTCCTGCGCTATGTCCAAGATACGTCTATCCCAATAAATAATATAACTGCATTATTGCGGCTATATACTGAAAAAAATTGCACCAAATACGCAAATTCAAGCAATCCGGCGGCCCTTATTTAGAAATATCTTACGCTTGTAATAGTAAACAAAGAGAAAAACTGTAGCAGCCTGATAGTTGTTCGGTTCTTCAAAGGACAGGATTCCCGGTCTACTTAAATCATTCCACGAATCAAACCATCGATCACCGCACAACGGGATGCGATGGTATGATCCCGTAAGGTTCTTTTCTGGCCCGCCGCCGCTATTTCCCGGCGTTTTTCATCGTTTTGTAACAACCAGTTGGCCTTCTCCAGACATTCTTCAACACTGGCATAGGTGACGATTTCCGTGTCCGGTTCATACAGATCGCGCACATTGTCGCCCTCGTTGACCAACATACAGGTGCCGATGCCGGTGGCTTCGAAGGTCCGCATGTTGCCGATTTCCCTAATGCCGCTATCGGGATCAAAATGCCTATTCAAGGTCAGGCGCGATTGGCGCAGGGTGGCATACATTTCCAATCCGTAAATGGCTTCATGAACGCGGTCTGGAAAGATCAGCGAAAGCGGCAGGACCGGCAAATGAGTGCCGGAGGAGGAGGATATAGACTCGCGAAATACCTCCACCACCGCCGCCGGGGTATGCTGCCCCACCATCCCTCGCAACGATTGGCCCAGGCCAGCCAGTTGCTCCCCCGACATGGCCAACTGGTCGGCATCGAATTTTTCATTAGCCCAAAGTTGGATGTCGCTGCCGCAACAAAGTTCCAACAATTCCCAATAGCGCACCGCATGGTTCTCGCCGTAACCAAGACCGGTCGAGCCGATGAAACTCAGATCAATCATATCTCCGGTGGGTTCCGGCACCCGCTCTACCAACGAGGCGTCAAAGCCGTGGTAAATCAATTCCGTAGGGACATTTTCGGCCCGATAATAGTTGAATACGGACGGTAAGCCGGAAATGACAACATCAACGCCCTCCAGCCGGTCAGCGGGATGAAAGTAACCGGCAAAGCCAACTACGGCGCGGACAAAGGGGAATTTTTCCCGAAAGCCATTCTCGGGCAGAAAACCAGTACTGTTGCTGGTCAACCCCTGAATAAAAACCACATCGGGACGAAATTCCTCTACCTGGGCCCACATAATCTGGCGCACCCAGTCGTCTTCGTCATAAGTGACGCCGTGGGTCGCAGCCCAGGTTTTTTGCATCAATTCGCCATTGCAAACGATTTCCAAGGTCTCATTGCCTAGCCCGTCCATGGCTCGGGAAAAGCTATCGCTGTAGATCAAGCTTTTGGCAAAAAAGGCTTCCATTTGCTTTGCAAAGCCGGCTTCGGCAAGGTTTGTATCCTGACGTAGCATATCGTCGAAAACAGAATGATATGCGTTTCGGGACATACGCATTATTCGATAATTGCCGCTCATCGGGATTTCCAGTCTCTCATATTCTACCCACAGGCCCGTTTTGCCATATGCTTCAAATGCAATATGTTAAAATCAATCTTTGCAAAGACATTCGAAGGGTGAGAAAAATCAGCCATAACGTTACCCTTCCGGCACTGCCTGCTTAGACATGATTAGTTCGACATGACTGGTTCGGGGCGCTGATGCAGACGCAATGGCGTCCGACCATCGGATGGCGACCAGACAAGATTGATCTCTACCTGGCGCATGGTCAGGGCGCGATCATAGGCTGTCGCCAATGACGCGCCGAACGAAACAGCCTGTTCGCCGCCGTCGCCCGATATGTCCGATGAAATGATAAGCTCCAATTGCTCCGGATCACCTAACGAACCATCTTCATAGAAACTGCGCAGATAGACCATGGCATGCAGCCTGCCCGCGACATTTCCAGGACCAAGATTTAGGTTATATCCGGACATGGCCGTCTCGCGGTATCTGCCATATTCGAATACGCTTGGTGCTTCACCGACCTCAATATAATCAGGCACCGCCAGCACCAGAAAATCCGTATTGGGTATGCTTGGCCGAATACTTTCAAAGGGTGCATGGGGATCGAAATCGTCAAAGACCCCGCTAATCTCTCGCCAACCTGGGTTCAGGTCCAAAAAATGCTTGGTTGCCCAAAAAACGCCCGGCTGGGAGTAGTCATCCATGATTACAATACCGCCTGGCCGCATTCTTTGCGCCATGCAGTTCAGATCGTAGAGAACAAATTCATAGAGGTGATTGCCGTCAATGAAACAGACATCAACAACCGCCTTGATGGTATCGATCTGGGTATAAAATCCCATGGAATCCAGTGGCAGGTAGGACACCATATCGCTCAATTCGCTGGGCCAGGATTCCAATATCCCCGGCACCCGGTCATTGCCATAAGGATCTATGGTCAATAGCTGCCCGTTATTGCCATTGGCCTGCATGGCGCGGGCCACGACTTCCGTCATGCCGGCATAATATGTGCCAATTTCAACGAATAGATCAGGCTTTCTGGCAGCCACCAGACAATGCATGAAGGCACGATTTTTCGGCACTGATAATGCACGGACGGGATATTCATGAAAAAAAGACAGGGCGCGTGCAAATCCAGGGCGGTCCGGCAGATCAAGAAGCCGCTCCGCCGGCCTGGCGAAAGGGCTTAAATCGGTGCCGACAACGTCTACAACTGGTTTTACATCCATAAACTTTAATTTTCAGCCAAAATTGGATAAAATATATTTTCTAAGAGACTATTTATCTTTTTTTACATCTCTAATAATCTCTAATATTATTTTATCAGAATCCAGTCCCTTAACCTGTCCTTCAAAGTTAAGAATAATTCGATGACGTAAAGCAGGGAGCGCCAGAGATGTGACATCCTCAAAAGAGGCATTATACCTCTTGTC
>ENA-OREN01001719-OREN01001719.1-marine-metagenome-genome-assembly--contig:-NODE-1719-length-24434-cov-3.186066_pt1 | contig 24434 bp, 25 predicted proteins | sample MGYA00248624_ERZ508555 | MGnify/ENA primary metagenome ERZ508555 (study PRJEB26222, sample SAMN06267773) | marine metagenome | isolation source: Saanich Inlet, British Columbia, Canada | place...
ATAAGCACCTCACCCGGCCCGGTCGAGGCGATCAGCCCTGCTACATCGACTGCTGGATCTCCGAACCCGGCACTTCCGAAATCGATTACGCCCGTCAAATGTGACTGCCGATCAAAAAGAAAATTCCCAAATCCAAAATCACCATGGCGCAACGTGGGTTCGAATACGAGTCGGCTGATTTTTTCGACCGAGTCACCTAACTTACGATTCAAACGGTTCCATATCGACGAAACTACCCTTGGCTTCAAATACTGCCGTGCGTCGGCGGCCAGCCGGTTCCACTGTTCCTGATTGTCGTAGTCACGAACAACTGAACGATCGAACTGTGATGCCGGAGTTCCGTGAAGCGTGTTCATGAATCGACCAAGATCCCTGCCTAATCGAGTCATGGCCTCAGCATTGAACGATCCGATCTGCGAGCGATCCAGCGTCTCGCCACCAACGGCGGGATAGCCCATCACACGCCATTCGAGCCCCGGAACGTCCGCAACGATCTCTGGGCTCGGCGTCGGGACAGGAAGCCGCCCGTGGACGGCTTTGAGCGCTGCGATCTCGCTGTCGAGTGACTCGGCAGCGCTTGCGTGAAGCGGATATCGAAAAATCCACTCTTCATTCGCCAGAATTGCGATGCTGTTTTGACCAACACCCAGCAGCTCCCACTGCTCGATTGCGAACTCAGCTGACACGAGTTTCTCAACGAGTATTTCAGGAGTTAATTGCATCAGTCGCCCAGCTAACACCACGCACCAAAATCCACCCCCAGCACGATGCCAGCGACTAAGCCAACATCGTCCCTGTCGGAGTAAACGTGACTACGTCACCCCTGATTAGCGGCTGTCTTGTGCGTTCCAGGTTCTTTGATCACGTACGGCTCCTTACGAGGCTCACCATTCGCCTGCAGCAACGCAGAAATGTAGCCGTAGCAGAACGCAAACGCCGTTCCCTGAGCATCATCACCGCTAATCCACGGAACGTGATCCGGCATCAGCATGTACTTGTATCCAACCTCTTGGTAGACCTTGACGATCTCCGAGAAATCGATCGAACCCTCATCTGGGAACGCTTCCATGAAATCTAGCTTGTGACCGCGAATGTTGCGGAAGTGAACGTTGAAAATCTTGTTCCGTGAACCGAACCAGCGAATCACGTCAGCAATTTCCTTGCCCGGGTCGTCGAGCATTTCGGTGACTGTCCCCTGACAGAAGTTCAGACCGTGATAGTCACTCTCGTGCATCATCACGAACTTCTTCATGCCTTCGATGGTTCCGAGCACTCGAGTCACGCCCATGTAGCCATCTGGCGTATACGGATCGTGCGGGTGGCATGCCAGACGTACTTTCGCCTCTTCTGCCACAGGAACCACGCGCTCCAAGAAATAGTCGATTCGCTCCCAGAACTCGTCGACAGTAACGTCGCCAGCGATCGTATTTGGATCGTCTTGGTTCATCTTGTCCCATCGGAACGTTGAGTTAGACGAACCACCTCGGCCTTCCTCACGTTCGGAGCGAGGGATGCCGATGATGTTCATGTTGTACTTAACTGCCGGAATTCCGACTTCGCCACACATACGAATGATGTTCTGGATCGATTCGATTTCACGATCGCGCTCAGGGCTCTTGCCGAGCATTACGTTCGGAGACTGCGATCGGTCGAGTGGAGTGGACGACAGCGGAATCTGCACCATGTCGAGTTCAATTCCGTACGAATTGACCTTTTCCTTGTGACGTCGCAGATCATCAATCGTCCAGTCGTGTGGACTACCCGGTGGGTCGGAACAGATGTTATTGACACCTAATTGTGCCCACTGCTCAAAATCCGAATCGTTCCGTGCTGCTACCTGGGTTCCAACGTACATAAACCGAGTCTCCGTCTGTTCTTGAATTCAAGTTGGCGGAAGGTTAGCAGCAAATTTAGCCTGAGGATGCTGTGGCAAGTTCGATTGCTGATCGAATCGATTCCACGTTGGCTTGAGCGAACTGCTCTATAGTGCGCGGTTCATTGCCGGTAATTCGCCTAACGTCACTAGAAACCATCTCGGCAGTTCCCGAACGAACCTCTTCGTAGATATCCGCTATGTCGCCAGCACTAGCCGAGTGTTTAATCTCTAGTTCCGAACGATATTCAGCGGCATTTACATCCACGTACGTTATCGACTGTCCAACTGCTTGACCGAAAGCGTCAGCAACACGATTCATGGAGATATTTTCCGGTCCAGTGAGAAGTGCCGCACCGTTCAACGGAGTTTTGCCAGTCAGCAACGCAGCAGCCGTTTCGCCAATATCGAAAGTATCGATAGCTCCGATCACGCCATCACCCGTTGGGACTTGAAGTGTCAATCGCCCTTCAGAATCGACCTTGAACTGATCGAGAAAACCTTCCATGAAGTAGTTCGGCCTTAAGAACGAGTAACCAACATCCACCTGCGCTATTTCTAGTTCGATGTCGTTGTGAGCCACAGCCCAGTACGATCGACGAAATTCAGCATCACTCGACGAAAGTTTTACGATGTGCTCAACTCCGGCGGCGACAGCCAATTTTGCGGCTTCAACTTCCTGACGAACCTGATCTTTGCCATCGGCAACGACTAGATACATTCCGTCACAGCCTTCGACGGCGGCTGAAATTGTGTCTGGTTGATCGAAATCGCCCAACACCAGCTCGACCGCCATGCCGAGAGTCGCCATCTTGCCACGTTCGATATCACGAACCAGCGCACGAACGCCCACTCCACGCGAAACCAACGATTCAGCTACACGCCGACCAGTCTTACCCGTCACACCCGTAACTAAAACTGTCACCAATCCAACCTCAAGAAAGCGCTATATCCGCGGCGTCGCCTTACGAACTGCTTCAAGCCAGCCTGAGTACAACGAGTTACGTTCCGATTCGCTCATCGAAGGCTCGTAGATAGCCGATGCAGACCACAGTGAATTAATCTCGGAATCCGACTTCCAAAGCCCTATTCCTCTGCCAGCAAGAAAAGCTGCTCCAAGCGCTGTCGTCTCAGTAATACTCGCGACTTCGACCGGTCTATCGAGAATATCGGCCTGGAACTGCATCACGAACGGATTACTGCTTTGTCCGCCATCAGCACGAATCGATTGAGTAGAGCGCTGTCGACCAAACTCCATCACATCGACAACATCTTTCACTTGGTACGCAGTCGATTCCAGCGCCGCTCGAACAATGTGATTTCTGTCAGTTCCACGAGTTAGCCCGGTTATCGCTCCCGTTGCATCGGGCTCCCAATGCGGTGCGCCAAGACCCACGAACGCAGGAACAAAGTACACGCCTTCGTTTGAACCTACCGACATCGCCATGTCGACAGTCTCAGGAGCGTTTGAAATAACCCCAAGACCATCTCGAAGCCATTGAACCGTAGCCCCGGTTACAAACACAGAACCCTCGACTGCGTACGTCTTTTTCGACCCTATCCTGAATCCGAGAGTTGCCAACAGCCCCCCATCACGGTCGCCGGATCGGGGCACTGGCGCTGTTGTGCCTCTGTTCGCAAGCACGAACGCACCCGTGCCGTACGTGCACTTCAGCTGGCCGTTCTTAAAACATGCCTGCCCGTATAGAGCCGCATGCTGATCGCCAGCCATTGCAGTAATTGGAATCTCGGCACCGAATACGTTTTTCGCCGTCACTCCAAAATCATCAGCAGTGGAACGAACCTCGGGAAGCATCGCTTCGGGAATGTTGAACAAATCCAGCATCTGCGGATCCCACTGAAGATCGTGCAGATTCAGCAGCATAGTTCGGGAGGCATTCGTAGTGTCAGTCGCATGAACTTCGCCGCCCGTCAGGTGCCACAACAGCCATGAATCGACCGTGCCAAAGCAAAGCTCACCAGCCTCGGCACGAGCCTGACCATCAGGAATAGTCGCCAACAGCCACATCAGCTTCGTTGCGCTGAAGTACGGATCGATCACAAGACCAGTTATCTGGCGAATGTCGTTGGCATGATCCGATTTCGAAATATCTCTACATATCTCAGCGGTTCGCCGGTCCTGCCAAACAACCGCATTCGCAACTGGGCGACCTGTCGACCTTTCCCAAACGATAGTCGTCTCGCGTTGATTCGTTATTCCAATTGCGGCGATATCTTCGGGCGCGAGTTTGGCGTGACCGATGGCTTGCTTCGCGACACTAACGGCCGCCTCGGCTATTTCAATCGGGTCATGCTCAACCCAGCCCGGCTGAGGAAAATGCTGCGAAAGCTCAACTTGCGCGCTCCCTACTGGCGAAGCCATTGAATCGAAAACAATGGCGCGCGTCGAAGTCGTTCCCTGATCTATGGCAAGTATGTGTTCTGGCATATCGCCAGTACTCTACAGACTCACCAGTCACATCGCCGTGTTGAGTGGCGATTCATCTCGCTACTACTGGGTTATTCATTACCCAAGTGCCCTATGGCTCACTGTGAAATCACTTGCGGGCTCACTGCCATGCCACATGGAGGCTCACTCACGCCGAACCGATTGGCTCATGCCGTTATGGGGAATCACGGATGTGCCATGCATTACAAAGTTTCATGATGAAGGAATGGTCAAAACAAAGGGCGTAACGCTCGTAGCACTCGCAACTCTCCTCGCCGGATTCGTAGCATCATGCACATCCGCCGAAATCCCTTCTTTTGACGACATCCCGTCTGATGCAACGACTATTACAGTTGAAGTCGACAGAGACTAGCCAGACTCGGCGCAGCCACATATCGCATAAAGCAAATAGCCACCTGAACAGGTGGCTATTTGCTTTAACAATCTAGCTAGCGATCCAAGAATTCTGTCACCGAACTATCCGCCCAGAATGCCGTTAAGTTCAGCCATCTCGTCGGAAGTAAGCTCCCACTCGGAAGCAGCTGCGTTCTGGCGAATCTGATCAGGCGTGCTTGCACCCGCAATAACCGACCCGACAGACTGTCGACCTAGTAGCCACGCGAACGCTAGCTCAACCATAGTGTGACCGCGTTTTTCAACAAACACTTCAAGCTGGTCGAGAATGTCGAAGTTTGCATCGGAGAGTCGCTTCTCTTGAGCTGCAGGCGTTAGCGCCAAACGGGTGTTCTCTGGAACAGCCTCGTTTCGACGGTACTTTCCTGTCAGGAATCCATGGGCAAGCGGGAAGAACGGCAATGTGCCTAGTCCGTACTTCTCAGAAACTGGCAGAACCGCTCGTTCTACGCCACGTTCGAGCATCGAATATTCGGGCTGCGATGAAATAAACGGCGTGTAACCGTTGTGCTTAGCAGTCCACTGCGCATCAGCGATTCGCCACGGAGCGAAGTTGGAAAGTCCGATATATCGAACCTTGCCATCCTTCACAGCGTCATCAAGTGCTCGCAGAGTCTCGTCAATCGGCGTATCAGGGTCTTGGATATGCATCTGGTACAGATCGACGTAATCGGTCTGCAAACGTCGCAGTGAGCCTTCCAGCGAATCCATGATGTGCTTGCGAGAGCCACCCTTGCCGTGCGGGCCGTCTTCCCAGAGCATTCCGAACTTAGTGGCGATCAGCACTTCGTCCCGTCGATCAACTAGCGAGCGTCCAATAATCTCTTCAGAGTTACCGTGCGAGTAGATGTTCGCCGTATCGATGAAGTTAATTCCTTCATCCATCGCCGCAAAAATCACTTCACGGGCCTCTTTGAACTCCATACGACCGCCAAAGTTGTTGGTGCCAAGACCAATAACGCTGACTTCAAGTCCGGAGTTTCCGAGGTGTCGATATTTCATATGTTTTAACTCTTGAGGGCTATATATCCGCCGCAAAGCGGATTATTTCGACGATCACGATTCATGAACCGGGGTGATTATAGTTGGCAGATCGACTTTTGCCACGCCGGCTGTCACTTCACTCACAAAACCTACAATGACACTCGAACAGATCGTTATAGGTCTCATCCGAATCGCAGGATCACTCCCCGTACTGCGTTGGGCGTTCGCGGGTGCGCTAATCGCAATAGTGGTCGATTTCTCAGATCTGTTCTGGATGGGCGTGCTCGATTTAGGCGGACTAAAGAACTACCAAACCTTCGATAAGTGGGCTGATGTCGTCTACATGCTCACGTTCTTGTGGGTAGCAATCAAGTGGGATGGTCCAGATAGAAAAATCGCCATCGGACTTTTTCTATTCCGAATGATCGGGTTCACAGCGTTTGAACTGACTCAGGTGCGCCCAATCCTCCTAGCATTCCCGAACGTGTTCGAATTCTGGTTCGTGTTCGTAGCTGCAAGAAAGCACTACTGGCCAAGCTACGAGATGACTCGCGAACGAATCGTGAAATGGCTCGTTGTTGTGCTGGTGCTCAAATTAGGGCAGGAATGGGTTCTGCACGGCGGCCAATACCTCGACAGCTTCACGTTCTTCGAAGCCGTCGAGAATATTTGGAATTTTGTTACTTTTTGGAGCTGAAAATTACCAGACCAGCGCATCGCCTTCACGCCGTGGATCGGATGCAGCGAACAATGTGCCGTTCTCAAGATCCACCTGAATAGCGCCTTCGCTTCCGGCTCCACCCCATTGACCTGTCGATTCAATCGGCTGCCCACGCTTCTTTAGCTCCTCGATCACATCCTCACCAGCACGATCTTCTATCTGAAGGGTGTCGCTGGTAGGTCGAGGCTCAGCCGATGACATGCTTGCCTGATTATGCGTCCACCGAGGACCGTCGATAGCCTCAGCAACGTTCAAACCGTAGTCGAACACGCTGGTCACTATCTGCATGTTCGTCTGTACCTGCGTATCAGCTCCCGGCGTGCCACAAACCAGTTCCAAACGCCCACCTTCTTCGACTGGTTTAGAAAATACCATCACAGGGTTCATTGTGTGACGAACTCGCTGGCCCGGGTTCAGATAGTCGATGTGATCGGGATCCAAGTGCCAGTAGGTCATCCGGTTGTTCATCAAAATCCCGGTTGAACCAGCGATAACGCACGATCCAAACGCCGTTTGAATGCTTTGTAATTCGCCGACCGAGTTGCCCCAGCGGTCGACAATGCAGAAGTGAGTCGTATCGCTGCCAGCAGAGTGCAATCGACCGCCTCGGCGATGCTTCTTCGACGAATCGGGCGAGCGATCCATATACGCCCACGGATCGCCTTCCACCACGTTCTCAGCCGCCCGTTCTACATCGATCAATCCTGCACGTTCAGCAAGATATTCCGAGTTCAACATCCCTTCGATAGGCACATCAACATAGTTAGGGTCCGCCAAGTACGCTTCACGATCAGCGAACGCCAGCTTCTTGGCTTCGACCATCAGCTGAATCGATTCAGGAGTCATGTATCCGTACTGCTTAGGATCGAACTGCTCAAACATCGCCAATTCTTGAAGCAGAACATGCCCGCTGGAATTAGGCGGAGCCTCATACACCGTTCGACCTCGATAGTTCACGGCAACAGGCGCTTGCCATTCGACTTCGTGTCGTTTCAAATCCTCGTAGGTCAGTAATCCATCGTGTTCTTCTGAATATCGTGCAATCTCACGAGCGATATCGCCTTCATAGAAAGCGTCACGTCCCTGATCGGCTATCTGCTTGTACGTTCGAGCCAAATCAGGATTTCTTCGCAGTTCGCCCCGCTTCAACCAGTTGCCGTTCGGTGCAAACACAGGCCCCGAAGTTGAAGAACTACGAAGCACTGGATTCAACGCTGCCATCTTCGATTGAAAATCAGATACCGGCACTCCGTCTTCACAAAGCTCTATCGCAGGTTCCAAACACTGTGCCAATGTCATAGTTCCGTACTTCTCGTGCGCACTCAGCAATGCATCGAGTATTCCCGGCACAGAAGTACCCAATATGCCTGTGAATGGGATGCCGCCCGAATACTTATCGGCAGTTGCAGCCAGAGGTGCAGCGCCAGTTCCGTTCGCAACTTCAACGGTTTTGTTGGCAGCCATGTGAACCATCACAAAACCATCGCCGCCTATCGACGAACCCTGCGGCTCGGCTACTCCGAGTGCGAATGCCACAGCAATCGCCGCATCGACAGCGTTTCCACCTTGGTGGAGTATCCGCATCCCCGCTTGAGAAGCCAGCGTGTGATTCGCAACTACCGCGCCCTTGCTACCGATCTTAGGCGGTCGGTATGCCTCACCTACTAAGCCGTGCGGTGAAAAATTGCTATCCATGAACTGGCGCTGCCCTTACTGAGATTTGATCAAATTTTCAGATCATTTTTGTGATGAAACACGATTGCGTCGGCAGTCTAGCAGTTGGTGCTAACTTCAAGCCGTGATGGTTGCTTGTCCGAATCCACACCATCGCTTGTGAAGAAACAATATTTAGCAGGTATACAATCCAAGCGTTCAGCGATCCTTGGGGAAAGCGCCGCCAATCAGGCAGCGCGAGGGTTCTGGGCAAGACATGGAGGCAAACGGCATGATCGCCGTAGCCAGGGGAAGACATGTCATATTCGGAACAGGCCCTGTTGGGGTCGCATTAGCGCACGCCCTTGAAGCTTCCGGCCGCACCGTAATTTCCATCCCGACCAACGAATATGGTTCCGATCCGTACGGCATCGACGTGATGCGTGGCGATCCTACCGATTTCGAGTTTGCACTCCGGGCCTGCTCGGGCGCAGAAGCGATCTATTCCTGCCTGAACGGCCCTGTGAACGAGTGGAAATCTCAGTTCCCACCCATCGTAGATAATTTGATAGAAGTGGCCGAAGCTACTGGTGCCAAATTGGTGCACTGGGATCTCGCTCACATGTACGAGAAGACTCGTGACCCAATCACCGAATCGACTCCTAATTCGGCTCAAACCGAGCCAGCTACGGTACTGGTAGAACTCGCCGACAAGATCATAAACGCAACATGGACTGGTCGAATTGAAGGCGTAATCGGCAGATCAGCCGATGTTTTTGGTCCCGGAGCTATCGGGCCAGAGTTTGGTTCATCGTTCGGTGGTCGAGTGTTCTGGCCGGCAATCGAAGATTCAGAGATTAGCGTTGTTGGTGATATCGAATCTCCTAGATCGATGGCGTTTGTCGATGATGTGGCAGCAGGACTGATCACGCTCGCCGATGTTCCCGATAGCGGTGGGCACGTTTGGCACTTGCCGTCAGCACCACCAATCTCACCAAGCGAGCTGGTATCGATGGTCGTTGCACAGGCTCGATCATCGGCAGAAGTCGGTTCGTCACCACGCCATATACGCGGTTGTGCGTTGCTTCATTTGAAAATTGTTCGAGCAGATATCAGCGAAGTTCAGCATGAGCTACACGCTCTCGATCGTCGATTTGTACTGAACCACTCGAATTTCACCATGGCCTACGGCGAGCAAGTGACCGATCATTCAACTGCCATTCGAAAGACACTGGCTTGGTATATGGCTCATCCTCGACCAGCCACAGTTCCGGTTAGCGAACGAATCGTTGAGAGACTGCCAAGAGTCGTGGCGACGTCACGCTTTGCCAAACGGCTTAGTTCCGGCGCATTCGCACTAGCTAAAACTTCGCTCTAGCCCGAACAGAAATAAAGAAACTTATTTGAAACTAAAAACGCCCGAGCATTTCTGCTCGGGCGTTTTTGTTATTCGAAAGTTATCGAACGGCTACTTCACGTAAGTGTGAGGACCATCCGGACAATCTGAATCACAGGTTAGGCTTCCAGCTGAAGCACTAAGCACCGTGGTCGACCAGTTGCCTGAATTGGCGTTCCTGATGCGGAATCGCAACTCTCCATCAGAGTTTGTCGTTCCGCTTCCAGTACCGCTCCAACCTGTGTCGGTATTGTCTGTCTCAATAGAAACACTCGCACCGCTCACAGCAGAGTTACCGTCTGTCACGAGAATCGTAATTATGAGGTCTCGACCCTTCTTGCCCGAAAGCGAGTAGGTCACACCATCGTTATTGCCGTAATCAGCATTACCGATGTGAAGCTCGGTTCCAGGAACCGGTGTTGGCTCTGGAGTTGCAGTTGGTTCTGGATCGGGGTCCGGTGTTGGGGTCGGAGTTGTGCCGCCACCCGTTCCGTACCAAGCCTGAAGGGCTGAAATATCGTCGTCGGTCAAAGTTCGTCGAATGCCAGCGTATATCGGTTCCATGATCGACCCGAATACTTCCGAGTGACCAATACCAGCTACGTGCCCAAACTCGTGAAGGGCAACAGTCTCAATATCGGTAGCTGAAGCAGGCTTGTCGTTCGACCAGCTGAAGTTCGTGTTGAAAGCAACGTCAGCCTCGTCGGTTGAAGTACCCGACCATGTAACACCCAAAGTGTTCTGATCTCGGAGTGGCATCCAAGCGATGTCGTTGTTTCCATCGAATGACTGCCGACCCTTACATTCGTTTACCAGCGAAGGACATTTACCTGTCGAAGCCATCGCAGTTTGGAAAGCAAACGCAGAATCGGCGGCATTCCAAGTAGCTCTCGAGCGGTCGATAGCAGCTCGTGCGCCAGACGGTTCGTCTTTGGCGTTATATCGCTGAACTACAAAATCGTTTCCAGCGTCGCCATCTGAGAATTGATCCCACGAGTTCGCTAGAAGCGAATACTCACTGGCGGTAAGCCCACGAGCGTTCACGCCACGAAGTGCCGCATCGGCAACTTCCTGATCAGATTTACCAGCGTTTACTGCAGCGATGATGTGAACAACAACGCTTTGGCCGTTCACAGAAGTTACGCCAGTTACAGCAATGGTCTTGCCTTCGCTCTTAGCAGAGGCTGAGTCTGCGCCCAGCATTGCAAGACCAGCTGAAATCGCAAGAACGGCGATAATCGCCAGAAGGTTCCTACGTGAAGAAATTAGAGTCATAACGTTTATCCAAACTAAGGAGTCAGATCACAGTGATCCTGATTTCCAACCCTGTTAGCGATTTGGCCGATATCGCTGTGTTGCGCGTACGTGGGTACACGTCATTAATTGCGAACAGTTTATTTGGTCTGAGAAACGTGGTCAATTAGCCCGTATAACCGTTAGGAGCGGGTTGAGAGCCGATCCGATCACTCGAAAGGCTCATTGAACACAATGAAACGAGGTCAGCCGCTAAGGCGCTACCTGTTCGATCACTTCGTAAGTGGAAACGAATCCTGCATCAGAGAATGCTTCCCAAACATTACCCATCGCCAGCCTAAGTTCTTCTTTGGCTTGCTCTGGAACGTTGCAATCGGAAGCAAGGAAACATTTACCCGAATAGAGCTGCTGAATGCCATCGATTTCACCACAGGCAGTAGCTATTGAAGTCGAGTACTTGCTTGCGGGAAGCTGACTGAGGTTCTCTTCGTCACACGGTCCAGTTCTGAACGAAACTACCTGCCAATCGAGAGGGCCTTCGGCTTCGATCATTGTGTCGACCTGAGATGCCATCCACGGTGCAATCTGAGCCGGAACGATGACATCCAGCGATTTCATATTCGACTCGTTACGCTCTTTCGTCTTGGCAATGGCATCAAAACTGCTGCGAGTGGTGCTTACCCACCCAGGCGCGAATGGGCCAAGTACGACAAGCAAAATAGCAAGGAAGATCAAGATTACCGTGAGCAACGAAGGATTTCGAAGTTCACGTTTAAAACGTGCCTTTCGAGAAGTGTCGTTATCGAACGAAAGATCCATGAATCAGTTCTATCGTGCCTACGGCATAAAGCCGTGCTTTAAAGTCGAGTAGTGCTTGGGCTACAAAATAGCCCCGAACAAATCAGTCACTCATGCTACGCCCGTATGAACCTGTTGAGCACTGATTCCTTAACGAATTTTGGGGACTCGCTAGTCGCGAATCTGACCCTGATCGTCGGTTGGTGGCTGAACTAAGTTGGCATCTGAAAACGCCACTTTAAGTCTGTCCAAAACAATCTGCAGTTCGAACTTTGCTTCTTCTGGAATATTGCAAGCTGATGTCTGGGCGCAATCGTCCGAGTACTTAGTCTGAATCTCATGCAAGCTCGTGCACGCAGTCCTGATCGAATAGGAATATTTGCCTACTGGCAGCTGATCCAAGTTCTGCGGAAAACATGGTCCATATACGAACGAAACACCACGCCATTCGATAGGCACGTCAGCTTCTTGCATTCGTACAGTTTGGCGACGCAAGAACGGATATATCCAACTAGCGGCAGTCACGTTTACAAAGTGACGCTCTCGAGCACGTTGAACGTTGGTCCAATTCTCTTCGGCGACGCTCGAAACTTTTGGATAGGCGATTGCGACCGGTATCGCGACGATGATAATCACAATCAATAAAGCCGTTCGCATCGGCGGATTTCGCAAATGCTTTCTTAGCTTGCCCTTGAACGTCGTATCGTCATCGGCGAATACGATCTTGCCCATTCCTGGGTGACGTTTACCGAACCCGTTCGTCGATCCAGAGGGTTCTTGGGGTTTGTCAGATTTCATTGATTCGTAGCTGGTCGATTACCAGATGCCTTGTACGGATTAGTACGGTTCAACCCGATACTTCGAGACAACTTCTTCGTTGAGTTCAAATCCAAGACCAGGTCGATTCGGCACTTCCATCGTTCCATCAGGCGCAATCTCAAAGTTAGGGAGCAGCAAATCCTCAACTAGCGGAGAAGCCGGGAACGCTATTGGAAATTCGAAATAGGGCATGTTCGGCGTAATCGCCGCAAGGTGCAGTTCAGCCGCAACACCAATCACATGACACCAAGTGTGCGGAATGCACAAAGCACCGAACTGATACGCATCTTCAGCGATGTTCAATATTTCGTGCATTCCACCGGCACGCACCGAACTAGGCTGAACGACACCCAATTTTCCACGGCGTAGTAAATCGGCAAATTCGTGACGTGTGCTAAAGCCCCAATCGCCAGCCGCTATTCGCACGTTTGTCGACTCATACAAACGACGGTAGCCTTCGATATTATCGGCAGGCAACGGAGCTTCGATGAAGTACGGATTGAACTCTTCAATAGCGTCGATAGTCTGGATCGCCTGACCAACATCTCGCCAGCGATTTTGCACATCGATCATCAGATCACGCTTGGGCCCAATTATCGAACGAGCCTTCTCGATAACAGCGACATCGGTTTCGAGGTCAACGTTTCCGAACTGACCCGGCCACTCTTCGATCTTGATCGCCTTCACACCACGAGAAATAGCTATTCCGACACGCTCTTCGAGTTCATCCAAGTTCGCACCCGGCGGATAGACCGTTGCATACGGAGTTACTCGCTTTAGCGGTTCGGTATCGCTGGCGGCGGTAGTAAACGATCGCCATATTAGCTTGTGAACGGGCTTTCCGGCTGCTTTTCCGGCGATGTCCCAAAGCGCAGTTTCCACCGCGCCAATCGCGCCAATTACAACTCCCCTGCGACCAAATACGCCGGTCGAGTTGTACATCTTTTGCCACAAACGCTGAACTTCGGTGGGGTCTTCACCAACTAGCAACGCCTCAAGCCCCTGTGAAGAACGAATGATTGCGTCAATTACTAGGCTAGGTGCCTCGCACTGACCAATTCCCGTTAACCCTTCATCGGTATGAACGCGAACTACGGTGAGATCGTACCCGCCCGTGCTGGCAGGACCTTCATCGCCTTCTGAAAACGATGGATTCCAAGATGTAACCGTTCCATCGGCGTCGTCTCGTAGCGCAATCGTTTCAATGCTGGTGATTTTCATGATTTACGCCTTCACGCCCCGAGTGTGTGAATCGGCATCGCCTGGAAGATCGACTTGCTCCACGCCTTCAGGAAAATAACTTTGAAGTCGTTCGTATTCTTCTTTCAGATCAGGTTTCGGCGCCCAATCCTCGCCGTAGCGCACCCCGGCAACACCGGCCTGAAGCATTTCTTTCGAGCAGCCGAAGCAAGGTCGCCACGTCGTGTAGAGAATTGATCCCTCAACGGCAATTCCATATCGGGCTGCCTGAAGAAGGGCGTTTTGTTCGGCATGAACGCAGATGCAAAGGTCGTAACCGGTACCCGATGGATATTCATCACGATTCGAGCAACGCCCACATCCGCCCTCATCACAGTTCGGAGTTTTGTGCGGAGTCCCGTTATACCCAGTAGATAAAATGTGGCCGTCACGAGCCAAAACAGACCCGATCTGACTGCCTAAGCAATTCGCCCTAGCTCGAACTCCAACCGCTATCGACATGATGTATTCGTCCCAATCGGGTCGGTTGATACTGGAGTCTGACAACTGGCTGGTGATCCTTAATCGGTTGCGTGGTTCGGAGATATGTTGGCGGCGATACAAGGTATGCCTGCTTCTCCGCTGCTATCCTAGCTTGTGATCTGACATCACGCTCAAATTTCCGCATCTTTTTTGGAAGTTTGAGCACCTACCAAACCGGCCCACATCACAACTCTTCATCGATGACTTCAAATCCGTCTAACCCTGGTAACTCTGGCAACACAAACCGACCTGTCCACGAATCTGAATCCCTACCAGATTCGCTAGGACGATTCGGCCCATATGGCGGAAAATTTGTTCCTGAGACGCTTATGGCTGCTCTCACTGAACTCGAAAACGCCTTCGACGAAGCACGACAGGACGATTCGTTCTGGGCTGAATTCGAAGATCTTCTAACTCACTACGTTGGTCGACCTTCTGCCCTGTACCACGCCAAGAATATGAGTGAAAAGCTTGGCGGTCCGCAGATTTACATCAAGCGCGAAGACTTGAACCACACCGGTGCTCACAAGATAAATAGCGCCATTGGGCAGGCACTGCTTGCGAAACGACTCGGCAAGAAGCGAATCATCGCTGAAACCGGAGCCGGCATGCACGGAGTGGCAACTGCGACCGTGTGTGCCCAAATGGGTCTAGAGTGCATCGTCTACATGGGCGAAACCGATATCGCTCGGCAGGCTCCAAACGTGTACCGAATGCGAGAACTTGGCGCATCAGTCGTGCCTGCGACTTCTGGAAGCCGCACCCTAAAGGATGCCACCAACGAAGCGATTCGTGACTGGGTTACGAACGTGGAAGATACCTACTACATCATCGGTAGCGTGGTAGGTCCGCACCCGTATCCAAAGATCGTCAGAGATTTCCAAGCTGTGATTGGTGCCGAAGCCCGTCAACAGGTGCTCGATATGGCAGGACGACTTCCCGACTACGTTATTGCGTGTGTAGGTGGCGGATCGAACGCCATGGGAATTTTCTCTGGATTCATCAAGGATGAGGGCGTTGGGCTCATCGGTGTTGAGGCATCTGGTGAAGGACTCGACAAGCGCCACGCTGCGACTATGACCAAAGGACGCCCCGGCGTGCTTCACGGTTCGATGAGCTATTTGCTGCAGGACGAACATGGCCAAATAGCCGAGGCTCACAGCATTTCAGCCGGGCTCGATTACCCGGGTGTTGGCCCAGAGCACAGCTATTTGAAAGACACTGAACGGGCGACATACGTTCCGGCAACCGACGAAGATGCGCTTGCGGGCTTCCGATTCCTGAGTCGCAACGAAGGAATCATTCCAGCTCTCGAGCCTTCGCACGCCATCGGCTACATGTTGAACTGGGTTCCGACTCTGCCTAAAGACCAGATCGTGCTACTGCTACTAAGCGGCCGAGGTGACAAAGACCTCGACACCGTGGCCAAAGCATCCGGCGTAGATCTTGGTTAGTTAGCGGATCCGAATTACAGCGCCAATCCAACGGGGTTAGCGCACGCGTTCCCTAGTTCAGCGTATTCAGGTATGCGACTAGATCGTCCATGTCGTCGTCCTTTAGCGCATCGCCAAAGGTCTTCGGCATCAGATCGCTAAAGCCATCCAGAATTACTGCCGAAGGATCGATGATTGACGTCCGTATGTAGTCGTCGCCCTTGGCGTTGATGCCAGCGAGTCCGGGGCCTACAAGCTTGTTTTGTCCGGTCGAGTGGCAACCGCTACAGCCGAGTCCCTTGAATTTGCTTTCGCCGTTAGCGATATCCGGGCCTGATGCCGCAGGTTCGCCAGCGTCTGGAGCTGATGAATCAGCTTCAGGAACCGGAGTTGTTGTTCCAAACGGGTTTTCTACTTCCTCCGCACACGCTACTAACGCGAACAGAGTGAAAACTGCCAAAACAGAGATAACAACGAATTTTGAACGTTTGAACACGAATCAAGCCCCAGATTTTCAAAAACAAGCCCGAATTAATCAGGCAAAAAAAGACGCACCGACAAAAAGTAGCTGCGATCAACTCCCCACCATAGGTGAAAACTAACCATACATAGAAGAATTCGGAGTGAGTTTTCCGTGATGGTGTTTTTACACCAATTTCGCGAAATCATCACACGCGTTCAGATCATCCCCCCTTATATTCGCTTAAATGCGTGGCCATTTCGATTGCTACGGATAAATGCAGAGTGGCTGGATTTCAGTCGTTCCTGTCGGTCGCTCTTGAATGATCAATTACTCATTCAAGCCTTGCGATTTTGTTGCGAACAAGGGATATCGATTTGGCACATAACACTGAAGAGCACGCACGAAGCGAGTTTCGCACTTCCGACGGGATGTTCACTGTCAATGCCGACCAACGAATAAAGACTTGGAACGCTACAGCAGAAAAGCTGTTTGGCTATTCAAGCGATCAAGTTGTAGGCAAGAAGTGCTACGAAATCCTCTGCGCAAACAGCAATCCGGGTCGAGTGAAGTGCAACCGAGGATGCGTCGTTATGTCGAACGCCTCCAAAGGTCGCACCACTAAAGACTTCGATCTCGAATGCAAAACTGCCAGTGGCGATGTGAAAAGCATCAACATGAGCATTGTATTGCCGATGCAAGGTTCAGGATCACGAGAGATTCTCCACCTGTTCAGGGACGTAACCGACAGACGCCGAGTCGAGAGCGCTTCGGTTGGATCTTCAATTCCTTCAATTGATAAACCGCAAAACGCCACTCATACATCTTCTGGATTCCGGCTACCCGCCCTCACTACTCGGGAAGACCAAGTTCTGAAGCTGCTGTCGGCCGGAAAGAACACTAACGATATTGCCGACATTCTCGATATTAGGCCGCTTACTGCACGCAACCACATAAGCAGGCTGCTAACCAAACTTGGATGTCGATCTCGACTCGAAGCGGTTGCACTAGGAAACCGGGCTGGCCTCATCTAGTTCCTAAGCTCCATCTATATGCACTGCTAGTACTAATGCACCTATATGTGGATTCTGGTGCTGGCTACTCTCGATCCCGTGTGTTTTTTACGGGGATTCGATTTCACGCCCGTTTTAACTCAACTAAGGGGAGATTGTTCTGAATAGAGATACAGTGACAGCAGCAGCCATATGGGTGTTGCTAACGATAATTGGTGAACTTTTCTTCCTGCAGTTGGACATTTTCGGCGACACTGCCGCGACTGAACAGGGCCACTTCATCGACGAGGCGTTCATTCTCCTCATGGTGATGGCGATTCCTATCTTCACATTCGTGATCACGATGATCCTCTATGTCGTCTTAAAGTTTCGAGCCAAAGGCGGCGAGCTTGAAGATGCGGCTCCGACTCGAACCCACAAAAAATGGGTTGGATTCTGGCTGGCATGGACAACCATCCTCTGTCTCGTAGTAATCGTGCACCCCGGATACACCGGACTAATCGAACTACGACAAACGAACGCCGAAGAACCCGATCTGACGGTGAACGTCACAGGTCGACGATGGCAGTGGATATATGAGTACGAGGGTCGAGACGTATCGCTCTACTCGAAAGACGACATGCTCGTTCTTCCGAACGATTCGTTGATTCGATTCAACATTACGGCTGAAGATCAGGACGTGGTTCACTCGTTCTGGATTCCAGCCTTCCGAATGAAGATCGACGCGGTTCCGGGGCTGACGACTTATATGGACGTCAACACCACCCATACCGGTCATTTCAACGACGATGTCAACTTCAGAGTCCAGTGTGCTGAACTCTGTGGAATGGATCACTCCTTGATGTTTACACGCATCGAAGTGGTCGAGCCCGCAGAGTTTGAACAATGGATCGCAGACGAAGCGGCTTAGGAGATCTATAAATGACAGCTTTTATGCCGTTAGTTAGAGGCGTTATCTACGCCGCAATTGGTTTCGCTATTGGTGCAGCGATCTCGCAAGGCATCACCAGCATGACCGGTGAATCAGCCACTGAGCCGATGGTCGTACTTGGGTACGTCTTCGCCGTAATTGGTTGGCTCATGGGTATTGGAATGTGGAAATCTTGGGGCCGAGGATGGTTCGGGAAATCCACGAATAGCGATCCCACAGGAAACTGGGGACGCTATCTCCGATTCAATATCGATCACAAAGTGATTGGTATCCAATACATCGTCATATTCGCCGTAGTATTTCTACTGGCCGGATTACTGGCGATGGGTATGCGATACGAACTCGCCGATGCTGGCCAGAACGTATTCACGAAGAACACCTACAACACCACAATGAGCCTTCACGGCATCATGATGGTGGCGGTTGCGGTTGCAATCATGATGGGTGGTTTTGCCAACTACGTTCTACCGCTCATCATCGGTGCTGAAGACGTTGCATTCCCGCGAATCAACGCACTCAGTTTCTGGGTTGTTCCGCCGGTGGTAGTTCTACTTCTCCTCTCTCCTCTATTCGGTGGTTTCGACACTGGTTGGACGGCATACCCGCCGCTGGCTACTCAAACACCGCTTGGTGGACTTCTATTTGAACTGGCGTTCCTTACATTCGGAATCTCTTCGATTCTTGGTGGAATGAACCTCATAGCGACGATCATCACGCAACGAGCACCGGGTATGACGTGGGGTCGGCTTCCGATCTTCGCTTGGTCAGTGCTCGCAGCATCAGTAATTGCGCTCACTGCAACCCAGTGGATCGCTTACGGCCTGCTGATGATCATCTTCGAACGCATCTTCAACATGGTGTTCTTCTCGCCTCCAGGCGGAAACGCACTGTTGTACGAACACGTTTTCTGGTTCTACTCGCACCCAGCGGTCTACATCATGATCCTGCCGGCGTTCGGAGCTGAACTAGAAATTATCAGTCACTTCGCAAGAAAACCGATATTCGCCTATAGATGGGTGGTTTGGGCGTTCGCCCTAATCGTGTTCCTAAGCTTCATTGTTTGGGCACATCACCTGTTCACAAGCGGAATGGGCGAAAGCTTGCACGGACCGTTCATGATCCTTACCGAGTTGATATCGATCCCTACTGGAATCGTGTTCTTATCGGCATTGGGAACGTTATGGCGATCCAAACTCAGATTGAAAATACCGTTGCTGTTCGCACTCGGAATGGTGTTCAACTTCTCAATTGGTGGCCTGACAGGAATTTTCCTGGCAGACGTTGCTACTGACATTGCGTTGCAAGACACCTACTTCGTAGTAGCTCACTTCCACTACACAATCATGGGTGGTGAAATCTTCGGAGCGTTCGCAGCGGGTTACTACTGGTATCCGAAAATTACGGGGCGTATGTACAACGAAAATATGGCCAGAGTTCACTTCGGCCTGATGTTCATCATGTACAACATCACGTTCCTCGCAATGTTCGTTCCGGGCACTGTTGGTATGAACCGACGTATTGCTGAATACCCGCCTGAGTTCGAATTCATGAACTTGGTTACAACCATTGCAGCCTTCGGACTTGGAATTTCGTTCCTACCGTGGGTCTACAACATGATCAACTCGTGGATTCGTGGGCCTAAAGCTCCCGACAACCCATGGGATGCAAAGACGCTCGAATGGCAGACAGCTTCACCTCCGATTTTGGAGAACTTTGAAGACTTCCCAACTGTGACTGGCGATCCTTACGGATACGGCGACGACAGCGTTGAACACGCTACCTACGGTCGTCGATTCGATGAAGGTGATGGTCACGGACACGGTCACAACGTAGCACCGGCTGAAGGTGACTAAACAAATGCATAAAACACTTCAAGAAACACTAAAAACTGGCTGGATCGTCATCGGCGTACTCGCCGTGATGACGATCGCTGAATTCATCGTTGCTGTCGCCGTAGATGACAAGACGATGCTATTCGCACTTCTACTGATAGTGGCCCTCTTAAAGGCATGGCTAATCATTCAGTACTTCATGCACTTCGGACAATTGTGGGCACACGTTGCCGAAGTATGGGATGGAATTCTGAGTAACGACCCTGAAGCAGACAGGGAAGAGGACTAAACCTGTGACAGAACATGTACCACAGCACGTAAATCACCGATTTAGTTCTCTCGACATAAATCGGCTCGGCTTATGGCTGTTCCTCGTTTCCGACGCTTCGTTCTTCATCGCGCTTTTGTCGTCACGATTCTTCGTGGTTGGCACCAGCACGCCTGAACACGTCGATCAGGTTCTCGGACTTGGTCTAACCATCCTGCTGCTTGTCAGTAGCCTTTCGGCCTACAAGGCTGAAGCTGCTTTTGAACATGGCGATATCGCCGGGGCGAAAAGGATGCTGCTTGCCACGATTGGCATGGGCATAGTCTTCGTGGCCGGAGTTGGTTTTGAATGGCACGAAGCGTTCAAGCACTTCCCGCCATCTACTGGATTTGGCACAGTACTTTTCACACTTACTGGTGTGCATGTCACTCACGTTGTAACCGGTGTTTTAACACTCGGCTTCGTGTTCTTCCGGATTCGGAATACCACCGAGATCGGCGACAATCAGTTTGCAGTGGAAGGTGCGGTCAAGTGGTGGCACTTCGTAGACGTGGCATGGGTATTCATCTACCCAACGCTGTATCTACTCAAGTAACTAAATAGATACCACCATACGTCTGGCCCAGATCAGCAATTCCGATTGCTGAACTGATTGGAATATTCGAAGGTTTTGCGTTCGCTGTAATTGCAAAACCATTCTTCCACTGGGCCGGACGCATGGGTGGTGCGTCCGGCCAGCTCGCGCCTTCAAAACAACGCTACCTATGCGTTTCGAGCACCTCACTAATCCCGCGCTTTCGCTGGGTATTAGGTTCAAATATCCCCAAGTCTCACTTTTTCATCATTTCGAGCGCCGCTCACAGCCGCCTACGCTCACGGGCAGTTCACGCCCTCCCGCTAATGTAGTTTCGTGGACGCTATCAGTGGACAATGCCCCAACTCGTATAGGGGCGGGATAATTTATGTTCAAGAAAATACTTGTTCCTCTCGATGGCTCAGAGCATTCTCGTAAGATCGTGGGCTGGGCCACAGGGCTGGCGGGTGCGTTAGAAGCAGAAGTGGTTCTGCTATCTGTTATCGACCCGGAAGAGATCGAAATATTAGAAGCGACAACCCGTGACACGAAAGAAATTTCAAACGACGGTACTACTACACGGGTTACACGAACTCCATCAGACGTAATCGATGACGCTATTTCTCAAGCAGAGTCAGATCTGCAAGTTGAAGCCGACAGAATTCGAGAGCTTGGCGTTGTAGCCAAAATCAGCGTAGGTGCCGGATCACCAGCTGAAGTAATCGTCTCCGAAGCTCACGCTCGTGAAGTCGACGTTATTGCGATGGCGACTCGAAGGGAATCGGCTCTGGCACGGGGAGTTCTAGGAAGTGTGACTGATCGAGTCTTGCACTCGACCTCCACTCCTCTTTTTACGTTGTATCCGGGTGAAATTCACGATTTCGACGATACGAGTGGAGGCCCTGCAAAGGTAATAGTCCCACTCGATGGTTCAGCGCTCTCAGAATCGGCTGTTCAACCAGCAGTCGAAATAGCGAAAGCTGCAAAAGCAGAAATCGTATTCATGGAAGTTCTGCGACTCCCGTTCTTCGGAGTAGGAGTTGCAGGTATTGAATACGGCGGTGGTGATTACGCAGGCGACTTCGGAATCGATCAACAAAAGAAGGAAATAACCGAATATCTCAACGGATTTGTAGCGGATGCGAAAACAAGCGGGCTAACCGCAAGTGCAAGCATCCGATCAGGAAGCCCTTCGCAGCAGATTGTTGAAGAGGCTTCCGAAAGCGACAACAGCATCGTAGTCATGGGCTCACACGGCTCAGGCGGACTCAAACGATGGGTTGTTGGCAGTGTTGCAGATAAGGTAATTCGATCGGCTGGACGGCCAGTTCTTGTCATTCCTCCGAAGACAGGCTGACCTATTCGACAAGATCGAAATAAAAACGCCCGGTGAGATTTCTCGCCGGGCGTTTTCGTTTTCAGTTGTTCTTTCTAGCGCAAACTACACATTAAATCGTCATCGGCGATAACATCTGCCCGAACTACAAGCGCAATCGCAACTAAAGTCTATTTTTCAAAGCATGAAAGGCAACGTTCTACCCATGGCTATGTCTATGGCTGGCCCACTAGAGGGAATCAGAGTTCTCGAATTCGGCAGTTTCGTTGCCGGACCGTGGGCAGGGCAGCTGCTGGCCGATATGGGTGCTGACGTCGTCAAAATCGAACCTCCAGTTGGCGATCCATGGCGACACGCCACTTCGTTTGCCAAGAACGAAAGTCGAGTGTTCATTCCTCTCAACAGAGGCACACGCAGCATCTGTCTGGATCTAAAACAAGACTCAGCTCGTGCCGCCTTACGCAAACTCATCGAATCTGCCGACGGCATCATTTCGAACAATCGATCAGACACCGCTAAAAAACTTGGAATCGACTACGAATCTGTAGCGAAAATCAATCCAAAACTCGTGTATGTCGATATCACCGCCTACGGCTCAAAAGGCACGATGGCCGATATGCCAGGCTTCGATCTAATCGTTCAGGGCTACACAGGTGCAGTTGCAAGCGAAGGCAAAATCACAAAAAACGGCCAACCGGAAGTCGTTTGGTCATCCTCGTACATCGATTTCTCAACGGTATACGCTGCCGCCAATGGCATCATGGCGGGAATAATCGGCCGTGGTAAAACCGGCGAAGGTCAACTCGTATCAACCAGCCTGTTAGCGAACGCTGTTGCAATGCAAACGCTCAGAATTTCCGATGTAGAAGGTCTTCCGGCTCCAGCGAAGACATGGTTTGAAAACGAACGCCCCAAACTAATCGCAAACGGTGCTAGCTACGAAGAAATTCAAGATAGCTATCAGATGGCAGTCAGGCCGCTAATCTACCGCTGCTACTACCGTGCGTATAAAACTCTCGATGGCGGATTAGCACTTGGCACGTTGGCTGTTCACGCACGAGCACGCTTACTAGATGTGTTCGGACTCGAAGACCCACGTGTTACCGATCCCTCCTACGACGATTCAACGCCTGAAGCGGTTCAGCATGGGCACGATCTGGTAGCAAAATTCGAAGAAATATTTGCCAGCAAGACCACCGATCACTGGTTCGAAGAACTTCGTTCGCATGACATTCCATGCGAGCCGATCAGATTTATCGAAGAAATGGTCGACGACGAACAGGTGCTTGCGAACGATTATGTGGTCGAACTCGATCACCACACGGGTCACAAGGTGCGTACGACAGGACCTGTTCTTCAATTCGGTGCCGGAATGCCAGAACTTAAAAGTTCACCCTCACTTGGCGAGCACACTGATGAAGTCCTCGGCGATATTGGTTTCTCAGCCGATCAGATCGCAGACTTACGTAGTGAAGGCTCAGTTGGATAGCTGATTCATTGTCATCGGTTCTTGGCACAGCTACGAGAGTAAGCTGCCAACATGCGCAGCGTTATTCCTAAACAGCTAAACCCGTTCGCTTGGCTCGAACGAAAGGCGCTATTCGCGCCAGAGCGCTCGTTCCGCGGTAATCCCGACCACGTGGGGCTCGAATACGCCGACATCTTCCCTGTTGCTAACGACGGTGTGAGACTCCATGGCTGGCACATGCCTGCTTCGGCGTCTTCAGAATCCCGCAATGCCGTTTGGCTGATACTTCATGGCAACGGCGGGAATATCAGCGTACGACTCGATCAGTACAAGGCGATTCGAGACCGCTACGGCGCTTCGATCATCGCTATCGACTATCGCGGTTACGGCAAAAGCGAGGGAAGCCCTCTGAAAGCGGTTTTTACGCTGATGCACTGGCGGCTTACGAATTTCTCAAAGCTACGTACCCAGAAAACAAAAAAATCGTGTTTGGACGTTCTATGGGTGGAGCTGTAGCGTCGCAACTTGTCTCGGTAGTCACGCCCAATGCGCTAATACTTGAGGCTTCAATATCGTCGATGCCAGAAATAGTTCGAGAACGAGCGCCATGGACTCACTATTCGCCGGCTCGATTCATGGTGCGCTCAAAGTTCGAAACAACGTCGCACGTAGCTAGCAACTCGGTTCCAAAGCTGATTCTTCATGGTGACGCCGATCAAACCGTTTCGTACCAACATTCCGAACGAATCTTCGCTGCTGCTACCGATCCAAAGCAGTTGGAAATCATCCCAAATGGCGATCACGATGGACTCGATCTGGTCGATCCCGAGCGCTATCACACGGTCGTTAGCGAGTTTCTACGTGAGCACGACGCGCTATGAGCTTCGTCGAACGGGGTTGATTTGCTCGAATGGCGGAAGGAACGGCTTCCCTGTCACGCCAGAATCGTAAACCGGGCGGGCAGGTTTCTTCTGCCCCATCGAACGGCTAGGCCCTGTAGGTCGAAATTCATCCAGCACCGTCACGGTCACTGTTT
>ENA-OREN01001720-OREN01001720.1-marine-metagenome-genome-assembly--contig:-NODE-1720-length-24428-cov-4.651842_pt1 | contig 24428 bp, 36 predicted proteins | sample MGYA00248624_ERZ508555 | MGnify/ENA primary metagenome ERZ508555 (study PRJEB26222, sample SAMN06267773) | marine metagenome | isolation source: Saanich Inlet, British Columbia, Canada | place...
ATAGAGTGAAGACAATGAATAGTGAATTAATACGTATTGATGTAAAAATGTGTCAGGCATTTGGTATAAGACCTGATGTAGATCGAATAGCCCGAGCTGATGGTAAGACTGATGCGAGGAGAGACTGATGCCTGAAGCAGTAGTTATAGAACAAGGAGCCACAATTGGTTCAATGATTAGCGATTACGGGTTTCCCATTATCGCTGCCGCGGCTATGGGTTATTTCATATACTTTATATGGACATGGGTATCTACAAAAGTTGATCCTGTGATAGGGGATAGTCACATGACCCTGATCGCTTTGATTGACAGAGTAAGAATGTTAGATAACGATTTGATACGTTTGAATGCTAAGCTAGATATGATATTACAAGAGAGGGAGAGGAATGAAACAGCTAGGGATAATACTACTGTTAATCACATCGATCCAGGCAAGCGCAAGTAGCCTGAGCTTCGGTTTTGCTAATCCTTCCTTTAGCGGGAATGGATTTTCTACACATGCATTATCTATAGGGCAGTTAGAATTTAATAGGCAAAAAGAAATAGATGAAGATGCTGCAGCTGCAATCGCTAAAGCAGAACGTGACGAAAAGAACTCTGTCATGAATAAGTTTATTACAAATGTTGAGTCAAGAATTTATGCTACATTATCAAAACAGTTAGTAGAGAATATGTTTGGTATATGTAGTCAGGTAGAAATTGATGCAGGGACATGTACCGTAACAACAAGTGGTACAGCTACATATATGGGGGCGGTAATGGTTTGGTCAAGGGATGATGTTAATAATACAATCACATTAACAATCACTCAGCCAGATGGTACCGAAACAGAAATTATTGTACCAATTAAAGGATTTGGATTTTAATGACGGCAAGAAGATCGAATGATGGTAATGATACGCATCCACCATGGCCGACTTGCGGATGTGGTAGATCACCAATTGACGACTGTGTTTTTTGGCATGAGCTCACACAAGAAGAATATGAAGCAAAGACTGACGAAGATAAACAAGCAATAATAGATGGAGATTAGAAATGAATAAATTAATAACAACACTATTAGTTTTAGTTTTCTTAACTGGCTGTTCAAGCTTGAATACTAAAGTTGAGTATGAACCACCAAAGGGGCAAGATAATCCTCTGCAAAGTGCATTAGATAGTGTACCTGAATTGGGTGGACCAAAGATTACAGTGGCAGTATATAAATTTTCTGATTATACTGGACAGAGAAAAGCGGTTGAGAATGGATCTAGTTTAAGTTCAGCGGTTAGCCAAGGTAGTGAAGTATGGGTTATTAAAGCATTAGCAGATGTTGGACATGGCACATGGTTTCAAGTAGTTGAAAGAGGGGCGTTAGACTCAATAATTAAAGAACGCCAATTGATACGTAACACAAGAGAACTACATGGGGATAAAGATGTCCTCGACCCAATGTTATTTGCAGGGATTATAATTGAAGGTGGTATAGTTGGTTATGATACAGATGTATTAAGTGGTGGTAATGGTGCAAGGTTATTAGGTCTTGGAGTACAAGAAGAATTTAGAATGGATACTATCACCGTTGCTATGCGGGTGATATCAGTGCAAACAGGAGAGGTCCTCCTCAGTGTGGCAACAGAAAAAACTATTGCTAGTAGCAGAACAGGTGCAAGCGTATTCAAATTCTTGGATATGGGCACAAAAGCTTTAGAGATAGAAAGCGGGAAAGGGTTCAATGAACCGATAAATTATGCAACAAGAGCAGCAATTGAACAAGGGGTTATTGAAATAATTTACCAAGGAGCCAATAAAGGTCTTTGGGGTTTTAAAGGAGTAACTAATGAATAAGTTCATTTCAACTTTTATTATGGTATTAATGAGCTTTGGTGTGTGGGCCAACAGCATTTATGTAACACAAAGCGGAGCAGGTCTTACATTAGCGTTAACACAGGATGGATCTAATAACGTATTTGGTACTTCAAGTGCACGGATAGTTATAACAGGAACAAATACAACATGGACAATGTCACAGATTGGTGGCAACAACGTTATCTCAGCAACAATTAAAGGCAGTACATATACAGGTACATGGGCAATAACAGGATCATCAAATGATATTCTCTTTACTTGTGATGCCGCTGGTACTAGTAAGTGTGAGACGGTAGATGTGGATGTAGCAGTAAATGGTGACTATTCTAATATTGATATTAAGATTGGTGCTAATTCAGCAGCAACAAATGCAAATGTTACTTTAGACATTGATGGTAATTATAACACGTTCGATGCAGATATCGATGGTACTTCGTTATCACAATCAGCAAGTCCAGTAACAGTTACTTTAGATAATACGTGTTCAACATGTGGTACAGCTACATCAAGTAGTAATAATATTACAATGAATTATGATGCTAGTGGTAATGGCGATGTGTCTGGACACCAACTAATATATACACATGTTGGAACAGGTACTGTTGATGTTATTCAAAGTGGAGTTGAGGATCAATTGATTGATGCCTCTATTACGAGTACGGCTGCAGATGTGGACATTACTCAAACGGACTAGTCTATTATTATTCATAGCTATACAGGCACAAGCAAATATTGGTTCGGTAACCGATTTTACAGGTTCCGCTGCTATAGAAAGAGATGAAGGTTTTGAAGTATATGATGTAGAGAAAGATTTAGGTGTAGAGATGATGGATATTGTCGCTACAGCTATGGGTAAAGTAAGGATAGAGTTTTTAGATGAGACTCTAGTAGATGTAACCGAACATAGCAGATTGATCATAGATGATTTCGTTTATGATCCTGAGTCAGGTGAGGGAGCATTAGGTTTAAAGGCGAGTCTTGGTACGATAAGATACGCCTCGGGTAAGATCGCGAAGAACAGCAGACAGAACGTTGTGATTACGACACCGAGCGCAGTGATTGGTGTGAATGGTACAGATTTTGCCATGATTGTAAATGAGATTGGTGGATCTATGATTACACTGTTGCCATCGTGTGACAGCAGTGGTTTATGTGTTGTAGGTGAGATATCAGTTACTACAGATATGGGTTATGTTATAATGACCCAAGCATTTGAAACAACGTATGCCGATAGTGCAGGAGTTAGACCGACTAAACCTGTCATATTAGATTTAGATGAGGAGATGATGACTAATCTTCTGATCATAAGAAAGGTAAAACCATTAGATGAGGATGGTGCACTAGCTGCTCAGGCTGCGAAGGAAAAGCTAAGTGATATACTTGGTGTAGATTTTTTAAGTACTGAGGCAATGTTATCCAACGAATTGGATGATGAAGATGAAAGATGGAGAACTGAATTAGATGATAATGATTTCTTCTTTGGTGATTTGCTAGGTGATATATTAGAACAATTGAACCTTGCATTGGCAAAACAATTGAGAAGTGACTTTGATAAGACTGTAACTAAGAATAAGCAAGGCTTAGATGAAGAGACAGGAACAAGACTTAGTGATTTAGATGGTATATGGACTTTATCTAGAAAGGATTTTGAAACAGAACAATTTTGGAGCTTGGAGTTAGATCAGAACAATGGGTATATTATCGATTTTGAACAACAGGATTTTGAGTGGTATGACTATCGCCTTGGTGATGGGGATAACTATATCAGTATCAAGCAGCGCCAATGAAACATATATAAGTGCTAATGGTACAGGACTAGATTTAGATATTATCCAAGATGGTAATAATAATCAGGTAGGTACTTCAGCAGCAAAATTTAGTGTGAATGGTAATAGTAATACCCTGTATATATTACAAGAGGGGCAATGGAACCAGGTTTTTTATGTGAGCACTTGGGGATCAGGTACTGCATGGGGTGGTGATGTGCAGGGTAATAGTAATACATTAAAGTTTGAACAGTATAATACCACAGGTACTGATGTGAATAAGATAGGAATGCATATACCAAGTAGCAGTAATACTGTGCATGTATGTCAAGGTAAATCATTTACTGATGCTACTGATACTACATGCTCGGCAGATAGTACAAGTGAATATGGTGGACATACAGTAAATTTAGATTTGCATAGTGGTGGTAATGATATAAAGATTAGTCAAGAGACAGGTACAGGTAACGCAGATCATTTTGTAAACTTATATACATATGGTGGTGAGAACAACGATGTGTTTATTAAACAAAATGGAGATGGTAATAAATATGTAATGATGACGATAAGAACAGATGGGGGAGAGCAAAGTATTATTCAGACAGGGGATGGAGCTCACTCAGCAACAATAGATTTAACGGGTACATACCATACAGATTTAAGTTTGTTACAAGAAGGAAGTACAGATCAAACTTATACTGTAACAAATACTTGTGCAACGGTTGGAGGGTGTGCGCTTAGCGTAACACAAAACTAATGTCGTTGTTAATAACTGATCAATGCATCAATTGTGATGTATGTGTACCAGAGTGTCCTAATGAAGCAATTTATATGGGTGCTGAAATTTATGAGATAGATGGTGATAAGTGTACGGAGTGTGTAGGTCATTTTGATACACCTCAATGCGTAGAAGTTTGCCCGGTGGATTGTTGTCTGCCTGACCCTGATAGGGTTGAGACCGATGAGCAATTATTAGCTAAAATTAAATAGGAGAATGTCATGGGTGAGATCCCCGATGAAGGTAACCTGAAAGAAGTTTTAAAAAAGGATAATTTTATGAGAAAAGTATATGAAAGTGAATTAGGTGAAGATTTTCAATCGTTTGAAGATGGTGTGGCTGTAGGAGAAATAAGACCTGTACCATTAGCACCTATGTCACCATTTGAACCTGGGCCCTGGCCCGATAAAGGAGAAGAAGATGTTTGAAGATACTCTATGGATTTATACAAGTATAGCTGGAGCTATGTTAGGTGCAGCCTGTTTATTCTATATTAAAGATACACGTATAGGGTTATGGGGTTATGGTAAGATTGATGCAACTGTAGATTATTTCAGAGACAAGTATGGATGGACTTGGTTGAACCAAGACGAAGATGCTTGGAAGAAAGTTAACCCAAAGATTGCTGCAAAGATTGAGGAATTAGAGGAGCGTTTAATCGATTTAGAGGGGAAAGTATAATGGGAAGTAATTTAGGTTTAATAGGAATTGGTTTAGTTGGATTATTTGCTACATCAATGATTAAGTTTGTAGCTATCGCAGCTATTGCGTGGGGTGCTTGGAAAACATATCAAGATTGGGAAGCACAATAATGAGCATTTGGCATATGGATATAAAAGCTAGATCTTTGCTATTCGCAAAGCTTGCAGCTGATGCATACGGTATGCAGTCCGCCGTTAAAAAAGTCGTTAAGGAACATGGCTTCACTAAAGTAAAATTCTATGACAATGGTGGAGCTCAAGCATATAGATTTGAGTCTCCTACCGATGTTGTTATAGCTTGTCGTGGTACACAGCCTTCTGAATTTAATGATCTCAAGGCAGATCTTAAAGCATTTCCTGTACCTTCAGAAACTATTTCAAGAGTCCATAGAGGATTTAAGAATGAGGTTGATGAACTTTGGCCGATGGTTAAACCTGATGTAGAGAAGGTTACAAAGAACTTATGGTTCTGTGGTCATTCATTAGGTGCAGCAATGGCAACTATCATGGCAGCAAGATGCTCACATGATTATGATATGCCTGATCCAGTATGTTTATTCACATATGGTTCACCGCGTGTTGGTTGGCATGACTATGTTGACTCATTAAAATTAAACCATTATAGATGGCAGAATAACAATGATATAGTAACAAGAGTACCACTTATGCTTATGGGTTATAAACACCATGGTTATTTAATGTATATAGGTCACGATGGAACCATTGATATAACCGGTAAGATTAATTATTGGAATAGGTTTGTAGATCGTATGAAAGGAATGTGGGGTGGAATTAAACAATTAAAGGTTGATAATTTCTCTGATCATGCTATGGCTGAGTATATTCCACATATAGAAAAATGGAAGAAATAAATCGTATAAATAACTATAACGAAACATAATATCGCGGAGATATAAATGGCTGACACAGAACTACGCGATATAGAGTTGCGTTTAGAACGAATGCATAATGCATTAAGTAGACAGGAAGAAGAATTAGAATCTTGGAGACACAAGTCTGCAAGGTTACCAAATTGGATAAGGAATGGCGGGGTAGCCCTCTTTATGGCTTTATTTGCTCAGTCAATGACTGCAGTTTGGTGGGCATCAGAGATAACGAATACTCAAAAGAATTTAATTTCAGATGTCAAAGTAAATACAGAATACAGGATAGCATCTACCGAACGGTATAATGATATCATGATAGAGCTAACCAGGATCCAAGTAACGATGGATAACCATTTTAATAAACAGGAATAAATATGAAAACAATCAGTCAAATTAGAGAAGCATCAGGTGGTAAGGAAGCTTACCAAAAATTCTTCAATTCTCTTCTTAAGAAATTTGGAGTATCTTCACCAAGCGAACTTAAAGGTGATAAGAAAAAAGAATTCTTTGATGCAATCGATAAAGGCTGGGATGGAGATAATGAAAAAGCCGAATCAGTTAAAGAAGCTTCAAAGCTTAAAGCTGGTAGAGGTAAAATTACTGTTGATCTTAATTGGGATGCAAGTGATGCAGATGCTAAGCGTCATGAAAAGAAATATAAAATTAAGTTGAAGATAACAAGAACTGGTGCACTAGCTACCGGTGAAAAGAAAAATGTCTTAGCCTATATACAAAGTGATGATTACGGTATGGATGATGAGGATATCGAAGATTTAATGCCAGAGCTTATGCAAGATTATCATGAGAGCTATGACGATGAAGATAACTTAGATCCAGAGACTACTCTTAATCCAGATGAAGATCCTTTAGCAACCGGTAAGAGTTTAGGAGAAGCAAACTCTGCACAATTAAAAAAAGCCCAAGCTATAGCTTCAAAGAATTCAGGTGATATGGAAGCGGCTATAGCTGAGATCGAAAAGATTAAAAAAGGTTTATCAAATGATAAGAAAGTAATGGCTATGTTAAAGACAGCTAATGAATCAGTTGTGGAAGCAGTTGGTTGTGACTGTGTAGATTGTAAATGTGATCCTTGTACTTGTAATGTTACTGAAGCTGTTAGTGTTGATCGTAGAACTGTTGGTTTTAAAGAAGCTATGAAGAGAGCTAAAGAAGCCAAAGCAAAACGTGAAGCTGCAAAGATTAAAGCTGCTAAGACACAATCTAAGACTGATATGGCTAACATTGATGCTAACTATGCATATGATGGTGACATAGAAGAGATTCTTACAAGTGCTAATAAAAAGATTATGGGGCAACATGAAGATGCTGCTGCAAATGCTTCTAGTTCTGGTGCGGTTGATATGAACCCTACTGGTAAGCCTAAGAAAAAAGAGAAAGAAAACCTTATGGCTAAATACGGATACTAATGCAAAGCTTTAGAATATTTACTGAAACTGCGCTTTGTGAAAAGTGTGGTAAAGTACATGAAGGTGAATGCGATGTAACTGAAATGGGTCCTGCGGCAATGAAACGTGCAAAGCGCAGGAAAGCCTCTCTAGATAAAGCAATGAAGAAGTATGGTGATGCAGAAAAAATGGGCATTGATGCCAAAGATGTTAATCAAAGAAGGAATGCGCCGACTAGGAAGAAATCATAAGTTAGCCCTCTTAATAATTATGGCACTACTAACTTTACCAGCAGCAACAACAGGAAACACGGTTGCAACTACAACTGAATACTCCGCTAAATCTAATCTAACAGATGATACAGGTAAAACTGTAACCACAGGATCATATATGACTGAGGCTACTATGTTAGTATACGATGAAATATTAAGATTCCAAAGAGGTAGTGCAGGATATACACATGGTCTAACAAAAGAATTAGTTGATGCATTTGATTACGATCAATTTGCTGCCAATGTTCTTTGGATGATGGATGAGTTAGTTGGATTAGAATCTGATTGGAGAAGGAATGCAGCAAATGCTGATAGTACAGCATATGGCTATGTGCAATTTACAGAACCTAGTGTATTAACTGCTGTGGTTCGTTATCGATATCATTTAGAGAAATTTAATTCTAGAAGTATTTTAGGAAGAAGGGATTGGCAACCACCAGGATATAAAAATAGTAGCAACATTTTTGGTGGTACAAAAATGAAATACCCAAAATGGCATAATGCTTTAGAAACTAAAATAAGGGATAGTGATGTTGGTGGCAGTATTGTTGCTGCCCTTGCTAAAGGAAATTACTATGTGCATAGTGAACAAATGGAGTTATTAACTTATGATCAGATGTTAGCCTTAGCATTTGTTCATCTTCATAGTAAAACATCTAAGGATTATAACTTTGTAATGTTAGCTTTAGGTGGGCAGACTGCTGTTACAGCGGCTATAGAAATATATGAAGACAATCATCATACCAAAGCTACTGACAATAAAACTCAAGCAAGGATCGCCAAGTTCTTTAAATTACACTAATGGGTGGTGGGAATTATATAAATAAGTGTATACTGATAAGGAAAGATTATGGCTAAACCAATAACAAGAGCTACATTACAGGATTACTGCTTAAGAAACTTAGGAGCTCCGGTAATTGAAATCAATGTAGATGAAGATCAAATAGAAGATCGCACAGATGATGCCCTACAATTCTATCAAGAATTTCATTCAGATGGCACAATACGTGAATATTTAAAACACGAAATCACTGCAGCCGATATAACGAATAGTTATATAACAGTTGCTGATAGTGTTATGTCAGTTACACGTATGTTAAAAATTAATGCCACGACAAGTAATAGTTTATTTGATATGGGTTATCATATGCGTATGAATGATATCTTCATGTTGCAAGGTTTATCTACTCAACTGCAAACCTATGAGCAGGCACAACAAAAATTATCATTAATCGATCATAGATTGAATAGTGAAGAACATATAAGATTTAGTAGACATATGAATAGAATTCATATGGATGAAGGTTTTGGTGATCTTATTGCTGGCCAGTTTCTTGTTCTTGAAGTTATGTCCGTAATAGATCCAGCGACAAACGTTGATGTATATAATGACTTGTATTTAAAGAAATATCTTACAGCATTAATTAAAAGACAATGGGGCGCAAACATGATGAAGTTTGATGGATTCCAATTACCAGGGGGTATAACATTAAACGGCCGTCAGATGTTTGAAGATGCCACAGAAGAGATAACAGCATTGGAAGAAGAATGTAGGTTGGTATGGATGTCACCTGATAACTTTTTAATGGGGTAATGAATGGCAACAAGTGTATATTTCTCAGGTGCGGTCAAGTCTGAACAAGAGCTTTATGAAGACCTAGTCACTGAGAGTATTAAAATATTTGGACAAGACGTAGTATATATACCACGTGAGCAAATATCTGAAGACACAATTTTAAATGAAACTTTAGATCAATACACACAAGCATTTCCAATAGAGATGTGGTTAGAGAATATTGAAGGATTTGAAGGGGATGGTAATCAATTAGCTAAATTTGGTTTAGAGATACATGATCAAGCCAATTTCGTGGTAACTAAACGTCGATGGGATAGTGTTGTTGGTCAAGCTGCTACAGGAACAGCATCACCAAATAAACCAGGTGAAGGTGACTTATTATATATGACAATGACTCAAAGGTTATTTGAAATAAAATATGTAGAACCTAAATCTCCATTCTATCAATTAGCAAATCTTCCTACTTATACTCTTACAGCTGAATTGTTTGAATACAATGATCAACACTTTGATACCGGTTGGGATGAGATTGATGCAGTCGAATGGGATAATGCTACATCATACAGTTATATTATGTCTACTTCTACTGCATACGAACTTGGTGAGATGGTTACACAATGGACTGGCGTTAATGATTCAGCCGGTGATCCTATTAATATTGAAGGTTATGTAGCTGGTTGGGAAGGTGATGTTAATAGATTAACAATCATATCTCCACATCAAAGTACTAACGGTGATGGTACATTTAAGGCATTCTCTGTTCAAGCTGCTACTAATAGAGCATTGGTTGGTACAGAATCTGGTACAACTTCACAAATTACAGTAGACCAAAGTGGCACTGTTAAGACATTCTATAACAAAGACCCATATGCTGATAATGATGAATTAGAAGTTTTTGGTGATTCTGTTATAGACTTTACTGAATCTAATCCGTTTGGAGATCCATAATGTTTGAAAATCACTATTACCATGAATCAACAAGGCGGATGGTATCTGTATTCGGCAGCATATTTAATGACTTAGAAGTTGTTAAAAAAGATGGTTCAGGAAAGATACTACAAAAAATTAAAGTTCCTCTTTCATATGCACCTAGAAGAAAAATTCTTGCACGATTGAACGAACAATATTCCGATCCTAAGATAGCAATGAAGTTACCACGTATGTCATTTGAGATAACCTCTATGGAATATGATGCTAATGCACGGATATCTAAACATAAGAATTATACTAAAGCAATAGTAGGTGATACATTATCCCTTTCAAAATTAGGTGCTCCATCCGTATACAAGGTTGGAATTGAATTAAACATTCTTGCTTCAACGCAAGATGAAGCATTACAAATGCTAGAACAAATACTACCGTATTTCCAACCGGAATATACTGTAACAATAAAAGATATTCCAAGTATGGATATCACAACTGACACTCCTATAATTCTTGAGAGTGTTACTCTAAATGATGATTACGAGGGTGACTTAGTCACTAGAAGATCTATAATTTACACATTAGGATTTTCAACTAGGATACGTTATTATAGGGGTACAGGAACTAAAAAACAAATTCTATATACTGAAGTTGATTATTCAGAAAACGTCGATCCGACAACTCATAAATTTGAGCAACAAAAAGTAGATGGTACCACCGCGGCACCGTACACTGAAACGATTAACTTTTTTGACACTGACGTATAGGAGAATACAATGGCACATGAATTTCAAGCACAATTAGTAAGAGTCGTTGATGGTGATACCATTGATGCAGACATAGAATTAGGATTTAATATATTCATGAGGGATCGCATCCGTTTAATGGGTATAGATACACCTGAGAGTAGAACAAGAAACCTACAAGAGAAATCTTGGGGTATGGCTTCTAAGCATAGATTGATAGAATTATTAGCAGAAACTGATGGTGCATTTACTTTGCATACAGCAGAAATGAAAAAAGGAAAGTTTGGAAGAGTATTAGGTACGATTATGGTTAACGGTAAAGATGCTAACCAAGTACTAATAGATGAAAAACTTGCTATCCCTTACATGGGCGGTAATAAAGATGAGAGCCGTGCACAGTATGGAGTAGTAGACTTATGGAATACAGATTATGAAAACCCACAGGAACACGAAGATGACCATGAACATGGCGACGAACCAGAAGGGATTGACTGGCACGCAGAGTAAAGTCGATGACGATTACGAACGTGTAAGAAGAGACTTATTTGATTTAGCGGGACAGGGTGATGAAGCTATAGAGCTGATGTTAGAACTCGCCCGCGAATCAGAACATCCAAGAGCATTCGAGGTTCTTGGCCAGTTAATCAAACAAAACGCTGAGATAGGCGAAAAGATCCTTAAACTTCACAAGACTAAAAAAGAAGTTGATAAAGAAGAAGGTGTTCCAGCACTTACTGGTGGAACAACCAATAATAACGTATTCTTAGGCTCTACAGCTGAGCTACAAAAGATGTTACGTGATGAATTAGTAGTTAACCCAGAACCGGATTTATTTGAAGAATGAGAGAAACTAATTACCTCGGCAACCCAAATGTAAGGGGAGCCGATGTAGAACACCCATGGACTAAGAAAGAACTGGTTGAATACAAGAAGTGTTTGGATTCACCACAGTACTTTGCAAAGAAATATTGTAAGGTAATACATTTGGATAAAGGTCTAATACCCTTTAACCTATACCCGTATCAAGAGAAGATGTTTGAATCATTTGAAGATCATCGATTCAATATAGTCTTGGCGTGTCGTCAGAGTGGTAAATCGATTGCTGTTGTAGCTTATCTATTATGGTATGTTATATTCAAGGGTGAACAAACAGTTGGTATACTAGCAAACAAAGAAGCTATTGCAAGGGAAATGCTTGCGCGTATTACTCTCATGTTAGAGAATCTACCATTCTTTTTACAACCAGGGTGTACAGCACTAAACAAAAAGTCTATTGGCTTCTCTAATAACTCAAGAATTGTAGCAGCGGCAACAAGTTCAAGTTCAATTCGTGGTATGTCACTTAACTTAGTATACCTTGACGAGTTTGCATTTGTTGATAATGCTACTGAATTCTATACATCTACCTATCCGGTTATATCATCTGGTAAAACATCTAAGATTATTATCACATCTACAGCAAATGGCATAGGTAATATGTATCATAAACTATATGAAGGTGCAATACAAGGAACAAATGAATTTACACCTACGCGCGTAGACTGGTGGGATGTACCTGGAAGAGATGATAAATGGAAAGCAATGACCATTGAGAATACATCTCAATTACAATTTGACCAGGAATTTGGCAATTCATTTCATGGTACAGGTAATACATTAATATCTGCTGATGTATTATTAGCTTTGAGAGCTACAGAACCATCAGAGTATATGAACAATATTAAAATATGGGATCAGCCAGAGGAAGATCATAACTATTTGATGTTCGTGGATGTATCTAGAGGAAGAGGACAAGACTATTCCACATTTACTGTTATAGATGTTAGTGTTAATCCGTTTATGCAGGTATGCACATACCGTGATAATATGATAAGCCCTTTATTATTTCCTGACTTGATATACAAGTATGCTACACATTACAATGAATGTTATGTGGTGATTGAAAGTAATGATGCAGGACAGGTCGTATGTAATGGTTTATACTATGATTTAGAATATGAGAACGTATTCGTAGAGAGCATGATTAAAGCTAATTCTATTGGTGTAACCATGACTAAAAAAACTAAGCGTATAGGTTGTTCTAACATAAGAGATATCATGGCACAAAACAAATTAATAATAAAGGATGAGGAAACAATAAGGGAAATGAGTACCTTTGTTTCTAAAGGAAGCTCATATGCGGCAGACCACAACTCACACGATGACCTTATGATGAACTTAGTTATGTTTGGTTGGTTTACATCCACTCCATTCTTTGCTGAATCAACAGATGTTGATATGAAACGTATGTTATATGCAGCAAAGGTACAACAATTAGAAGACGAAGTTATACCAGTTGGTAACATGACACAGTATGAAGATAGCCAACATCCGTTCGGAAAGGGGTGGGAAGTATGGAATCCGTGATATGTATAAATAAGTATATTGAGAATTTAACGTATTATGAAAATCTTATTAATAACATGAAGGAGTTTAGATGGCTAATCTAGTTTCGCCTGGAGTACAGGTAAAAGAAATCGATTTGACCAATGTTGTTCCGTCAGTATCATCTACATCAGGAGCTATGGCAGGATCGTTCGCCTGGGGACCTGTTAATGAGGTAATTACTGTATCATCGGAAACGGAATTGGTTGACACGTTTGGGCAACCAGGAGCAGAGACTTTCGAGTCTTTTCTTTCGGCAGCGCAATTTTTAAGTTATGGCAGTTCTTTAAAAGTTGTCAGAGCTGTAGGATCATCGGCACTTAATGCAACAGCATCAGGTACTGGTATTCTCACACAAAACAAGACTGTCTTTGACGGTCAATCACCAGCAGCTGGAGACTGGGTACAAGCCCGTTTTCCTGGAGCTTATGGTAATGCGGTAGGAGTATCTGTTGCAACAGCAACACAAACTTTAACAGCTTGGCAAGCAACACAAGTAGAAAGTAAAGCAGGTACATCAGCAGGAGCGGCCGCGGTCGGTGGTTCTAATGATGAAATCCATGTATTTGTTTATGATGTAACTGGAGCACTTACAGGAACCGCTAATGGCATTCTTGAATCTTGGACTTACTTGTCACAAGCAAGTGATGTTAAAGGATCTGATGGTTCAACTTTATACTATAAAGATGTAATCAATGCAGGATCTAAATGGATCTATGTCGGTAATCATGCTGCAGCTTTAACAGATGCAGGTGAATCAGCAACGAGTAATGCATTTACTAACGTAGCTGCATTTGCTGCACCATTAACTGGTGCTGTTGATGATAACGTATTAACTGTAGGTGAAACTACTACAGCGTTAGATTACTTTGCAGATGCAGAAACAATGGACATGAGCTTAATGTTTCAATCAAACTCTTCATTGAGTGCGGCTGATAATATTACACTAAGTAATTATATTACAGCTTTATGTGCAGCAAGAAAAGATGCGGTTGGCTTTGTCTCACCAGAGAGAGCGGCAACAGTAAACGTAACAGCAGCTGCGGCTTTAACAGCAGTAGCAGCATGGAGAACAGGTTCAACTTCAACGTCTTATGGCTTTGCAGATTCAAGTTCTTTATATGTGTATGACAAATACAATGATGTATATCGTTGGATTAGTGCGGCGGGATCTACAGCAGGACTAACGGCTAACGCTGATTTAGTTGCTGATGCATGGTTCTCACCGGCAGGTTTTACACGTGGTAATGTTCGTAACGTTACTAAACTAGCATGGAATCCTAACCAAGCAGCGAGAGATGCTTTATACAAGACGGGTGTAAACCCTATTGTAACTTTCCCTGGTTCGGGTACAGTGTTATTTGGTGACAAAACTCTACAAGCTAAACCTTCAGCGTTCGATAGAATTAACGTTCGTAGATTGTTTATCGTATTAGAGAAAGCTGTTAGTACAGCATCTAAAGCATCATTATTCGAATTTAATGATGAATTTACAAGGGCTCAATTCAGAAACATGGTTGAACCATTTTTAAGAGACGTTAAAGGTCGTAGAGGTATTACGGACTTTAAAGTAGTTTGTGATGGAACCAATAACACTGGTAACATTATTGATACTAATAAGTTTGTTGCTGACATTTATGTTAAGCCTGCACGTTCGATTAACTATATAACATTGAACTTTATTGCCACGAGAACTGGCGTAGAGTTTTCTGAAATCGCAGGAGGTAATTAAAGATGGCTATTTTAGGCGTAGATGATATGAAAGGCCAATTGATTGGTGGCGGTGCTAGACCTAATTTATTCCAGGTCACACAGAACTTCCCTGGTTTAATTATAAAGCCCAACTCAACGAAGGCATCTTACATGACGAAGATGGCATCATTACCAGCAAGTACTATTGCTCCTATTCCAGTTCCATTTAGGGGTCGTACGTTACAAATAGCTGGTGATAGAACATTTGAACCATGGACAATCACGGTCATTAATGACAATGACTTTGATGTGCGTAACGCATATGAAGATTGGATGAACATGATTAACGGACATAATTCTAATACTGGTATAATCAAGCCAGATAGTTATATGGCTGACATGGTCGTTGAACAACTTGATAAAGCTGGTACTAGTATTAAAAAATACGATATCAGAGGTTGTTTTCCAACTACATTGGGTGCGATTGAACTTTCGTACGAAGCGGAAAATGTTATTGAAGAATTCACTGTTGAACTACAAGTTCAATATTGGGAGTCTGATACTACAACGTAAATCATCGATATAATACAAGGAGTGCCGAAAGGCACTCTTTCTTAAGTGTTATAAATATATTTAAGAAAGAGTGAAAATAGGATATTAAATGGCAGACAACAGTTTATTTGGATTTAGCTTTAAAAGAAAAGCTATAGACGACAAAAAGAAAGCAGTATCATTCGCAGCAGAGAATGAGGACGGCGCATATGAAATTTCCCCTACTGGTGGTTACTTTGGTCAGTATATGGATATTCAGGGAGATAAATTTCAATCAGACAAAGATCTAATAATGAAGTATCGTTCGATATCTGCATATCCTGAAGTGGATATGGCGATTGAAGATATATGTAATGAAGCTATTACAGATGAGAATGGTATTATTGTTAAACTAAACTTAGATAATTTAGATCAGAAAGATAGTGTTAAAGATCTAATCATGGAAGAGTTCGATAGAATTCTAAACCTAACTAATTTTTCTATGACAGCATATGATTTATTTAGACGTTGGTATATAGATGGAAGACTATTCTTCCATGTTATTATTAATGATGCTAAAGCAGATGCTGGTATATTAGAAATGAGACAGATTGATCCGACTAAAATTCGTAAGATCAAAGAGGTTGAGAAGGTTAAAGATCCTAAGACTGGAGCTGAGCTTACAAAAGAAGGTGAAGAGTATTATCTATACCAAGATGATGCAATGGTTAATAATTCAGAAGGTTTAAAGATTCACCCTGATGCTATTATCCAGGTCAACTCAGGTCTTCTTAATGACGAACGCAATAAGGTTGTAGGCTATCTAAACAAAGCACTTAAACCATTAAACCAATTAAGTATGATGGAAGACTCACTAGTCATCTATCGTATATCAAGAGCACCTGAACGTCGTATATTTTATATTGATGTAGGTAATCTTCCTAAGGGTAAGGCTGAGGAATACCTCAACAGTACTATGAATAAGTATCGTAATAAGATTGTATATGATCCTACTACCGGTGCTATCAAAGATGAGAAAATTCATCGCAACGTTATGGAAGACTTCTGGTTACCACGTAGAGAAGGTGGTCGTGGTACTGAAATCGATACTCTTCCTGGCGGTACAAATCTTGGTGAGATTGAAGATATACAATACTTCCAAAACAAATTATACAGGGCTTTAAATATCCCTATGAGCAGACTAACAGAAGCTGATGCATTCTCTGTTGGACGCTCTTCCGAAATCACTCGTGACGAACTTAAATTTCAAAAGTTTATAGATCGTTGCCGTGGTAAGTTCTCAACATTATTCTATGAAGCACTGAAGAGGCAGTTAATCCTTAAAAAGATTATTGTGCCAAGTGACTGGGTAAATATCCGTGAAGAAATCGTTGTTGAGTACTCCAGAGACAATTACTATGCTGAACTTAAAGATGGAGAGATCCTTAAGGAACGTATAGAAATGGTGCAGATGATGGACGAATATATTGGTATGTTCTGGTCGAAAGACTGGGTACGTCGAAATATTCTGAAGTTAACTGACGAAGATATCAAGCAAATTGCTAAGGATAATAAAGAAGATCCTATGACAGATGATGATATTAATCCAGATCTGGCGAATTCTGCTATATAATACAGTAGAATTCCTCAGAATAACAATTTTTATAAATACTATACAAAGAGATTATGACAACAAAAACACTAATTGACAATATAAAACAGGGTGATGCACAAAAGAGCAATAACACTTTTAATAGCTTGATGCAAGATAAGATACTAAGTGCATTAGATACACATAAGAAAGAAGTTGCTTCTAAAATGTACGGGGCATCTATTGATGTACCAGAAGGGGAACCAACTACAGATGCTAACGTTTAAAGAATCATTTAATGAAGTATTAGAAGCTAAATTAAAATTACCCAAAGGTGAAAAGGTAGCCAAGGAAATAACCAAACTTGGAAAGAAGAAGAATGTAACTGCAGTTATTACCAGCAAGTTTAATCTATATATTGATGGCGTATTGCTTGACAAATATAAAGATCAAGCAGCAGCTGAAAAAGCAGTGAAAGAATTCATCAAATTAATGGGAGCATAATGAAGTTAATCACAGAATATACTCAGCACCAACTTGGCTATTCAATAGAGGAAGCTAAGAATGGTAAGAAGAGCACCTTTTTAGAAGGTGTTTTTATGCAAGCTGAGAACAAAAATAAGAATGGACGTATATATACACGTGAAGTTCTTACAACCGCCGTTGACAGATTTGTCAATGAGCAAGTTATTACAGGTCGTGCAGTTGGTGAATTGAATCACCCTGATGGCCCTTCCATTAATTTGGATAAAGTTTCTCACAGAATTACTGAACTTAAATGGGATGGTAATAATGTGATGGGAAAAGCACTTATTTTGGATACACCTATGGGTCAGATCGTAAAAGGTTTGGTTGAAGGTGGCGTTCAGCTTGGAGTGTCTAGTCGTGGTATGGGAAGTCTAAGTATGAAGGACGGGGTTAACTATGTTGGTGAAGATTTTCTTCTCAACACTATTGATATCGTACAAGATCCATCAGCTCCAAATGCATTTGTAAACGGCATTATGGAAGGTGTTTCTTACGAAATGGATAGACCTGGACATTATATTAAGACCATTGAAAAAGGTGAGACAGAAGTGAAAGAGCCTGAATTATTCTCGGAAGAGAAACAATCAGCAGGTTTTGAGCATTTCCTCTCTAAACTATAATCTCTAAAGGAGAAAACTATATGTCTGATATTAAAGACACTATTGTTGACGAAACTGTAGATGAGGTTATTGTTGAGGATACGCAAGTAGAAGCAACAGCGGATTTAGATATCCCTGAAGCGCCTCTAACAGCAGCTCGTACAGTATCAGCGATACAAGCTTCTTTGGCAGAAATGTCGAAAGAAGACCTTGACGTAATCTTTGAAGCAGCGGAAAAAGCTAAAGCGAAAGCTAAAGTGGAAGACGATGAAGAAGAAGAGGACGATGAAGGTGATGAAGATGAAGGTGACGTAGAAGAAGCAAAAACTTCTAAGAAAGAAGTAGTAGAACCCGGTAGCGAGCCTAAAGGTGTAGCTAAGGATAAAGAAGCGAAGAAAGATTCTAACTCGAAGACCAGTAAAAAGAAAGTGAAAGCTGACGATGGTTCTGAAGGTGATGTGCATGAAGATGCATTTAAAGAAGATATCGACGCTCTAGTTAAAGACGAAGACACATTGTCTGAAGGCTTTAAAGAGAAAGCATCTATTATTTTTGAAGCAGCACTTACATCAAAAGTTAATTCTGAGACAGCAAAATTAGAAGAGCGTTATGCATCTGATTTATCTGGTGAAGTTGAAGCTATTAAAGAAGATTTGGTTGACAAAGTAGACGGATACTTAACGTATGTTGTTGAAAATTGGATGACTGATAACGAAGTTGCTATTGAGCATTCTTTGAAATCAGAAATCACTGAGTCATTTATTGATTCACTTGGTCACTTATTTGCTGAGCACCACATCAATGTTCCTGCAGACGCTGGAGATATCTTAGATACTCTGTCTGAAGAAGCAAAAGATGCTAAAGCTCAATTGAATGATGCGACTGCACATGCTATGGACCTTGCTGAGAAAGTTAAAGCTTTCGAACGTAAAGAAATAGTTAGTGAAGCATGTAAAGGTTTGGCTGCAACTGAAGTAGCAAAATTAACTGAATTAGTTGAAGGCATTGAGTCTGATTCTAATGAAGACTTTGCTAAAAAAGTAGCGACAATTAAGGAATCTTACCTTAACAAAGATACCAAAGTAGAAGCACCAGCGGAAGTTGATGCAATTACTGAGGACACACAAGAACCACAAGTAGTGTCTGCACAAATGCAGAAGTACTTGAGCGCAATGACGCGTAAATAAATCCATATTTAGGAGAATATAAAAATGGAAATTAATCAACAAATATTACAGGAAAAATGGGCTCCTGTACTTGATTCTCAAGAAGCTGGCAGTATTACTGATCAGCACAAACGTCGTGTAACGGCTGTTGTTCTTGAAAACCAAGAAAAAGCATTTGCAGAAGAAAAAGGTATTTCTGAAGCAGCTGCTGTAAACAACTCGTCTGGCTCAGGCGTAGACAACTGGGATCCAGTACTTATCTCTTTAGTGAGACGTGCTACTCCTAACCTTCTTGCATTTGATCTAGTTGGCGTACAGCCAATGACTGGACCTACTGGTCTGATCTTTGCAATGAAATCTCGTTACTCAACTGCTGGTGGTACTGAAGCATTGTTCGACGAAGCTAACACTGAATTTTCTGGTGCTGCTTCAACGTCTGCTACTAACTCAAGCGATCCTTTCGCTGGTGACTCTGGTGACGCAGATACTGGTGCTGGTTCTGATGACTATACACCTGGACATGGTAACACTTTGGCTGTTGCTGAAGCACAGGTTGCTGCTGCTGATATCCCTCAGATGGCGTTTTCAATCGATAAGACTACTGTGACTGCAAAGTCTCGTGCTCTTAAAGCTGAATACACTACTGAATTAGCGCAGGACCTTAAGGCTGTTCATGGTCTTTCTGCTGAAACTGAGCTGGCAAATATTTTGTCAACTGAGATTCTTGCTGAAATGAATCGTGAAATCATCCGTACTGTTAACGTTAACTCTGTTACGTCAACTCGTGGTGCTGTTGCTGGTACATTTGACTTTGCTACTGCTGTAGCAGATACAGATGGTAGATGGTTAGTTGAAAAAGTTAAGAATCTTGTAATGAACATTGAACAAGAAGCTAATCAAATTGCTGTTTCTACAAGACGTGGAAAAGGTAACTGGTTAATCGTTTCTCATGGCGTTGCTGCTGCATTAAATTCAGCTGGCGTTATGGATACTGGTTTAGGTCTATCTGGTCCTCAAGGATTTGATTCTGACGCAGCTGGTTCATTGTTTGCAGGAACTTTAAACGGTCGTATGAAAGTTTATATCGATCCATATGCTACAGTAGATTACTTTACAGTTGGTTATAAAGGTGCTAACCCTTATGACGCTGGAATGTTCTTCTGTCCATACGTTCCTTTATCAATGATGAAGACTATCGGCGAAAACGATTTTCAACCGAAAATTGGTTTCAAAACACGTTATGGTGTTGCTGATAATCCTTTCGTTGTTGCTGGTCAAGGCGCGAACGTATACTACAGAAAACGTAAAATTCTTAATCTCTAGTAGATTAGTAATAAACGTTTCTAAAGTTACAACTAAAACCCCCTTCATTGGGGGTTTTTTTACGTATAAATATAACTATGCCAAACTTTCTTAATCCAAGTTCTTTTGTAATGACGCTAGATAGCCAGACATATTCTGGCGCTCAGTTTACAGTACAGACTATGATACTCCCAGATGTAACTGTGGAAGGTGCACCAGTACCATTTAAATCTATTAATGTAGGGATGGCTGCAGATAAGATAACCTTTGGTCAATTAGAATTAAGTTATCTAATCGATGAGGATCTTTTAAATTATAAAGAGATCTTTGATTGGATGAAGGTTGGGGTAGAGACAAATCATCAACAAGCACTCATTGGTAATAACCACGTGAGAGATCTAACCCTCACTGTAATGAACTCTGCTAATAACGTAACTAAACAAATCAATTTTATCGATGCTTACCCGACAAGTCTTTCATCGTTACCATTTGATATCACAACAACCGATGTAGAATATCTTACTGCGGTTGTAACATTCGCCTATAGCTATTACGAATTTATTTAAGTAACACAGTGTACAATTGAACTAAACTATGATATAATATAACTATTATAGATATAACTAACATATTATGAATATTGAAGAAGTACTAAGCATGTGGAAGGAAGATTCCATAATAGATGATTTAAAATTAGATGACACTACCGTAAAGATGGCACGTGTCCATAGCAAATACCTTGAACTAATAACCATCGCTAAGATGCGTAGGAAGAAAAAAGACTTTGAGTATAAGACACTACTTAAAGATAAATGGTTATATTATAACGGTAAGCTATCTAAACAACAAATCGATTCATTCAAATGGGACTATGATCCTTTCGGTGGTCTTAATAAACCTCTTAAAGGTGATATGAATTATTACTATGATGCTGATACAGATATCCAAGCTAAACAAGCAGCATTAGAATATGATAAGGTTCTAATAGAAACCCTAGAAGAAATAATGGGTACTATACGATGGAGACATCAGAACATCGGTAACATAATAAAATGGAGATCGTTTGAAGCAGGAGTTTAGTCGCAAGACGCTTGAGTTATTACTCGTACATTATAACAATATGAATAAAGACTTAAAGCCTTGTGCTGAAAAGTCTAAGTTCGAAAAGCTTATAAAAGAGACTGAAGCATTACTCAAATCAAAACCTTTAGATGTAGTCTATCCTGATGGAATGACTGCTATGGAATTTGCCATACACTTAGCACATGGAAGAAATAACACTACAGACTAAAGATGCAGCCTTTCTTTATGTTGATTGTGAAGATAAAGGAATCATACAAGAACTAGCAGAGTATTTTACATTCTTTGTTCCTGGTTATAAATTCATGCCACAATTTAGAAATAAGATGTGGGATGGTAAGGTAAGACTACTTAATCTCAGAGACCAATCTATATACTCTGGTCTATACAAATATATTAAATCATTTGCTGCAGATAGAAACATAGCAGTAAAAATTTTACCTCATGGTATTAAGTCAGAGGCTAACCTTCCTGGTGCACATCAAGAAGTTGATATGTCTTTTATCGATGAATATATATTACCATTTGCACCAAGAGATTACCAGTTAGCTGCGGTACAATATGCACTTGAGAATAAACGAGGATTGTTAGTAAGTCCTACAGCTTCAGGTAAATCTTATATCATATATCTTATGATGAGATACTACTTAGATATGAGCTATGACCATATTGCAGATAAGGTATTATTGATTGTTCCTACTACATCACTTGTTAAACAAATGGTGGGAGACTTTGCAAAATACTCTGAGAATGATCCTAACTTTGATGTAAACGGATGTCATGAGATTATGGCAGGTTTAGATAAAGGTCATAAGACGAAAAGAATATATGTGTCTACATGGCAGTCAATATACAAAATGCAGAAAGGTTATTTCCAGCAGTTTGGTATGGTGATCGGTGACGAAGCTCATGGATTTAAAGCTAAATCATTAACGAGTATTCTTACTAAATGCACAGAAGCTGGATATCGATATGGCTTAACAGGTACATTAGATGGTACACAAACACATAAGCTTGTCCTCGAAGGTTTGTTTGGACCACATAAGAATATCACAACAAGTAAAGAGCTAATCGATCGTGGTGATCTTGCCAATATAAAGATTGATATATTATTGCTTAAACACAAAGAGGAACATTGTAAAGAAGTAAGTAAAATGAAATATCAAGATGAGGTAGACTGGATTGTTACATCATCTAAACGAAATAACTTTATAAAGAATTTAGCTATAGATCTTAAAGGTAATACATTAGTATTATTTCAGTATGTGGAGAAGCATGGTGAACCGCTGTTTAGATTAATCAATAGTGAAACAGATAAGGATAGAAAAGTATTCTATGTGAGTGGTAAGACACCAGCTGACACACGCGAAGAAATTAGATCAATCACTGAGCAAGAGTCTAATGCTATATTAGTCTGTTCATATGGTACATTTTCTACAGGAATAAATATAGTTAACCTACACAATATTATATTTGCAAGTCCAAGTAAGAGTCAGATACGAGTATTGCAAAGTATTGGTAGGGGATTAAGAAAGAGTACGCTTGATACCACGGTATATGACATTGCAGATGACCTACATTGGAAAGCAAATAAGAATTATACCTTAAATCATAGTGGTGAGAGGGTTAAAATATACAGTAAAGAAAGGTTTAAATTTAAGATCCACGAGGTGAAATTATTATAAATACATACATGGAAAAGAACTTCCCAGATCAAATATCAGATTTACCTGTTAAAATGTTTAAGTTAGTTTCAGGTGAATCAATTATAGCATACACTCATGACTTAGATGACGAGTCTAATGGTGCACTTATTGGTATAGAAGAACCAATGAAGGTACAAGTAGAAGATTTAGATTCTCATTATGTTATGACACCATGGCTACCATTCTCTAATCAGAAACTACATGTCTTAGAAGACTTTAATGTTATGGTTACTACAGATGTGACTGATGATGTAAAGGCACATTATATGAAGATTATATTAGATGAGATCCAAACTGATAAAGAGATGGTTGAAGAACAAATGAAGATCATGAAGCTTCGGTTTGGGAAAGTTCAATGTCTCATCAAAAGCCAGACTTTTACGTATTTGGATCAGTGTTAAAAAATAAGATCGTTCAGCTAATTGGGTGGCTGGAATATGAAAGATTTTTGTCATTAGCAAGAATCATGAATAAAGGAATGGATCAGGGGAATATGAGTATTGTTGAAGATTGCAGGAATGTTTATCACTGGCAGACAAATCCGATGGATCTATTCATGAAGATCAAGCCTCAAGATCAGACAACTGATCAATGGTTGGCTGATTACAATAAGGCTGAAGAATGAATAGATGTCGCCACTGCAAGGTCATGTTTGAACCTAACATGAGTTCATTGCAAATATGCTGCTCTTACCAGTGCGCCGCCGCTTGGACTATAACTGTCAAAGGGCAACAGCACGTTGCGAAGCAGAAACGTAAAGACATCCGAGCGCGTAAACTGGCGATAAAAACCAAATCCGATTGGACGCGGGAAACACAGCAAGCTTTTAACGCCTTTATTGACCAGGTCCTCTCAGCGCACTGGGATACGGAACATATGGCGCTGCACTTGTTGAGTGATACGGT
>ENA-OREN01001722-OREN01001722.1-marine-metagenome-genome-assembly--contig:-NODE-1722-length-24372-cov-8.633711_pt1 | contig 24372 bp, 28 predicted proteins | sample MGYA00248624_ERZ508555 | MGnify/ENA primary metagenome ERZ508555 (study PRJEB26222, sample SAMN06267773) | marine metagenome | isolation source: Saanich Inlet, British Columbia, Canada | place...
ATATTATATATACAGAGTATATCATGCTAGGGTTTATTTAAAAGTTTCTTTTAAAGACGATAAGGGCATTTATCAAAGGCTAGAATAAGCCTAAAGAGATGAGTTTGTTGTATTTTTTACTCTGGAAAATGATCTTAGAAAATCATTGGGCCACTCTGAATTAAAAGACTTGCGATTGAAGCTTTCTTTGGGCGTGCATTTAAAAAGGATTTTTCTTATAGCAAGAAATGCATAGTTGTCCCAGTCCAACAACATATCCGTATCGATGATCGATATTTGTACTACGTAAAATATCAGTTTGTGATTTGCAGCTAATACAAATTTCATAACTATCATTAGTAGCACTTTTAAAATTATTTTTTATCTTTCCACTTTCAGTGACGCTTGCTTTATTCATATCCCTATCTTGATTTAATATTAAAATCTAATATCGACTATTATAACCCCGACTTACGCTTGGATAAACTCCACTAAAAGTCATCATAATTTATTAATGATTAAATTTAATTTTATCTGATGAAATATACCGATACATAATTGTATAAATTAACATAAATGTAAATACTGCAATAATCAACGCCGCTTGGTTATCAAACCAAATAATTGCGGGAACAATGCCAATCAAAGACAATAGCCACATGACAGGAGCTGTCATACTATTACAAATAACTTTGTTGTGTTTGAATCGATTGCAAGATATCAGCTTTCTGTAAACCAAAGAGTGCAGATGATTAGCATCTGGTTGAGTTGCATCAGTCTTATGGATAATCTTCCTTCTATAAACACTATAAAGCAGTTCATACATAGGATAAATAAAAATCAGCAGTACAAACCAGTTGGAAAGCTCTTCATGGCGATCAACCAACATAAGACTGACAATTGCCAATATAAATCCTAAAAAATAAGCGCCGCCATCGCCCATAAATATCTTGCCAAATGGAAAATTAAAGATAAAAAATCCAAATACAGAAATAGTAGATATTAAACTTAGCTGAAGAATTAAATCATCATCTAGAGTATAGGCAACATACGCTATCGCCAGAAATGCCAAGATAGAATATCCACCCAAAAGACCATTAAATCCATCAATAATATTAAGTGAATTTACAGCACCGCCCACAATCAGTAAAGTAAACAATAAACTGATAATGACATAATCGGTCAAAACATAATCAACCCACTCAAAACCCAAAGAGCTAATCCCGATATCAAGCCAAAAAAATGCAATAACAATGGATAAAAATGCAGAAAGAAGCCTTATTAAAGGCGAGACCCTTGCACTTAAATCTTCATAAAGACCAACAACAAACACTGGCAATGACGACAACCATATTTTAAAAATCAAATCAAATTGAGCGCCCGATAAAAACACAGCAACAGACCAAGCAATAAAAATAGGCAAGCCGCCTATCCTAGCAACTGGGTCTACATGGAATTTTTGAATACCCTCTAGATCAGCTTCATTGTAAAACAAACCCCTATTCATAGACAAGTTTACAATTACCCATATAATTGCAGATGATGATATAAAAACTGTAAGTAATAAATTTTCCATTAATTCTTAATTATTTCGTGAATAAATCTAATATTTTAAACATTGATAAAGGCTCTTATCAACAGTCAGTTCGTTTCGTAAAAAAGCATTAATTTCCATTCGTGTGAAGTTTTTAGAATTCAGTTAAAATGGATTTAGAGTTCATTTTAGCATTAATCCCATGACAAACAAAACTAAACACAGCGGCGGCCCGAAGACTGATAAAGGCAAAGCCATCTCCAGTCTCAATTCAACCACTCATGGGCTCACCGCAAGACAATGGGTAAACAATGATGAACAAGCGTTATTTAATATGACTGTTGAAGCTCTTATAGTTGACTTTGACCCTCAATATTTCATTGAGAAATTACTTATTACCAAAGTGGCTGAGTGCTCCGTTAGATTGATACGCATCCAGAATGCTGAAAATTCCTTGTTTAATCTTGCTACTGTTGAGGCAGAGGACCCAGTAAAAACACTTAAAAGTTTTGGCAATGAAGACAAGGATCTTCATAATACTTTCATTAGTGCTATGTATCAGAGTATAGAAATTAACCAAGAAAAAATAGCAGAAAATCTTGCCCTTATCAAAGAGATTGATCAACACACAATCAGCTCTATATCTGGCTGGGAGTATATCTATAACAATATGCCGTTAATCTACCGGTATTTAGTAACACAATGCCTGCAAGAAAATACCACCATAAAGCATTATTTAACAAGGGAAGCCGATCAAATGATCATTATGTTTGTCGATTCTAATGACAAGGATGAAGAAAGTAGAAGCAATAAAACCTTATCAGAGGATGAAGTTGTAAACAATGCAAATACCATTCAAACAGCTTTAATTCATAAATACCTTGAAAATCTATATACCAATATCAATAAAGAGCTACATATTCAACTTATCCTAAAAGACTACGATAAGCGTCACAACCTTGTTAAAGAGTCCGCTTTACCAGATCAGAAAAGTATCGACTTAATACAACGATACCGAACCTCAAACGAAAGACAGTTTTCTAAATCCCTTGGGGAATTATTTGAACTTCAAAAAAGACGAAAAACTATCTAATTAGTCTTTTTGATTTAGTGACACACCTGGGCTTTTAATAGGGTCACCAGAAAATACTATTCCTGCTTCTTCAAGACAGCCCTTAATAGCCTTAAGAACAAATTTATTTGCATTAGGAATTCCGTCTTGAGCTTCATACCTTCTTAGGGTTGTAATTCCAACGCCACTCTTATCAGCAAGATCCTTACCTTTCCAACCAAGGAGTGCACGTGCAGCTTTAATTTGTCTAGATGAAATCATAAAAATAGTATATAATGATACTTTAAATACCACTTAGAATTAAAATGCATAAAATAAATCTCCTGTTCGACTCTTTAGAGGGTGCTTATGCACCCAATACAATTAGATCTTATAGATCAGATTATATGCATTATTTCAACTGGTGTCAGAAATATCAATACGATCCTTTTAATATTCATGAAGATAAATTTGCAGACTACATTTTGCAGATGGGTGAAAACCTAACTGTTGCAACCATTCAAAGGCGAGTAGCCAGCCTTAGTAGCATATTCAATCTCACTAAAAGTACCAATCCTACAAAAGAACCTGTAGTAATACTTACCATCAAAAGACTTCGAAGAAAATTTGGAAAACCTCAAAAACAAGCAACACCCTTAACTTATGACATCCTGACAAAACTTAAAAATGTTTGCTCTGATGATATAGTTGGCCTCAGAAATAAACTACTTTTACAACTGGGTTATGAAACCATGCGCCGTCGCTCAGAAATTTGTCAATTCAAATTTGAAGACTTGCAACATCTCGGTCATCATAAGCATGCGCTCCTACTGAGACACTCTAAAACTGATCAATACAACGAAGGGAAAATAATTCCAATATCTAATGAGCTATCTGAGATGATCTCAAGCTGGTCGCTGGCAATTGATCGAGATAGTGGCTATATCCTTAGAAGCTTCAAAAGAAATCTGTCTACCAAATCCTCCCTTACACCTGCATCAATTAACCATATTTTAAAAAGCCTTCAAAAGCAGGCTGGCCTAAATCAAATTGGTGAACTGTCTGGCCACTCATTTAGGGTTGGCGCTGCACTTGACCTATTAAATAAAAATATCCCTCTGGAGAAAATTATGCTTAGAGGTGGCTGGAAATCAGAAACTAGTGCAATGAGGTACCTTCAAAGCTGGAATGATAGCAACTGGTTGATTATTAATTGACTATAAAAAAATCAATGACTTAATTTAGCACTATCTATGTCTAGGGCATCCATCAGGGTTCATACTGTGCCAGCGCCAAGTATCTCCATACATTTCATCAAGCTCACATTCTGTTTTCCAGCCTAACCGTTCTGCCGCATAAGCAGGATTGGCATAGCAGGTGGCAATATCATCTGGTCTTCTACCAACTATTTGATAAGGTGCGTCTTTACCTGAAGCCTCTTCAAAAGCCTTAACCATATCAAGTACGGAATACCCATTACCCGTGCCTAAATTGACTATTAACACTTGTGACTTATCTTTTAATGCTTGCAAGGCTTTAACGTGCCCTTTAGCTAAATCTACCACATGAATATAATCGCGCACACCTGTACCATCTGGCGTGTTGTAATCACCGCCAAATACACTGAGCCTCTCTAATTTACCAACAGCCACTTGTGAAATATACAGAATTAGATTATTAGGAGTATCTTTTGGATCCTCTCCAATTAATCCGCTTTTATGTGCACCCATAGGATTGAAGTATCTTAATAATGCAATATGCCAATCACTGTCTGCAACAAATACATCTTGTAAGAACTCTTCAATCATTAACTTAGAGCGGCCATAGGGATTTATAACTGATAATGGAAAATATTCCTTAATCGGAACAGTATGCGGATCACCATACACTGTAGCAGACGAGCTAAACACAAAAGTCTTACAGCCAAAATCACGCATAACTTTGTAATCCTCCCATTTCTAACGCTCGCTAAAAATAGAATTCCATAAGAAAAACTCCTAAAAATAAAGCTAAATAAATTTTTAACGACATTACTTTACAGTTCCTTTATTTTTAACATTACCAACAAGGTGAGTTATTCATCAGTGAAGCCTAAAAAAGCGCATTATATTTATCAGAAATACTTTTCCAATTATATTCTTCCTTTGCAATATCACTCATACTACTTGCAATTATTTCCAGCTCGTCACCCGTAACACCTTGAAGCAAAACTTTTAACTCATTAATATCATTAAAATACAACGCTTTATTCCTTGTAGTTTCTTTATTGTAACGCACCCCCCACGCAATAATCGGCAATCCAAGATACATAGCCTCAACTAATGATGGATTTGTTCCACCTGCACTATGCCCATGTAAATAAATATAACAATTAGAGCGTATCATATTGAGTTTTTTTTGGTCATAAATAGGGTCCAATAAGTGCACATGATTACATTTAGAATACCTCCTCTTTAGGTTCTTTCCATAATTGCTGGCATTCCAATTGCCAACAATAATAAGTGGGATTTTTTCCAGTTGGGACACGGATTCAATAATAATATGAATATTATTTTCAGGCTCTATGCGGCATACGGTAAACGCATAATTCTTACTTAAAAAAGGATACTTATCTAACAAACAAAGATCAATCTGCACTTTTTCCACATGGTCGGCTCCATAAGCAATTAACTCACTTTTTACACCATATTCTGATTTAACATAATCTTGTATCACCTTGTTGTCTGTGATTACGGTATCAGCATACTGAACGGCTCTCTTCTCAGAAAGCTTTAAAAACCATTTGGCATATTTATTCCATTTCTCACGCTTCCACTCTAATCCATCTATATTGACAATAATTTTTTTAGAGCTTATCATTTTTAAGATTGGTAGAACTATACAACCAGAGACTCCTAGAATTAGCAAAGTATCTGCATAACGACAGGCGTGTGTGATTGAAAAAATATCATAAGGGATACTCTGTATGCCATTAGCATTGAGGTTGATATATTTTAGTGTAGCTCCATTGTATGTCTGCAATCGTTGATCGTAGGCACGCCCGCTACAATAAACCAACACCTCATGCTTCATGTGCCTTGACAAATGCTCTACTAACGTTTCAAATCCACCATACTTAGCTGGTAAACCAACTGTACCTATAATTGCTACCTTATTAATCATAAATTACACTTATAACTTCTTCAATATAACGCATTTCATTAAATTTTCTTGAGCGACTTCTTGCGGCCATCGAAAGTGATTGACACCTAGTCTCATCTTGAGAGAGTTTTATAATTATTTCACCTATTTTTTCTACCTTGTAAGACGAGATTAGAAAACCTTCAATGCCATTATTAACAAGCTCAGTTGGTCCTCCAACTGGTGGCACAATAACAGGGATTCCATATGCCATTGCTTCTATAATAGTAAGTCCAAAAGTTTCTATCCATTGATCTGGCCTTGACAGATTTAACAGAAGACTAGTATTTTTATAAAATGGTTCAATATCTTTTTGTCGCGATACAATAGAAATATTTTTTGGCAAGATTTTTTTATTAAAGTAATCATCAATTTCAGCTTGTTCGGCATTTAAAATTAGAGTGAAGCTGACGTCTATATCTGTAGAACAATATGAAGCAATATCAATAAACTCATTAATACCCTTATAAGCTTTAAGGGAACAAGCCATCAAAATAGTAAAATTAGAATTGTTTAAATGTTTATAAGAACTTTGGAGCGCCCTTCTCATAAAATCATTAGCCAAAAAATTGTAAAGTATTTTTTGTGGTTTATTGGGGAAAGACTCAATTTCTGACAAAGTCTTAGAAACAAAAAAAACCTTATAGGCTGTCTTCTGAATAATCATGCGCAAAAATCTTTTAAAGATTGCTGGGCTTAGAGACGTTTCATGAATATGGTAATATACAGGCTTTTTTAGAAGACTTCCAGCAAGTCCCGCTCCAAACGGTAGCATTGTATTAACATAAAAAATAACATCTTTATTATAGTATTTTAAAAGCTTAAAGAACAGATGGGCCTGGGATAGTGCAAAAGTAGCCAAGGTTAGATATCTATTTTCAAACCGCTTATAAAAATAATTATGATGTAGAATATTAAGATCTGATAAAAAACCATCTTCACTTTTAGCTGTGTATAACTCAACTTCGAAAGCTGCGCTTTGCACTGTACCAATAACCTGAGAAAGCACCTTTGGACTACCACTATAATCATTAACAAGATGTATAAATATGATTTTTTTAGGAGTCAAAAATCTTCCTTATAATTCTTGCTGGAACGCCGCCAACAAGCATATTATCAGGCACTGAATTTGTTACAACTGAGCCCGCTGCAACAACACAATTATCGCCAATAATAACCCCATCCAAGATGGTTACTTTTGAACCTAACCAGCAATTTTTTCCTATTTTAATTCCTTGTCTATTAACGCCCTGCAGTCTAATCAACAATGACTTGTCTATAAAATTATGATTTTCAGGATGCGAACTAAAATATTGCCCGATAATTGTATTTTCACCTATTTCGAGACCACCAGCCCCACCAACGTATGAGAATTCTCCAATCGCCACATGATTACCTAGTGTGATAAACTGCCCAAGATTACCAAATGTAGTGGAAATTATCACTTGCGTAAAAGAACCAATATTAACATGACTACCAATTGTTAGAGGCTTAACCCCTAGTGCATATAATTTAACAAAATCACCTATATTAACATTATCCCCCATCACAATATTTTTCTTATTAAAAATCTCCACATTCCTTCCCAAAAAAACTTTTTTTGAGCCTTTTGTAATGGTAAAAATTTTATAGCTTCTTAAAATAGACAGAAATTTTTTCAACGAAAACTCAAGAATTAGAAATAACGATATATCTTTATCAAACATAAAATCATTTTTCTTTACTTTTCTAATATATTTTTCAATAGCATTTCTAAACATGGGTAAGATAATTTTAATTAATTAGTGTGCATTTTTATTAGAATAACTTGCCAGAAAATTAGACTTATAATATACAATTTTAGATAAAAATAAAATTACAACAAGCAGAAAGTTACCAGCACCAAAGTTCAACAAAAGAAAAAGAGTTACAAGGTATTCAAATTTATTGCTACCCAATATGTAAACAAATAAAAATAAGCCTATTAGGCCCATGTCGTACAATGCCGAGAATATAAACCCGTTAGCCTGATCAATGCCTAATTTACTAAAACTAGGCTGTAAAATATCATCCCCAGCTCCAACTCCATTGCCCAAAAGTAACCCAACTATATTAACATCACCATTTGTAAATAATGTAACTCCTACTAACCTTACAAATCCACTATTTGAGAAAAAATCACGGAAATCTATAGTTAATAAATACAAGAAAATTGAAATTCCTGCAATATAAATAAACACATAATTTGATTTTTTAGATAGAAAATAAATAACACCCAAAAAAACATAACCCAAATAACTTTGTGTTAATAGTAATATAGAGTGCATAGCTATTTTATTTTTAATTGAGTTGGTTATAAATATTAATGGCACAATCAACATGGCCAAATATGATGGTTCAGACGTAAAAAGCTTCAATCTGTTTATAAACAAGAACTTACTATCATGTGACCATAGATACTGAAAACCATAAAGAAAATCAATAAAAGCAACTAATAACAAGAAATATATTGACATAAATAAAAACTTATAATTAAAAAATCTATCTATATTAATATTGATTAATGATTTTCTAAATATTTCTACCAAAACCAAATTTAAACTAATTAGTGCAACTGAGCCATAGCCAGATCCATTTAATATTAACAAAAGAAATAAGGTGATGCACAATGCAAGCCACCTTCTACTGTACTTGAAATTTGTAATGAAATATAGCATTGCAATAATACCAACAGCAATTTGAGTTAATACTACAATACCCCTATTTGACACATCAGTTTCAATAAAATAACCACTGAAAAATGCTGCAATAATGACAAAATGCAAGTATGTTAATTTTATTAGCATTAATTAATCATTAATTAATTGATACAGAATATCAGTTGAATAATTCAGTCCAAATCTTTCAGAGTATTTTAACGATTCCTTTGACTTATTCTCATAATCATTCCAAATCATATCTAATTTCTCTTTAATACTTGCAATAAAATCATTTGTATTACTATATTGTATTGTATGGGGATATTGACCATAGTCAAAAAATGCATCAAGACCATAATTTTCAACACACACCACAGGAACGCCACAGGACAGCGCCTCTACCGGTGCTGTGCCTCCAGCCTCAGAAGAAAGCTGAAGAAATATGCTATTTCCATTGCACAAAATATCATTAACCTCATTGTGTGGTACTTTGCCTGTAATTGTAACCCTATTTTTAAAATTATTTTTCAAAATCTCTAGATCTGAAGATACACCATCAACAATATCACCCAATACAATGGTTTTAATACAGCCATCCATTATCATTAGTTTGTTTACACATTGTGAAAATAAATCTAAATTTTTAAAAGCCAAATGTTTTCCAATAAAAACTATCGTCTTTTCATTCTTATTATTTTGCTGCAATACAAACTCTGAATAAACTGGAGAAATAATAGCATGTGATTTCACGAGTGACCATGGCAATCTTGATATACTTTTTTTTGATATCCCAATAACATGATCAACTAATAATGCATTTAGAAAGTTAAGTGGATTCCACCTGAGAACTGTTTTAATATAAAATCTTACTTTAGACTTATAATAATCTTCGCTCAAAATATTAAAATTAATTGGTTGTGAGCCAAGTGGCCCTAATATTCTCTTATTAAAGGGTAATAGAAATATTGGAGACCATATCCAATCTGAAACCCATGTTGTATGAAATATATCATTAGAGTCTTTCCATTCTCTCTTTGCAATCAATATGAAAAAAATCTTAACAAGCCACAGGAAGTAAAATAATACCAAAAATTTGTGTACGGCCCTTATTGGGCTTATCTGCTTAAATATCCAAATATCACTTATAGGGTTTATATTTACATTGGTAATATTCAATTCTTTTAGTTCTTTTTCAATCCATGGAACTTGTCTTTCTGCATCTCTAATATATAAATTTACTTCTTTATATATTTTTGAAAGCATTATTAAATAATTCCAACCAACCCCCCATTCTGAACCTGAATGAGGTCGACATGAAAAGTTTATTACGGTACATTTTTGTAGCTTTTTCATCATGAATTAATACTTATATTTTTTACTCTTGTGTACGGCCACAACAAATGGATAGAACTTTGGCTCGAAACTTTTAATATACTTAAACGAAACTTCATATCCAATAAATAATTTATTACCTCTAACTCTAATGCCTCAAAAGTGCCATTAATAACAATCTCTCGCTCTATCAAATCACCAGAAAATACTATTAAATCATGCTTTTTAGAGTTTCTAATATATTTATTTAGGTAAAGAATTAGTCTTAGTGTTAAATTTTTTATAAATTTAAAAGAATAATCATTATATTGATTCAATTAAATCTCTCCATTGTGATTCAAATCTCTCTTTAGTGTATTTGCCTCTAATTTCGCTACAACCATTTAATAGCTTTTTTCGATATTCTGAACTATCTACAAACTCATCAAGCTCTAAAAGTATTTCTTTTTTTGTTAAAATTTCATCTGTAAAAGAGTTTTTATTTGTAAATTCTGCCAAGCTTGTGATATTTGAAGTTAAACAAGGTATATTGAATTGAGCCGCCTCCACGACTGGAAATCCAAACCCTTCTGAATAACTAAATAGAAGTACGCATGTAGAATTTTCATACAATATCGATAGATCCTCATCAGAAACGTTTGATATTGGAATAATTAGACTTGAATCAAATTCAACACTACACTCAAACGATCCAACTACGAGTAACGGAATATTTTTCTTAAAGAATTTACTTTCCATATATGCCTTGACAGTATTCTCAATATTTTTTCTCGGGTGTGCGTTCGAAAGTAAAAGACAGTAATGGCCGGTAAAATCATTCGTATTATTAAAAGAAGGGATAAAATACTTTTTCCTCAAATAGTTAAAATCAGTTGATTCTTTAGAGGGTTTTATTTCTGCATATGGTGAAATTACGATTACTCGATTTTGTTTTATTTTATAAAGACTAATAAGTCTATTTTTAACATATAGTGAAGGAACTACTATTTGGCATTCTGAATACTTCGTAAAGAATAAGTTTATCTTAAAATAAAATTTCTCAAGAATTCCATAACTTTCTGGATATTCAAGGAATGCTAGATCATGCACAACGACGATAGTTTTTTTATTGTAGAAAGAATAAGGCACTGCATAAGATGGAGATATATGAATACAATTCTTGTTAAACAATAAGTAAACTATGGGGTATATGCTTTCGAAAAAATTTATTGCCAAAAAACGTATGTATTTTATTAATTTTCCTTTTCTATAAAAAAATATAGGCGGAGAGTTGTTAACAATACTAGCATCTAAAGATAAAAACAAAAGGTTAATTTGTCCAGCATATCTTCCTATACCGCATATCTTCCTTTTTACATAATGATCATTGAACAATATAACCATATCAGATCCTTAAATGAAAAAATCAAACATTATTCATCTTAAACAAAATACCTAAGACTTTTTTATAGTAATTTTCTGGAGAATACATATCAACTAAATATTGTTTATTATGTTCACTTGTTTCTTCATGGTTACTTCTCAATAAATTTATCTCTTTAACAATATCTGTCACATCCATATTGCTTGTATCTATAATATTCGGGAATTTATTTTTTAGATTCTTATCAGACACAATGTTAACAATAGGTATAACATCATTAATTAGATAATGTATAACTTTCATTGGTGACCCAACCTTGTTTCTTTTAGAGCCATAATTATGTCCATATAAAGCAAAACCAAACTTATATTTTGATAACTCCTTAGAGATATTGTCATTACTTACAAATCCACAAAAACAAAGTTTTTTGCTATATTTTTCAACTATGTCTCTTGACTCTTCGGGAGCATAAACATCTATTTTCCATTGATCACCCAATGTATTGACAATTCTGACCATATACTCAAAGTCATGCCAAGCAAGAGCGGAGCCTAAATAAACTATTCTGTATTTCTTTTTACTATTATCTGGCAGATTGGCTATTTGAAAACTAACTGGCCAAGGTGAAACAAAGTAATTTCCCGATGATGGGTAATATTGTTTATCAACAACTAGAGTCAAGTCTGCATTGACAACAGAAGGCTTATTATAAGATTCGTCGTTAATTTCATATACATATTTTATATTTTTATGAAACTTCTTGATTAAATATATATAACTAAATCTTATTGTAGATCGTTCGTGCAATATTTTAATATTTAGTAATAGTACTAATATTAGCACTATTACTTGATAAATATAATCTATTATTTTTTTTATTAAATAGAATAATAGATTATTAGCTTTTGTACTTTTTTTTGTACTTTCAGCTATTCCAGAGTAAACCGAAGACCTGCTATATATTATATTAAAATAAATATTGCCAGATTTATCCTTATGTAATATCTTATTGTTATATGCGCAAATTATAAATGTACGGCAGTTATTTGATGCGTATCCCTGCACATTTGAAAGTAAGTGCTCTAATCCTCCTGCTTGAGCTTGATTGTGTAGATTAATACCTGGATAGACAATTAAAACATTGCGCTTCATATTAAGAACTATACTGCTCTAATAAATCAATGTAAAGCTCTTCATATTGAAGCATCATTTTATCAATTGAAAAATGTTGAACTAGGCTATTTACAGATCTTTTGCAACGCATTAAACATTCATCATTTACATTATCTATAATTAACTTAAGCTCAGCTATATCACCAACCCTATAAAGAAAGTCCTTTTCCACTAACTCCTTGTTACCACCTACATTTGTGGCAATTACTGGAACATTGTATTTATAAGCCTCTAATATAGAATTTGGAAAGCCTTCTGCAAAAGACGACATAACCATAATGGTAGAAATATTTAGAATATCCTCTATATTTTTAGTATAAGGCAATATATACACCCGATTTTCAAGTTTAAGCTCTTTAATCAAACCCCTTACAATTCCACCATAACCATCATCTTCCCGTCCTACCAATATTAATTTATATTTAATATCATGCAATAACGCTATAAGTCTTACTAAATCTTTTTGTCTTTTTACTGGCTTAATATTGGCTATATTTGATATTATAAAATCGTCATCTTTATAAGATATCTTTTGTTTCACTCTATTTATTCCCTTTTCATCGTATCTGGTTTTTAGGTCAATACCATTGAATATTGTTTTTAATTTACCCTTGTCAAACCCTTCTAAATTTATTGCGAATTTACCAACCTCATTAGAATTTGCAATAATTAAACTTGTAAAATAATTCCTGAACCTTTCAAACCATTTTAATTTTAACAATTCACCTCTATGGTGCTGCATATTCCTCCTAACAGTTATTAATTTTTTTGCTTTTGAAAAAAGATAAAAAATTACATCATAGACTATTGGAGCGTAGCTAAGTGAATGTAAAACATCTATTCTTTTTTTATTTATAAAGAGAATCAATTTAAATAAATTTCTTTTCTTATAAATGCTAAAGTAATGAACTTTTATGTCAATATTTTTTAAGTAATCATCGTAAACATAACTATCACTATAATCAGATAGGCATACAACAAAAACTTCAAACCTATTTTTATCTAAATTTTCTACCAATTGGTATAGGTGTTTTTCCGTGCCGCCACTACCAAGACTTGGAATTAAATAAAGTATTTTTATTTTTTTCATTTGAAAAAATTAAACTTATTCTTTAATTTCCTAATTATTCTATATCTCAATATATCTAATTTATTATCGACTATATCATAAAAATAGTTATTATCATTTCCCACTCCAAATCTTAATACTTCATATTGACTATTACTATCATCATAATAACCTGTTTGCGTTACACAAGCGCCCTTATACTCCTGTCTTACCATTTTTATTGAATTACAGTCATACTTCCCCCTTGGGTAGCAAAAGGTATCTATACTAATTCCTAGTTCGCTTTCTAAAATTTGTTTCGAGTGTCGTATTTCATAAGTCATTTCTTCCATGTTAAGTTCATCTAAATTGAAATGATTGACAGTATGAGAACCTATCTCCATCCCTAAATTAATCAACTCTGCTCTGTGTTTTGAATTCATAAACCCATAAGGAATATTGAAGCTGTCTGTCTCTTTTGTATTCCATCTTTGCCCTTCTTGGCTACCCCAAAGAGTGATATTATCGTAGCCTAATGTTGCAAAAAAAGTAGCAATAAAGCCGAATTCTTTTATGATTGGCAAAGCGTTCTCATATACATCTAAAAAACAATCATCAAATGTTATCACAACATTTTTATTAGATTCTTTATAGTTTTTATTAACTAAATCTTTAAATAATATTGTTGTAAAATTGTTATTTTTTAAGTAACTCATATGAGTGATAAAATTATCGACCTTAACGGAAAGCGGTGTATTTCCTACTGAGTGGTAGTAAACTATTGGTATTTGACACCTCATATCTCTATCCATTTTTTATTTTTTGCTATTTTAAATAGAATCCCAAAAGTAACGATATATATAGAAAAAATAATACTAAAATATTTTAATAATTCATAAATACTAAATAATGAGTCGTATTGAAAATAATGCACCAATCCATAAGAAAATCCAAACCAAAAGATCAGCATAATAAGTAAGATGGTAAATATCTTTACAATAGGTAATTTATAATGTCTAAAATAGAATACAATTAAAAGAAAAGAAAAAGAATATATCGCACTTAATGATGAAGATAATGCAACGCCTAAAAAACCCATCTGTTTAGCTAAATAATAATACATTGAAATAGTTATAATACTATTTGGTATCACAAAATACATGCCAATAATAGTATCCTTTAGCGTTGCAAATAATTTTCCAGTAAAAAGATGTCCGCTCCATGCAAATATACCTATAGATAACATTTTTAAAGCTATAAAAGTATTCACTAATGATTCTTCAGTAAAACTACCTCTTTTTAATAATATCCCTAAAATATAATCACCAAAGAAAAAAAGCATACTACTTATTGGTATAACTATCATCCAAACTAAATAAAGATTTTTTTCATACAGCTTAGTTAGTTCAGCTTTTCCTTCATCATGCAAGACATGCCCATACTCTGTAAAATATATTTTAGACAAGTTATCAGCAAATGCAGCATTTACCATATTGATAAGTCTTTCAGCATAACTTATAAATGCTATAGCACCAACTTGGAAGCCAGTAAGTAAATATTTTGAAAATATTTCTACTGCATTGTTTAATATTTGAGTAAAGTACAATGGAAGTAGAATTCTAAAAAAACTTTTTAAATAAGATGCATCAAATACTAAAATAACACCGGCAGAAAACACTCTTCGTTTTATAAAAAAGTATATTACAGAAATAAAAATAAGAAAAAAAGACAATATATTTCCAGCAATTAAAGAGTTTATTCCATATTCTTGTGCATAATAATAGACACTTCCTATGACAACAAGAGGACTAAATATAACCTTTAAAAAATATGGAGTTTTAAACTCCCTGTAACTGTTAAGTATTACTTCTGAAATATTGTATAAAGATGTAAAAACATAATAGATGCTCATTATTTGCAACATTTCTGTAGCTAGTTTAGTTCTATTTTCATCAAAGTTTGTAAAGCTATCTACAAATAAACCCGCTCCAAAATAAAGTAAAATGGCAGTAGTAAGTATAACTATAGTAGCCCATGTAAATATAAAACCTATAAACTCTTTTTCTTTTTCAATACCATCTTTGTTTTTTATCTCTGTAATCACAGGAACTATTGCACTCCCCCAATTACCTATAATTACTCCATAAAAAAGCATCACAAAATAAGCAACCCACAAAAATGAATCTATCTCTTGACCCGTACCAAAATAGTAAGCTATAAGTGCTGATGAAAGCAAACCAAGTGGTTTTGATATCATATTTATCAATAAAGTTGATAAATATGATTTCCTTATACTATCTCCTTTAGTCATGTATTTTAGAATTCAAAATTATATTTTCGATAAATTTGTGAACCGAATATATACTTCCAATTAGCGTAAAATTATTTTTATATTTATCTGTAAATAACTCATTTTCAATAAATTTATCCTTAAAAATTCCACTATCAGATATATATCCTTTTTCTATAATTTCTTTTTTAATAGTTGGTAAAACATCCTTTTTATACATATTTGTAAATTCATCACCCCAAACTTTTTTCAGTTTTATAACCTTTCTAGATGACAAGTAATAAAATAATTTATAATACATTTTTTTTATATTTGACTTTCCTAAATAGTTCATTGCATAATTATCTCTTACAATTGGCTGACTAAGAACATTTTGATAGTATTGTTCTATGTATTTTTGCTGAAAAACTCTATGTTTTTTTATTTCACCTGGTATCGCCCAGGCAACATTAAAAACATTATCATTTAAACAAGGAACCACAGTATCATATATTTTAGATTCAGCTCTTATTTGTTGCATCAATCTCCAGTAAGTATGATGATTCAAGTAAAGAATGTCATATTTTTTATCAGATTGCATATCCTTTATTAAATTAACTTCTTTATGTACGTTTTCTTCAAATATATCAGAATATTTTAAATTAAATATATTGCTAATATCGCCTTGTGAAAAACTACCATTTATCCATAATTCTTCAAATTTACAATTATCAATTTTTTTATTTTTAAATTCTTTTTTATAACCATGTGCTTGTGCAAAGAAATCACAAAAATGTGTATAAAACATAGATAAATTATCTAAATCTTTACCATTTTTTTCAATATCAAGAAAAATATCAAACCCGTGTGTTTCAGGTAAACTTTGCGTGTAGTCAAATAATCCATATCTATTATTAGCGAAATCTAAAAAACCTTCTAAATTATTCCATTTGTATGCATGGTATTTGAATTGAAACTGATTTGACAACTTAATAGCTGTATCCATATCTATATTATTAGGCGCGCCATAAAAAAATGTATCGACTTTTATATTATTTTCAACTACTTCACCTAGCAACTGTCTAGAATCAAGTCCACCTGTTAAATGCATTCCATAATGCTTTGAAGAATCGGATGTAATTTCACGAATAACTTTACTATAAGCTTCGTGATAATCTTTTAGTGCCTTTGTAGTATTAAAATAATCCTTATTACTTGTTGTAGGTAATTTTATTGATTCTATAATACTCAATTCTTTCGTATACTTATTAAATAGAAGTTTATGTCCTGGTCTAATTGATTTTACTCCGTCAAGTAACGTTAAATCCCCCATCATTGTTTGTGTGCGTATTAAAGTGATTGCCGCAAGTGGGTTTAATTTCCTTTTAAAGTTTTTTGGTAAACAATCAACCAATAGGTCCATTGTTGTTGCGCCATACAAAACACCGTCAATCACTATATAGTAAAATAATATTGAAGCAATTTTATCTACTTCTACTTCTATTATCTCTTCTGTTTTATTTATCACAATAAAACTGCTCATTCTGTCATCTCTATATTCAAATCTATGTTCTATGTCATCTAATTTTATAAATTGATATTTCATCTATTTAACCTCACATAAATTAATTTTCTATCATATTCATATTTCTTATCTGAAACTACAATATCAATATTTTTAATTCCTTCAAGCAAATATTCTATATCATGATTATATTTATAACTTTTATTTTCAAGAATATCAAAAATCAAATAACCATTTTTATTTAAGTTTTGATTAATAAATTTGGAAAAACTTTTTTGAAGCACTTTTGACTCTATATTATGAATCCAATTGAGCATAATAATTAAATCATATTTTTCTGTTAAGCTACATTTATAGATATCAAATTCTTCAAAATCTATATTTTTATTTCCTTTATTTATAAAGAAAGAAAGAAATTTATTTGCTTTTAAAATATTTTTTTCTAAGTCTAAACATAATTTTTTTTTTGCATAAATATTTCTAATTACATCACCTATACCTGTGCCAATTTCAACTATTGAGTCAAAATTTTTTTTATTAGAAAATTCTATAACATCTTGAGCGTATTCTCTTTGTGATAAAAGTGATATGTGCCACCTTTCAAACTTAAATACTTTCCATAATAACATTCTAAAATATTTATTGATTATCCCTTTTATCATAAATTTTTCATATTACTTATTACATTACTTATCATTTGTTCAAATGTTTTAATAAATGTATATTTTTCTCTCACTTTTTTTGCGCCGTTATATGCTATCTCTTTTCTATAATCATCATCTTTTAATAATTTATCCATAAGATATATAGCCTCTTTTGTATCTTCATATGCAAGTAAATCTTTACCTATTTCAAACCATTCATCAATACCTTGTTTACAGTCAACCACTTGAGCTACGCCATTTGCCATAAGTTCAAATGTCCTAACATTACTAGGTCCGTAACTTAGGTGCATATTTAAGCCTACTTTCGTATTTTGGTATAAAGTTATCATCTCCTCTTCACTAAGTGGTGTAATAAATTGGCCAAATTTGTAATAATTTTTCATATGCCTAACTATCTTTCTTTCCCAGCTTCCTTCTGCCCATCTACCATGTAATTCAAATCGATTACCGTAATATTTTTTTATTTTAAGCAATCTTTCTCTTTTTAAATGAGGGCTACCTACAAAAACTATATTTTTTTTTCTCGGCTTATTGATAAGATCTTCAAGTGATATATCTGGATTGTGCCTAGTGCAATAGACGCCATGTGGCCATATATCGGCTTTTGGTGCGCCCCATTCTATAAATTTATCTATTATTTTATGATTTTTATCATACCAAACACCCCAAGCAAATGATTGATGGTAAGTACTTATATATGGTCTAGAACAATTATCTGAATTCTCAGGATCATCTGCGGAGACAAATACAGTATAAACCTTATCTTTTATCTGTTTTATAAAATTGTTATGGTACAAATTATCATGATTTACTATAAAAACATCAGGTTTCCACTCATTTATCAACTTTAAAGTATAATCATACAGATGAAATAAATTTACATCTTTACTACTATACATCTCATCAACTTCCTTTATTGTTTTATGTGACCAGTAGTTTGTTATTTCACCTTGGCTTATAGTTTTAACTTCTATATTCAAAAATTTTGCAGATAGTTGAATTTCACTATTTTCTCGTGCTGACTGTTTTGGATTGATTCTATATGTATATATAATTTTCACTATCTTAACTACATTTTATTGCTTCTAAATTTAAACTCATAAGTGTTCCATTATCTTTATCCATATGTGACAAACAGGCTTGAGAAAAATCATCTACATCAGAATGGCTTACATCTATCCATTCATATCTTGCAACCTGCTTAAATCCAATATCTTTCAACTTGTTTTTTAAAAATTTCTCATCAAAAATCATTTGATGATAGTCATATCCACCTATCCACCTACTTTTTTTTATATCATGAACAGTGTGACTTTTTTAGTAAAAAATCTGCTAAACAACCTTCATCTCTTTATTTATCATCTCTTTTATTATTTCTTTTAATGGTTTTCTATTTTGCCAGCCAATTTTATTTTTTATTTTACTATTATCTCCACATAAAGGATTTATTTCACTAGCTCTAAAGAACTTCGGGTCGACCTTCACATAATCTTTATAATTGAGACCCAAGTAAGAGAATGTTATTTCTAAAAACTCCCTAACACTATGCAAGTTTCCCGTAGAAATAATATAATCATCTGGAATATCCTCTTGAAGCATCTGCCACATTGCAGATACATAGTCTGGACTATACCCCCAATCCCTTTTTGCGTCTAGATTTCCAAGGTATAACTCTTTTTGCAAGCCTTTTTTTATCCTAACAGCGCTCGAGATAATCTTTTTTGTTACAAATTGACTCCCTCGTCTTGGACTTTCATGATTGTACATGCAAAAATATTCTCTTTTTCTCTATAGTTTTTTACTAAATAGTGACCTGAAACTTTAGAAATACCATATATTGATTTTGGATTAAAAGGAGTCTCTTCTGTCTGAGGAGAAATATTTGGCTCTCCAAACATTTCGCTACTTCCCGCAAAGAAAAATTTACATTTTATATTTACTTCTTTTATTGTTGATAATAGGTAGTGAGTCGAATTGAAATTATGATTCATTGTTTGAAACTCATCATTGAATGAATAGTTAACAAAACTTGCGGCAGAAAGATGATAGCACTCATCAGGAATAACTTGTGAAAAAATTTTATAGATTGTTAAATGATCAGTTAAACTTCCTTCATGAAGAATTAACTTATCTAAAATATTCTCAATATTTTTTAATTTTTTACTATCTTCGAAAGATTCTCGTCTAATTATTCCATGAACCTCATACCCTTTACCTAGTAACAATTCTGCAAGATATGATCCATCTTGCCCTGTAATACCAGTAATTATTGCTTTTCTCACTTAACCTTCCTATTAAAGTTGCCATTAAATCGCTCTATAGCATATTCACCTGTATAGCTTCCAACTTGAACCTTTATTATAACTAATAAATTAAACATCTTATCTTTTAGTCTATGTTTTTCGCCTACTCTAAAAGTCTCTATAGATAAAATTTATTTATACTTATCCTTAGATTCAAAATTGCTATTCATAAAATCTTCTAACTTCCGAGCAAACTCTTTTAATATCGCCGTGAGTTAACTGGACTGCTGAAGGTAGCCATAATCCATTTTCTCCAATATTACTAGATACATTAAACTCTCCCTCTATGTTGTAAGCAAGCTGCTTATTAATTGGTGGATACATTACTCTAGATCCAATTCCTTTTTCTTTTAAATGATTAATCAACATCCCTCTATTTTCAGCCAAACAATCAATAAACCAAGGTGTAGTGCAAGTCAGATCTTGATTAAATAACTTGATTTCTTTAACATCTTTAAGTAATTCTTGATATTTTTTTAGAATTTCTTTTTTTCGTTCCACTCTTTCTGGAAGTTTTTTAATCTGCTCAATGCCAATGCAAGCTTGAAGTTCGGTGAATTTGAAGTTATAGCCTATTTCATCATGAACATCATTACCACCAGCTGAACGACCAAAATCTTTTAATTTTCGAAGTTTTCTTGCTACATCATCATCATTAGTGACAATTGCGCCGCCTTGTCCAGTAGATATAATCTTTGGTGCAGAGAATGAAAAACTTCCAACTAAACCCGCAGTACCAATATGCCTACCATCTGGATAAAAAGAGCCTAAAGATTGTGCCGAATCCTCAATTAAAACTAGATCCTTTTCTTTGCATAAATTTTCAAAGGCCTTTATACCTGATTTTGGATACCTGCCATTAGCAGAAACAAGCATAATAGCTTTAGTTTTTGGTGTAATTGCCTTTTTCACCAAATTGATATCCAGACAAAGCGTATCAAGTTCAACATCTACAAAAACTGGATTGGCACCGAACATTTTTAGTGAGTTAGGTGTGGCAATCATTGTATAGTTTGGCACTATCACTTCATCACCTGACTCAATTCCAACAGCCATTGCAGCAAGTGAAAGACTAACGGTTCCATTATTTACAACAACACAATGCTTTGCACCAGTATATTCCCCAATCATCTTTTCAAAATTTTCAGTTCGCTTAAATTCTGTAATAAAACCATCTTCATCCATATACTCACAAACCGCTTTTTTTTCCTCTTCCCCAAAAAAGGGACGCATTTGCATAATAAAATCACTCATATTTTGACCGCCTCAACATTCAAACTAACCAAGATACCATTTTCTTTATCCATATGAGGAAAATAAGCTTGCGAATGATCATCATAATCCTTATGAATGGTATCCTGCCAATCATATCTTTCAGCATCTTTAAAGCCATTATCATTAAGTAGTTTTTGTAAACTATCGAAGTTATATATAGTTTTATGATAGAGAATTTTACTTCCATTTGGAGTTTCTATCTCCATCTCCCCATAAAGTGGGCCAAGAATTTTTTCAATTTCTTCAGTTTGATGATACACTTTTACCAAACTATCAAAATCTGGAACAGCCATACGCAACACCCCCCCTGGTCTTAAAACTCTACCCCACTCTTTTAAAACGCCGACCGCCTCTTGACGATTAAAATATTCAAAACTATGACTTGAATATATTAATGACGCCGAATTATCTTCAAACATATACAAATCATCAATATTTGATTTGTAGTCTATATGCTCCATATCGCATAAATCAATATTAACAAAACCAGGGATAATTCGATTCCAGCAACCTAAATGTAACTTCATAATTTAATCCTTAAATTTTTTCTTATCTTTGTCAACACTAATAAATGGCCCATTCTTTGACTCTATGACCTGGGTATCATCTTTCAATATTTCATAGCCATGACCACCATAGCCGAATACTGCTAAGTCTCCTTGATGTAAAATATAGTCCTGTAAAAATTCCTCCTCTTCGGTAAAAATTAATACCCTTACAGATCCTTGTTTTATATAAATAGTTTCCTGAGTACGTGTTGCTTTTCTATCAAAATCTTTATGAATATGAGAATCAAGTTTCTTACCTTTGTCATACCACCAAGAGCCTACTTGTACAAACAACTCATCTGGTGTTATAAAATTAAGCCCCTTGATCCAGTCAGAATCTCGATAGATAATTGATATTATTTGCCCGTTATGTGTAATCGTTTCCATTTATTTTGCATCCCTATTTGATAAAACTGGATTATCTGACAACCACTTAATACCAATGCTACTATCATTCCAATCTATAGAAAATTGCTCATCCGCATCAATATAATCTCCATCATAAGCTAATTTATAATGATAAACAGCTTCTGAACTATTAACATAGTAAGCATTACCCATATTAGGTGGAATTAGAATTAATTGTTGATTATTTTGGCTAATAATAAAATCTTGCCATTGTTTATATGTAGGTGAATCTTTGCGCATATCAACAACCACCTGTTGAATTTCTCCAAATACACAAGTTACTAATTTCCATGATTTTGTGTCGCCATGAATACCTCTTAAAACATTATTTTTTGAAGTGGAAAACTTATCGTGCTTAAAATAAAGATTGCTTGGTAAGAGTTTCTCAACCTCGTCTTTTAAAAATGAAGTCCAGATATTACCTCTTACATCTTCAGAAATTGATGGCGTTAAGATATAAACACCATCAATTACAACAGACTCTTGTATATCAAAATTTATATTCATTCTTTACCGCCAAAAAAATCATTTTCAAGATCGTATTTAACCATGCCAGAAACTAGCTCTTGGAATGAGATTTGTCTTTGCCATCCAAGTTCTTTTTCAGCCTTAGATGGATCACCTAACAACAATTCAACCTCTGCTGGTCGGAAGTATTTCTCATCCACCTTTACCAAAACCTTATCTGTTTTACTATCAACACCCTGCTCATTAACACCGACCCCTTGCCATTCAATATCAACACCTATTTCTTTAAATGATAGCTCTACAAATTCTCTTACTGTGTGGGTTTCTCCAGTAGCAATAACATAATCTTGAGGTTTATCCTGTTGTAACATCAACCATTGTGCATAGACAAAATCTTTAGCATGCCCCCAATCGCGCTTGGCATCCATATTACCAAGTGTTAGTATATTTTGTCTTCCTTGATGAATACGGGCAATAGCTGTGGTAATTTTCTTAGTAACAAAAGTCTCTCCCCGTCTTGGACTTTCATGATTAAACAAAATACCATTGCAAGCAAATAAATTATAAGACTCACGATAATTTACTGTAACCCAATAAGCATATAATTTTGCTGCACCATAAGGAGATTTTGGATAAAAAGGTGTTGTTTCACTTTGTGGCTCTGTACCTGGAATACCCCCAAATAGCTCTGATGTAGAGGCTTGATAATATTTACAATCTGGACCTAAATCACGAACTGCATCTAATATTCTTATAGTACCCAATCCAACAACATCTGCAGTATATTCTGGCACTTCAAAAGAGACTGAAACATGAGATTGAGCGCCTAAATTGTACACTTCATCAGGTTTAATATTCATTAATAATCTATGGATATTACTTGAATCTGTTAAATCTCCATGGTAGGTAAACATTCTTTCGTGTTCTAATATATGTTCAATTCTTTGAGTGGTAAATACTGATGAGCGGCGTAAGATTGCATGAATCTCATAACCTTTTTCTAACAATAGCTCCGCTAAGTAAGAACCATCTTGCCCTGTAACACCTGTTATAAATGCTTTTTTTACCATATTTAATCCTTTACGTATTTGTGTATTTATTTACCTTTATTATCAACTCTGCCGTACATATCTTCAAACCTGATAATATCATCTTCCCCTAGGTAAGTACCGCTCTGCACTTCGATGATTTCTAGCGATTCTTTGGTTTTATTCTCTAGTGAGTGAGTAACACCTAGTGGAATGTAAGTAGACTCACCTTTGCTAAGGGTGAATATTTTATCGCCATTAGTGACTGCTGCTGTACCACTCACTACCACCCAGTGCTCTGCACGCTTGTAATGCATTTGTAATGAGAGTTTGCTACCAGGATTAACGTGTAATCTTTTTACTTGGAAATACTCACTTGCTTCAATAGAATCGTACCAACCCCATGGACGATAAACTTTACGGTGTGCAGTACTCTCACACCGGCCTCTAGCTTGCAAGGATTTAACGATACTCTTTACTTCTTGAGCTTTGTCTTGGGTGGCAATAAAGGTGGCATCAGGCGTGTCTATAATAATTAGATTATC